>Ga0194035_1000227_pt1 | contig 34335 bp, 27 predicted proteins | sample JunL2320m_MetaG_FD_148680 | JGI IMG/M metagenome (GOLD analysis project Ga0194035, IMG submission 148680) | Anoxic zone freshwater microbial communities from boreal shield lake in IISD Experimental Lakes Area, Ontario, Canada - Jun2016-L239-20m | ecosystem: Environmental > Aquatic > Freshwater >...
CGAAATCCGATACGCCACGTTGCACTGGATGGTGTGGATTGGCGGCATTCTCGGCGTCGTGCTGGGGGCTGTCATCCTGCTGGGCTGGATGGTGTGAGCCGAAGCGAACGCAACTGTTTTCAGGTCTGTGCAGCGAGCCTTCGCAGTTGCCCGCAGGCCGCATCGATTCTGGCACCCTTGCGACGCCGCACCTGCACATTCACGCCCGCCTCGCGCAGCACCTCAAGAAATCGCTCGCGGGAACCCTGCGAAGGCTCTCGCCACCGGAGGCCGGCCACCGCGTTGTAGGGAATCACGTTGACGAGTGCTGCGCGGCCGCCGAGCAGACGCACGAGGCTCGCAGCGTGTTCTTGCGAGTCGTTCACTCCGCCAAGGAGCACGTATTCAAACGTGAGCCTTCGCCCCGAGATCTCCCAGTAACGGTCGGCGCTCTTCATCACTTCTGCCAGACCGGTCGATTGATTCACCGGCACCAATTGCGTGCGCAGGGTGTCGTCGGCCGCATGCAGCGAAACGGCCAGATGGTAGCCAGGATTTTCATCGGCCAGTCGGTCAATTCCCTTGGGCAGGCCGACGGTCGATACCGTGATGCGACGCTGCGAGATGCCGAATCCCTCAGGATCCTGCGCGGTGGCCAGCGCGGGGAGCAAGCGATCCAGGTTGGCCAGTGGTTCCCCCATTCCCATCACGACGACATGGCTGATTCGCTCCGTGGCAGGGAGCAACTGTGCCAGTCGCAGCAACTGCTCCAGAATTTCACCTGTGGTGAGATTGCGTACCACACCATCGATGCCACTGGCACAAAAGACACAGCCCATCGCACAGCCCACTTGCGAACTGATGCATACAGTGCGCCGCTCTCCTTCTCGCAGTAAGACACACTCGATCCTCTGGCCGTCGTGCAATTCTAAGAGCAACTTTTCGGTGCCATCTTCGGCGACGGTATGTTTGGCAATTGACGTTGTCCAAATCTGCAACTCCGCCTCAAGGTGCGGGCGCAACTCTTTTGGAAGGTCGGTCATGTCGGCAAACGAAGCCGCGCGGCGGGCAAAGATCCAGCGGCGGATGGCCTTGGCTCGCCACGCAGGTTGCCTCTGCTGAGCCAGCCATTCTGCGAGAAAAGTGCCGGGTTCCAAAATGTGGTGCATGGGAGGAGCGAGTGGGGGGTGGACAGCACTGGCGTGGCCGCTGCCAACGATGTAGATTTCCTTAAGTCACGTCGATTACTATACGTCACAGCACTGCCAGCCGACATTGCCTCGAAAATCAGGCATGGTATGCCTGCCATGCCTGAAAACATGAACGAAAAACACGAAAAACACGAACCACCGATGAACCAAAAACGATTGGATCAAAGCACCGAATGGGTGTACGACGAGCAGGCCTTTCCGATATGGAACAGTTCGTTTGAAAAAGCTGATCGCAGAAATATGATCCGAGACGATCTGCGGGCCGGCCGCAGCATCGCGATTATGCTCTCGGTGTTGGTGGGCGTGGGGCTTGTGCTCTCGCTGCTGACAGTTGCTTTTGTGGCCAACTGGCGGTGATCGTGCGAGTCGATTTGATTGCGTGAATGAAGGTGAGTTCGGCGGGGTTTGCCGCGAGGGGTTGTGGGAAGCGATGGATCGGGATGACGATGCGAGCCACTGCAATTCCAGATGGAGGCACGGACACCATGGCCGCACCCTTTTCTGACCCGTCTGCACCCATCCAGACGGCCCATGCGCCGGCGAAATTGAACCTGTCGTTGGCTGTACTGGCCCGCCGTCCCGATGGATTTCATGAGATTGAATCGCTCATGGTGCCAGTCACGCTCTGCGACACTCTGCATGTGCGAGCGACACCGACTCCTGAGATCCAACTGAGCGTGCGGTTTGCTGGACGGCTGGGCCAGCCGGTCGCTGCTGCATTGCGTCGCGACGTGCCCGCAGACGCCACCAATCTTGTTGTGAGAGCCGCCCGGCTGTTGGCCGAAGAGGCGGGAGTGAGGCAGGGTCTGGCAATCGAATTGGTAAAGGAAATTCCATCGGGCGCCGGCCTTGGCGGCGGGTCGAGCGATGCCGCAACGCTCTTGATGGCAGCCTCTCGCGCGTGGGGGCTGCATTGGCCACAGTCGAAACTCGCGGCGATCGGGGCCCGAATCGGCAGTGATATCCCATGGTTTTTTGCGGGAGGGCCGGCGTTGGCTCTTGGCCGTGGCGAAACGATCCAAAGCGTGCACGGTATTCCATCCTTGTGGGTTGTGATCGTTTCCCCAACGGTTGGCCTTTCGACTGCTGCGGTCTACGCCCATTGCACTCCCGAGGCTTCTCGCCGCGGTGAGGCACAGGCATTAGCTGCGTCATTTGCGCAAGGGAATCTTCGACAGGCGTTGGCTCGCATGCACAACGCGCTTGAATCCCCTGCCCGACAACTCTGTCCGGAGGTGGTGCGATTGCTCGCTGCGATGGCCCATGCTGGCGCCGTGCGACCGATGCTCACCGGCAGCGGCAGCGCGTGTTTTGCGATTGCGAGGACTGTCACAGAGGCACGCGGCATTGCCTCCCGATTGGAGGCTGCTGGATGGCCGGGGGTGTGGTCGGTGCGGATGTGCGAGGGAAAGTTTTGAAGGCATGTTGAGCGGGATACCGCAGAAAGCATGGATAGTACGGAGATACGCATCAAGCTGGTCGCCAGCGCACAAGAGCGTTTGCGTGCGTTGTGTTCGCTCAAGCTTACTGCCGAACGAGCTTGTAAAAATCGGCAGTGAGCCGGGCGGTGATAGCACCAGGAGTGCCGCTGCCGATCATTCGCCCATCGATTTCAACGACTGGAATCACTTCGGCAGCGGTGCCCGTGAGAAAACATTCCTCGCCCGTATAGAGATCGTGGCGAGTGAGCGTTGATTCCCGGCATTCGATGCCGGCTGCATGAGCCAATTCCATCACGGCCCCCCGAGTGATGCCCTCAAGAATGCCGGCATCCGGCGGGGGTGTGAGCAGTGTGCCTGCACGCACGACGAAGATGTTGTCACCGGTGCACTCGGCCACTTCACCCTTGTGGTTGAGCATCAGGGCTTCCACGCAGCCGGCTTGCAGTCCCTCCAGTTTGGCCATGATGTTGTTGAGATAATTGAGCGACTTGATTCGCGGGCTCAGCGCGGCCGAATGCGTGCGCTGCGTTGCAGCCGTCACGATGCGCAGCCCTTTCTCGTAGTATTCGCGAGGGTAAAGACTGATGGTGTCAGCGATCACGATCACTTGCGGATCTTTTGTGCGGTTGGGGTCGAGGCCGAGGCTGCCTGCGCCGCGGGTCACCACCAGACGAACGTAGCCGTCGTCCAGCGCATTGGCGGCGAGCGTGTCGACGACGGCTTTGGCAACTGTTTGTTGTGACAGCGGAATCTCCAGACAGATTGAGCGAGCGCTTGCCCAGAGTCGATTGATGTGGGCGTCGAGTCGGAAGACGCGGCCGGAGTAGCTCCGCAAACCCTCAAACACGCCGTCGCCATAGAGGAGGCCGTGGTCGAACACGCTCACGCGAGCCTCGTTCTCCGGCACGAGTGTGTCGTTCATAAACACGATGCGAGGCATAGCGAAAACCCTTTCGTAGTGGTGTCAATCGGCATCGTTGTGTTGAGATCAGACAGTTTCAACGTGGCCCGCAACCAGCCGCACAATTCTGTCGGCCCGCCGCGCTATCGCGGCGTCATGCGTCACGAGCACTATAGAAAGCCCGTCGCGCCGGTTCAACTCGCAGAGCGTGTCGAGAATCCCTGTGCCGCTGGCTTCATCGAGATTTCCTGTGGGTTCATCGGCCAGCAATACCCTTGGCCGCGCCATCAACGCCCGTGCAATCGCCACCCGTTGCATCTCACCCCCGGAGAGTTGCCGGGGCTTGTGGTGCAGTCGGCCACCGAGTCCGAAGCGTTCAAGGAGTGCACAGGCCCGCTGTTTGGCCTCGCTTCGCACCCGCAGCCACTCAACCACGCCGTGCCGCACCAAAAGCGGTGCAAGCACATTTTCGAGGCTGTCGAACTCCGGCAGGAGGTGGTACGACTGAAACACCATGCCGATGGCCGTGTTGCGAAGACGGTCGCGGCGGGTGGCAGGTAAGTTGTCGATACGAGTGCCGTCCAGATGCACCTCACCGGAGTCGGGCGTGTCGAGCAGGCCCATCAGGTGGAGGAGTGTGCTTTTGCCGCAACCGCTCTGACCGATCACCGCGACAAAAGCTCCTGGCTCGAGGTCGAGATCAACGCCGCGCAGCACCTCCAGCATGCCGCCGCCAGAGCGATACGATTTGCGCACGTTCCGCACACGCATGAGGGGCGAACGGATATCGGCATCACTCATGACGCAGTGCCTCCACTGGACGCAGTCGTGCCGCCCGCAAAGCTGGCAGCACGCTGGAGCCCACAGCAATGGCGACCGCCCCGGCGATGATCCAGGTGAGTGTGAACGGCTTCACGAGCGTTGGGATTTTGAAGAAGTAATAAATGGAAGGATCAAAGACGCGTTGGCCTGTGCCCCACTCCACAGCCGTGCGGATCGTGTTGATGTTCCATGTAATTGCCAACCCGAGCGCCAGGCCTGCTCCTGCGCCCACCATTCCCAGAAAGAGGCCATAGCCCAGAAAGATACAGGCGATGCCGGAGGAGCTGGCACCGAGTGATTTGAGGATGCCGATATCACGTGTTTTTTCGACCACGATCATGAAGAAAATGGCAAGAATTCCGAAGCCTGCGACCGCGATGATCATAAAGAGCAGAATATTGAGAACGGCCATTTCCATATCAACGGCCATCAAAAGCGGCCCCTGCTTGTCTCGCCACGTTGAGATCGCATACATGTCTGCTGGAAATGCCTTGCGAAGTTGATTGCGAAGTGTGTCGAGGTCGGTGCCAGGCTTGAGTTTGATTTGGATCGAGTTGACACTTGGAACGCCTGTCTGCGGATCGATCATGCCTCGCATACGCTGGAGATCGGCGATCGGCACGAAGACAAAGTTGGAGTCGTATTCGCTCATCTTGCTCTCGTAAAAATCTACGATCGTGAACGTGTCGCTGACCGCTTTCGGGGGCGCACCTGCAGTCGGGAATGTAATTTTGACGTCGTCGCCCGGCAGAACAAGGAATCGATCGATGCCTGTGTTGTCTCGAAAGCTGGCCAGGCCGATGCCGGGCACAATCCCCACAAATTGTTCTTTTGCCTGGTCCATCGTGCGGCCCTCTTCGGGCCTCGCGGCCTGGAAGGGATCGAGTCGAGTCTGACGAGGGGCTGGATCGTTCGTGCTTGGAGGCGTTTCGGTTGCCGCCAGTACGGCGTCAACCTGCGCATCCACTGGCCGAGTGGGTTTTGCAGGAGTGCTAGGCTGCGACGGGCTGGCGTTGGATGTGTCAGCCGGATGAACCGCCGCGTCGTCCCCGGTTTTTGGTTGCTTTTCGGCCTCTAATTTTTCCCGCCAGATGCGTTCGCGTTGTACCCGCATGCGGCGGTGCGGCCAGCCGGCCCCTTCCAGAGCCGGCCGTGTCGGCCCCGGGCCGTCGGTCTGGCTATCGACGGTGTCGTAGCCCCCTTCGCGGAGATCAAACGAGAGTTGCTTGCGGTTGTCAGGATGCTGGAGGTAGCCGCCGAAGTCGCTCACCTGCGCATGCGTGGCCTTATCGATACCGATAAACATCACCTGTCGCGTGACCCACTGCCCTCGCACCTGAAAATTGAGCATTGCGGGCACAGCCACGGTTGGCGTCATGCCCGCGATCACATCTCCTGCGGCTCGTTGGATTTCTGCCATGTGCCACTGCGGGTCTTGAAAGCCGTTGAGCGAATGACTCTCGAAGACAATGTCCGAGAGAATGCCGTGGATGCGTGTTTGCATTTCGTACGAAAAGCCAGCCATCACTGCGTTGACGACGATCATCGTTGCCACGCCGAGCGTGACGCTCACAACGCTTGCCAGCGCAATCCAACGGGTGCGAAGGTATCGCCAGCAGAGGAGGAGCTTGTACATAGGCGGGCTTCAGCTATCGGCGTGCGGGCGCTGGATCGGAAAGAGAATGACATCGCGGATCGAAGGGGCTGCGGTGAGAAACATGACGAGTCGATCGATTCCAATGCCGAGTCCGCCAGCCGGCGGCATACCGTGCCGCAGCGCACGGAGGAAATCGCTGTCCATGCGAGCCATTGACTCATCATCTCCCATGCCGGCGAGTTGCGTTCGAAAAAGCTCCTCCTGGAGATCGGGATCGTTGAGCTCGGTATAGGCGTTGGCCAGTTCCATCCCGGCCACGTAGAGCTCAAAGCGTTCGGCAATTTCTGGGTTGTCGGCCTTGCGCTTCGTAAGCGGGCAGATGGCGGCTGGGTAGTCAATCACAAAGATGGGGCCGTTGAGCGTCTCTTCCACCCTGGCTTCAAAGAGGTCGCTTTTCACAAGATCGCAGTGACGGCCTGCTGTTTGGATTCCGCACCCAGAGGCCGCTGCGGCAACGCTGGCTGGATCGCTGGGGTTGCAGCCAGTCACTTCGGCTAATAAATCGTCGTATCTGGCCCGACGAAATGGCGGCGTGAGATCGATCGTACGGCCCAGCCACTCGAAGTGAGTTGGCGTGCCGGCAACCCGTGCGCCTTCGACGAGAATTGCCTCGGCCAGATCCATCATCGTGCGATAGTCGCCGTATGCCTCGTACGCTTCGAGCATCGTAAATTCAGGATTGTGTCGCGGGCTCACCCCCTCGTTGCGATAGACACGGCCTAATTCAAAAACACGGTCCATGCCTCCGACGAGCAGTCGCTTCAGATGCAATTCCAATGCGATCCGCAACACAAGTGGAATATCGAGGGCGTTGTGGTGAGTCTTAAATGGCCGCGCTGCTGCACCGCCAGCGCTCTCTTGGAGTGTTGGGCCTTCCACCTCAAGGTAGCCTCGTGTTGTGAGCACGCGACGCACCGCCGCCACGATCTGGCTTCGCGCGATGAATCGGTCTCGTACGCCCTCGCCGTGAATTAAATCCAGATAGCGCATGCGCTGCCTCAAGTCGGCATCCACGAGACCGTGAAACTTATCGGGGGGAGTCTCGAGCGATTTTGTGAGAAACTCGAGATGCTGCGCAAAGACCGTGAGTTCTCCTTTTTTTGAGTATCCCAGCCGGCCATCTACACCGATAATGTCACCGAGGTCGAGGCAGTCAACCACTTTCCAGATGTCGGGGCCCACCTGCTTCTTGCCGAGCATGATTTGAATGCGGCCGGTGCGATCTGCCACATCCAAAAACACAAGGCTTCCGGCGCTCCGCAAGAGCATGATCCTGCCAGCCACTCGCACCGTCGGCCCCTCCGTATTGCTCGAAGGTATCGCGTTTGTATCGCTGGATGGGGGTGACGGTGCAGCGACCGTTTGCGTATCGCCGATGACCGCTGCGGCAGGTTTTTCGGTGGGCAGTGCGAGAGACTCGCCTGTGGCCCGCACGCTGGCGATTGGCACCACGCCATCAAAACGTTTGCCCCAAGGATCGATGCCAAGGCTGCGCAGGCGGTTGAGCTTATCGCGACGGGCCTGTTCGAGTGCGGCACCGGAGCCCTTCGGAGAGGAGGCGGCCGGAGTGGTCTGCGAGATGTGATCGGATGAATGTGGCATGCGTGGGCGGCTCGTGTGCCAGAGTGCGTTTGGTTGTGAAACATTCAGGAGCCTGCAATTGTCGGTTTTTCAGCAGATTTGGAGAAGGCCATTCGATCTTGGTACGGGTACAGCGGGCACCGCATGCGAAGTCGATCGCGGGAGGCCAGCAGCCAAACGCCCTCTAGGCCTTTTCTTCGGCGGAATATTCGGGGTACAACCCACGATCTCCACGGGCTTCGCGCCGTTCATATCCCTATCAATCGATCGTCACATCCTTATTCGAAGAGGCTTTGTGTGTCTGTCCCAGTGCATCGTCGTCCGTCACTTTTTAGCGTTGAACTCCGCACCGCACGGTGGGTTGAGCTTGTGGAGTGGTATCGCACGGTGCTTGGATTGCGGGTGCTGGTGCGCGTCGTGGACGACGGATACGCACTTTTTGAGGCTGGCGACACGCGTCTGGCGATCCTTGCTCGGCCCTCGCCGGGAGAGCCAAGCAGTCGCTGGAGCCTCGGCTTTGAGGTGGTCGATTTGGATGCGATTCATGCCAGACTGCTGGGATCGAGTGCCGACCTCTCTTCTCCGAAGGTGCACCCAGAAGGGTTCCGCGAACTGATCACCCACGACCCAGAAGGCAACAGCATCCGACTCTTTTCCTGGCCCGAACGATAAATGGTGGCAGTCACCGTTTATGTGGCCATTCGTCGATGAGATTGGCGACCAGTGAGGTCCAGCCGGTTTGGTGGCTGGCGCCGATTCCTGCTCCGTTGTCGCCGTGGAAGTACTCGTAAAAGAGCAGATTGTCGCGCCAGCCTGGGTGGTCGATGAATTTTTGAGCGGAGCCCCACACCGGCCGCCGGCCTCGCTTGTCGAGTAAAAAGATGTCGATCTGACGCCTGGCTATGTCGTGCGCCATCCGGTTGAGCGATATCGGCTCGTCGCTTGAGCCAGGCGTGGCCACAGAAAATGTATCTCCAAACGCCGTGCCGAGTTTCCGAAGCGATTCAATCAGCAGAAACGAAGTCGGAAACCAAATGGGCCCCCTCCAGTTGGAATTGCCCCCTTTGAGTTTGCTGGCCGATTCCGCTGGCTCGTACGAGACCTGGCGTCCCTCGTACGAAAATGGATGCGATTCATGAAATTTTGAGAGCGAGCGAATGCCATAGCTCGAGAGAAACTCCTTCTGATCGTGGAGTCGCTCGAGGATTCGTTGCAGTTGCTCCAGATTAACGATCGTCAGCAGATGTGTTTTTTTGCCGTCTGTTCCTTCGATCGTGTGAATCACATCCTCAACGATTTCTCGCCTGTTGGTAAGAAACCAGTTGAGGTTCGCCTTAAACTCCTGAAACGGTTCAATCCAGTCGAACTCGAGTCGCTCGACAGCAAAAAGTGGAATTAAGCCCACGAGCGAACGCACCCGGAATTCCTGGTGACGGCCGTCAGGAAAAGCCAGCACGTCGTAGAAGAAGCCATCCTCCTTGTCGAACAACGTGAAGTTGTGTCGACCCATATTTTTCATCGAGTAGGCAACGTAGGTGTAGTGCTGCAAAAACTTGGAGGCGAGGCCTTCATAGACCGGATTCTCCCTGGCCAGTTCGAGCGAGATACGCATCAGATTGAGGCAAAACATCCCCATCCAGCCAGTCGCGTCAGATTGCTCCAACACGGCACCGTCTTGCAAAGGCTGGCTACGGTCGATCACAGTGATATTATCGAGACCGAGAAAACCTCCCTCAAAGACGTTGTTGCCTTCCCGATCGACCTTGTTCACCCAACTGGCAAAATTAATGAGGAGTTTATGGAAGCAACGCTCCAGCCACTCGCGGTCTCCCCGCACGCCACCGTGGTTGCGAAACTTGTCCATATTATAGACCCGCCACACTGCCCACGCGTGAACGGGAGGATTTAAGTCACTGAACTCCCACTCGTAGGCAGGTAACTGGCCGCTGGGATGCTGAAACTGTTCAAAGAGCAAAAACCAAAGCTGATCCTTGGCAAACTTTGCATCGATCAAGGCGAACGGCACGCACTGAAACGCCAGATCCCACGCAGCAAACCAAGGATATTCCCATTTGTCTGGCATCGTCATGACTCGCATTGAGTTGAGATGCCTCCAGTGGCGGTTCCGAATCGTGCGACGGCTTTCGGGCGGGGGTTTTTGGGGATTATCGCCGTTGAGCCATTTGTCGACATCGAAGATATAGCTCTGCTTCGTCCATAAGAGACCGGCCAACGCTCGGCGTTGAACCAACTTTTCATCAGCTGAAGCTGCCGTCGGCGCGATGGCCTCGTAGAAAGAATCCGCTTCGGACCGACGCAGTTCGATGATGCTGTCGACATCATCGAGCGGACGAGGCAAGCCGGCACTCGTGAATCGCAGTCGCAATGAGACACTTCCGCCGGCTGGCACCATGAATGAGTAATGCATCGCGGCCTTCGTGCCAACCGGCTCGGCATGGACGGCGGCCTGATCGCCGCCACAGATTCGGCGGTGGAAGGCATCTTTCGTGAATGGTTCGCTGGCGAGCGAGTCATCGCCGAACGCCTGACCCTGGTTTGTTTCATTATTGGTAAAGAGCAGCGAGGCTGGGGCCTCTGTCGTGGAGTGGTCGCCGTAGAGCCAGCGAGCGCCGATCCGATAGTGAACGGGGATAGCCGGATCAAGCTCGGTGTTGGCGTCGTCGGCCACGAGGCAGAGATTGCCCCAGTCGTCTCGGCCAGCGGTGATGCAAGGCTCGGGTAGGCGATCTGCACCCCAGGCCCAGGTGTTGCGAAACCAGAGTGTCGGCAGGATGTGGAGCGGTGCGGCGTCTGGGCCTCGGTTGTGAGCGGTGATCCGGATAGAAATATCCTCGGGATCGGCCTTGGCATACTCGATGGCAATATCGAAGTAACGGTCGTCATCGAAAATGCCCGTGTCGATGAGTTCGTATTCCGGTCCTTGCCCCTGACGACGCTGATTTTCAGCGATCAGATCCGCATAGGGAAAGGCCCGCTGCGGATACTTGTAGAGCAGGTGCATGTAGGAGTGGCTTGGCGTGTTGTCAACGTGGAAGTAGTAGTCTTTCAGATCTTCGCCGTGGTTGCCTTCGAACGGGTTCACGCCAAAGAAGCGTTCCTTCAGATGGCCGTCGACACCATTCCAGAATGTGGGCGCAAAACAGAGAAGCTGATAGCGATCACAGATGCCAGCAATACCGTCCTCGCCCCAGCGATAGGCTTTTGCGCGAGCCATGTCGTACGTGAGAAAGGCCCACGCATTCCCGTCGGCGGAGTAGTCTTCCCGCACGGTGCCCCAGCCCCTGTCGGAGAGATAGGGGCCCCACCGGCGCCATCCGCTGAGATCATCCCCAATCTCTTCAATGCGCAATCGCTCGGCATCAGGCTGAGTGTGACGATGGTGGTCGTAAGCCGACATGGCTGGCGCAAACTCACTGGCAGAGATAGGGGTGCTGTGTGGCTCAGCCCCGAGCAGTTTCGGACCCCTCAATCCTACACCTTGCTCGACCCGGTCGCGAATAACCCGGTGCATCCGGCACAGCCAGATCAACCGCTTCGGACTGCACTGCCGTGCCGCCGGCCAAACCGCAAGGTATGCTAGTGCTCACCCGCCGACCATAAAGAAATGGCCCCCACGACTTTTTTATGAATGAGAACGAAGAATTTGTGCGGGAATTTCTCGTTGAGTCGGCGGAGAACCTCGACCAACTCGACCAAGACTTGGTCGCACTGGAGGAAAATCCACGCGACCCCAAGCGTCTTGCGAGTATCTTTCGTACGGTCCATACAATCAAAGGCACGAGCGGATTCTTCGGTTTTGCAAAGCTTGGCGCGATTACCCACAGTGGCGAGCACCTCCTCGGGCAACTGCGAGATGGCACGATTGAATTGAGCGACCGCGTCACCGGCGCCCTGCTCACGCTCGTCGATGCGGTACGTTCGATCCTTGAGACCATTGAAAAAACAGGGAACGAAGGAGATGCCGATTTTCGCGATCTCTCCCAGACGCTGGCTCGCGTTGCCGAGGAGGCAGTTGCCCAGCGGCAAGACCCCATCCGAGGCGACATCGTCGTCACCCGGTTGAATGCTCTGTCGGTTACCCAACCAACCGTGCCGCAGGCAGTTCAGCCACAGGCGACGATTCCGCTGCCTGCTGCCGCTTTGACTCCACTGCCTACTGCACAGTCTGCCCCAGCAGATTCACTGGCCGTCGAACCTGAGCCGACGCAACCCGTCGTCGCCACAGCGATCGCCCAGCCGAAAGCCCCTGCTCCAGCGGTGGTCGAAGCCTCGATTCGCGTTGATGTTGGGTTGCTCGGATCGCTCGTGGATCTGGTGGGCGAATTGGTGCTGGCTCGGAATCAACTGCAGTCAACTGTGAATTCTGACCGGCCCGATATGCTCAAGCGTCCCGATTTACTCAAGGTTGTGCAGCGCATTCACGCGGTCACAGGTGGGCTCCAGTCGGCGGTCATGAAAACGCGCATGCAGCCGATCGATCAGGTGTTGAGCAAGTTTCCAAGGATTGTTCGCGATTTGGCTGTCACCTGCGGCAAGGAGGTGCAGCTTCTCATCGACGGGGCCGACACTGAATTAGACCGCTCGCTCATCGAGACGATCCGTGATCCCCTCACGCATCTGGTGCGCAATGCCGTCGATCACGGCATCGAACCAGCCGCCGTGCGAACGTCGAAGGGAAAGCCGCCAGCCGGAAGGCTTTCCCTGCGTGCGTTTCACGAAAGCGGTCGGGTCACGATTGAAATCAAGGATGACGGTGGGGGCATTCCGGTTGAAGCAGTGCGTGCCAAGGCCATTGCCAGAGGGTTGATCGGGGCCGAAGAAGCTGGATCCCTCAGCGACGAACAGGTGCTGCAGTTTATTTTTGAGCCGGGCTTTTCCACGGCGGCCGCCGTGACGGATGTGTCGGGCCGTGGCGTAGGCATGGACGTTGTCAAAACCAACATCGAAGCCATCGGTGGAACCGTTGATATTTCTAGCCAGAGGGATGTCGGCACAACCGTGCGTGTGCGGGTGCCACTGACGTTGGCAATTATTCCCGCTCTCATCGTCACGTGTGCCGGGCAGCGGTTTGCCATTCCCCAGGCGTATGTCCGCGAACTGATTGCCCTGCGAGCGGGGTCGTCGGTCGCCGTGGAGGGCCTGGCAGGCGCACCGGTGATGCGAGTGCGCGGCCGCCTCACACCGCTTGTCTTTCTCGACTCCCTGCTCGATCTATCCGTCCAGTCTAGCGGCCAATCTCGATCAAGTGGCACAGTGGTGATTGTGAGAGTCGACGACTACGAATTTGGTTTGGTTGTTGAAGGCATCGCATCGAGTGGTGATATCGTCGTCAAGCCGATTGCAGGGCTGATCGTGTCGCTGGGATTTTATGCTGGGGCGACTGTGATGGGCGACGGTGCGGTGGTCTTGATTCTGGACCCTCGGGGTATCGCGCAGAAGGAGATGATTCCCGCTCGGCCAGACCACGAGCACGCAAGTGATGCATCGACACCAACCCCCGATCAGTACCCAAAGTATCTCCTCTGCGAGACGGTATTAGGGCGACAGATCGCGCTTCCGCTGGAGGACATTTCGCGGCTGGAAATCTTCTCGCCTGCACAGTGCGAGCAGGCAGTCGGACGGATGGTGGTGCACCGCGATGGTCGCTTGACGGCCTTAGCCGACATCGACAACATGCTCGAAGGCGTGAGTGAAAAGCGATCCGGGCCCCGGTTCGAGGCGAGTGCAGCCTCCAGCCTCACCGCTGTGATTGTCGCCGAATCATTGGGGGATGTTGGCCTGCGCGTCAAACGTATCGTGGAGGTGATCCAGTCGCAGTCGCCGATTAACTCCGCATTCTGTGCAGCAGGCGTGCTTGGCACGATCGCGATTGGCGGCCGGGCCACTGAGGTGATCGATGTGCGATCGCTCATGCCCGAGAAGCCAAACGTACCCGGGGCACCCAGTCTATCGAAGGTATCAGCATGAGTGCCGTGGCGAGCATGATGAGCCAGAGCGGCCTGACGCGGGCGGTAAGCGATTGCCCTGCACCCGCCACACAGCGGTTCTGCGCCTTCCTCGTTGCGGGTAGAGTTTTTGCAGTCGACGCGGCGAGAGTCACCGAGGTCCTTCGCGGGCAGTTACTAACGCCTGTGCCGAAGGCGCATCGAGCTCTGCGGGGCCTTCTCAATCTGCGAGGCCGGATTGTGCCAGCGATCGACATGCGTCTGCGACTCGGGTTCGACCCTGCCCGAGCAGATGCCAGCCACACGAATATTGTTGCGACTGTAGCAGGAGAGTATTTCAGCCTGATGGTTGATCAACTCGTGGATGTGATCGAGATTCCGGTGGCCGCCATTGAGCAGCCGACCGCCGATTCAGAGGACCCATCTCGCGACTCTGTCGCAGCGGTTTACGCGGCTCCCAGCGGACTTATCTATGTACTAGACGTCGATCAATTGGTGGCGGGAATATCGGACACAGGATTTGAAAGGAACATGCGATGAGAAGTGTGCAAAGGGAATCTGATCCAGCAAGTGCTGGAACGTCTGCGGCCGGCTCGTGGCTCACGGGACTGGTGTCGTTTGCGACTAATCCGCTCCTATTATCCTTGCTGCTGGTATCGCTTGTGCCCCTGGCCATCATGGGATACGCCACCTACCGCACTGCCTCCGCGGCGCTGGATACGCAGGCCGAATCGCAACTGACTGTTGTGCGCACAATCACGACCAAGCAAGTGGAGCGTTATTTCGCCACCACAGAAGATCAACTCCGAACGCTCGCTGAAAACCCTTCGGTGGCCAACGCTCTGGTGGCATTCCGCGACGGATTTTCCAGCCTGATCGCCGACGACGCAATTCCAGTGGACGAGCAGTCGGAGGCGAGGCAGGAACTCAATACATTTTATGCAGGCGACTGGGCTGCCGAGTTCCGCCTTCGTAACGCAGAGAATATTGCCGCTGCGACACTGTGCGAATCGCTGGGCGATGCAGCAGCCTATTTGCAATACCTCTACATTCGCCGCAATGAAAATCCAATCGGCTCCAAGGATCTGCTCGATACGGCGGCAGATGCATCGGCGTATTCAGAGGCACATGCCCAGTATCATCCGATTTTGCGGAGCTTCTTGAAAAAGTTTGGGCTCTACGACATCTTTTTGGTGGATGCAGAGACAGGAAACGTCGTGTATACGGTGTTCAAGGAGATCGATTTTGGCACGTCGCTGCGGACCGGATCGTTTGCCGACACATCGCTCGGCCGGGTGTTTCGGCAGGCGGCTTCTAGCAACAGGCGGGACGCCGTTTTCTTTGGCCACTTCGGCGCGTATCTGCCGTCGTTCACTGCGCCTGCAGGCTTCATTGCCGCACCGATTCTAGAGGGTCGAAAAGTGACGGGCGTGATCATTTTTCAGTTACCACTCGATCGAATCAACGCTGTTGTTGGGGAAACCCTCGGCATGGGAAAAACAGGCGAAACCTACGCCATCGGCCCAGATCGGCTGTTTCGCACCGATTCTCGATTTTTGGACGAACTCGGTGTGAAGACAACCATCTGCAATCCGAAATTCAAGGTCGACACACAGGCGGTGCGACAGGCGCTCGACAATGGCACGTCGGGGACGGGCCGCATGCTCGATTACCGCAACAAGCCAGTGCTTTCCTCGTGGGGGCCCGCGATGATCCATCGGGGCGATGGCGCAGGGAACGAGCCAGTGAAGTGGGCGATTGTGTCTGAGATCGATCTGACTGAGGTGACTCAGCCGGTGCAGTCGCTCAAGAAGTTTGCCAGCATAATCTTTGCCCTGACAACGCTTGGAGTGCTCTTGCTATCGGCAAAAATCGCACAGAATTTCAACCGTGCAGCCCGGCGACAACTGACGCTTGTAGAAGGAATTAAAGACAACACCCACACACTCGCGGGTGCTTCCGAGGAACTCACGAGCGTCAGCCAACAGATGAGTGCTGCTGCCGAAGAGACCACGGCCCAGGCGAACCTCGTTTCGGCCGCCGCCGAACAGGTCAGCGGGAATACGAAAACGGTGTCGTCATCGGTGGAGAACCTCGTGGCAAGTATTTATGAAATCGCACGCAGCGCTCAGGATGCCGCCAGCGTTGCGAGGCAGTCGGTTGAGATGGCCCGTGCAACCTCGCGTACGATGGATGCGCTTGGCGCAAGCAGCACGGAAATCGGGCAGGTAGTGAAGGTCATTACCACAATCGCCGAGCAGACCAACTTGCTCGCGCTCAATGCCACGATAGAAGCTGCCCGGGCGGGAGAAGCAGGCAAGGGGTTTGCGGTGGTTGCCAATGAGGTCAAGGAACTGGCCCGCGAAACTGCGAAGGCCACCGAAGATATCGGCTCAAAGATCGAGGCCATGCAGTCGGATACATCGAAGGCTGTGGCTGCCATCGCCGAAATCGGTGCCGTGATTGAAAAAATCGATGCCTTGCAGACCAAGATCGCTACGGCCGTCGAAGAGCAGTCTGTCACGACGAGCGAAATCAGCCGCAATATTGCCGAAGCAACGGCTGGTTCGACGGAGATTGCTGAGAATATCGTGCAGGTGGCGCAGGCCGCTCAGAGTACGGCCGAGGGCGCTTCCAATGCACAGATCTCGTCGCAGGAACTGGCTCGCATGGCACAGAATCTGCAGCGATTAGTCGAGGAGTATCGGGCCTGATCGGCCCCGGATCGAATCCCTTGAACGCTCTCATCGTGGACGATTCGAAGACGATACGCAGCATTCTGGTGCGCGTGCTCAGAGAGATGCGCTTTGAGTGCCATGAGGCGGCTAACGGCGTTCTAGCACTTGAGGTGCTCGCACGGATCCAGCGGCCCGAAATTGTCACCATCAACTGGCAGATGCCCGTCATGGATGGCCTCGACTTAATCCAGCGGTTACGGAGCGATCCGATGTACCGCGATCTACGACTGTTGATGGTGTCGACAGAGCAGGACCCAGACAGGATTTCCGCCGCGATTGCAGCTGGGGCAGATGCGTTTCTTGCAAAGCCCTTCACGGACGAGGCGATCAAGCAAAAGCTCTTGGAACTGGGAGCGTGGAGTGCGGCGGAAGCGACAGCATCGCGGTCCGCCATTCGCGTGCTCATCGTGGATGATTCGGTTGCCATTCGCAGCATCCTGTCTGCCACGCTTGGTGCCGACTCGGAGATCCGAGTGGTTGGCACCGCAGCGGATGGGCAGATCGGGCTCAAGCGGGTTGCCGAAGTGGCTCCCGATCTCGTGCTACTCGACGTCGAAATGCCTGTGATGGACGGCATCACCATGCTGCGAGAACTGCGTCGGCTGCAGCCTCGATTGCCGGTGCTGATGTTTTCGAGCCTTACCGAGCGCGGCGCCAAAGCGGCGCTCGATGCGCTCGTTGCAGGGGCCAATGATTACGTTGCCAAGCCCAAGGGTTCGAGCCCAGAGGACGTTGCCGCTCGGATCAACTCCGAGCTGATTCCAAAGATAAAGCTCTTGGTGCCACGCCTGAGAGTCGACTCAGGGATGTCGCCGGCAACTCCCTTCGCCCGTCCTCAGCGGCGGCCTCGTACCGAGGCGATTGCAGCTGTTGTGGTGGCTGTTTCGACAGGAGGTCCCAGTGCGTTGGCCGAAGTTCTGCCAGCGTTTGTTTCAAAAACAGCACCACCCATTTTGATTGTGCAGCACATGCCGCCGGTGTTCACGAGCCATTTGGCGGAGCGGCTCACCAAGATCTGCGGTCTACCTGTGGCAGAGGCCAAGGAGGGGCAGATCCTTGCCAGGGGCGACATCCTGTTGGCGCCAGGAGGCATGCACATGGGCGTCGTGAAAACGGGGCTTGGTGTCGCCGTGTTTCTTCAAAGCGACCCGCCAGAAAATTCCTGCCGGCCAGCGGCCGACGTGCTCTTCCGTTCGGCGGCGCGGGTGTGGGGGGCTGGCACACTGGGTATTGTGCTCACGGGCATGGGGCGGGATGGCTTGAAGGGCAGCGAGGCAATCGTCGCCGCCGGTGGCGCCGTGCTGGCTCAGGACGAATTTACAAGCGTTGTCTGGGGCATGCCTGGTCACGTCGCCCGCGCTGGGATAGCCGATGCGATCTTACCACTTTCGAGCCTCGGGGTTGAAGTGGCGATGCGACTCAAGCGACTGAGTCGTTGAATAACGTGAGAGTCAACAACGCGAGGAGGGCGATCGAATGACCGTTGGCCCCGAATCATTCGCGTTTCTGCAGCAGTTTCTTAAAAAGCGCACCGGCGTCGTCTTGGACGAAAGCAAGGTGTATCTCGTCGTCGCTAGGCTGTTGCCTGTCGTGCGGCAGCACACACTCGCGAGTCTCGACGCGCTGGCCGACCGGCTGCGTCTCACTTCAGATCCGTCGCTCCAACGCGATGTACTCAACGCCATGATGACGCACGAAACGTCATTCTTTCGTGACAAGTCGCCGTTCGAGACCTTAAAGCAACTCATTCCGGAGTTGGTCAAAAAGCGGGGCGTGATGCGGCAGTTGGTGTTTTGGTCGGCGGCAAGCTCCACCGGCCAGGAGGCCTACAGCATTGCCATTTTGCTGAACGAGCATTTTCGTGATCTGTTGAAAGCTTGGAAGATACGGATCATCGCCACCGACATTTCAGACGTGGTGCTCACGCGGGCCCGCGAGGGCCTTTTTAGCGAACTAGAAATTGTGCGAGGCCTGCCACCGCCGCTCCTGAGGAAATACTTTACGCCGCTTCAGGGAAAGTGGAGCATTTCCCAGGAATGCCGCCGATTTGTCGAGTTTCGGCAGCTCAATCTGAATGATCCATGGCCGGTGATGCCGCCCTGCGATATCGTGTTTCTCCGCAATGTTCTCCTCTATTTTGATGTGCCGACCCGCCGCGAGATTCTGGAAAAAATGCGAAAGATTGTGCGTCCCGACGGGGGGCTCTTTCTGGGCGGCGCAGAAACCATGCTCGGCATCAACGAAAGCTACAGTCGCCTGAGCGGTATTGGCTGCAGCTACTACCGTCCGCAGCCATAAACGCCCGGCAGGCTGACCAGCGTGGGCCAAGCCGCTCTGGAACGCACTCCGTCGAGGCAACGCTCTAGCCGTGCCACTCGACGCCTAGGATCGAGACATCGTCCAGCGGCCCCTTCGGCTGACACCACGCCTGCACAGCATCGAGCAGGTGAATCACGTTCGCCTCGAGCGGACGGGTGCGAACAGAATCGATTAAAGCTTTCATGCGGTCGTCGCCCAACTGTTCGAGCGACTCGCTCATGGCCTCCGGCACGCCATCGGAATAAAGATAGAGGCGATCTCCTGGCTGGAGTTGGATCGTCTGCTCCTCGTATTCGATGTCGGGAACGAAGCCGATCGGAAATCCTTCGCACTCGATGAGTTGCAGCGGGCCATCCCTCGGCACCCGCACCAGCGGCGGATGGCCCCCTGAGACAAATCGAAACTGCCCGCTGGGCACGTGCAGAACACCGTAGAGCAGTGTGAAATAGAGCCCGGCCTGTTCGTCGGCCTGAAAAATGCGGTTGAGTCGCGTGGCCACATCGGCAGGACCAGACACTACGGGCGGTCCGCCATTCGCGCCGGGACGCACCAGCAGGGACGAATCGGAAATCTTGGGGGTGAGGAAGGCCCCGATCGTTACCGCGAGAAGCGAAGAGGGCACGCCGTGGCCGCTGACGTCAACAACAAACATGCCCACGTGCTCTGAATCGAGCGGAAATATATTCAAGAAATCGCCAGCAAGCTCTTGGCACGGCACATACCGCCAAGCCACGGTCGTGGATGGAATCGCAATGGCCGCACGGGGCAGGAGCGACCGCTGCACTTTGGCGGCGGCATGTAAATCGCGGATCATGCGAGCGTTGCTGCGCTCGACCTGCTCGTTGAGTTGGGTCAGAATGGTATTCGATTTTTCGAGCGATGTTTTCGCTACCGATAGCGATTGATTGGACTCGATGAGCTCCTTGTTTTTTGCCACTGCGTTTTCAAATGTGGAGACCAGCAGGTTGAGTACTTGCTGCGGAGGGGCCTTCACGCGAAACTTCTGTTCTGCAAGCGTGACTTCCAGCACCACGAGCGTCGTCTCATCCAGATCCTCCAGCGGCGTATCGAGGAGCGCTTCCATGCGGGCGAGGAGATAGTCGGGCTCGTAGGGCTTGGTGACATAGTTGTCGGCACCGGCTTCGAGGCCTCGAATGATGTCAACAGGATCGGAGAGCGTGGAGAGGAGAATCAGCGGGATCGTCCTCAAGAGCGGATCAGACTTCACCGCCGCGCAGAGTTGATAGCCCGTCATTTCTGGCATTTCAATGTCGGAAATGATGATGGCCGGCCGCCGTTCCCTCACCATCTCAAGTGCCTTCGCACCATCGATAGCCCACCGCACCGTGTGTCCGGCCTCCACGAGCCGACGTTCGAGCATCTTGGCTTGAATGCGGCTATCTTCAGCGATCACAACATCGACGCTGCGACGCTGTTGTGCGACCCTACCACCGGCCAGCGGGCTTGACTGCGTTGTCGCATTCATACGATCTCTCTGAATTTAGAATTTGGCGAGTGCTTCGGCGGCATCTTTATGGATGGCAAAGAGCTTGTTGAGGTTGGTCAGCTTGAACACTTCATAGATCGGTGGCGCGATACCGCACATCTTCAAGCGACCCTTTAGCAGATTGACTTTGCGATGGGTCTGGCCGAGTAAACCGAGCATCGCACTCGACATAAACTCGACGTTCGAAAAGTCGAGCAACAGGTCGAGTTGAGGCCGATCAGCGATCAGACGGAAGAGTTCCACCCTCAACTCGTCGAGCACACTTTCGTCGAGTATTTTTTTATCTTTAAACTGCGCCACCTCGACCTTGCCAATTTTTGTCACGTCAAGTTTGCGAAACGGTTCTGCGGTCATCAGTACTCCTTGGAGAGGATCGTCGAGGGCCTTTGGGTTTTCAGCCTTCATTGTGCGAGTGTATCGTGGCCGAGAACGCCAGCGCAGGCAACTCCCCAACGATTCGCAGGCGTTGGACAGAAGGATTGAGGGGGGCCGAGCGGACGCAGGGTGCGGCGACGGCCATGCTTACTCGCGGAGGAGGCGAGTGAGCGTGTTGGCGTGCACGCCGAGCAGTTTGGCCGCCTGCGATTTGTGGCCTCGCGTTCTTTCAAGAGCCTGCTTGATTGCCTGCTTGCGAAGTGTCTCAAGATCGAGGCAGGGCAGCCGGCCGGTCGGATCATCATGCGATGATGCACGGGAGCGAACCGGGAGTTGTGGCTCTGTTTGGAGCACATAAGCCTGCTCGATCACGTGCGACAACTGCCGCACGTTTCCAGGCCATTGGAAGGCACAAAAATCCGCCAGCGTTTCAGCGGTCGGCTGCCAGACGGGCAAGCGGTAGCGATCTGCAAACTGCCGCGAGAAAAACTCAATAAATTCTGGGATGTCGTCGGCACGTTCGCGGAGCGAAGGCACCTGCAGTTCGATCATGTTGAGACGGTAGTAGAGATCTTCGCGGAAAGAGCCCTTCTGAACCTCAAGTTCGAGGTTGCGATTGGTGGCAGCCACCACTTGTACGTCGATCCGAACGGGTTCGGTGGCCCCCACAGGAAGCACCTCTCGCTGCTGGAGCACGCGCAAAAGTTTGGGCTGCAACTCTGCCGGCATTTCGCCGATTTCGTCCAGAAACACCATGCCGCCTTGGGCTGCGCGAAAGATCCCGAGCGAACGACCTTGAGCGCCTGTAAAGGCTCCCTTCTCGTGGCCAAACAATTGACTTTCCGCCAGAGACGGAGTGAGGGCTGCGCAATTCACAGGCACGAAGATTTTGTCTTTGCGAGGTCCGCTGCGGTGCAGCAGTCGAGCCCACAGTTCCTTACCGGTGCCCGTTTCGCCCGAGATCAGCACCGTGCATTCGACTTCTGCCGCACGATCGATGGATCGGGCAATCCGTCGCATCGCCACATTGCTGCCCAGCACCCAATTGCTGGACGCTTCACTTCTGGATTGGGCACATACAACCCCACCGCCTGTTGCAATGGGATCAAGCGCACCCCCACGAGGTTCTCGCGAAGCGCGAACACTACTGCACAGACGGCTCTTTGAATCGATGGCTGCCATACAAAAATTCAGGTGGAGCAAAGGACGCAAACGAAACCGAACGCCGAATGGTTTATGCAACGAATTTTACAAAGTGCAACGCAAAGCGATTTTGATCGGAATGGCCGCCCTCGCAGCCTTCAGCGTAGTCTTATTCCTACGCAAAAGCAATGGTTTTTTTGTCGCCAGTATTATTTTTTTTGGGGGGCTCATCCAAGTCCCAGGAAACCTCTTTATTGGCCTTCAATTAAGGCTATTTTGGCTCTTTTTTCTCCAGTCTGGAGGCCGTCTACCGGTTGCCGCGCGTGCGGCGCATGTGGAAGTGCCGTTGCCAGGGCACTATCTTGGGCAAATTGGGCAAAAAAATTGGGCAAAATTCGCAGATGTGTGGTTTTCTCCCGTCATTCCTATCGATTTCAAGCTCAACGCCGCACTCATGGCCCTCTTTCGACAGGTGATGGGTGATTGGTCATGGGTCATGTGGGTCATGACTGTCTACGGACTAGCTTTGCCCTTCCACTCGAGTATCTGGCCTTCGTTGAGAAGTTGATTTTTTAATTTGTCATAAGGCACACCCTGAACTGCAATGCCTCGATCAATTGCCATGCAAGCAGCAATTGCCGCTGATTGTCCCAGCACCATAAATACCGGTTCCATCCGGATGGAACCAAAGGCAATATGAGTCGAACTGACACACACCGGAACCAAAAGGTTTTTACACTCTCCTTTTTTAGGAATGATTGAGCGATAGCTGATCGGATAGGGTGAAAACCCGTGTGCTTCAACATTCCCCTCATTTTGAACGAAGCCGTTTACATCCACATAACGCTGCACTTGATGAGAGTCCATCCCGTAAGCCGCAAAGCCCACTGGGTCTTCTGCAACATCGTATCCTTCGCAGTGCCGTTGTGACATTACATAATCGCTCATCATGCGTCTGGCCTCCCTTATGTATAGCTGTTGCTGCCAGCCGTCTCCCCTTTCGTATTCATCTCGGCAAGTACCCCATGCTGACACCACATCGCGCACTTTTTTCGGCATTCTCGGATGGTAGGCCAACGTCCACATAAGTCCCTGCTGATACGTACGGTGCTTTTTAATAATTTTCTCCCGTTCCTCGTAACTTGCTTCCGGATACTCATGGTTCTGGCCAATAAAATCGGTTGAAAATCCTTTCTGGTTGTTGGTATCCGTTTTTCGATTGGGCATGGGCGTATGAATCCAAGGAATCAGCGGATCTCCGTACGGGTACATCCTTTCGATTGACCCTTCGGCTGCCTCGTAGTTACGGAAAAGAAGTTCATACTCACGTTCATTGTAATTATCCGGTTTTTGAAACGGGATCCTGTTATCAGGGTGGTCGGTGAGTGTCATGCGAAAGCAATAGGCCTGAATGCCTTTGTCTGCATGGCCGTCAATTCCAGGACCTCCTGAAATGAGAGACGGCAGCAACCCGCTTGCCGAATCACCCTTGATGATATACGGGTCGACACCGTCGATAAAATTGTGGTGGATACTATTTCTGGAAACGGTTCCACGGAGCGTGAGGCTTACTTTATTCGCCTGAACACCGTTGAGTGTTTCGCCGTATTCCTTGTTGCATTCACGTCCAATCGCATAACTGACGCCCGCCTCAGCCATGACGTCGCCTTCGTACGTGGCGTCGATGAACATCTTGCCTCTGTAGGCTTGTCCTGTTTCCATTTCAATTTCAACGATTGCGCCGTTGAGTTTTTGTACGCCATTGTGACGACTGATACGTTGATTGCACACCAACTCAATGTTTTCAGGCATCATCATTTCTTTAAAAACCTTCAGGGCGGCGGAAGGCTCAAAGGTCCACATCGCATCTTCATTCCCAGCGTTGCGTCCCTCCCGATAGTCCTCGGATTGTTGCCACTCCCAGCTTTTCGGATTGTGGTAATGCTTTTTTATATTTTGATAGAATTCCCTCGAAAGTCCCCCTATGACCTGCTTGTTGCCAATGTCGGTGGCACCGAGTCCCCCCGTCGTTAATCCGCCAATGCGCGCAGATGGTTCGATCAGAAGAACCGTTTTTCCCATTCTGGAAGCTTGGATTGCAGCCGAGATTCCCGCAGAGGTGCCGCCATAGACAACAACATCGTATTCGCCGGGTTTTCCCCCGGCCGACAACATAAGAGGAAAAAGCAGAACGCAGATGCATTTTAAAAAAAAGTTTTTCATGTCGAGATGGTCGCGCATGGCAAGCCAAGCCGGGCCAAGCAAATAGAAAGGGGCCACGTTCAGCACGCGGAGTCTCATCAGAGAATCACGGAACTTCAAGGGTATACCAATGGGCCTTGGCCGAGAGTAGAAAAGGCGAATGCCCTCTTTTTTGCGGAAATGCCTGTCAAACCGGTCTGGCATCGTCGAAGCACATTGTGTATTCCTCCCACTCGATCCATTGCACCGGCCTTCGGTGAGGTGCTTTTTGCAGGAGCAGGAGACGATCGTGAGTGCCCCGCACATTGCCGATGTTTTTTTTAAGCCGCTGTCGCAGCACGCCGATTCCAGAGGTTGGCTCGTAGAAATCTACCGCGAAGACGAACTGGCCGACTCGCTCCATCCGGTGATGGCCTATGTGAGCCAGACGCTGCCGGGCGTGGCCCGCGGGCCACACGAACACGTCGATCAGACAGACCTCTTTGCGTTTATGGGCCCAGGGGATTTTGAACTCGTCCTTTGGGATGCCCGCCCGAAATCGCCAACCTATACAGTGCAGACTCGCACGATTTGTGGGCAGAGCAATCCCTGTGCGGTGTCGATTCCTCCCGGAGTGGTACACGCCTATCGCAATGTGAGCGATGTGCCGGGCTGGGTTTTCAACGCCCCAAATCGACTCTATGCCGGCAAGGGGAAGCAAGAACCCGTCGACGAAATTCGCCACGAGCAGTCGTCTGATTCCCCCTACCAACTCGCGCAACTCTCGCCCATCACAAAGGGGTCGACATGAAAGGCATCGTTTTGGCCGGTGGTTCCGGCACGCGTCTGCATCCGATGACGCTGGCGATTTCAAAGCAACTGCTGCCGATTTACGACAAGCCGATGGTCTATTATCCGCTCTCGGCTTTGATGCTCGCAGGCATCCGCGACATTCTTTTGATTTCAACGCCGCACGACCTGCCTCACTTTCAACAAATGCTCGGCGACGGTTCAGCATTTGGCATCGCACTTTCGTATGCCGAGCAACCCAAGCCCGAGGGCTTGGCACAGGCGTTTACGATCGGTCGCCGCTTTCTGGGCTACGACGCTGCTGCGCTCGTTTTGGGCGACAACATCTTCTACGGCCACGGCTTTCAGGAAACGCTGCACCGGGCCGCCAAGCGGACAGATGGGGCGACGGTGTTTGCGTATCAAGTTCGCGATCCCGAGCGGTTTGGCGTGGTTGAGTTTGACGCCGCCGGCACGGCGATTTCACTGGAAGAAAAACCCTCTGTGCCCAAGTCGCACTTTGCCGTGCCGGGCCTCTATTTCTACGACAACACCGTGGCCGACATCGCCCGCGACTTGCAGCCGAGCCCACGGGGCGAATATGAAATCACAGACTTGAACCGGGTCTATCTCAATCGCGGCGATCTGCACGTCGAAAAGCTCGGGCGGGGTTTTGCCTGGCTCGACACCGGCACCCCCGATTCGCTTCTGCATGCATCGCAATTCGTGCAAACCATTCAGGAGCGGCAGGGATTGAAGATCGCCTGCCTAGAGGAAATCGCGTTTCTTCTGGGCTATCTCACGGCTGATGAGTTGGCGGCGGCGGGGTCGCGGATGAAGAGTGACTACGGAAAATATCTGGTCGAGATGGCAGCCGAGACAATTCTTGAAGGGAAGCAGGAAGAGGAGCAGCACGATGCAGTGGCCGGCACAATCCATCGGGGTGACGGGGGCCAATGGACAGCTCGGCAGGGAACTCTGCCGGCAACTCGGCGCGGTCGCGGTGCCGCTGCCTAGGTCGTCGCTCGATATTACAAACCCAGCAGAGATTCGGTCTGTCTTGGACCGCTGGCAGCCACTCGCTTTCATCAACTGTGCCGCGTGGACGGCCGTGGACGCTGCCGAAACGCAAACAGAAGCCTGCTTTGCAGCCAACGCCAATGCCGTGGCATCCCTGGCAAGCGCCTGCCGCACCACAGGCACGCTGTTGGTGCAGGTGAGCACCGATTATGTTTTTGGCGCCGATCGCACGCGCGATTTTCCCTACTGCGAAGAGGATGCCACCGGCCCGCTCAATGCGTATGGCAGCAGCAAACTCGCCGGCGAGTTAGCGGCCCGCGGCTACGACAATCATCTGATCGTGCGCACGTGCGGTCTGTATTCAGTCGGTGACAATGGGCCTGTGCGAGGCCGGAATTTTCTTGACACGATGCTCTCGCTGGCGCAGGAACGGCCGGAAGTGAGCGTTGTCAGCGATCAATTTTGCACGCCGAGTTATGTGCCGCACGTCGCCCGGGGCATTCTGGGTTTAATGGCAGCGGCCCAGACGGGCACATTCCACGTCACCAACAGTGGCGGCACATCGTGGCACGCATTGGCCGAGGAACTCTTTCAACAAGCCGGCAAGCCGACCAGAGCAAAACCGATTGCCGCCCGAGAGTATCCGTCCAAAGTCGAACGGCCCTCGTACAGCGTTCTGAATACGAAAAAGCTCGCAAATGTAATGACAAATGGACTTCCAGATTGGAGGCAAGGTGTGGCAGACTACGCCAAAGACACGTTGAAAAGGATTCCAAGCAACCTATTCTTGGAACCCAGTCAGACAGGAGTGTTATGAAAATTGGCAGAAGAGTTACTGAATTCTTGGGCTGCATTCCCGGATTCAAGTGGCTCGCCACCACCGCACAGCTTGCGAGCCGTCGGCGCCGGGCCCGCCAACGCAAGAGCCTCGGACAACCGACTACCACCGCCTCGACTATCCCCGCCTCTTGGGTGCCACGAGGCACCCGCCCCCATGTGATCCTCGTCGGCCACGAGGCCACGCGCAGCGGCGCGCCGATGATCCTTCTACGGCTGGCCCGACACCTGCAATCGACCGCAGACATCGGCTGCCGCGTTGTCCTCTTGGCGGACGGGCCGTTGCGGGAGGATTTCGCTGCCGTCGCACCCACAATCGTCGTGCCCAACGTCGCGGACGTGTTTGCCGAGCTTGCTGACGTGCTCCGGCACTCGTCTTCTCCATGTGTCGTCGTCTGCAACACGATTGCCACTGCTCATGTCGCCGAGCAGTGTCGCCTACAAGGCGTGCCTGTTGTGGCGTGGATTCACGAGACGGCCACCGTGATCGACGAATTTTTTGGCGGCCGCAAGACCGTCCAACGCATGGCGAGTGCGTCGCGGCACATCGTCTGCCCGTCGCAGCTCGTCGCCACTTCGCTCACAGAAGCGTACGGAATTCCGCCGGGCAGGATCTCGCTCGTGCCTTACGGCATCGACGCGCCGCCGGCCAACTTGGATTGTGCCGAGGAACGGCAGGCCGTTCGCAAGGAACTTGGCCTGCGGCCCGAAGCGAGGATCGTACTGGCCTGCGGCCGCGCAGAACAGCGGAAGGGCGTCGATTTGTTCGTGCAGTTGGGCTCCAAGTTGATCGACAAGCAACCGGCATCCGGGGACGATATTCACTTCGTTTGGGTGGGGCGTTGGGACGATCAGTCGAAACCATGGGCGTGTCATGACATCCGACAGTTGGGACTCTCTCAGCGGATCCACTTCGTGGGCGAGAAGGAGAATCCGTCGAGATACTTTGCTGCGGCAGATGTATTCGTATTTCCTTCTCGCGAGGAATCGTGCGGCATGGTGGCGCTTGAGGCGGCCGCTGCGGGGTGTCCGGTAGTGTCGTTTCACGGGGCCGTTGGGGCTGCCGAGATGCTCTCGGAGGACGAGGCCATTTTTGTTCCGTACCTCGATGTCGATGCGATGGCGATCGCCGTTCGTACGAGGCTCGACAGCGGCCGAAATCGAGCCAGTGAAACGCCGGTTTGGGAGAGGTATCAGTGGTCTCGGTGTCTGGACGACGTGACCAGAGCCATTCAGGACGCAGTCGAGCAACCGACTGTGGGCAAAACAAGGGAGCGGTCCACCGTACCCAGCAGCGGTGAAGCCTGGAAGCAAGCCTACGGCCAGAACGTCCTGGTGATCTCCTACGGACCGCCACCCATCCTAGGCGTCGGCACGGTGGAGGGCACCGGCCTGCGGAGTTGGGGGCTTGCATCCGCCCTCGCGAAGGCAGTGCCCGAAAGTGTGGTGACGCTCGCCATCCCCGTCTGGTACGACTTGCCAATGATGCCAGCCGAATTTGACGGCGTGCGCATCGCGAGGTGGGGTCAAGAGACGTTAGCGGAAATGATCGCGAAACACGACGTGGTCGTGGCCAGCTACTGCCTCGGGGATGATTCGATCCGCATCATCGACGCGGTGCTCGAGCATCAGGTGTTGGTCTGGGACGCCTATGTCCCGATCCATATCGAGGTCTGTGCCCGTCGTTCGGCCAACCGCGCTGGTGAGCTTGTCGCCTTCGAAAGGGATCGCCGGATCTGGGAGGCGTGCCTTAAGCGGGGTGACTACTTCCTCTGCGCCACCGCGGCGCAACAGCAGTACTACACAGGCGTTCTGGCCTCGATCGGCAGGATCAATCCGATCACGTATGACGACGACCCATTTCTGATCGTGCCCTACGGCATCCACGAAGCCGAGGCCGTTCCTGGGCGGCGGCCATGTTCCGAACTCATTCCCGTTTCTGGAGCGTGGAAGTTGCTCTGGTTCGGCGGTGTCTATCCGTGGTTCGACATCGGCTGTCTGCTGGAGGCGGTCAAGGCGTTATCGGAGAAGCATGCCGTCGGCCTCGTGATCGTCGGGGCAAAAAATCCGTTCGTGAATCACCCAGATTTCGAGCAGTCTTACGAGCGGATGATGAAGATGATTGAGGACCCATCGATCCGGCCGCTCGTTCACCTCGTTGACTGGGTGCCCTTCCATGAGCGGGGCAACTGGTATCTCGATGCCGACCTCATCTGCTTCGCCAATCAGCCGGGCATGGAGAACCTCCTTGCGTGGCGGACGCGGGTGGTTGACTACCTGTGGACCCGAACTCCGCTGGCGACCAACGGCGGGGATCCGTTGAGCGAAGAAATGATTGCCGCTGGGGCGGCCGTTCGCGTCGACGCCACGGATCCGGCGGCGCTCGCCGCCACACTCGCTGCGACCCTCGACAATGCCGCGAAACTGGCCGCCATGCGGCAGGCTGCCGATGCGATTCGGGAAAAGTATCTGTGGCAAAACGCCATTCGTCCCCTGGCCGACGTAGTTCGCGGCAAGCGGGTGGGGTGAGGCGGGTTGCATATCCCTGAGAAGCCGACTGGCGTGAAGGTAAAACATGGTCTTCAGTTCGGTCGTTTTCATCTTCTATTTTTTGCCGATCTTTCTGGCGTGCTATCTCACGCTGCCCTTCAAGCACGCTGTGCTGCTCTTCTTTAGCCTCTGCTTCTACGCCTACGGCGAGGTGCTCTACACCTACATCATGTTGGTCTCGATTGTGCTGAACTGGGCGTTCGGCATCTTCCTCGGCGCGGCGGCGGAGGGACGCAGCCGGCAGGTGGTTCTGGCGGTTGGCGTGACGGCCAACCTCACCGCCCTTTGTTACTTCAAGTACCTTGGATTTTTTCACGACATCGCGGCGGAGATCGTACCGTCGCTGGTGTCAGGGCCGCGGCCGGACGTGCATCTGCCATTGGGCATCTCGTTCTTCACCTTCCACGCGATTTCCTACTTGATCGACGTCTACCGGCGGCAGGTGCCCGTGGAACGGAGCCTTATGTATGTCGCCGTCTACATTACAATGTTTCCGCAACTCGTGGCCGGCCCGATCATCCGGTTCCACAACATTCGTGAGGAGTTGCATCATCGGCGGGCGACTCTCGCCATGTTCACCGCTGGCATCCAGATCTTCATCGTCGGCCTAGCTCAGAAAGTGCTGATTGCCAACACGATGGCCGTGCCGGCCGATGCCGTCTTCGACCTCGATCCAGCGACTCTCGCGGCACCGGTCGCCTGGCTGGGAATCACCTGCTACACGTTGCAGATATTCTTCGATTTTTGCGGCTACTCGACGATGGCGGTGGGCCTCGGTCTGATGATAGGCTTTCACTTCCCTGAGAACTTTCGCGACCCCTACGCAGCGTCATCGATCACCGACTTCTGGCGTCGCTGGCACATCTCGCTCTCCTTGTGGTTTCGTGACTATCTCTACATCCCACTGGGTGGCAGCCGTGCGGGCCCTCTGGCGACGTACCGAAATCTGCTGATTGTGTTCCTATTGTGCGGCCTGTGGCACGGGGCCAACTGGACGTTCGTGGTTTGGGGGCTGTGGCATGGGGGTTTTCTCGTGATCGAGCGGCTCGGCGTGTCGCGGCTTCTCGAAGCCTGCGGGGCCGTGGTGCGGCATGTCTACGTAATGCTCGTCGTGATGGTGGGCTGGGTCTTTTTCCGTGCCGACACGATTGACCAGGCGTTGGGGATGCTCAGGGCGATGGCCGGATGGGGGCGGCTAGACGAGAATGCCGCGGTGCTTGGACAGTTCCTGACCCCGGAGGTCGATTTAGCTCTCCTAGTCGGTGTGGTGGCAGCCACGCCCCTGATGGGAAACGCCGTGCGGTGGGGGATCGAATGGCTCTCAGGGGCGTGTGGCGGAGGCGTGCCTGGCCGGCGCATTGCCGACGGTGTCTACCTAGCGTTGATCGTGGCCGGCTTCTTGCTTGCGGTGACAAGTCTGGCGGCGGGCACGTACAACCCCTTCATCTACTACCGGTTTTGAATAGGGTGCCGTCATGAATGCCGTTCCGCAGATGCCTCTCGTTCGCGATCCACTCGTGCAGCGGATCTGCGTTGGCCTGTTCATTCTGCTGATGGTGCTGCCTGGCATCGGGCAGATCGCTGGTATCGGCTGCAACGTGAAGGCATTCGAGATGCGCGAGCCTCACGTGCTGCCCGGATGGCCGCAGACGGCGGCCAACTGGGTGGCCTGGCCGGGAAAATTTGAGGCCTGGCTCAAGGATCACTTCGGGTTTCGCAACCCGCTCGTGCTCGCAAATAATGCGATCCGCGTGCGGCTTTTAAAGACCAGCACGTCGTCTTCGGTCGTGCTCGGTCGCCATGGCTGGCTTTTTTACACTGGCGAGCGATCGATCGAACAGGCCCGCGGGCTCGACCGGTTTACTCCAGAGGAGCTTGATCGCTGGATCGACGTGATGGAAGCTCGGCAACGCTGGCTCGCCGAGCGCGGCATTCCGATGCTCGTAGTCGCAGTGCCCAACAAGGAACGCGTCTATCGGGAGGAGCTGCCAGACTGGATCGGCCAGAGTCACGGAGAGAGCCGGCTCGATCAACTATCTCTTCGGCTGCGGGAGAGGCAGTCGCGGCTCGATTTCATGGACCTCACGCCCGGGCTGCTGGCAGCCAAGGCCACACGGCAGGTGTTCCTGAAGGCGGACACGCACTGGACCATCGAAGGGGCCTTCACGGTGGCCTATCCCGCGATCATGGGCTGGATTCAGGCGAAGTTTCCCCCTTTTGTGCCGCTGATGGAGTCCAACATGAAGCGGCAGTGGTACGTCAGACCGGGCTCCAATCTGGATCTGGCTCGGATGCTTGGCTTGGCGCAGATTTCCCACGAAGGAGAATGGAAGTTCAAGCTGGAGGGACTTGGCCACTTCAAAAGCAACACGCGGACCACGATCGCGGGTGTCGACGTGGACGTGCTGCGGGCGGACAGGTCGGGCACTCCCAAGGTGTTGTGGTACCGGGACTCGTTCACGATTTCCGTCTATCCGCAACTCGCCGAGACGTTTGGCGAGGCGGTGATTGTGGAGCACCGCGGGCTGCGGTTCGATCGGCCGCTCGTGGAAGCCTGCCGTCCGGACGTGGTGGTCTACCAGTTCGTGGAGCGATTCCTGACAGTGCCGATGCCCGCTGAGTGATTCAAGTTCAGGGCGTATCGGCCGGTCCGAAAAAGACCCCGGCCCGCTCACACGGCGTTTTCCAGATGATCCAACGGTCAGTATTTAGGAACGCTAGGTTTCAATATAGAGGCGGAGTAGATGAGTCAGGGCTGCGTGGTGGTCCATGATCAACTGTGCCTTTTCGCGATCGGCTTTGAGTGCTAAGAAGCATTCGCTCGTGCGGGCCAGTGCCGCCTGCAGGATTGCCGCCACCAAGGCTCCGCGGTCCACCGTCGGGGCTGGCGTCGCGCAGCACGCCGAGACCGGGACCTTGCTGCAGAGGCCGAAGTCGGAGGTGTTACGCCCCTCGATCCACTGGATCTCTTCCGGCGCAAGGGCGGAGCGAATGTCGCCGAAGCCGGTAACATTTTGCGACTCGGGCAGCGGGATCGCCTCGCAGCCCAAGAGTTGTGCCAGCCGGTTGCAGTCCGCGGACAACGACTCCTGGCGTCCGACGAACCAGAAGCGTGCCAGAGCCTCGTCGTCAGAGAGGTCGCAGCCTCGCGTGAGGCCGTTGGACCCAATCGAGTCGCCGCGCCGCACTAGCCGTGACTGGCAGTTGATGTCGTCATCGTGGGTGATCGTGGATTTCAGGAGCGCGAACAGATCGATATCGCCGTAGAGTTCGGCGAATGACTTTCTCAATAGGTGGTCGTCCGCATTCTTGGTGAGGTGGTGGACCCGTTCGCTGATCCAACGATCAACGGGGTCACGGAGAAACGTCACGTAGCGATGCGGCCGATCGCCGAGGACCTCATGCACGCCGTATGGGAAATGTCCCGCGACAGCTTGCACTCCAGGACGTTCCTCGAGAAGCGTCGCCAGTTCCCGCTGAATCTGGGGCAGCCCGAAACTTTGCGGGTTCCAGACGAGCGTGTGCTCCGGTCCGTAGACGAGATTCAGCCAGCGATGGAGCGTTTCACCAGCGGTCTTCGGAATGTGTAGGTAGAAAGTGAACACGGCAACGTTCCCGAGCAGAACTGGGTGAGAATATAAAGGCGATGGCAAAGGGTTAATAAAGTTTTGCCGTGACGGCCTGTGATCCACCTATGTGTACACCACGAAAGGATAGGCAAGTTTACCGCACTTCCTCAAGCAGGTTTTTCACCGTCAGCGTAGCCCTTCCGGAATCCGACCAGCGGGCTGCGGTTCGATCGGCCGCTCGTGGAAGCCTGCCGTCTGGACGCGGTGGTCTACCAGTTCGTGGAGCGATTCCTGACAGTGCCGATGCCCGCTGAGTGATTCAAGTTCAGGGCGTATCGGCCAAGAAGAGACCGATCCATTCGTCGCGAATCGTCCGCAGATCGGCTTCCACGACCTGAAACCGCTCTAGGGAGGCACGAATCGCATCGGCATCGAGGAGATCCCCGCAGCGGCACTGCTCGAGCAGATCGGGCAACGCAGCTGACGAGCGAATTGGTCGTTCAAGCGTTCCTCCGTGCTTTTCCTTAGCCTTGCGGCGGTAGTAACCGATCTCGTGATGGCGTTGCATCAGTTCGAGCCGCCGCGTGTAGTACTCGCGAACGAGCGTCTGTCGGGTTTCCGCGGCGGCCGATCCGGCCTGTCGCAGCGTCGCCCGTCGACTCGCGTCGTCGTGCGGTTTGCGAGCGACGACGGCGAAGCTCGCAGCTAGGCAGCGAGAGGTGTATTCATCGAAGCCATCGAGCAGGGGACTACCTGGCGAGAGGTCTCGCCGTATTTCGTCGAGTACGTCGCCGAGCCGCATGCCGAGCAGTTTCTTTTGGAGGTCGGCGGTGAGGTAGCCGAGATACCGGTCGATGGCCATCGTGACGGTCATCAGCGGGCTCGACGATTCCGGCACGAAGGATTCGAGGAGGTCGTAGTCGCCGGCGAGTTGTGTTTCCACCGCTTGGGGCGTCATGTTGTAGAAGTGGCCGGGAAAGCCGTGGTAGCTCTGCATGAAGGCCGTGTCGATCCGGAAAATCCCTCCCGGCTTGAGCACCCTTTTTACTTCGGCGATCGCGGCCCACGGGTCGTAGAGGTGTTCGAAGACCGCTCCCGACTCCACGTAGTCGATCGATGCATCGCGAAACGGCAGGGCCTCCGCCTCGCAGACGACGTCGACATTAGGACAGGGCAACACGTCCATCGAGATCACCCTCGGGTCGTGTGACGGCACGTCACCTGACCCGAGGTGCAGGATCACGGCCTCGGGTCCAGCATAGCGGTTTCCAGGCTTGAATTCGCCGATATTTCGCGAGATTTTGTTTTCGGGCGGAGGCGTGAGATGCCAGTCGAGAATCGTGCGAACGAGGATTGGCTTGCCGTTGACGAGCGGGTAGGTCTCTCCTGATGGACTCACAAGCCGATCGGCCTCACACACCAGTGAACCGCCCGTGCGCGGGCACTGGAGCAGAGGCAGCATCCGGACGATCTCCATGTTCTTTCCTTCAATCACGGGTGTGGTGGGCTGCGAACGGTTCACCCATTGCAATAAACGTTGTACAAACGGCGGTTTCCTGAGATTCCTTCCAAGGATAGTGTCGCCGATCACACGTCCGCAAGCTCACCTCGATCAGTCAAATACCATCGATTTTCGGAAAGTATGTTGCACGAGCACGGCGGCCACTTCGGCATCTGGAATAGATTGAAGAACTGAGCAGATTACCAACGCCTTGGCACGCCACAGGCCCGCTCATGTATAGCGATCC
>Ga0194035_1000228_pt1 | contig 34297 bp, 25 predicted proteins | sample JunL2320m_MetaG_FD_148680 | JGI IMG/M metagenome (GOLD analysis project Ga0194035, IMG submission 148680) | Anoxic zone freshwater microbial communities from boreal shield lake in IISD Experimental Lakes Area, Ontario, Canada - Jun2016-L239-20m | ecosystem: Environmental > Aquatic > Freshwater >...
GACCTGCACGTACACGCACGATCTGCGAGCCCCAGCTAACGCGCATGCCGCGCGTGAGCAGGTTAAACGTGCCAGGCCCATTTCCTGGGGGTCAAGTGGTCGCAGGTTCAAATCCTGTCAGCCCGACATTTGAAAACACGCTCTGAACAGGGATTTTCGTCACCATCTGCAGTTTCAGCGCGGGCTGAATCGGTCTTGGGACCAATATTGGACCAAGCGGCCACCCCTGCTGGCAGGTAGGGGATCACGTGCCGCTGGGAACCACAAAATTCGGCTCGACTTCAATCCGGACGTGGATACCTAGTTTGGAAGCGATCTCCACCAAGGCATCGAGTGAGAACTTCGAGATCTTGCCTCGATAGAGATCCGACAGGCGAGGCTGGGTGATGCCCAAGTTCTGGGCGGCAGCAGTCTGTGACCATCCGTTCTCATCGACCCGGGAACGGATAGCGCGGATCAACGCCGCCCGGAGTTTGAGGTTCTCGGCTTCACCGGCGTCGTCGGCGATGTCAACCCAAACGCTCATCTTCGTGCTCGCCTTTCCTGTTCGTACTGCTTCCTGGCTTCCTAATATCTCTGAGTGCCGATCGCTACGTCTCTCTGGGCAGTCTTTTGGGACTTTTTCGTGAAGCAGCGCAAGACGAACACCGCATCACCGAACTTCGTTACGTAAAACACCCGAAAGGCTCCATCGGCGGTCCGGATCCTGATTTCCCGGCAGCCCGCGCCGACGGCCGGCATGGGCTTCCAATCGTCTGGTTCCAGACCCAGTTGCACCTGTTCGAATTGGAAGCCGGCGTCGTGGCGGGCATCCTTCGGGAAGTCCCGAAGGTCGTCAAGCGACGTGCCGATCCAGACGACTTGCTTCTCGTCAGGCACCACGCGATCATATCAGTACCGATATAGTCATGTCTTCCGATTGCTGGTGGGGAAGTAGACGTGACTGGGGGAGCCGGCTGCACAATGGTCGGATTCACAGCGAGAGCCGCCCAGTATTGCTGAACGCGGCGCCCCATTTTCGGGAATTGACGGCCATGAGACACCGTGGGTACGGTGTCCCCACGAATTGCTGATCGGGAATCCATAAAACCTCACTCGGCGGCGTACATGTGTTCGGCTCGTCTAATCCGGTCTCCTCGGTGACGGCTCCAGCGACCCATCGGCCGAATGCCGGGGAGTGGGCAAGCTTTGAACTTGCCTGCGCGCAGATTCGCGATGATAGGCGGGTAGCATGATTCAGTCGGTGGCCCGTCACCCAGATCATTCTTTGAAGTGCAGATATTGCGTGAATAAGTCTCGGTTGCGACAATATATGTATGAGTGAGATGACGACGGTCGCATGTGCCGAGATCCTCGGGATTTCGACGCGGCAGGTCGCCCGACTCGCGCGCGGGAGAACTTTCCGTGAGCCGCACTGTTGGGGGTGCGCTACTAGTCCAGTGGCGAACCGAAATGACTGACCGCTTCGCGGCCTGGGATGAGGTCATCGCGCTCGATGCCGCCGCTTGAAATGTCAACGACCCAAGCGTGATCGGGCGCCAAACCCCTAATTACAATTGCACCACTACACATTTCGATTAATGTGACAGTGCCTTGATGCATCACGCCGTTCAGGGTGTCGGGTCGGGCGTATCGGTCGGCGTCAAATTCGACCTCGCCGCATCTCTCGTGAAACCCGGGCAGCACCGGCTGCGATCAGAACAATTTTAACTTCCACCGGCATCGTGCCGGATCCGTTCGTCGTAACCCGCCCTGGCCTGACTATCGAGGGTGCGCAGGACCCGATCCCGGGTAAGCCTTCCGCGAATCGCCCCGAGCAACCGGTCGGGCGTGAGCGCGGCGGCCGCTTCGTAGCTGCGCATCCAGCCGGGTACCGCGACGATGGCGGGTCGGGTCCGACACGACTCGACGATCGCGTCGGCGATGTCCTCGGGATCGACAGTGGGCAACAGGCCGCCGAGTTTCACCCCGGCGACCAAGTCGGTACGCACTGCGGACGGCAGCACGGCGGTGACGGTGACGCCGGTGCCGGCCACTTCGTCGCGCACTGACTCACTGAAACCCACGACAGCGTGCTTCGTGGCGCAATAGCTGGCCAACCCGGCCGCCGGGACCATACCCAGATAGGACGCGACGTTGACGATGTGACCCGATCGGCGATCGAGCATGCCCGGTAGTACCAGCTTCGTTCCGCGCAGCACGCCATTGAGATTGACATCAACGATCGCGTCGGTGACAGCGTCCGGCTCATCGACGAACCGGCCGGCCGGCATGATGCCGGCGTTGTTCACCAGGACCTGCAATGGCGCCTCGATGTCGGCTAGGAATGCGGCAAACGATTCGCGCGAACGCACGTCGAGTGCAGCGCCGAAGCAGCCGAGTTTGGCAGCGGCGGTTTTGGCAAGATCGGCATCGAGATCACCGATGAACACCCGGGCACCTTGGGCGACGAACGCCTGCGCAGTCGCATAACCGATACCGCGAGCCGCGCCGGTGATGGCAACGGAAGCACCCGATAGTGCGAGGGCTCTCATCGCGATCCCTCTCTGCTGAGTGTGGGCATCACGTAGTTCTCCGTCGCGGAGTAGCAACGGACAGCGTCAGCGTTTGCCCAACCTACCGCCTGGTCGCGCCGAAACACTACTGTCGGGTGGCCGTCAGCTCCGGAACGGCTAACGGTCGCTCGCGTTACGCAGATGTTCCGGATGAAGCATCTCGGCATAACGCAACTGTTCGGGTATCCCGAACGCGTCCACCAGTGTCTCGGCATGGGGCCGGAGCGTGCGGCAGCGTTCATTGATACCGCGAGTCACCGCCTTGGCCCGCTCGGTGGACAGGAACCGGTGCTCGATGAACCATGCTTTGTCGTCCTCAATCACTGACAGCGCATACAGATCACAAACCAAATCGAGGATGCGGCGGGCCTCCTGATCCTCGCAGGAGTCGATACCGGCCACAAAAGCCTCCAGGACGGTGCGGTCGATGTGCGCCCTCGCGGTATGCATGACGTGGTCCTGAACGGAGTTGAAGGCCTCGAAAGCTGACATCGTCTTCGCCCTGCGCTGCAGTCGCCGCGCCAGCGAGGACAACAGATACTGCTCGCGGTCTTCGAACATCTTGGCCTGAGTGCCCCGGTTGAACAGGCTGCCCTCCTCCTCGTTGTCCTGCCGGGAATCGAGGAGGGTCTGCATGATGGTCTCGGCCGCAGTTCTTTTCAGCACCCGACCGCCGGCGAAGTTGGCGGCGAATCGCACCCACTCGACCGGGCTCATACCCTTGATGTCGTCGCTGTAACTGGTGAGCAGTTGCTTGGCCACCAACTGCAGCAGAACGTGGTTATCACCTTCGAAGGTGGTGAACACATCGGTGTCGGCCCGCAACTCGACCAGCCGGTTCTCGGCCAGGTAGCCCGCACCGCCGCAGGCCTCCCTGGCCTCCTGGATCGCGCTGCTGGCGTGCCAGGTGCTGATCGCCTTGAGGCCGGCGGCGCGCCCCTCCAGTTCACGCTGCTCCTCGGCATCGGGTCTGTCGGAGGTCTGCAGATCATTGAGCGTGGTCACCAGTTCGTTCTGTGCGAACTGCAGTGCATAAGCGCGCGCCACCAACGGCAGAAGCCGGCGTTGATGCATCAGGTAGTCCATCAGCAGAACTTCGTGGTCCTCGCTAGGGGCACTGAACTGCCTGCGCTGCAAGGCATACCGCACGGCGATGTCCAGGGCTACCCGAGCGGCCGCCGCGGCTGCCCCGCCCACTGTCACCCGGCCCCGGACCAAGGTGCCCAGCATGGTGAAGAAACGCCGATTGTCGTTTTCGATCGGCGAGCTGTAGGTGCCGTCCGGTGCGACGTCGGCGTACTTGTTGAGCAGGTTCTCCCGAGGGACGCGCACATGGTCGAACAGGATCCGCCCGTTGTCTACACCGGGTAAACCGCCCTTGTAATCACAGTCGGAGGTGCTGACACCGGGTAGGTCTTTGCCGTGTTCGTCGCGGATCGGAACCACGATGCAGTGCACCCCGTAGCACGTGCCCTGCGTGATCAACTGTGCGAAAACTGCTGCCACAGCCGCGCTTTCGGCCGCACCGCCGATGTAATCTTTACGCGACGTCGGCGTTGGCGAGTGGATCACGAACTCCTGTGTCGCTGGCTCGTAGGTCGCCGTGGTCTCCAGAGACTGCACGTCGCTACCGTGTCCCGTCTCGGTCATCGCAAAGCAGCCAAGCAAGTCAAGAGTGATCAGCGGCCGAACGTACGCTTCGTGGTGGCGTTTGGTGCCGAGATTCTCGATGGCCCCGCCGAACAAGCCCCACAGCACACCTGCCTTGACCATCAGGGACACGTCCGACATCGCCGACATCTCGATCTTGATCACCGCCGCAGCGACGTCACCGGTGCCGCCGTGCTCCTTCTTGAAGCCGTCCTCGGCCGCACCTGCGGCGGCGATGATCTTCAGCTGCTCGTTGACCCGACTGCGGGCGATCATTGTGGTGGGGGTGAAGTGTGGGCGGAAGATCTCCATCGAGAGTTTGGCGCGGATCGCGTTTTTGACGTCTCGCCAGCGGCCGTCGAGGGCGTTTTGTAGGTGCTGCGCAGTGGTAGTCACGGCCGGGAAATCAGGGCTTCGATTCGATGCGGACTTGGAATCCGTAAAGGTCGAGACTGTGCGGCAGGGGTTGGCCCGGACCCGGGTGCGCGCCAGTGACGGTGAGGGCACCGGCATCAAGCAGATTGGCCATCACCGCCTGCCCGAGAAATGCCGACAGCCCAGCCCCCGGACAATCCTGCGGTCCATGGCTGAAGAAATTATATGTCCAGTCCCCTCCGGCGTCACCGCTGACCCACTCACCGGGCGCGAAACGATCCGCGTACGGGATCCGGTCGCGGTTGCGGTGGTTGAACACGTTGTAGATCAGCACCTGTCGGCCTTCGGGAAGCACTACGCCACTGGGGAACTCGATATCCCGGGTGGCGACCCGGCCAAACAGCGGCGTTGTCGGCCAGAGCCGCATCGCCTCGTATAGGCAGCCGGCTAGGTACTGCAGCGACGCCACAGCGGCCGCGGAGGTGATATCGACCTCAGCCATCTCGGCCCGCACCTCACGCTGCTGCTCGGTGTGTGTTGCCAGCACCGCCAGCGTTCGGAACACGTTGGCCGCCAGGGTGTCTCCCATCGCGAACAACCAGTGCACGATCTGGCCCGCGGGTGCGACGTCGGGTGCGGTGGGCGCCTGGCCGATCACCGAGGCGAGACTGCCCGGCTCGGCCTGCTCCAGGTATCCGTCGATCATCCCGATGAATTCGGGGTACTCGGGTCCGGGCTTGCCGGGCATCTTGTTGCCCTGCGACATCAGCTCCCCCAGCAGCTGTGTCAGACGCACATCGTCGGCAGCCTTATCGCCGAGGACGACCCGGCGGGTCGTCCGCTGGAACGCCTCGTTTATGGTCTCCCACGTGATGGGCTCGGCGGCAAGCTCGCTGGCGGTGTCCGCGGCCACATCCGCGAACGATTGGGCAAGCCGGTGCAGAGGCTTGCCGGTGTCCAGAACTGCTTCGGCGAACCGGCGCCGGTCCTCCCACAGCTGTCCGCGGGAGATCGTCAGTGCGTCGGGTTGAAACGCCGCCATTCCCTTGCGTTTGGGTTCTGGATCGGAAGCGAACGGGTCCGGGGAACCGCCCAGGACGAATTTCAGGTCGTCGGGATGATGCACCAGCAGCGCCTCATCAAGGGCGACCCGGACGTAGAAGGGTGCGGGCCCGTAGCTACGCACCATACCTTCCACCAACCGGTAGCCCAGGTGGTCGGCACCCACCGTCGAAGCGACCCGGCTGGGCACTTCCCTCTTGTTGAACAGCCCGAGGATAACGTTGGGGGCACCGATCTGCGCGGTGAACCGGACACCTTCTACGACTGACGCGTGTGGAAAGTCCATGGCCACGTCCCTCACACCCAGGGCATGTAGGAACGCACGGTGTCCGCCAGTTGGACGATGCGGTGGGGCTTGTCCGCCGCCGGCGCGCCCAACTTGGGCCACGGAGCGAAGATCCGCTCGACATCGCCGATCACCGGCTGGAGTTCCGGGTAGTGGCGCAGCAGAACATCTTTCATGGACGTGTTATTCACCCAATCGAAGCCGACCTGCGTATAGGCCTCGGGCCGGAAGTCTTTGGTGAAGAACCGGTCGCTCTTCAGGCGGCGTGATGCCATCAGGATGAAGATCCGGAATGCGGTATCGGAGAAGCCGAAACCTTTCGGCGGCTGCTCGGCTTGCATCCCGATCTGCAGGTCGACGGCGTCAACGTCGCCGTTGTAGACCTCGCTGATCTCCTTGGCCCACTGCTTATTAGGCGTGATCTGATCGATTGTCTTGCGTCGCGGCATCCGCAGCGCCTCGCGGAAGTCGTTGTAGCGCGGTACCCCGCGCTCGCGGTCCCGGACGATGTCCAAGGTGGCCAGATCGGTGATCTGCCCATCGATGCGGCTCAGCTGCCGCAGCGCATTCGGATAGTTGTGCAGGCACACAGCGCCCGCGCTGGCCAGACCGAACGAGTACCAGATATCGTGCATCTGCACGCGGTCCATGAAGTCGCGGGTGTACTGGCCCTGCAGTTCGGTGAAGTTGCGCTTCTCGAGGTGTTCACCGGACTCAAGCGAGAAGAAGTTCCAGTCATCCGGAATCAGCGAGTGCATCCGGTAAACCGCGACGAATTCCTCCGTCAGCGAGAACGAGGCCGCGTGGTGATCGGTCGCCGACCCCAGGATTCCCGACAGCGCCTCATTATCGCCGACACGGCCAATGTGGCTTTTGAACGTCTCACCGAGAGCGCCGTACCAGTTCGCATTCATGCCGATCTGGAGAGCAGGATGGCGCAGCACACACGTGGTCCACTCGACCGTGTGGATCTTGGCGATGAGCGCAGAAACCACAAGTACGCCGAGTTCGAAGAGACGCTGATCGTCGAAACTGGGATAGGCCTTCTTCAGTGCGTCGCACACCGCGTTGTGCTCGCGGGCGAACACGGTGTGCAGCAATCCGACACCAACCCACCAGTTTTCCTGAAAACCGGTCAGGTCAACGCCGGGAATATCGCTCTGCGGCAGCCGACCGTCCTTCTCGACCCTGACCTTGCCGTCTTGGAAAGTTCGGACCCGTGACTGCTGGTCTTTGCCGGTGCCGTAAACCTGCGAGCCGTCCCACCAGTGGGTTTCGACGTTGGCGAACATCGGTGCCGGGCACCCGTGGACGATTTCACCCTTGATCGGGATGGTGCGCCGGATCCGCATCGGATCCTCGGGGAAGTCGTCACCTGGCCGCAACGGGATTTCGATGTTCTTGTCGGGCACGCCGTTCCCATGGAAAAACCAGTTGTGGTTCTCGAACTGCAACCACGCAGCAGCAAGGGCGTTGATAATGCCTGCTGGCTTGAACTCATCGCGAGCCATCAGCCGACGACTGATCACCCGGGGATCAGGCTCCAACAGCCGTTTGGTGTCGGTGATGGTCATCGACAGCGGGACGTTTCGGCCGAAACCGGTGCCCGCGGCCCCCATCCACGGCTCGGAGAGATCATTGAACGTACCGTCGGGCGTGCGCGCCCGCTTCTCGGATTCGCTCGGCTCCCCGAGATCCTCGGTGGGCCGGATACCCTCACCTTCGAACAGGTTCTTCTCGCGCAGATCGTCTCGGGCCTTCGCCAGGGCGCGAACCTGAAGGATCAGCGATGGGTTCTCGTACCACTCAATACCGAGCATTGTTGGACCCTTCCTTTAACTTCTTCTCTCGAAACGACCCGTGACTCGCAGAATCAGCGCTAGTCCCCAGAACCAGTGGGGGTCCTGAGGGCGAAGTAACCGAGCTTGCTGTAGCTGTCCGACCCGGTATGGAACAGAATCTTCCCGAGGTACACACCGCGCACCAGCTCGACGAGTTCGTCGCGGATCTTGCGGATGATCAGCCGCGGGTTCTTCTCCACGTCGGCGTAGTCGATCACCATGACCTTCACGTCGGGATCTTCTTTGCCCGGCTCGACGTAGGTGGTGAAGTCGAATGCCAACTTGCCGGACTCGGCGTCGCGCATCGAGTAGAGCGGCCACAATAATTTGGACACCAGGCCGGTGCTGCGGGTCAGCCGGTTGTCGCCGGTCCCGGCGTCAACATCGAACCGCTTGCCCTGCCAGGGCATCCACAACCCCGTGACCGCGCGCACCGCGGTGTCCACTGCAGGGTTGGTCGTCGTCATCACCAACATGCCTTCGGTGGGCCCGTCCAGATCGGTAGGCGGAAGGCCCAACCTGAACAGCGCGTTCAGATCAGAGTCTGCGGCATCGGCGTCCGTTTTGGCCTTCTTCGCTAATTCGTCGATCCATGCCCACGCCGCATCCGCAGCGCCTGCGGGTTGGACTTTGACTGATTCGCGTAGCCAATCCAAACGGCCTTCGACCCCGGTAGCCACTGTGTCGCGCTTATTCGCCATACCATCTCCTCGTACTGTGAAACCCGCCCGGCAGATATGTAAGGAAACTAACAGGCAGATCAAGGTGAGGACCGGCTTTTTCCCGATTCGATCGCGGCCCGTGCGTCGTTCTCGCCCAGTTGTCCGGGGATCTGCTCGCCGTGGCCCAGTCGGGCCAGAACCGCACGATAAGTCGGGAGTGGCGCGAAAGTTAGGTAGAGGCCTACCGACCAGATCGAGATGGCGCACGCCACCGCAGTGTGAGGGGCTTAGTCGGTTCGCGACCGGCCTACGGGCGCGAGAGGGGAAGTCCGCACCCGGATCGGATCGCGGCAATCTCGAAATTGCACTGAACTGCGGCTGAGATTTCGGTTAACCTACGCTGAGTCGCTCTGAGCGCCGGGAGGATCGATCATGGTGTCAGCTTCTCGTTATGTGGGTCGAGTCGGCGGTCTGTCCGCAGCCCTCGGCATAGGGGCCGCGGTGATCTACATCGGCTGCGGCACCGCCACCGCGGATTCCGGCGCCGATACCGGGTCGGATTCGCGGGCGATGTCGTCCGCCGCCGGGGAACGCGGTCCCGCAGGACGCTCCACGGACTCGACCCGACGCGTCCGGACGGCCCCTGCCGCAGCGAACGCTGCGGCAGACGCGACCGGAGGCAATTCGGTGCGGTCGCGGGCCGTGACCGGGCGCGGAGCGCCGGCGCCCGACACTGACACCACCGCCCGAGATATCCCGGTGACCGACGTCCCGGTGACCGCCGGCGCCATCGCCGCTGCAGCGGCCGCCGACCCCGTCGGCGCCGACACCCCGGTGACCGACGGCACCGTCGCTGCTGCAACGGCCGCCGCTCCCGTGGAAGCCGATACCCCCGCAACCGCGCTGCTCGGGCTGGCCGCCGCGGCCAGTGCAGCGAGCTTGCCCGCGCCGCTGCCGGCGATCACCCCGAGCGTCTGCACGGAGTCGAGCCAGGCGTGCGCCTACATCGTCGGACCCAGTGGCGCCCCGATTCCGAACCAGAACTACATAGATGTCGCGATGGGTTGGTACCTCCAGCCCAACAGCCCAGGCACCGTCTTCACCCCCCAGGTGATCTTCACCCCCGAGGGCGCCTACCCGATCACCGGAGTGAAACAACTACCCATCGACCCCTCATCGCAAGAAGGCCTCACCGAGGTCCGGGAAACCATTGAGGCGACTCTGCAGGTGCTGCAGCCCGGAACCCCGATCAGCTACTTCGGCTACTCGCAGAGCGCGATCATCAGTTCGCTCTTGCAGATTTACCAGGCGGGATGTTCGGGGAGCACATGTCCCCCGCCTGCACCGCCCGCCCAGGGCGACTGGCCGATCAAGAACCTCGACCCGAGCCAGGTCACATTCGTGACCGTCGGGCAGGAGATGAATCCCAATGGGGGCTGGTTCTCCCGGTTCACCGGATTCGTCACCCCCGGCCCCGGCCTGGTGTTCTACGGCGCCACCCCCGAGAAACCCTGGGCCGACCGCAACGTCAACTACACCCTGGAATACGACGGGTTCGCCGACTACCCGAGATACCCGCTGAACTTCCTGTCCTCCCTCAACGCGGCCATGGGCATTCTCCTGGTTCACACCCAGTACGCGTCGCCGAATTACTTCAGGTCGGTCTACGGCACCATTGATCCGATCCTGGCCGCCGGCCCGGCGGTGGCCTGCCAGGATCCGTCCTCGATCTGCAAGCGGCTTCCAACGACTCACGGAACCGAGGACGCCCAGGAGTACTACTTCATCCCGACCCCCAACCTGCCACTGCTGGCTCCGCTGCGGGCGATCCCGTTGATCGGCACCCCGCTGGCGGACCTGATCCAGCCCGCCCTGAAGGTGATCGTGGATCTCGGTTACGCCGACTGGGCACACGGGTTCGGCGACGAGGCTGACCAGCCGCCGGCCAACGTGCTGCTCGAGTTCGGAGTGTTCCCCGACGTCAGCCCCCTCGAGGTCATCAGCAAGCTGATCGCCGGCGTCCAGCAGGGAGTCCAGGACTTCGTCGCGGACCTGCTGCCCGGAGGATCGGTCGCGCAGGAACTGTCCATGGTGGCGTCCACGATCCGCACGATGACGTCGGACACGATGTCGACGATCACCGCGCTCGCGTCCCAGCCGATCGCGCTTCCGTCCCTGGGTGAGGTATTCACGACCGTCCAGAACGTGGTGGCCGAGGTCACCGGCCGCGTCGCACTGGCCGCGTCGGCGCTGTACGCCACGCTTCTGCCGCTGGCGGATTTCGCCAACTCATTCGTCTTCTCTTTACCGGGCTACGCGGTCAATCTCTTCCTCGACGGTGTCCAGCAGGCCGTCAGCGGCGATCTGATCGAAGGACTGGTCAACGCGATCGGCCGCCCGGTCGCCGCCGCCGTCGGATTCGCCGGCATCATTGGGGTCTTCCAATCCGCAGTGTTCCTTCTGGGCGCGCTAGCGGCGGTCACCGGGTGCGGCCCGGCCGCCCCGGTCACCGGTTTCTGTAATATCCCGGCTCCTCAAACTTAAGCGGGCAATGCCGGTCGGGGTGTCGGCGTGTCGTTGACCTGAGGCGCCCCTGGCTTTCGGGAATCTGGATGTTGCTAAGCACTCAGAAACCGAAGGAGAGCCAGGGGCATGATCGAGCCCACGGCGTTGATGTTGGGGCTGGCAGGAATCGGGGTCCGCGCGCTGGTCCAGCGGGCGGACGGTACCCGGGTGGTCTAGGGCGTGTCGCACCGCATCACCGAACTTCGTTACGTAAAACACCCGAAAGGCTCCATCGGCGGTCCGGATCCTGATTTCCCGAGGGCCCGCGCCGATGGCCGGCATGGGCTTCCAATCGTCCGGTTCCAGACCCAGTTGCACCTGTTCGAGTTGGAAGCCGGCATCGTGGCGGGCATCCTTCGGGAAGTCCCGAAGGTCGTCGAGCGACGTGCCGATCCAGACGACTTTCTTCTCGTCGGACACAACAGACTATATCAGTACCGATATAGTCATGTCTTCCGATTGCCGGTGGGGAGGCAGACGTGACTGGGGGATGGCCGGGGCGACCATGAATTCGATCGACGCCAGCGACTGAGGGCAATTCAGGTCAGCGACAGTCGCACAATTCGGTCGTCTCCGTCGCGAGGATCGCCGCGGCCGTCGGTATTACTCGTTGACAGCCACAGTGACCCGTCGGGTGCTGCGGCAATTGTCCGCAGCCGACCGAGGTCGCCGAGATCGAGTCGTGTCGCGTTCCCTGATCCGTCCAGTCGCACCTGCCACACCGCTTGTCCGCGCAGCGATGCGACGTAGGCGTAGTCGTCGACGATCGCGACCCCACTCGGGGAGGAGATCGAGGTGGGTTCCCACTGCACGACGGGATCGACGAAAGGATCCGTCGCGCACGCACCCTCGCATTCGGGCCAGCCGTAGTTGGATCCCGCGGTGATGAGATTGAGTTCGTCGACGTCCTGCTGTCCGAACTCACTGGCCCACAGGCGATCTTGTCCGTCGAAGGCGAGACCCTGAATGTTGCGGTGGCCCAGGGAGAACACCGGCGAGTCCGGTTCCGGGTTGTCGCCGGGCACCGATCCGTCCGGGGCGAGTCGCAGGATCTTGCCCGCCAGCGACAGCGGGTCCTGGGCTGCCTCGGGCACGGCGGCATCGCCGGTCGCCACGTACAACATGCGGTCTGGCCCGAAAATGAGCCGTCCGCCGTTGTGGACCCCCGCCTTGGGAATACCGGTACGGACCGACTCAGCGGCGCCGAGTTCGGAGCCGCCCCATTTCATCCTTACGACGCGGTTGTCTGTCGCGGTCGTGAGGTAGGCGTAAAGCCAACCATCGGCGTAGGCGATCCCGAGAAGTCCGCCCTCGCCCATCGGCTCAACATCGGAGACGGTGCCGACGACACTCGGCGCGCCTGCGTCGACCCGGAGGATGCGCGCGGTGTCACGCTCGCTGACAAGCGCCGACCCGTCCGGAACGAACGCGATTCCCCACGGGACGTCAAGGCCGGAGGCGATCGTCGAGGTCACCCGCACCGCCGGAGACGGATCTGATTGCGCGGTGGTGCCACTACCGACCGTGGCGGAGGAGGGCATCGTCGGTGTGACGGTGACACCCGACCCGCACCCGGTCAGCACGAGCACGGCCACGCTCAGTGCGAGGTGTCGAAAGGCCATACCCCAGTCTGCCTGCGATGCGGCCCCGACGTCTTGGCGGTTCAGGCGCGTTCCCTACTGGTTCGACGAATACGGTGAGTCGGACTGAGGACCAGGCGGGGCGAGAGCCGTCATCCGCGCGCTGTCGTCCCACAATTTCCGGCAGGCTCCGGAATCTCGAGCCAGATCCGACGGTTCGATACGAACCAGATCGGGGCCTCGCACCGCCCAGTAGGCACCGGAAGCATCGGCGTAGGACGGCTGCAGGACAACGTCGGCCAAGTACTGCCCCGAGCGCGCAATGGTGCTCGATCGGTCGCGTTTCATCAAGAAAGGCACGATGTAGCCGACCAGTGTTGCGATCCATTTCGGATTGTCGCGGGCCAGGCCGGTGTGCGGGACATAGCCCGGATCGAATGCGATAAAGGTGAACTGCGGCAGGCGAACCGCACCCTCTCGCGCGGTCATGATGTTGCACAGCTTCGACGAGGAGTAGGCCCGGAATCCTGCCTGCCGGGTCCTTTTCTCGCGCTGTGGATCGCGATCCGGATACGCGAGAAACTCTGCAACGGCATGGATCGGCGGCGTCACGGGGGTTTTCTCCGCGGGGTCATGTGTTCCGCTGCCGGTGAAGACCACCCGCGCGCCCGGAGCTAGACGGTCCACCAGCAGGTCCAGCAACAAGAAGTGAGCGAGATGGTTCACGGCAAAGGTGCGTTCGAATCCGTCGGCGCTGACAGCGGGTCGAGACGACTGCAGGCCGGCGTTGAGAACCAAACGGTCGACCGGCTGGGGTCCAAGAGCCTCGACGAAGGCACGGACACTGGTGAGGCTGTCGAGATCAAGTGGCAGGAAAGATGCCCGTCCGGCGAGTTCGGCCGGCGGCGTATCGGGACTCCTCGCGCCAACCACCAAGTTGTGTCCAGCGTCCGCCATCCTCGACGCGGCGAAAAGACCGATACCCGCAGTCGCACCGGTCATCACGATCCGCATTCGGCGTCCTCTTTCTACTCTGCGGTGAAGTGTGTCAGCCCGACGTATGAACCTGCTCTGTGCTCGCCTCTCCTCACCCGCACACGATGTTGCAGTTCAGCTGTACAGCAGGTATCCCGCCCGGCCGGCGCGGAACTGGGCAGCCGCCCGGTCCCACTCTGCCAGCAGCGGCGCGAGTCGATCGGCGTTGATCGCCAGGCGCACCCGATCTGATCCGGTAAGCGCGTCGATCGACGGCCCCCAGGCGAAGTCCCCCGGATGCTGTGTGCGGATCGTGTCAATGAGTAGCAGCGCCGTGCGAACCGGTCGGTATGCCTGCCGATCGGTGATGGTTAACCGGATGGCCGGAATGCTTTGTCCGGGAAATTTGGCGGCGCTGTCGGCGACAGGGACGGTGACGGCCCCGAAGGCGATGCCCGGCAGGGCAAACGCGTTCATCGTCGCGACCACCGCCGCTGCATCCAGCCACGGCGCCCCAATCTGCTCGAAGGGCCGGTCAGTGCCGCGGCCCTCCGAGAGGTTGGTGCCCTCGAAGTAGACCGTGCCGGGGTAGCTCGTCACTGCCGCCAGCGATCGGAGGTTGGGTGACGGGTTCACCCAGGGCAGGCCCGTTTGGTCGAACCACTGCCCGCGGCGCCAGCCCTGCGCCGGAACGACGGTCAGGTCCGCACCGATACCCTGCTGCTGGTTGAACAGCGTGGCCAGCTCGCCGACCGTCATACCGTGCCGCGCGGGGATGGGGTACATGCCGATGAACGACGCGAAGGCCGGGTCCAGCAGGGCGCCTTCCACGATGTCGCCGCCGATCGGATTCGGCCGGTCGAGAACGACGAACGGGATTCCCTTGCGCGCCGCGGCCTGCATCGACAGCGCCATGGTCGACACGTACGTCCAGGTGCGCCCGCCGACCTCCTGAAGGTCGTACACCAGGACGTCAACGTTCTTCAGCATCTCGGGAGTCGGGCTGTTCCCTTGCGCCGCATAGAGGGAGTAGACCGGCACGCCGGTCTTCGCGTCGACACCATCACCGACCGTGACACCCGCCTCGAGGGTGCCGCGGATACCGTGTTCCGGCGCCAGCAGGGCCACCAGTGTCAGGTCGTCGCTCTGGGCGATCAGATCGATGTCCGACGTGCCTGACCGGTCGACGCCGGTGTTGTTGGTGATAAGGCCGACTCGTTTGCCGCGTAAGGCCGCCGGCACGGCATCGAGGAAGACCTCGATACCCGGACGCACGCCCGCCGCGGCCGGAGCCGCCGACACCGGCGTTGGCATGCCGCACAACAGCATGACGAACGTCAGGACAGCGCTCAGCGTCAGCCGATGGCCGGACCGTGCGACGGGCATCCGCGCACTATATCGGGGTGCTCGCCGTTCTCGTCGGTACTGCTTTGCGATAGTTCGGGTTTACTGTTCACAGCCAAATCTGCATCGGGGACCAACATGTCGGAACTGCTCGCACAGTCACTTTCCCTGCCCTGCGGTGCCCGCTTGCGTAACCGCCTCGCCAAAGCCGCCATGACCGAGGGCCTGGCTGACCCCGCCGGCATACCAACCGCGGAACTGGACAGGCTGTACGGGCTGTGGAGCGATGGCGGCGCGGGGCTGCTGTTATCCGGCAATATCCTTGTCGACGGCGATCACCTTGAGCGCCCGGGCAATGTGATTATTGATCGGGAGCCTGATGCCGCAACGCATGCGGCGCTGTCGCGCTGGGCTGCAGCCGCTACCCGCAACGGTAATCACTTCTGGGCGCAGATCAGCCATGCGGGTCGCCAGACCCAGAAAATTATCAATCCTCATCCGAAAGCGCCGTCCGCGGTAAAAGTCGGCTTGCCGGGTGGCCAGTTCGGTGAACCCGTTGCGCTCACAGTTTCCGAAATTGAAGAGATCTTTCAGCGCTTCGGGGTATGCGCCGCAGCCGTTAAAGCGGCCGGATTCACCGGCGTACAGATTCACGCCGCCCACGGTTACCTGTTGTCGCAGTTTTTGAGTCCGCGCAGCAATGTGCGCACTGATCAGTTCGGTGGTGCACTCGCCAATCGCGCCAGAGCGTTACTGGAGACCGTGAAGACGGTGCGGGCGGCGGTGGGGCCTGACTTTCCCGTGGCGGTCAAACTCAACAGTGCCGACTTCCAGAAAGGCGGATTCGCCTTCGAAGACAGCCTGCAGGTGGCGCAGTGGCTGCAAGACGCGGGCGTCGACCTACTGGAAATCTCCGGCGGCACCTACGAGCAACCGAAGTTATTGGGCGTTGAGGGTATCGAGGAGGAGGAGCCGCAACATGTCGCGCGCTCCACGTTGATGCGCGAGGCCTATTTTGTGGATTTCGCACTCGCCATGCGGGAGAAGGTTTCTATTCCGTTGATGGTGACCGGAGGCTTCCGGCGGCGCGACGTGATGGAACAGGCCATCCGTAGCGGCGGTGCCGACCTGATTGGCGTAGGTCGGCCGCTATGCGTGATGACCGATGCGCCCGCGCAAATCCTGCAGGGCCTAGCGGAGCTGCCGCGCTACGAGGCGCAACTGGCGCTGTTTCCAAGCTGGCTGGCGTTTCTCAACAGGATCAAGACCGTGCGCACTTTCGCCAGCTTTGGTGTGCAGTACTGGTACTACGCGCAGCTGGAGATGCTGGGGAAAAACGGCAGGGCGGCACCCGACATGTCAGTGTTTGCGGCAACTCGCACGGTCCTTGCGCAGCAACGGCGCTGGGTTGCAGCGCGTCGTCGCCTGTGACCGCCGACGACGCCACGTCCGTCCCGGGCGAGGACCGCTACCACGACTTCCCGGCTGGCTTCTTCAGCCGGTCCGACGAGGACGACGACCGTGGCTTCTACGGCCAACCGCGGCTGGTGCAGCACATCGACGACGGTGCCATCGCCGCCGTGCGCGACCTCTACGACGAGCTCGGCTTGTACGGCGAGGTGCTCGACCTGTGCAGCTCCTGGGTGTCGCACCTGGCCCGGACCCCGCAACGGCTGGTCGTGCTCGGTATGAACGCCTTTGAGCTCGACCAGAACCCGCAGGCGCACCAGCGGGTGGTCCACGACCTCAACCGCGAGCCCGCGCTGCCGTTCGCCGACGCCTCCTTCGACGGGGCGATGTGCACGGTGTCGGTCGACTACCTGGTCCGGCCCCTCGAGGTGTTCGACGAGGTGGCCCGGGTGCTGCGGCCCGGCGCGCCGTTCGTGTGCACGTTCTCCAACCGTTGCTTTCCGACCAAGGCGATCCGGGGTTGGCTCGCTACCGACGACGAGTCCCACATGCGGCTCGTGGCCGAGTACTTCCGCCGCTCGGCCGGCTGGGGCCAGCCGCGCACCGACCAGCGCCCGACGCCGTGGCCGGGCGACCCGCTCTTCGCCGTGTGGGCCCATCGCTCCTGAGCCAGGTTGTCCACGACAACCGCGTCACATGGCGTTGAGGCTTGGCAGGGTGGCCGGGCCAGGCAGAACGGCGGTCGGGGCCGGGGCTGGGAACTGCTGAGTGCGGATGATCGGGCGGTTCACGCCCAGTTGGTAGGCCCGGTCGACCAGGGCGTCGTAGAAGTCCTGGTCGACGATCTTGTCGCGGGTCAGGATGTAGCCCGAGGTGCCGTTCGGGTCGCCCACTATGGCCCAGGAGTAGTCGGGCGCGTAGTCGAGGATCCAGTAGTTGCCCGGTTCCGCGGCGGGCTCGTTCGGGTTGGGCTGGGCAAAGAAGAAGCCCACCTGCAGTCGGGTGTTGTAGGTGTTGACCGGCACGGCCGATCCGATGATGGAGGACTGTGGGCCGTTGTTGAAGAAGTAGTTGCCGGAGTTGTCCACCTTGATCGACCCGTCGGGATTAAGGCTGTAGGTCGCGGTGGTGTTCACCAGGCCGAGGGAGAAGAATTGCCGGACGCTGCCCTGCTCGTACCAGGTGCCCAGGTAATTCTGATCCGGTGGCAGGTCGGCGTTGACGACCACCGGCGGCGGTGCGGGCAGCGTGGTCGCCCCGGCCTCGCCCATCACGATGGGCCGGTTGGGGATGTAGGTGCCGTCGTTGGGGTCACCGTAGATGCCGTAGAGCGGATCGGTCGGGCCCTTGCCGGCGTAGAGGTCGTTGATCCAGCCGGTGGCGAAGGTGCGCACCGCGGCCTTGGCCCCGGGCGGGGATGGCCGGTAGCCGATGAACGGAATGATCTCGCTCGCGAGATAGGCGAGGAAATCGGTGCCGCCGAGCGAGTCGTTGTGCGAGCCGGCGTCGATCTGCACACCGAAGAACTGGTCGATGTACACGTCCAACATTGCCTCGGTGGCCAGGCCCCAGGCGTTCCCCGGGCTTTGCGGCGGGGCGGCGATCTGATAAGCGGGAATGCCGGCGTCGTCAAGCGCCTGCAGTTGGTCGGTGAAAGCCGGGGGGCGCGAGAAACCGTCGAACATCACCACACCGAGGAGGTCGTCGGAGGCGCCGTTGAGGATGGTGTTGGCGCCGACAGCGGTGGCGAACCCGCCGCCTGCGGAATGCCCGGTGAGGATGAACGTCTGCGGCAGCGAGCCTTCGTAGCCGGCAAGGTTGGCGCTGACGTTCAGTTCGGACCGATCACCGAGGAACATCCCGGCGGCGGCCTCCCGGTCGAAAGGAGTGCCGTAGTCGGCGGGTGCCACCACGATGCTGTTGGTCTGCTGTGCCAGTGCCAGCGCTAAGGCGGTGTACGCCAAGTTCAACGGCACCTGGAGACCGCGACTACTACCGTGCTGCAGCCAGATGAGGCCGTTGGCTTGCACCGAGCCGTCGGCCTGGGTCGGGAAGTACCAGCTTGCGAGGGCACTGACCCCGTTGTCCCCGGAGGGAATGAGCAACGACGACGACCCGGTCCGCACTCCGGTGACCCCGTTGGACAGTGGCGGCTTCAGGTACCCGGTGACACCGTTGTCCCCAGTGTTGACCACCGGGGTCGGGGTGAGGCCGAAGAGCGACCCGACGGCGTCGATCACGTCTTTGAGCACGGTGTCCAGCGGCGAGAGGTTGTTGGCGAACGTGGTGGGCAGGCTGACCGCGGCGGTGCCGCCCGAGATGATCTGCTCGTTCGCGGCGGAATACAGGCCGTACTCCGGCGCTTGCGGTGTGGCGCCGACATACAGGTCGTTGATCCACCCGGTGCTGAGGTTGTAGACGGCTGCGGTGCTGCCGGCGGGGGAGAACGTGGTGACCAACTGTAGGACGAAGTCGATCAGCGGATTGACCCCGAGCATCGAGTCGACGTGCGACCCCCCGACCAGGACCGCGCCGTTGAACACGCCGGGCCGGGCGCCCAGCAACTGGTTGGTGGTGGCGCCGAAGTTATTCCACGCCTGCGCGGGCGCGGCGATCTGATAAACCGGGATATCGGCGATGTCCAGGGCCGCGATCTGGGTATCGAATGTGCCGTCGATGGTGCCGTTGGAGACGCCGTCGAACATCACCACACCCAGCAGATCGGCGTCCTGTGCGACGGAGCCGTCGGTCACATAGTCGGCGGCTGTTGCGGTGGCGAACCCGCCGCCCGCGGAATGCCCGGACAGCATGAATGCCCCCAGCAGTTCGGAGACGTCACCGCTGTAGCCGGCGTCCTGGGCACTGGTCACCAACGCGGTGCGATCGGGGTCGAGGAACACCTCGGCCACGGCCTGCTGGGAGGTGGAGCAGATCAGGCAGCCACCCGAGAAGGTGAACGGGAGTGACGTCAGGGTTGGCGCCACCACGATGCTATTGGTCCGCTGCGCCAGGTCGGTGGCCAGTGCCGAGTAGAGCGTGTTGGAGGCGCCGAAACCGTGCTGCAGCCAGATGACGCCCTGGGCGTCGATGGTGCCGTCAGTCTGGGTGGGGAAGTACCAGTCGGCGGCGACAGTGTTGCCGATGAAGGCGCCCGGGATTTCCAGGCGGGAGTGGCCGACCTGCACACCGGTCACCCCGTTGGTGTCGCCGGGCAGAAGCGGATCGGCGGCGGCGGAGGCCTCAAACGGGGTGGGATCCGGCGGTGCCGCGGCGGCCATCGCGCGGCCGACCACGGCGGCTGCGACGACGGCGGGTTGCGGATCGATGACGGTGGGCACCGCGGCGGTCGGCTCGTGGTTCACCCGGGCAGCGGGAATCCGTGCGGCTCGGTTGCCGAGGCGCACGCCGCGAGTGGCGGTGGGGGCCGACGCGGCAGACGCGTTGTCGTTGGCTGCGTTGTTGTTGGCCGGGGCCACGACCGGGGTGGGCCGGGTCCGGGTGTTGGCGCGGCGCGAAGCTGCCGCGGGTGCCGAGGACGCACTGCCGGACGCGGACGTGTCGGGCTTGCTGTCGCCCTCACCGGTCTCGGCGGCAGCAACCGCCGTCCCGGAGATCAGAGCCGATCCCAGCCCGACCAGAACCGCGCTTGTCCCCAGCAAAACCCGTCGATCACCCATGTGCACACTGCCTTCACGCGTTGGCCCAACATTACTCAATGAGCAAACATTACCCCGGCACGCGCAGGCAGGTTCAGCAATCGGTGGCGGCAACAGAAGCGTCACGAATTCGTCAGCGACCATGCGGAACTGGCCGACGGACTGCCCGCCGTGGCGTGCAGTTGCGCGCCGGTTTAGTCGGGAAGGGTGTGCGTCGGCAACCTGTGGGTGCCCTCGAGCCAGGAACCATCTGACCGTTACAGCCCGAGGAATGCAAGCGCCTGCGCGAGATAAACCACATAGGGCGTCGGACTGTATGGGCCGCTCTGGTTTTGGCTGAGCACGATACCGACCAGGCCGGTCGTGGGGCTGACGAAGAATGTCGTGCCATAGGTGCCTGACCACCAGAAGTCGCCGGTGCGGTCGAAGGTGGCGGTCGCGTCGCCGTCAACCACCACCGCCATACCGAGTCCCCAGCCGAGGCCCTCGATGCCCGAGTCAACGAGCACGCCCGATTGCACGGCAGGCTGTGTCATCAGGGTGACGGTTTCCGGCTTCAGGATTTGAGTGTCCTGAAAGGTCCCGCGATTCCAGAGCATCAACGCAAACCGCATGTAGTCCCCGGCAGTGGAGACGAGCCCGCTTCCGCCCGGCGTCCAGTCCAGCGAATCACCGCCCAGTCGATCAACGGCCACCAGATGGCCGGCCGAATCCTGGGTGTACATGGTGGCGAGTCGGTCCCGCGGGGATTCGGCCGTCAGGAATTCGGTCGACGTCATACCGAGGGGTGCGAGGATGCGCCCGGTGACGAAATCTCCGAAGGGCTCGCCGCTGGCAACCTCGACCACGCGGGCGAGCACGTCAGCGGACCAGCCGTAGCGCCAGCGTGTGCCGGGCTGCTCATAAAGCGGCGCGGTGAAAATCCGATCCACGCGCTGCGCGAGTGAGCCCGAGCCGGCGTAGAGGTTATTCGCGGCCCAGAGCCGTTCGAGATCCGATGCGTTGCCGCCCCCACCGATCCCCGACGAGAACTTCAGCAGGTCGCGCACCGTGAGGGGCGCGTCGAGCGCAACGCTGGGGATCGTCCCATCCGGCAGAGCGGTCTGGCTCGTGGCGACGCGAAGGTCTGCGGCGGCGGGAATGTATTGCGCCACCGGATCGTCAAGGCCGAGGCGGCCCTCTTCAACGAGGATCATCGCCGCGACCGCGGTGATGGGCTTGGTCATCGAGGCGATGCGGAATCGCGTGTCGAGTTCCATGGGCGTGCGCGAGGCGATGTCCGCGTAACCGGCCGTCGCCGCGTCTACAACATTGCCGTCGACCGCGAACATCGCGACGTAGCCCGACTGCAGCCCGAGTAACGCCCCGCCCTTGAGGAACAGGTCGAGTGCGATGCGCGCCGGCCACGCGAGCCCCGGCGCGTTCGGGCCGGTGGGGCTTCCGTCAAAACCTGACTTCCCGGCTGGGCCGCCGTCGACCCCGACGCCTCCCGCACCACCGATACCACCGGTGCCCAGGACTGACAACACGCCAGCGCTACCGCCGTCACCGCCGACACCGCCACCAGGACCGCCGGGCCCGCCGGTACCGCCGTCACCGATGAACAACCCGCCGGACCCGCCCCTGCCGCCGGTTCCACCAACCGCGGTGGCCGCACCACCCTTGCCGCCGGAACCGAACCATCCAGCCGCACCGCCGTGACCGCCGGCGAAACCGTCGCCGCCATTACCGATCATGCCGCCGTTGCCACCGTTGCAGCCACCCTGCGAACACGTCGGGTAGTCATAGGAGAATCCGTTACCCAGCAGGATGCCGGCGTTCGGGTTGTCCGCTGTGCCATTACCGATGACGAACCGTAGAACGCTGCCCGGCTGCCAGCCCGCCGCCGCAGTGGGCGCGACACCGCTGAGGTCGCGGCGAACCCGACTCGCCACCGCAGGCACCCCCGCCGGGTGGGAATCCGACACCCCCACCGACGACATCGGAGTCTGACGGGCCACCCGGCTGGCCGCCGTACGTGACGGCCGCCGCGCTACGCCACTGTTGGCCGCCGCCGAGACATCGCGACCCACCGATCCAGAACTCGTCGAGTCAGCTGCCGGGCCCTCAGCGTGGGCCACCGCGGCTCCACCAGCCAACGCCGCCCACACACCCACACCCACGGCACCCGCACCCAACCACCCGTACGGAGTGCGGGGCCGACGACCGCGGGTCGACGTCGAGTTAGCCATGGCCATTTTTATACAGCAGGGCCGGGCGTGGTATCCCCGGTTTTACTCCCTCCGCCAGATTTCAGGGGTCACCCCGACGTCGTGAAACGGGCTCTGAAGCCTTACTTGACGTACGGCGCCAGCAGCGTCTTCCAGGCCTTAGAAATCTGCCGGAATTCGAACTCGCAGCTGTCGGCTCGCACTTTCGGAAGCCCGACCTGGGCCACCACGTCGGCATTGGCGGCCGGATTCGCTCCGTAGACCCAGCAGGCGAGGTTGTACATGCGGGTCAGATCCAGCGAGTGTTCATCGGCGAAGTCGTCGTTGACCAGACCCCTGCGGTTAGCCGAGTACCGCTTGAACATCTCGGCGAAATCTTTGACGACCTGGGGCGCGTCGTTTTTGATGTTGTCATCGGGCACGAGCCACATGTAGGCGGCGAGTTGGTCGGAAGCGTCTTCCAGTCGCCCGGTCGCCGGTAGATCATAGATGGAGATGACCGCATGGCCGAGCTCGTGATACGCGGTTGCGATTATCGAATTGACTGCTGCCTCGGCGGGGTCGGTGACGTGTTCGTTGGGGTCGGTGTTGAACACGGTCAGGAAGAAGTCGGCGAACTCGTAGCAGACGGTGATCCTCTTGTTCGCCGCGCTCCAGAAGGCGTTCTGCTCGTCGCACTGCGATCCCACGAGTTCGATTCCGTACGGTAGTTTCAGATAGCCGTTGATGTAATCGGCCATATCTTCCAATACGCGCGCGTTCTGCATGAGCGTTCGGCCCTGGATCGCCGCGGGTGTTGTCGCATCCTGATAGGTGACGGTCATCTGTCCGGATTCCTGCTCGGGCTCGGCAGTGCTACAACCCGCGGCAAGCGACGCAGCAATGAGCGCAGCACCGATGCGTGACGCTCGTCGTGCCATAGCCGGATCGATCCTCTCTGGTGAGTATCCGCGGATGGAGGGCCCCTTTGTCGTGAACGGGAGTCGCGATCCGCCCGCCTGCTCAATTTTCACACATCCGCAGCGGACCCGTCCGGGCTGCCGCCAAAGATCGCTGAGCCCAACCGCTCATCATCCCGGGCGGGCAGGGCGAACCGTGATCCAATAACTGGTTAGCGCACTGGTCATCGGAGGTAAGGCGTTCGTGGGGTCATTCGAGGTTGCCGAGGCGGGTATCGCGGACCTTCGACGCGCTCTCGAGGACGGCCGGGTGACCAGTGTCGAACTCGTCGAGTCCTACCTGCGCCGGATTGATGCCTATGACCGCAGCGGGCCGCTTTTGAACTCGGTCATCGTGTTCAATCCCGACGCTCTGGCCGAGGCGGAAGCCTCCGATCAGCGACGTGCCCGGGGTGAGTTACTCGGCCCACTGGACGGCATCCCGTACACGGCCAAGGACAGCTACCTGGCGAAGGGTCTGACCGCGGCGGCGGGTTCGCATGCCTTCGCAAACCTCGTGGCCGACACGGATGCCTTCGCGATTGAACGACTGCGGGGCGGCGGTGCGATCCTCATCGGGCTGACGAATATGCCGCCGATGGCGAATGGCGGTATGCAGCGTGGTGTGTACGGGCGCGCCGAAAGTCCCTACAACGCGGACTTTTTGACCTCGGCCTTCGGATCGGGATCATCCAACGGATCGGGTACCGCGACGGCGGCGAGTTTCGCGGCGTTCGGGCTCGGCGAGGAGACCTGGTCCAGTGGCCGAGCCCCGGCCACCAATAACGCACTGTGCGCCTACACGCCATCGCGCGGGGTGATCTCGGTACGGGGCAACTGGCCGTTGGTGCCCACCATGGATGTGGTGGTTCCGCACACCCGCACGATGGCCGATATGTGTGAGGTGTTGGACGTCCTGGTTGCCGATGATCCCAATCCGCGCGGCGATCTGTGGCGCATGCAACCGTGGGTCAAGATCCGGCCGGCGTCCAACGTGCGACCGAAGTCGTATCCGGCATTGATTCCACGTGACCGTGATGCGGCACGAAGGACTCTGGCGGGCAAGCGTTTCGGGGTTCCGCGCATGTATGTCAATGCCGATCCGGAGGCCGGTGTGGGCGACGGCCTGGGCATCGGCGGCGCGACCGGTCAGCGGATCGAGACCCGGCCGTCGATCCTGGATCTGTTCCGCGCCGCGGGAGCCGACCTGGTAGCCGCGGGCGCCGACGTCATGCTGGTGGATTTCCCGGTGGTGTCCAATTACGAGCACGACCGCGACGGTGTGCCATCGATCAAAACCCGCGGACTGGTGAGTCCTGAGTTCCTCCAGCGCGAAGTCCTCGACCTTTCCGCGTGGGCGTGGGACGACTTCCTGCGCGCGAACGGTGACCCGAACCTGCCGAACCTCGCCGCGGTCGACGGAAGTCTCATCTGGGTCAATGATCCCGGTGCACTGCCGGACCGGGTCGAGGGATTCGGCGAGGGCAGCGATGAGATCAATAGCTACCCGGACTTCATCCGCGACCACGGATACGAATCGTTCCTCGACATTCCGCATTTGGAAGAAGGACTCCGCGGATTGGAGCGCACCCGCAAGGTCGACTTCGAGGAGTGGATGCACCGGCGTGGACTCGACGCGGTGATCTTCCCGACCGTCGCCGACGTCGGTCCCGCCGATATGGACGTCAACCCCGCGTCTGCCGATCTGGGTTGGCGCAATGGAGTGTGGGTCGCGAACGGCAATCTGGTTCCGCGCCATCTGGGAATCCCGACCGTGACGGTTCCGATGGGAACGATGGCCGATATCGGTATGCCGGTCGGACTGACCTTCGCCGGTCGGGCCTATGACGACAACGCACTGCTCGCATTCGCCGCAGCATTCGAAGCAACAGGTGAGCGGCGCACCCCCCCGCCGCGAACACCACCACTAAGAGAGGCGATCAGATGAATGCTCCAGCTTCCGACTACCGGATGCCGGCGGAATACGCGCCACAGGAACGGGTCTGGATGGCCTTCCCGTGTGATGGGTACACCCTCGGTGAGACTGCTGAGGATCAGGACGAGGCGCGATCCACCTGGGCCGCGGTGGCGCATGCGGTGGCCGAATTCGAACCCGTCACCATGGTCGTACATCCGAACGAGCGCGATATCGCCGACCGCTACCTGTCAGCGGATATCGAGATCGTCGAGGCTCCGTTGAACGACGCGTGGATGCGCGATATCGGGCCGACGTTCGTTCACGCCGCCGACGGATCGGTGGCCGCGGTGGACTGGGTGTTCAACGGGTGGGGCGGCCAAGGGTGGGCGCAGTGGGACCTCGATCAGCACATCGCCCGCTTCGTCGCCGAGGCGGCCGGAGTACCGATCATCAATTCAGACATGGTCAACGAGGGCGGGGGCGTGCAGGTCGACGGTGAGGGCACGGTGTTCGTCACCGACACCGTGCAACTCGACCTCGGCCGCAACCCGGGGTTAACCCGCGTTGATGTCGAGGCGGAGTTGGCCCGCACCCTCGGCGCCACCCACGCGATCTGGCTGCCTCAGGGGCTGACGCGGGACTCGCAGCGCTTCGGTACCCGCGGGCACGTCGATATCGTCGCCGCGATCACCGCACCCGGCCGGCTTCTGCTGCATACCCAACGTGACGAGGCCCATCCCGACTTCGAGGTATGCAAGAAGATCAGGGCCGCCATCGAGGCCAGTACCGATGCGGCGGGCCGATCCTGGGACGTCACCGAGATGCCTGCTCCGGCAACGCTGTCCGACTCCGAGGGCTTCGTCGACTACAGCTATATCAACCATCTCATCGTCAACGGTGGTGTGATCGCCTGCGGATTCGGTGATGCCCATGACGCTGACGCGGTGGCGATCCTCGCCGAGCAGTATCCGGGCCGCGAGGTGGTGACGGTGGATGCGCGACCGTTGTTCGCCCGCGGCGGCGGAATCCACTGCATTACTCAGCAGCAGCCGTTGCCGCGGGAGTGACTGTAGCTCAACTCCCTGCACATTCGGGCAGGAACAGCGCGGCCGGGATCAGCCTCAGGACGCCTGACGTTCCCGCTTCTGCTCCTCGCGGGCCAGCATCCGATCACGTTGCTCTTCGAACTTGAGTACCTGACCTCCGAGGTCGGTCATATAGGCGGCGAGTTGCTCGCGGCGTTGCTCGCCGACGGCGCTGAAGTCGGTGCGGTCGAAGATGCGCCACTTACGCAGGACGGGCGTGACGACATCTTCGAGATGCTGCCGCGGATCGTAGATCCCGTGCTTGGCCATCAAGACGCCGTTGCGGCGGAAGTTCGGCATGCCCTGACCGGGCATCCGGAAATTCTCGACGATACTGGCGATGGCTTCCATGGCTTGGTCGGGCGCGAGGTCCAGTGCGGCGCTGCAGGTATCGCGGTAGAAGATCATGTGCAGGTTCTCATCCGCGGCGATCCGGGCAAGCAACCGGTCCGCGATCGGGTCACCGCAGGCCTTGCCGGTATTGCGGTGGCTGACCCGGGTGGCGAGTTCCTGGAAGGAGACGTAGGCGAGCGACAGCAGAAAGTCGGTCTTGTGACGGTCTTCCTCTTCGGCGGTCGGCGCGAAGCCGTGGGTCATGTGGGCGATCCGGGCCTGCTCGAGTGCAACCGGATCGACGGCGCGGGTGACGACGAGATAGTCACGCAGGGCGATGCTGTGCCGGCCTTCTTCGGCCGTCCAGCGGCCGACCCAGGTTCCCCACGCTCCGTCGAGCGAGAAGTACTCCGCGGCCTGCCGGTGATAGGAGGGCAGATTGTCCTCGGTCAGCAGATTGGTGATCATCGCCGCCTTGGCGACCTCGCTGAGTTGTGACTGTCCCTCAGACCAATCGTCGCCACCCATGGCGGCGAAGTTTCGACCCTGATCCCACGGGATGTAATCATGCGGATGCCAGTCAGTCGCCGCCGAGAGATGCCGGTTCAGATTGTCCTCGGCGGTCTGCTCCAGTTCCTTGAGCAACTCAAGGTCTGTTAACTCCCGAGACATCACACCTCACCCTTGCTTTGACCAGCAGGGGCAAGTCGCCCGCCCGGCGTAGATAAGGTCTAACAATATCAGCACGGCTGCTCTGCCCGACACCGCGACACGACCAGAAACCGCAGTTCAGACCGCCCGCATCAGCAATCGTTGCCGAATCGTGCCCGGAGAAGCGGCATCGGCGACGGTTCCGGCCAGGGCGAGCGCGCCCTGGGTGATTGCCGTCTCAGCCGCGCTGGTGATAGTGGCGGCGGCGAATTCGGGTTGATGGTTGACCGCAGGCAGGGAGTCGATACCGATATAGGGATGTATCGCGGGGATGACCTGGGAGACATTGCCCATATCGGTGGATGCTCGCGCCATCATGGTGTCCGGACCGGTGCTGAAGCGCCGGCCGACGGCGGTGGCTCGTCGCTCGTAGCAGGCCAGCAGGTCGTCGTCATTGCGAAACTCCGCATAGGGCTTCGACTCGGCGGAAACGGTGAGTGCGGCACCGGAGGCCAGTGCGCCTGCCTCGAAGCAGCGCATCACCCGGGGTTCGATCTCGGCCAGTTCGGCCAGCGTCTCGGCGCGGACGTACCAGCGTCCCTCGGTGTGTTGCGGAATGGCATTCGGCGCCTCGCCGCCGCGGGTGAGCAGGCCGTGCACCCGCACCGACAGCGGCAACTGCTGGCGAAGCAGTCCGATGGCGACCTGGGCGACGGTGAACGCGTCGGCGGCGTTGATGCCGCGCTCGGGATAGGCCGCGGCATGTGCCGCCTTACCGGCGTAGGCAATATGGCTGTGCGATACCGCGAATGGCCGCGCCCGAGCGACATCGACCGGGCCGGGGTGGACCATGGCCGCGGCGTGCTGTCCCGCGAAGCCGCCGCGATCCAGCAGTTCGATCTTGCCGCCGCCGCCCTCTTCGGCGGGCGTGCCGATCACGGTGAGCGTCACACCCAGATCGTCGACGACGGGTGCCAGTGCGAGTGCGGCGCCGACGCTGATGGCCGAGATCAGGTTGTGGCCGCAGGCATGGCCGAGGCCGGGCAGCGCGTCGTATTCGGCGCACAGCGCGATATGCAGATCGCCGCTGCCGATCCGGGCGGCGAACGCGGTATCCAGGCCGCAGTACTTCTCCGTGATGTCAAAACCGTTGTCCGACAATTCGTCCGCTACCCGCCGTGCGGAACGGACTTCCTCCCAGGCGATTTCGGGGTGGTCGTAGAGGTCCCTGGACAATGCGACCAGTCGCGGTTGTGCCCCGGAGACACCCGAGGCAAGTGAATCGTCGATGGTGGTCACAGGTCTCCTGCCACGCCGTATGACGGCGCCCGGGTCGGATCGACGCCGCGGACCCGGTAGTCATTCTTCTGTGGCCGCCATAGCTTCCACAATGCGACCAGGTCACCGATGGGATTGTCGGAGTAGTCGATTCGCAGATCGGTCACCGGCCACGGCACGTCTTCGACGACCATCAGGCCCGCGGAATGCACCGGGCTTGCCTCGCCGCCGGTGGCCAGTGCTGCGTTCAGTCCATCGAGCAGGCGTTGTTCGAAGGCGACCGCCGTGCTGTCGGCGTATCCGGCCAACAGGGCACCGATGACTCGCTCGTGGGCCAGCAGGTTTCCCGCCGCAACTGCCTGATCGCCCCGGGTGTGGGTGTGCTCGCCGAGGCTGTGTGAGCCGGAGTGGATGGCGGTGGTGCCATGTGCGTCGATGACGGCGACCTGGCGGTAATCGGGGAATTTCTCCTGTGCCAGTGCGGCTTTGAGCGCGGTGTCGGCATCAGCGCCGGTGGCCATTGCGTCGAGCACCAGCGGGCCGAGAGCCGGGTTGGTGACATTCTGGGAGGCGACCACCCCGACGCCGGCCCGGGCATGTGCGCACCGAGCCGCAACTGCCGGGCTAGAGGAACTGATCACGATGCCGAACGCACCGGTGGCCGGGTCTCTCGCGATAAGGGAGAACGTCACGACGCGGGCTCGCTGATCACCGCGGTGGCGTCGATCTCCACCAGCCATTCGGGGCGAGCGAGTGCAGAGACCACCAGACCGGTCGAGACGGGGTAGACGCCTTTGAGCCACCGTCCCATGACGCGGTACACCGTTTCGCGATAGCGGATATCGGTCAGGTAGACGACCACCTTGACGATGTCGCGCAGTGAACTATCGGCTTCGTCGAGCAGCATGGCGATATTGGCCATCGCCTTCTCGGCTTGGGCTTCGACATCGCCGATACCGACCGACTCGCGAGTGTCAAGATCCTGTCCGATCTGTCCGCGCAGGTACACCACACCGCCGGCCACGACGGCCTGGCACAGGTCGTTGTCGATATTCTGTTCGGGATAGGTGTCACGGGTGTTGAACGGTCGAATCCGCCTGTGGGTCGGGTTCATCGGGCCGCCTCGAATGCTTGGTATGCCAGGTAGCCGCGTTGGATCGCGATCTGGTCGGCCAGGTACTTGGCGTCATGCCAGACACCCCAGATGAAGCTTGATCCGCGTCGCGACTGCCAGGGCAGGCCGAGGAAGTACACGCCGGGTTCGGTCGAGACGCCACGACAATGTTTCGGCTTGCCGTTCTCGTCGAAGGCGTCGACCTGCAGCCAGCCATAATCGGATACGTATCCGGTGGCCCAGACGATCGAGGTGACGCCCGCCGCACCGAGGTCGAGTTCGCGGAGGGGATCGGTGACGCAGTCCGGGTCGGGGCCGAGCACGCGGGCCTGTGGGTCCTCGGGCAACTCCAGGCCGGTCCGGAGCAGGTAGGCATCGGCTTCGTCCAGCACGGCGAGGTAGGTCGCGTCACTGTGTGCGATGTTGGCGCGGAGGTCGGCCGCGAATGCCATGACGCCGGCGTCGAACGACGTTGCCAGGCCCACGAGTGTCACGCCGCGCGCGGCCAGGGCCCGAAAGTCCACGGTTTTGCCGCCACCGACTCCACTGACCGCGATGGTGACATGTTCGGCGCCCTGCGGGGGAGCGGCAGCGTCCCACTTGCCGAGGACGCCGAGCCACCAGCAGAAGTCGCGACCGCGGTAGCGTCGCGGCGGCCGGTCATGCGGACCGACTGCGAGATAGACGTCGCGGCCGGACTGCTGTAGTTCGTCGGCGATCTGCACGCCGGATGATCCCGATCCGACGACAAGCACGCCCCCGGCGGGAAGCTGCTGCGGATTGCGATACGAACTGGAATGGATCTGGGTGATACCGGCGGTCTCGGGAACCAGCGACGGGATGACCGGCTGCTGGAATGCGCCCGTCGCGGCCACGATGTATCGGGCCTCGAGCAGCCCCGCGGAGGTTTCGACATGAAAATGCTTGCTGCCGTGGATCTTCCGTACCGCGCGCACCTCGACGCCGGCGCGGATCGGGGCGTCGATGTCGTCGGCATAGCTGACGAAGTAGTCCACCACCTGTTCCCTGGTGGCGAATCCATCCGGGTCGATCGGGAATTCCCGGCCGGGGAACCGGTCATGCCAGGCGGGTCCGTTGGCCACCAGGGAATCCCATCGCTCGGAGCGCCACCGCTCGACGATGCGGTCGCGCTCCAGCACCAGGTGCGGCACACCAGCCGCCCGCAGGTGCTCGCTCATCGCGATCCCGGCCTGGCCCGCTCCGACGACGAGAACCTCGGTCTGTTCGATCACAGTTGGATCCAGGTGGTCTTCAGCCCGGTGTACTTGTCGAGGGCGTGCAGCGACAGATCGCGGCCGAAGCCGGACCCTTTGAATCCGCCGAACGGGGTTTGCGAACTCAGCGCGTCGACGGTGTTGACCGAGACGGTGCCGGCGCGCAATGCGGCGGCTACGGTGTGTGCCCGGCGCAGATCGGTGGTCCACACCGAGGCGGCCAGACCGTAGACGGTGTCGTTGGCCATCCGGATCGCCTCGTCCGCGCCCTCGAAGGTCTGCACTGTCACCACCGGTCCGAACACCTCCTCGGTGATCAACTCGGCGGACGGGCCCAGGCCGGTCACCACGGTCGGTTCGATGAAACAGCCACGGCCGTCGACGTTTCCGCGGCTGCCGCCGATCCGGATCTCGCCGTGCTCCCGGGCCCGGTCGATGAACCCGAGCACATGATCGGTGTGGGCCTCGTCGACGATCGCGCCCAGGGTGGCGTCCGGATCGAGAGGATTGCCGGGACGTACGGCGGCCGCGCGCGCCACCAGGCCGGCGATGAACTCCTCGGCGATCGACTTCTCGATCAGCAACCGGGAGTTGGCTGAGCAGACCGCGCCCTGGTTGTAGAACGCTCCGAAGACCGCCTTGTCCAGAGCGAGTTCGAGATCGGCATCGGCGAACACGACGTTGGGGCTCTTGCCGCCGCACTCGAGCCAGACCTGTTTCATATTGGATTCGCCTGCATACCGTAGGAAACGCTTGCCGGTGGCGGTGGACCCGGTGAACGCCACCACGTCGATATCGGGATGCAATCCGATTGCGGCACCGGCGGTATCGCCCAGTCCGGGCACAACGTTGAGCACACCGGCGGGCAAACCGGCTTCGGTGGCGAGTTCGGCAAGTCGCAGCGAGGACAGCGGAGCGCGCTCGGAGGGTTTGAGGACGACGCTGTTGCCGGCGGCCAGGGCGGGTGCGACCTTCCACACCGCGAGGTCGAGCGGGAAGTTCCACGGCGTGACCGCGCCGACGACGCCCAGTGGCTCCCGGGTGACCAGCGCGAGGCTGCCGGGATCGGTGGGTGCGATCTCGCCGTTGATCTTGTCCAGTGCCTCGCCGTAGTAGGTGAAGAGTCCGGCGGCCGAGGGCACGTCGACGGTGAAGGCCTCGTTGACCAGCTTGCCCATATCGAGGGAGTCCAGCAGGGCCAACTCGACGCGGTGGGTGTTGATCAACTTCGCCAGTCGCAGCAGGACTTCGCGGCGGTGGCCCACCGAACTGCGCGACCACTTGCCAGACTCGAAGGCGCGGCGGGACGAGCGGACCGCGTGATCGACATCGCCCGCCTGCGCCGAGGCGACCGTGGCGAGCAGCGCGCCGGTGGCCGGGTTGACGCAGTCGAAGGTGGATCCGGACTGGGCCGGCCGGAACTCGCCGTCGATGTAGATGCCCTCGCGTGGGAGCACATCCTCGGTGTGGCGGATCCAATCGGCGAGTGTGGTGGGATCGCTGGCGGTGGATGTCACGGGGCCTCCTGAGCTAACTGGGCAACCTCGCGGCGCGCGGGCGGCGGCGAGGGTTCGTCGAGTTCCTCGGCATAGCGGTGACCGGCATACACCGCGGCGGCGATCGTCGACGGCGCCCAGGCATCCCCGACGGCCCGGACGCTGCGGATGCACGACGATTCCCAGTCCGACTGGCGTGCCATCAGGGCGTCGTAGAGGGCGTTCTCCGGCAGACGCGCGGTCACCAGCACCACCGAGTCGGCCTCGAGATGGCCTGTGTCGCCGGTGAAGACACATGCGGTGCCGACGCCGTCGCCCGCGATCCGAGTGAGTGCGGTGTTGGTGTGCACGGTGATCCCGGCGCGGATGATGCGCGCGCGGATCCGCTGGACTTCCAGCGTGTTGACCGTCCACTGCGAGACGTGCGGCGCCGGGGTTATCAGTGTGACGTCGAACCCGTCGGCGGCCAGCAGTTCGGCCACCACCCCGCCCATGTAGTAGTGGTCGTCATCGAAGACCACGACGCGCCTGCCGCGTGGTCGGGCACCGGCCATGATGCTGTCGGGGTTGAGCACGTCGGCGTTCTCGGCGATCTGGATCGGATGGGTGTGCCAGCGGCCGACGCCGTCGGTGCGCCAGTGCGATCCGGTGGTGATGAGAATGTGGTGGAAGTCGTTGTTGATGATGTCGTCGGCGGTCATCTCGCTCTGCATGAAGAGCTCGACATTGTCGAGCTTGCTGATCTGCTGGACGCGGTAATCCACCACGCGGATCCACGCCGAGAGGCCGGGCAGCGCGGACTCGAGTCTCACGCGTCCACCCACTGCCCGGGTGGCTTCAGCAAGGCTGACGGTGTAGCCGCGGCGGCCCAGTGCGCGGGCGGATTCCAGACCGGCCGGGCCGGCACCGACCACCAGCACGTGGGCGTCGGAGGTTTTGGCGCGGATATGTTCCGGGTGCCAGCCGCGCCGGAACTCCTCGCCCATGGTGGGGTTCTGGGTGCAGCGGATCGGGGACTGGGTGAAGTCACCCGAGACGCAGATATTGCAGCCGATGCACTCGCGGATGTCCTCGAGGTCGCCGCGTTCGATCTTGCGCGGCAGGAAGGGATCGGCGATCGAGGGCCGGGCGGCGCCGATCAGATCCATCACGCCACTGGTGATCTGGTGCACCATCATGTCGGGCGAGGTGAACCGGCCAACTCCGACAACGGGTTTGGTGGTCAGTGCTTTGAGCCCGCGAACGTAGGGTTCCTGGCCGGCTTCGGGGCCGAATCGGGAGGTCACCGAGTCGTCTTCCCAGCTGCCCAGAACGAAATCCCACAGATCGGGGTGCTCGCCGATCATGCCGATCACGTCCTCGATCTCGGCGCGGGTGATGCCGTCATCGCCGAGGAGTTCGTCGACGGTGATGCGGCAGGCGATCGCGGCTTTGCCGTCGGCCTCCTCGCGGGAGTCTTCGAGGACTTCGCGCAGGAACCGGACCCGGTTGGTCAGGCTGCCGCCGTATTCGTCGGTGCGGTTGTTGTAGCGGCGGGACAGGAAGTGGTGCAGGCCGCCCATCGCGTGTCCGGCATAGACGTAGACGATGTCGTAGCCGACATCGATGGAGCGGCGGACCGCGTCGCGGTGCCACCGGCGCATCTCGGCGATATCGGACTTGGTCATCGCCCGCGCCTGGACCGGGTCGTAGTACCAGGACACGACGGGAAGGTTCTGCGGGGCCAACGGGACTTCGCGGCTGATCAGGTTCGGGCTGTTGAGCCCGTTGTGCGCGAGTTCGATCCCGGCCAGCGCCCCGCCCTGGTGAATCATGTCGGCGATCCGGGCCAGCGCGGGCAGGTCGTGTTCGTCCCACATCCGCAGTTCGATGAAGGGTCCGATATCGGAGGTGGGGTGGATCTCAACCTGTTCGGTGCAGACGACGGCCCAACCGCCCTCGGCCTTCACCCGGCGCATATAGGCCTCACCCGAGGGGTCCCGGTAGCCCATACCGTTGCAGTGCGGCACCTGGTAGAAGCGATTGCGGGCCGTCACCGGGCCGATCTGCACCGGTTCGAAGAGGATGTCGTAGCGCGG
>Ga0194035_1000229_pt1 | contig 34288 bp, 33 predicted proteins | sample JunL2320m_MetaG_FD_148680 | JGI IMG/M metagenome (GOLD analysis project Ga0194035, IMG submission 148680) | Anoxic zone freshwater microbial communities from boreal shield lake in IISD Experimental Lakes Area, Ontario, Canada - Jun2016-L239-20m | ecosystem: Environmental > Aquatic > Freshwater >...
GGGAGGTGGGGTGCGCTCGTGTCCGGCGATGCACAGCCGCTAGTGTCCGGTCATGTCTAGCGATGTGACGACTGTGGTGATTGCAGGACACCTGATCGACGTAGACGCCGGGCAGGTGCTGGTGAACCAGGCGATTCATCTGTCAGGTGATCGGATCTTGGCGGTTGCTCCGGTCAGTGATGGGATCCCTGAGGGTCTCCCAGTGATCGACCTTTCCGACTCATACGTCACGCCCGGACTCATTGACGCTCACGCTCACCTCATCGGCGAACTCGACACCGGTCACGGCTACGCCGGGCTGGTAACCACAACAGCTGCACGCGAGACCCTTGTCGGCGTTCGAAATGCCGCGGCCACCGTGCGGGCCGGCTTCACCACAGTTCGTGACGTCGGCAGTTTTCGAGCTTTCACCGATATCGCGTTGCGAGATGCAATCAGCAACGGCTGGGTGCTCGGCCCACGGATGCTATGCGCAGGTGCGTTCATCACCGTGCCAAGCGGCGGCGGCGACATCACCGGTCTTGCGATAGACGTCGACGGTGGCCTACCCCGCGAACTTCGGTTCGGCGTGGTTAAGAACGTCGACGAAGTACGTGATGCCGTACGACGGATCCTTCACGGAGGCGCTGAACTCATCAAGGTGATCGCAACGGGAGCAGTTCTCACCGAAGGCACCACCCCCGGGGCGCCGGAGTTCAATGAGGCGGAAATCCGCGCGGCAGTTGAGGAAGCAGCGCTGTACGGAGTACACGTTGCGGCGCATGCGCATGGTGCCGAGGGAATCAAGCGCGCAGTCCGAGCCGGTGTTCGCTCGATCGAACACGGCTCTCTCATGGACGATGAGTCCATCGCGATGATGGCCGATACCGGCACCTACCTGGTCGCCGACATCTACTGCGGTGACTACATCGAAGAGACTGGCCGACGAGACGGCTGGTCGGAGAACGTGCTCCGCAAGAACCAGGAGACGACCGACGCTCAACGCGAAGGCTTCACAAAGGCGGTAGCGGCCGGCGTGCGCATCGCCTATGGCACCGACACTGGGGTCTACCCTCACGCCGACGTCGCACTGCAGTTGCCATACATGGTGCGACACGGAATGACACCCATGCAGGGACTCCAAGCCGCGACCTCAGTCGCCGCCGAATGTATGGGTTGGCAAGATCGTGTCGGGTCGATCGCGGCGGGCAAGTATGCCGATCTGGTCGCTGTCGCGGCCGACCCGCTGGCCACCAACCTCGAGTCACTCACCAAGGTCTCATTCGTAATGAAGGGTGGAGCAGTGGTCGTGTCGTAGGCACTGCCCTGCACCGAGCTGCCGGTGCAAAGCATTTGTAAAAATCTAGCTATCAGTAACAGCACGTCATAAGTGACGCGCAAACTCACAGAGCAAATGTTTAAAAACCTGCAAAAGCGCTGTCTGCCAAGGTCCACCAGCGGCGAGCAACATCTGCCACTGTTCAACGACCCGTAAAACCAACGACCAACTATCAACTACTAAGACCTGTTAGCAGTTGTTAAGACCTGCTAAGAACGGCCGCGCCGCAACCACCGCGCAACCAAGTCGCTGGGGGTTGGGTCCGCAGGTTCCCGGCGACTGACGCTGGCGACGAATGCGCGGACGGATGGGACCACCGATCCGCGCGGAGGCCCCACAGAGGGCCGTGGATCAGCGCGGGATCACCACCGATCCGCGCGGGATCACCACCGATCCGCGCGGGATCACCACCGATCCGCGCGGGATCACCACCGATCAGCGCGGGATCACCGCCGATCCGCGCGGGATCACCACCGATCCGCGCGGGATCACCACCGATCCGCGCGGGATCACCAGTGATGAGCGCGGGATCACCACCGAGGAGCCGTGGATCCGCGCGGAGGCCCCACCGATCCGCGCGGAGTCACCACGGAGGAGCCACCGATCCGCGCGGAGGCCTCACCGATCCGCGCGGAGTCACCACGGAGGAGCCGTGGATCAGCGCGGGATCACCACCGATCAGCGCGGGATCACCACGGAGGAGCCCAGATCCACCCAGATCCACCCAGATCGACACAGATCGACACAGATCCACGCAGATCAGCGCCCAGCAGCGTCAGTTAGCGACTGAGATAGCCGAGCAGGTCTTGACGGGTGACAACGCCCACGGGGATGCCGTCCTCAACCACGATTGCCGCGTCAGCGGATTCGAGGGCAGCCACGGCGGCGGACACCGGCTCACCCGCGCCGATCATCGGCAGGCCCACACCCATGTGCTTCTCAATGGGATCAGCGAGTTGCGCGGTACCGGCGAAGAGGGCGTCGAGCAGGTCGCGCTCACCCACCGAGCCGATCACCTCAGCAGCCTTCACCGGTGGTTCTGCCTTGACCACCGGCATCTGCGAGACCCCGTACTCACGCAAGATGTCGATCGCCTCACGCACTGTCTCTTGCGGATGCGTGTGCACGAACTCCGGTAGCGCTCCTGTCTTCGAGCGTAGAACGTCGCCCACCGTCCGATCAACTGAGGTCTGCACGAATCCGTAGTCAGCGAGCCACTCGTCATTGAAAACCTTCGAAAGATAACCGCGTCCACCGTCGGGCAGCAGGACAACGATCACGTCATCCTTGGCTGCGCGTGCGGCGATCTCGAGAGCAGCCTGCACCGCCATGCCGCAGGAACCGCCGACCAATAGACCTTCCTCGCGGGCAAGTCGACGGGTCACCAAGAACGAGTCGCGATCTGACACCTCGATGATCTCGTCGCAGATCGTCGGGTCGTAGGTCTCGGGCCAGAAGTCCTCACCGACACCTTCGACCAGATACGGACGACCAGTGCCACCGGAGTAGACCGAACCGTGCGGGTCGGCACCGATCACGCGTACCCGTCCGTCGCTCATTTCCTTCAAGTACCGCCCAGCACCAGAGATCGTTCCGCCGGTTCCCATCCCGGCGACGAAGTGCGTGATCCGGCCCTCGGTCTGCTCCCAGATTTCAGGACCAGTGGTTTCGTAGTGCGAGCGCGGATTGTTGGGATTCGAGTACTGGTCGGGCTTCCACGCATCTGGGATCTCGCGAACGAGTCGATCCGACACTTGGTAGTACGAACGTGGGTCTTCGGGATCCACAGCCGTAGGGCAAACGACAACCTCAGCGCCATAGGCGCGCAAGACATTCTGCTTATCGACACTCACCTTGTCGGGGCAGACGAATACGCACTTGTACCCGCGCCTTTGGGCCACCAACGCGAGCCCAACACCAGTGTTGCCACTCGTCGGCTCGACGATCGTTCCGCCCGGCTTGAGTTCGCCCGAGGCTTCCGCCGCATCGATCATGCGGGTGGCGATCCGGTCCTTGACTGAGCCACCTGGGTTGAGGTACTCGACCTTTGCCAGCACCAAAGGAGCATCAGGGCCCAGATGCGCCGTCAGCGACGTCAGCCGCACGAGTGGGGTATTGCCGATCAGGTCCAGCACGGACTCGGAGTACTTCATAGGTCCTGACTTTAGCCTCGACCGCACCGAATTGTGACCACGACAGGGTGACCACCACAGGGTGTCCGCCTCGAGTCCACCTCGAGTCCGCAATGAGTCCGCAATGAGTCAATCGAGCAATCTGTTAGGCATCCGTCAGAGGTGTTTGCGACTATGGGCAGATGAGGGCAGCGAACTGGGCAATGTTGCCGATCCGCGACGAGCGGGTTCGGCGCATCGCGATCACGGCTGCCAAAGGCGGGGGCGGGCTTCTCGGCGTAGGCACTGCCGTTGCGGGTACCGCCATCGGCGTTGGCGTGGTGCAAGCTCGCCTTGCCCGACGAGCGATCGGTCGTCCACTCACTGTGCCGCCGTATAGCGATGGCCGGTACTTGCCGCCAGGCGAGACCGTGGCGCGCGGCACTTCGCTGCGGCTCACCGTCCTAGGTGACTCAGGGGCAGCGAGCTTAGGTGCACATGATGCAGAGGCCACCATCGGCGCGATCTTGGCCACTGCCCTAGCCGCGGCTGCACATCGGCCGGTGCTCTTGAGCAATGTCGCTGTAGTGGGCGCCACAAGTTCAGCGCTCGCGGCCCAAGTTGATCGAGCACTGGTCAACCGACCACACGTGGCGGTGATCATGATCGGCGCCAACGACGTTACCCACCTCGTCCGACCCCAGGTATCGGTTCGACTGCTGTCCGACGCCGTTCATCGCTTGCGCAGCGCTGGAGTTCAGGTAGTGGTCGGCACCTGTCCCGACCTTGGCACCGTGCGTCCGCTGGCCTCACCGCTTCGTCAGGTGGTTGGACGTATGTCCCGCGAACTCGCTGCGGCACAACGCATCGGCGTCCTCGCGGAGGGCGGCCGACCGGTAGCACTCGCCGAGATCCTCGGCGAATTGTTCTATACCCATCCGCAGCACTTCTTCTCCAGCGATCGCTTCCATCCCTCCGCTGCCGGCTATTTCGCGTGCGCCCAGGCGCTACTGCCCGCAGTACTCGACGCCGCAGGCATCGCCCCGGAAATGCGCGCTCTGCCCTCTGCCTCGAGCTAGGCCAACTCGCTCAGATTCGGCGGCGGAACTCAACTAGCTCAGCTGTGAGTTGATCAGCCAACGCGACACGGTCGGCAGTCGCAATCGCTGAGTCTTCTAGGGCCACGATCAGGTCGCGGCCGATTACGGCGAGTTGGTCACCGAGCGCCGCATCGTTGAGCGTGGGCACCGCGCGTGGCGCCCGGCCCTCAATTTCGGCCCCAGCGTCGGCCAGTCGCGCGATAAGCGCCCGAGCTGCTTGCGCCCGGGTTTCCTCCGGCTCAAATGAGGCCGCGAGTCGAGCGATCCCCATGCTGCGCAACCGATCCACCGTGCGCTCAAGATCCACGCGGTACTGGTCGAAGGAGGCGGTCACGACCCGAGCCTACGGACATGAACGGCACACTCCTCGCACCGCAGACACGGACGCACGGACGCACTTCCGCACGGACAGGCCAAACGCACGAACACCCCCATGCTCGCATGGGGGTGTTCGATACAGACGGGCTGATTACCGACGACTGAGCAGCGCGATCAGGCGCAGCAATTCGAGGTAGAGCCAGATCAAGGTGACTAGTAGACCGAACGCCAGACGCCATGATTCGTGCTCTGGCGCACCGATTTTCACGGTCTGAGCGATGGCATCAAAGTCGATCACCAAACTGAAGGCCGCAAGGCCAGCACCTATGGCACAGATCGCGATGCCAAAGCCGCCGACACCGTAGAACCCAAGGCCGCCGCCGACCCCGAAGATGGCAGCAACCAAACTGATCAAGCCGATCACCACATAAGACATGAGCGCAACCATGAACATCCGACGAGTGCGACTCGACACCTTGATGATGTTCATCTTGTACATGGCCAACATGACGCCGAACGTGACCAGAGTTCCGACCACTGCCTGCTGGACGATGCCGTGGTAGTTATTTGCGAGCGCCATGTCGTTGTACATGTAAGAAACAGCACCAAGCATCAAGCCCTGCGCCAGCGAGTACGCCAGAACGAGTACGGGGTTGACCTTCTTCATGAAGATGTTCGCCATCGCCAAGCCAAAGCCAGCGATCGCTGCTGCGAATAGCAGCCAGGGCATCGTCACAACGAAAGACCAGCCGGCAACGGCACCGACCAGCAGTACGACGAAACACAGACCCGTCTTGACGATGACGTCATCAACCGTGAGACGACCATCGGCCGCACTGCGCAAGCCGAAGATCGAGTCGAGTTCTTCGGCCGAGGGGGTGGGTACCGACGGACTCCCCAGGTCAACGCCCGAGGCCTGTTGAGTCGCACGCCTAAGGACAGGGTTGCGAGACTGCATGACTTTCCTTTCTCAAAGGGACGACGCCCCAATGGGCAACGCCTCAATCTTAGAACGAAGGTCGGCTTAACATCATTCCCTGCGGATTGGGCCCAACACGAGAAGTTCCCTCAGCAAACTCAATCGGCTCGATAGTGCGAGCAAGCTCGCACTGCTCGCCTCAATCACTGGTGCCCCCGACAGGGATCGAACCTGCACTGAAGCTGGTTTAAGCAGCTTGCCTCTGCCAATTGGGCCACGGGGGCGTTGCGCTCGAAGGCCGCTCGCTACTGCGACCACTGTGATCACTGCGATCACTGCGAACTCCGAACGGACCCAAGCCTAACGACCATGGCCATGAATGGTTCAAGGCACGGAGACAAAGCCGCCGATATCCACGCGGTCAGCCCAGGAGCACACGCCTGACCACTAGCCAGAGCACCAAACCCAGGGGACAGCGAACTTAGCAACGGGCCGTTCGTTACCTGCGATCGTTCACGCGTTGAGCAGCCAGATTTCGCAGAGCAACAAGTCGGCCCACAGCGGGCCCACAGCGCCACGTCACCGCGGCGCCAGCGCCAGAGCCAGCGCCAGAGCCACTGCCAGCGCCACTGCCAGCGTCAGAGCCAGAGCCAGAGCCAGCGCCACCGCCACGTCAGCGCGGAGCCAGCGCTGACTCCCCGAGTTCGTCAACCGTGGACATCATGCGACACCCTCACCGTCGACGAGAGGTGGCGCTTAGACATCGTGATGCACATCTTCGAGTGACCGCCGTAGCCCCACTGGCACGCATGGCCGCGGACTCCCTGCAGGATCAGCGCGCGAGCGACCAGGCAATTCCGTCGAGGATGTCGTGCTCTGACACCAACACCTCAGGCAGCCCCGTGACCTCGAGAATTCGTCGAAGCACCAATACGCCTGCATTGAGAACATCGACACGGCCGGGGTGGATCACCGAGATTCGCGCGCGTTCGTCATGGGTCATCGCCAACAACCGATCCGAGACAGCCGCGACCGTCGCGGCTGAGAGCCGGGCGCCGTGAATGACCGTCGGGTCGTATTCAGTCAGGCCCAGAGCGACAGCCGCCGCAGTGGTGACCGACCCAGCGAGCCCGACAAGGGTCTTTGCCTGGTTGAAAGGAACATCTTGAGCCGCAAGGGAAATCCCGGTATCGATGTCGGCTAGGACAGCCTCGATTTGGCTGGCAGAAGGTGGGTCAGTGGTGATGTGCCGTTCCGTGAGACGTACGCAGCCGATGTCGATACTGCGCGCGGCAATCGGCTGGTCAGTACCAAGAACGAACTCGGTTGATCCGCCACCGATATCAACAACTAGGTACGGCGGCTGTGCACCGGAAAGCCCATGTGTTGCTCCGCTGAACGAGAGTCGGGCTTCTTCGTCGCCACTAGCGACCTCAGGTTCAACACCGATTCGCGCGAGCACTCCAGCTATGAACTCATCACGATTAGAGGCATCGCGGGTGGCTGACGTGGCAACAAATCGGATCCGCTCGGCGCCCAACTCGCGAATTGTGTCGCCATAAAGCGCACACACATCAAGAGTGCGGGCCAGCGCCTCTGGAGCGAACTGACCGGTGGCATCAACCCCATATCCGAGGCGGACGATTTCCATGCGACGGTGCAGATCAAGCAACAGGCCGGTCTGCACGTCGACATCGGCGACTAAGAGCCGGATCGAATTCGTACCACAGTCAATTGCCGCTACCCGAATGGTCATGGTGACTCCGCTCTCGTGCATGGGCCCAAGGCACTCCAGTCGGGCAGCAGCATAAGTGCCTCATCACCTAGCGGATTTACACCCGGGCCAACGGCCAGCGCGTGCCCCACCAGCACATGAAGACATTTGACCCGATGCGGCATACCCCCTGCACTCACCCCCGCGATTTCAACGACGTCGTCGATGGCCGAACGATCAGTGAGGTACGCCTGATGCGCAGCCGTGTAGCGCGAGGCGAGTTCTGGGTCCGCAGCAAGTTGGTCTTGCATTTGCTTCATCACACCTTGACTCTCAAGGGTGCTGATCGCTCCAGTCAACCGCGGGCACGTGGCGTAGTACAGAGTCGGGAAGGGCGTGCCATCGGGAAGTCGAGGCTCGGTCTCCACGACGTCGGGATCACCACAAGCGCAGCGATGGGCCACCCTTCGCACGCCGCGCGAGGGTCGCCCAAGTTGGCGTGCCACCGCAGCCAAGTCTTGCTCAATTGTCTGCTCAACCATCGAGGTGACCCCCACTAGCGGGGCGCGTTGGGCCGAATGATCAAGGGCGCCAAGACTTCTGGGACGACACCAGCCTGATCAGCCTTCTGCACGGAGGTCCACAGGGTGGCGAACCACGCAGGCTTGGTCTTGCCAGCCTTGATGGTCGCGGGCGCGGGCGCCTCACTCGGATCAAGGACGACGTAGCCGACCTCACCGGGGAGAACGTAGTGGAGTCGTTCGCGCACCAGCGAAATGACGAAAACAGGATCTTTGAGCCGCTCCTCCTGCAGGGAGAGATCATCGACCCGCGCCTGCGCCTGCGCATTCGCCTCACGTAGTGCGTTCAACTGCGAGCGCTGATGCACGAGTTCACGGATGGGCACGACAAGGGTGACGGCAAGAACTCCAATAACGCCCACAAGAACGATCGCTCGACCCGTCAAACTTGGTCGAGCCGCGATGACGTCCTTGGGGGCAAAGTTCATCAGCCGCGGAACCTCGGGAATGCGGCACGACCGGCATAGCGGGCCGCATCATCGAGTTCTTCCTCGATGCGCAGCAATTGGTTGTACTTGGCGACTCGCTCAGATCGAGCGGGTGCGCCTGTCTTGATCTGGCCGCAGTCGGTGGCAACAGCGAGGTCAGCGATCGTGACGTCTTCGGTCTCGCCAGATCGGTGCGACATCATGCACGCGTATCCACTGCGATGAGCGAGAGTGACCGCATCGAGGGTCTCGGTCAGTGATCCGATCTGGTTTACCTTCACCAGCAACGCATTTGCGGTTCCGCTGCCCACACCACGTGCGAGGCGCTCAGGGTTGGTGACGAACAGATCGTCGCCGACCAGCTGCACGGCATCGCCAAGGGAGACAGTGAGGTTCTTCCAGCCATCCCAGTCGTCTTCGTTCAACGGGTCTTCGATGGACACGAGCGGGTAGTCAGCGACGAGTGCCGCGTAGTAGGCGGCCATCTGGTCGGCCGTGCGCGAGGCACCTTCGAATGTGTAGACGCCGTCGTGATGAAACTCAGTGGCCGCAACGTCAAGCGCGAGTGCAATATCGGTGCCCAGGGTGTAGCCGGCTGAGTCGATTGCCTTGGCGATGAGATCGAGTGCCGCTCGGTTGCTCGACAGGTTGGGTGCGAAGCCACCCTCGTCGCCAAGGCCAGTGGCTAGGCCTTCCTTCTTCAGCACGGCCTTGAGCGCGTGATAGACCTCAGCGCCCCAACGCAATGCCTCGCTGAAACTCTCGGCGCCAATCGGAGCGATCATGAACTCCTGGATGTCGACATCGGTGTCTGCATGGGCGCCACCGTTGAGGATGTTCATCATCGGCACGGGCAGAAGGTGCGCGTTCGGGCCACCGAGGTAGCGGAACAACGGCAGCCTCGCTGAGTCTGCGGCTGCCTTGGCTACCGCGAGTGATACGCCCAGAATTGCGTTCGCGCCGAGGCGCTCCTTGTTCGCCGTTCCATCGAGATCGATCATCACCTGGTCGATGAGCCGCTGGTCGGCCGCGTCGAAGCCAAGCACCTCCGGTGCGATTTCGTCCTCAACCGCAGCGACAGCGCGACGCACACCCTTGCCGTTGTAGCGCTGGTCACCGTCACGGAGTTCGACTGCCTCAAAGGCACCGGTGGAGGCACCGGAAGGAACTGCGGCACGAGCCACGGTGCCGTCGTCAAGGCCCACCTCGACCTCGACAGTGGGGTTACCGCGTGAGTCGAGAATCTCGCGGGCAATGACGGCTTCGATGATGGCCACGGGGCGCTCCGACTCGATCGAGGAAACTTTCGGGGTCTCGGGTTACTTCGTGAGTCTAACGTCAAGGTCGAGGGTCGGTGAGCACCGACGTGCGCTTCGGCGGTTCTCAGTGCAGGCTGGTGTCACCATGGCAACACGACTGAACCGAGGGCAGCGCACTGCCGATCAAGGCAGAACCTCTGCCGATCAAGGGCCGGCTTCTGGCGATCAAGGTAGGAGCCAGATTCCACCGACGGGATTCCGTAGTGGATTCACAGCGCTCGAATCCCTTGACCAAAGCTCGCCAGATCCGGGCTACTTCGGGCCCGACAGCATCTCGTGGCGCGTACATCACGACCCAGCTGCCGTGGTCGGTGGGATCCGAGCGCTGTACCTTCAATCGCTGCACCCAGAAGTAATGCTCGGATTCAACGGGGTGACCTCAACTCGCGAAGATCCATGGGGGCGGCTCTCCCGCACTGGCCGCTACGTAAACGCGATCACGTACGGCACCACCGCCGAGGCCAACGCCACGTCCGCCAGAGTGCGGCGCATTCACGGGGCGCTCGGGCTCGACCGTCCTGATTGGCTGCTGTGGGTGCACTGCGGCGCGGTCGATTCATGGCTTTCGGGGCATCGTCGGGCAGGTGCACCTATGACCAACTCTGAGGCCGATAGATACGTGCTCGAACAGGTTGAGTCCGCACGACTGATCGGCTGTTCGGTCAGTGATGTGCCTCGAACCGCCGACGAGCTTGAGTCCTACATCCAAGGAATGCGAACAGTTTTCGACGTCGTGCCAGAGACTCGAGAGGCCGCACTCGGGCTCCTCTGGCCACCGATGGAACCCCGCGTGCAATGGCTAACCCCAGCGCGACCAGCATGGACCATCTTCGCGGTGACCGGCTTCTCACTCATGCCGCGCTGGGCCAGAAGAATGTTCGCAATGCCAGGTCTGCCAAGCACCGACCTTCAGGCCACCGTGTCAGCGCGCGCCTTGCGAGCCGCGCTGCTCGCGATTCCAGAAGAGCGACGTACCAATCCACATCTGACCGCTGCCCGGATTCGTCTGGGAATGAAAGGGTTTCGCGCCGCGAGTTAGCTCTCGCCCGAGGTCGGATCGACACCTTCCGCAGTGCGCACCCGACGACGATAATCACGCAGCGCTGAACGAAGAGCAGCCTCGGCGTCGATCCCGTCAGCCCTAGCCGACACCACAAGACCAAGAAGAAGTTCGCCGTAGGCACGCTCTCGGTCTGCCATCTCGTTCAGATCCGCTTCGCCACTGCGCAGAGCGGTACTCACTGTTGTCAATGTCTCGGGCGCGACCACTTCTACATCGACTCCGCGCGACCGAGAGACCAACTTCGACGCAAGAACCAAAGCGGGCAATGCATTCGGGATGCCATCGGTGACCGACTCTCGGCCCTTCTCCTTGGTCTTGCGCGCTAACCAGTTCGCCTCGACATGATCCGCGCCATCGACCTCGCTGTCGGAGAACACATGCGGGTGACGAGCGATCAACTTGTCGACGATGCCCGCGGCTACGTCATCGATGGTCCACGGCACATCGTGTTCTTCCGCCAAACGGGAATGGAACACAACTTGCAGCAGTACATCGCCGAGTTCCTCGCGAAGTGCAGCGTCATCACCCGTCTCGATGGCCTCGACAGCTTCGTACGCCTCTTCGACCAGATACTCGACCAGTGACGTGTGAGTCTGCTCGGCGTCCCATGGGCAACCACCTGGAGAACGCAGCCGATCCATCACAGCAACCAGATCGAGCAGCCGGGCACCAGGAATATCCCACGATCCAGGCAGCAACTCAACCTCGGGCAACACCAATCCGGTACCTGAAGCGGCTCCGGCAAGCATCGAGGCGCAGGCGTCGATCAGCAACGGATCACCGTCTGCTGCGAGCACCCACACGACCAGCCCCGACTCCGCCGACCGCATTAACTCGCGTGCCGTCTGCGCAACTGGCACTAGGGATTTCGCCGCATCATCGCTGGCCGCGGCGCTTCTCGCCTTATCGCTTCCGGCCCCAACACCAGCGGCCCCAACACCAGCGACCTCAACACGGATCCCTGCCGCAAGCAGTGCAGGAAGCAGCGGGTGTCCAGCAGGGGAACTCCCGAGCCGCACCAGATCTGCCGTACGCAAGATCTCCCAGGCGTTCGATGACAGCAACCCGGGCGCGACTCGATGCGTGGTGGCGAGTAGAACAAGCCGACCAGGAGTCACGTCGTGTCCTTAGCGCAGTGTGGGATCAGGGCGACGAAATTGCCGAGGGTACGGCAGTGGATCCAGTGCCTGGCGACGACGCGAGATCATTTGCTACTGGGCCCAAGGTGAACCCGGTCCACGTGCCGTAACGCGGAGCAACTCGCACGTTGAGTTCCTTAGAGAGCGGCTCAAAGTAGCCCTTCACAGCAGTGGCGACATCTGCCTGGCTGGCCGCTTGCGGTGCGATCTTCTTCAACAGGGCCCCGTAGACCAATTGGTCGGATGCTGCATCGTTGACCTGGCTCGAAGGGACAAAGTTCCCAGAGGCCAGTGCGGAATCTAGTGCCTTGCGGTCACCCTTGAACTGCTGGGTGACATAGGAGGCGATGAAGTCATCGATCTGCGACTGCGTGATGACAATGCCTTCACGCGAAGCCGCTTCACCGAACAGCAAGTGCTGGGTCGAACGCTGGACAACAGCGAGGGTTACCGCGCCTTCAGTAGGCACCTTTGCGGCCTTGTCGAGTGCGATCTGGGCTAGAACCTCATTGACAGTGTCAGAGACCTGGCTCTCGGTAACAGTCTGGGTGCCGACCACACTTGCCGCACCTGCAGGCATCGCCTCCGAGTTACTCCCACATGCACTCAGGAGCATGCCGATTGCAAACACAGCCGCACTCACGGCAAAACGACGAGTCACAGACGAGCCCTTCATAGTCATGAAACGTGCACCTGATCGAGGAGCACGGAGTCAACCAACTCGCGCAACCACTCGAGCAACTCGGTGTCGCGAACTGGCTGACCACCAACCCGAGCAGTCATTGGACGCGGTACCAGGATCGTACGGGTGGCGGGCTTGATCAGCGCGCCTGGGTAGAGCCGAGCAAGGCGAAGTGCACGTGAATCAGCGAGCTCAACTGGCGTGAATCGAATCATTGACCCTTGCGCCACGATTTCCCGCACTCCGGCGCGACGGGCATGAATGCGGAAGCGGGCCACTGCGAGCAGGTTGGCAACCGGTTCGGGATAAGTGCCATAGCGATCATTGAGTTCCTCCGCCACAGCATCGACCTCCTCGTCCGTGCTCGCGGCCGCGAGTCGTTTGTAGGCCTCGAGCCGCAAGCGCTCCTCTGCCACGTACTCATGCGGAACGTGGGCATCGATCGGTATTTCCACCTTGACGTCTAGGACATCTTCGATAGTTCCGCCGCCCTGCCTGTACTCGGCAACAGCCTCGCCCACGAGCCGCACGTACAGGTCAAACCCAACGTCGGCGATATGTCCGCTCTGCTCGCCGCCGAGTAGGTTCCCGGCCCCCCGGATCTCGAGATCCTTCATCGCCACAGCCATGCCTGAACCCAGATCAGTATTCGCCGCAATGGTCGACAAACGATCATGCGCCGTCTCAGTCAACGGCTTCTCAGGCGGGTAGAAGAAGTAGGCATAACCACGCTCGCGACTTCGACCGACGCGGCCACGCAACTGGTGCAACTGCGAGAGTCCAAAGGCATCAGCGCGATCAAGGATGAGCGTGTTGGCGTTGGGAATATCGAGTCCGCTTTCGACGATCGTGGTCGACACCAGGACGTCGAACTCCTTCTCCCAGAAGTCGACGATCACCTGTTCGAGCGCATGCTCATTCATCTGGCCATGGGCGGTCTGGATTCTGGCTTCTGGGATGAGTTCACGAAGCTTCGACGCAACCCGCTCGATCGACTCGACTCGGTTGTGCACGAAGAACACCTGACCATCGCGCAGCAGCTCGCGTCTGATCGCCGCAGCAACCTGCTTGTTGTCATAGGGGCCGACGAAAGTCAACACTGGATGGCGTTCTTCGGGTGGCGTCTGGATGGTTGACATCTCTCGGATGCCGGTGACCGCCATCTCCAACGTCCGCGGAATCGGCGTGGCCGACATGGTGAGGAAGTCGACGTCGGTGCGCATGGCCTTGAGGTATTCCTTGTGTTCGACTCCGAAGCGCTGTTCCTCATCAACGATGACGAGGCCAAGATCCTTGAAGTGCACCTCGCTGCTGAATAGTCGGTGCGTACCGATGACGACATCAACCGTGCCATCCGTGATACCTGCCAGAACCACTTTGGCTTCTTTGTCAGTCTGGAACCGCGACAGTGCGGCCACCTTGACCGGGAACGGTGCGTAGCGTTCTGAGAACGTCGACATGTGCTGCTGCACAAGCAATGTCGTGGGTACCAGAATCGCTACCTGCTTGCCGTCCTGCACCGCCTTGAACGCCGCGCGTACCGCAATCTCAGTCTTTCCGTATCCGACATCGCCACAGATGAGGCGGTCCATCGGAATCACGTTCTCCATGTCGGACTTCACCTCGTCGATACAAGACAACTGATCGGGAGTCTCGTTGTACGGGAATGCATCTTCGAGCTCGCTTTGCCAGACTGTGTCGGCCGAGAACGCGTGCCCGCGGCTCGCCATTCGTGCCGCATACAGTCGGATGAGTTCACCGGCGATCTGACGCACTGCCTTGCGAGCTCGCGACTTCGTTTTCGCCCAGTCAGACCCACCGAGGCGATGCAAGCTCGGCGCCTCGCCGCCGACATACCGGGTCACCTGGTCGAGTTGGTCAGTGGGCACGTAGAGCCGGTCACCAGGTTGCCCGCGCTTAGCCGGGGCGTACTCAACCACTAAGTACTCACGCGTGGCACCAGCCACAGTGCGCTGAACCATCTCGACGTATTTACCGACTCCATGCTGCTCATGTACTACGTAATCGCCAGGCTTGAGCTGCAGCGGATCGATGGTCTGCCTACGTCGCGCGGGCATGCGTCGAGTGTCACGCGTGGTGGCCTTCTGCCCAACGAGGTCAGTTTCGGTCAACAGCGCGAGCTTAAGCATCGGCGCAACAAACCCGTGATCAAGCCCACCTGTGACGACACTGACAACGCGCGGATCCGGCACTGCCGCAAGGGATTCGAGCAGGCGAACCGCCAACCCCTCGCCGCGCGCTGATTCAGCGATGCGTTCCGCGGTTCCATGGCCAGCGGTGACCAAGATGACGGCCCAGTCGTCGGCGATCCAGCGCGCGATGTCGTCAAACGCCTTGGACGTATCGCCGCGATAGCTGTCGGCCGTTCGAACATTGAGCGCGAGGCGATCGACAGAATCAGGATCGAGTTCGACGAGATCATCGTCATCGGTCATGTCGCCACCAAACGGTGACAGGCTCCACCAGCCGTGCCGATGCTCGAGTGCGGCACTTCTCACGTCGGCGACCGTCTGGTACGCCGCTGGGCCAAGATCAATCGGTGTCGCGTTCCCCGCCGCGGCGTTGTGCCATGACGCCTCGAGAAACTCGACGCTGGTAGCGACAAGGTCGTGCGCGCGAGTGCGCACGCGTTCGGGGTCGCACACCACGATCAGCGATGCCGACGGAATGAGGTCGACAAGCAACTCCATACCGTCGGCAAGGACCGGCGCAAGCGCCTCCATACCGTCGACCGCTGTACCGTCGGCCAACTTGTCGAGCATCTCCATCAAGTCGGGGTGGACGAGTGACAACGCTCGGGCGCGCTCGCGAACCTTGTCGGTGAGCAGCAGCTCACGACACGGCGGGGCCCACAGGCCGTGCGCAGCGATCTCGAGGGACCGTTGGTCAGCAACCTTGAAGTAGCGCACCTCTTCGACTGTGTCGCCCCAAAACTCAAGGCGCACAGGGTGCTCCTCAGTGGGGGGAAAGACGTCGAGGATGCCGCCACGCACTGCGAACTGCCCGCGCTTGTCGACCAGATCTGTTCGCGTGTAAGCCGCAGCAGAGAGCCGGCGCACTATCTCGTCCATGGCGATGTCGTCGCCGATCGCGACCGCTACCGGCTCTAGATCTCCCAAGCCCTTGACGACAGGTTGCAATACAGCCCGAATTGGTGCGACCAGCACTCGGATCGGGCCAGAGGTCGGATCATCGAATTGCGGATGAGCGAGGCGTCGCAGCACCGCTAGCCGACGCCCCACCGTGTCGCTCGACGGGCTAAGACGCTCATGCGGCAAGGTCTCCCACGCCGGGAACTCAACGACCGCGTGCTCGCCGAGCAGGCTGTCGAGAGCAATAGCCAAATCCTCGGCCTCACGCGCCGTGGCAGTCACCGCGAGCAGGGTGCGGTCACCGGCATCCGCGAGCGCCGCCAAGACGAGCGGATAAAGCGCTGCTGGCGCTGTGAGTTCCAGCCCCTGTGTTGCCTGGGCAGTGCCGGTGAACTCGATCCGACGGATCGCATCGGCAACGGCAGGTTCGGTGACGATGGCGTCAACTAGGCCGTGCAGAGTGGCGGTCATCACAAGTCCTCTATAGCGAAAGCGACGCACGACAACTGCCCCCGGTCTCGATGAGGTCGGGGGGTGGGGGTGCACCTCGCAGATTACGTGCCGAGCAGGCGAATCGCGAACTCCGCCGCCCAATCCAACGATGGAGCCCGCTATCGGCCACAATAAGCGAGTGACGGATTGTTCCTTCAAGGACCTGTGCCTTGATGCCGTGGATCCGCAACTCATTGCCACCTTTTGGGGCAAAGCCCTCGGCCGCGAAGTTCGACGCATGCCCGACTCTGGCTACCGGGTGGGGCCGTCGTCGTCGCTGGCACCATTCAATGCCGACACCGATGGCATCTGGGTTGACCCAGTAGCGGAGCCGCGAAGCGGTAAGACCCGCGTACACCTCGACCTACGCCTCCCCAACAACGACCCGCGGTCGCTCATCAGCGCTGGCGCCGACCTCATCTCTGGACCATCCGAAGAGCGCCTGTGGTGGGTGCTCGCTGATGCCGAGGGAAACACCTTCTGCGCCATGCCTCCGCCCCCCGACGAGTACGAGATGACCGCTGTGGGGCTGCCCACTGCGTTTGCTCTCGTCGTCGATTGTGTCGAGCCCGCATCGCAGGCCGTGTGGTGGGCAGAACGAACCGGCGGCAACGTGGCAACCCGCGCCGGCACTACCGCCTGGTGGGTCGAGAACGCTCGAGGCTTCCCGTTCCCCTACTGGGTGTTCACCGAGGTGCCCGAAGCCAAGACAGTCAAGAACCGTATGCATTGGGATGTATTGCTCTCCGGATCAGACATCACGCCGTTGCTCGACGCCGGTGCTCAACTGTTGCGGAAACCTGACGATGAGATCTGGTGGTGGGTACTGGCCGACCCTGAAGGAAACGAGTTCTGCGCCTTCGACCCAGCCCGACCGTAAGCCCCACCGGATGTGCCTTCAGAGCAATATCTTTCGGCCCCCGCTAACTAGCGGTTGAAAGCCACTCGAGCGGCCGCGGCTACAGCTGGAACGGCCATCACGACACCGGGCTGCACGACATCACGTCGATTGAACTCAAACCCAGTGCCACCCGGTGACCAGCATGCGATGCCACGCTTCAAGGCAACCGCGAGTGGCGCTGCAAGATCCCACTCGCTGAATCCACCGTCATGGGTGTAGACCTCGGCGCGGCCCCCAAAAAGTTCAGCCGCCTTAGCGCCCACTGATCCCACCCGCACTGCAACGACACCAAGTGGCGCAGACTCCCCGAGCTCAGCGGCAAGCCTGTCCATGAAACCGTCAAGTCCGATCGGCTGACGAGAACGCGACACGACCACTCGTACCGGCCGATCAATTGGCAGCGGCGCCGGCACTGGCACATCGTCGAGCACCGACCATGTGTCACCTTGATCGGGCAGATCAACAGTGGCAGCGGCCAAAGACCCGCCTGGCTCGGAGGTCCGCAGCCACAGCGCGACGTGAACGGCGAAGTCGGGCCGGCCCTGGCCGAATTCCCAAGTGCCATCGAGTGGATCCACGATCCAGACTCGATCGGCTGACAGCCGCGTGAAATCGTCGTCGCCTTCTTCGGAGAGCAACGCATCATCGGGCCTGGCCTGCCCTAGACGCGCAGCGATAAGCAGGTGGGCTTCACGATCCGCAGTGGTACGAAGCAACTGGAGCCGATCGTGATCGTCGGGATCGATCTCGCCGAAAGATGCGCGTACCTCCAGGATCAGGGCACCTGCTTCGCACGCCACATCGCGCGAGAGAGTGGCGTCGGCAAGCGCATCGGCAGCGGAGGTCACGCGTGGTACCGATTCTGCGCAAGCTCGAGGCCTTGGGCCATCAGCAACTCGATGGAATCAGCTGCATCGGTGATGGTCAACGGCAATTCCTTGCGCTCCACTGACGACCACGGTTTGAGCACATACTCGACCGGTTCCTGGCGACCAGGAGGTCTGCCGATGCCCACACGCAGTCGAAACCAATCGCCGGTGGCGGTCGACTTGCGAATCGACTTGAGTCCGTTGTGGCCGTTGTCGCCACCACCAAACTTCAGGCGCAGCGCTGCGAATGGAATATCGAGTTCGTCATGGATCACAATCAAGCGCTCGAGCGGAACCTTGTAGAAGTCGAGTAGACCCTTCACCGGTCCACCCGATTCATTCATGTAGAGCATGGGTTTGGCGACAACGACTCGCTCGCCTTGCACCCGCCCTTCCACCACCATGGCACGAGCGCGCTTGTGCGCCGTGAACCGACCACCGGCGCGACCTGCGAGTTCGTCAGCGACGAGGAAGCCGACGTTGTGTCGGGTAGACGCGTACTCAGGACCAGGATTGCCCAAGCCCACGATCAACCACGGGGCGGAATCACCAGTCACGTGCCCATCCTTGCTTACTTCGGTATCGGCCAGACACAAAACCGCGCCCGCATCCTTGGGATGCGAGCGCGGTTAGTGAGTGATGATCAGGCGTCAGGGGAAGCATCCGTGGCTTCGGCGTCTGCTTCAGCAGTCGCTGCGTCTGCGTCTGCGTCTGCTGCTGACTCGTCAGCAGACTCTTCGGTTCCCTCAGCCTCAGTCGCCGCTTCGGCAGCCTCAGGTGCGCCAGTGCCCATTGCGCTCGCCTCAGCCTGCTCGACCTCGGCCGCCACCACTGCAGCGTCGGCTGCGTCGGTGAACGCCTTGGCCTCGGCAACAGTCACGATCACCAGATCGACGTGCTCGAGGATCCGACGGACCGGGTCGCGCTGCACGTCGCGAGGCGCAACCAGGATGTGCTTGCCCTCGAGTTCAACGTCAAGAATCAAACCAACCTTGCGCAGGGCCTGCGTGAGTTCGTGACCGGGCAGCGCAACGTGGCGCACATCCTGGTCGTGACCGTAGATGACAGCGGGGATCTTGCCAGCGCGACGAATACGACGCGCTGCGCCCTTGCCGAATTCCGAGCGCGGCTCGGCGGTGATGCTTACCTGGGTCACTTGATGCTCCTACTAACTCGTTCGTCGATGCGCGTACAAGTCGCGCCACCAACGGTGGATCGTGATCTGATCTTGGGATGCTGCGCCTCACGGCGGGAGCGGTCGGCGCCTCAGCAACGGGTGCGGGCGCGCGTTGACCGCGCGGTCCGCGTCGATGACGACACGTTGAGCCGGACGGCCACAACGCACCCTCGCCGGGGAGCGAACACGAGTCTAGACCGTGCTTGACTGCCAACCAAATGGAGTCAGGTCAGACCCGATCGCCTTCGAACATGCTCGTGACCGATCCGTCGGTGAACACCTCTTGAATCGCCCGCGCGATCAGCGGGGCGACAGGTAGCACGGTGAGTTTGGCGAAGCGACGATTGTCTGGGATGGGCAACGTGTCGGTGACGATCACCTCGCGAATGCGACTGTTGTTGAAACGCTCTACGGCAGGATCGGACAAGATCGCGTGGGTCGCCGCGACGATGACGTCCTTAGCACCGTTCGCGAACAGTTGCTCCGCAGCCTTCACGATCGTCCCGCCGGTGTCGATCATGTCGTCGATCACGACACAGATTCGACCTTCGACATCACCGACAACCTCAGAAACCGTGGCCTCGTTGGGGACATCAGGATCGCGACGCTTGTGAATGATCGCCAGCGGCGCACCGAGCAGATCGGTCCACCGCTCGGCTACACGTACACGGCCCGCGTCTGGCGAGACGACAGTGATCTCGTCGCGATTCTCGACCGAGTTAGCGACGTACTTCACCAGCAGCGGCAAGGCAAACAGGTGATCGACGGGGCCGTCGAAGAATCCCTGAATCTGCGCCGTGTGCAGATCGATAGCCATCAACCGATCGGCCCCGGCGGTGCGGAAGAGGTCGGCCATAAGTCTCGCCGAGATCGGTTCGCGCCCGCGGTGCTTCTTGTCCTGGCGGGCGTATCCGTAGAACGGCATCACAACTGTGATGCGCTTCGCGGACGCGCGCTTGAGCGCGTCGACCATGAGCAGCTGCTCCATGATCCATTTGTTGATCGGCTCGGTGTGGCTCTGCAGGACGAAGGCGTCACAACCACGCACCGACTCTTCGAAGCGAACAAAGATCTCACCATTTGCGAAGTCGTATGCCTGAGTCGACACGAGTTCGACGCCAAGTTCCTTGGCCACTTGATCGGCGAGCTCGGGGTGCGATCGGCCGCCGATCAGGACAAGACGCTTCTGCGTCGCCTGGATGATGCCACTCACTGGTGCTCCTCGTGCGGTGCGTTGTCGGCGGATGCGGTTGTCACTTCTGGATGGGTGCTAGGTGCTGATTGTGCAGCCTTGGCTGCTTGCGCTGATGCAGTGCCCGGGCGTTTGCGTTCGACCCAGCCTTCGACGTTGCGCTGACGCGCGCGTCCGACCGCCATCGCACCGGGCGGTACGTCATCGGTGATGGCTGAGCCAGCAGCTGTGTAAGCGCCGTCGCCAATGGTGACGGGCGCGACGAGCATGGAGTCGCTTCCGACTCGCACGTGATCGCCAATCACCGTGCGGTGCTTGGCGACACCGTCGTAGTTGACCGTGATCGTGCCCGCACCGATGTTGGTGCCGACACCGATCTCGACGTCGCCGACATACGACAAGTGCGGCACCTTGGATCCGTCGCCGACGACCGCAGCCTTCGCCTCGACGTATGCGCCAAGCTTCGCGCCGACCCCGATGCGAGTTCCGGGACGGATGTAGGTGAAGGGGCCAACCTCTGCGCGCTCACCGATCTCGGCGTCGCTGGCGTGGGTACGAAGCACTCGTGCACCGGCACCCACGGTGACATTGGTGAGAGTGGTGTCAGGGCCGACGACGGCACCAGAGGCGACTGTGGTGCGGCCGCAAAGAGCTGTATTGCGTTCGATCACAGCATCCGGCTCGAGGGTGACCTCAACGTCGATCCACGTGGTGGCGGGATCGATGATCGTGACGCCTGACTTCATCCAGTACTCGTTAACCCGATCGCGCAAGTGTCGACGAGCCTGCGCGAGTTGGCTGCGATCGTTCACGCCGAGAATCTCGTTCGCATTAGAGGCGGCAAGGCCGGCGACAGCAAGGCCCGCGAAAACTTGAAGTCCAACGACATCGGTGAGGTACTCCTCGCCTTGGCTGTTATCTCGGGTGAGCTTGGCCAGGCTGCTGCGCAAGGCCGTCGCGTCGAAGGCGTAGACCCCGCTGTTGACCTCACTGACCGCATGCTCATGAGGCTTCGCGTCCTTGTGCTCGACAATCCCCGTGACGTGCCCAGTAGCCGGATTGCGCAAGACGCGGCCGTAGCCGGCGGGGTCGTCAAGCACCGCGGTAAGGACACTAGATGTCGCGCCCTCGGCAACATGCAGATCGAGCAGCCGTTGCAATGTTGCACCGGTGAGCAAGGGAGTATCGGCCGCAAGTACCAAGACCGGGCCGTCAGAGGAAGGCGTGAAGCCCGAGGCGTCCAAACCCTCGAGGGCCACCCGCACCGCGTGGCCAGTGCCATCCTGTTGATCCTGAACGACCGTGATTGCACCTGGCGCAATCGAAGCCACATGGGCCGCGACGAGTTCGCGTTCGTGGCCAACCACGACGACTATCTGTTCGGGATCGAGTTCAGCGACGGCAGCGAGAACATGCCCAACCAGAGTGCGTCCACCCACCTCATGCAAGACCTTGGGGGTCGCCGATCTCATCCGGGTTCCTTCACCGGCTGCGAGGACCACAACAGTGGACGGGCGCGATCTGCTCAACGCGGGCGTCTGCTCTCCTGTGCGAGGCGGGGGAAGGCGTGCTCACGATACCCCGCTGCGGGATCCCAGCGACACCGAGTCCGCAAATCGAGACACTAGCGGGGCAGGGGCGTCGCGATGGCCCGGAACGAAGGGCCGCGCGCCAGGGCCAGCGAGAGGCGAGAAACGCGCACGATCTAAGGCTCCCGGGGCAGGAATCGAACCTGCGTCGTACCCACATTCAAAGTGTGGTCGCCCCTACCAGCAGAGCAACCCGGGAATGGTGCTGTCGGTAAGCGTAGGCCGATCGACCCCACAGTTCCGAATGGGCGCCGAGTTCTGACCACTTGACAAGGTTACGGTTGCGTAGGTTACGGTACCGTAGGAACGTCACTTCATGAGTCGGGAGAACCCATGACCGCCACACCAGACATCAAGTACACCGCCGCAGAACTCGCCGAAGAGCAGGCGCTGACCGGCCAGGCATACGCCGCCCGCGAGGATGGCAACGTCCCGATGTTCAATGGCGAGGACAAGCAAACCCTGGCCGAGCGGATCACCGTCGGCATCTTTGTGGGCGTGCCCTTGGTGGCAGTCTTGTTCGCAATCCCATTCGCATGGGGCTGGGGAATCGGATGGAGCGACATCGCGCTGTCGATCATCTTCTTCGCGATCACTGCGCATGGCATCACGATCGGTTACCACCGCCTTTTCACACACGGATCGTTCAAGCCCAACCGCGGCGTGAAGATCGCATTGGCCATCGCCGGAAGTCTGGCAATTGAGGGACCCGTGGCCCGCTGGGTCGCCGATCACCGCAAGCACCACGCCTTTAGTGACCAAGATGGCGATCCGCATTCACCATGGCGTTACGGCGATTCCACGATCGGCCTGATCAAGGGCTTCCTGTTCGCACACATGGGCTGGCTGTTCGACGTGGAGCAAACCCCGATCAGCAAATACGCGCCAGACCTGATCAAGGACAAGGACATCGCCCGCATCTCCCGCCTGTTCCCGTTGTGGGTCGCTGTCAGTCTCATCTCGCCAGCAGTGCTCGGCGGGCTACTGACTTGGTCGTGGCACGGCGCGGTGACCGCCTTCTTCTGGGCCTCAATCATCCGCGTCGGAATGGTTCACCACGTCACGTGGTCGATCAACTCGGTGTGCCACGTCTGGGGTAAGCACCCCTTCATGACTCGCGACCGCGCCGGCAACGTCGCATGGCTCGCGATCCTTTCTGGCGGAGAGTCCTGGCACAACCTGCACCACAGCGATCCCACCTGTGCCCGTCACGGAGTGCTGCGCGGTCAGATCGACAGCAGCGCACGCATCATCGAACTGCTCGAGTGGTTCGGCTGGGTGAGTGATGTTCGCTGGCCCAAGCCCGAACGCCTCGAAGCCCGCCGCGTCGCACCCCGAGGCGAGAACGCCGCCGCGTGATCTCGCCCGGGTCGATCATTGACGATCCCGACTCGCTTCACGGCAGGATGGTCTCCGTGACACCCGAGGATGAGACCGACACACCCGTCGAAGCGCCCACACGAGTCAGCCGACGCGATCGCAAGACCGACCGTGTACGCATGAGCGGGCGTGAGCGGCGTGAGCAACTCATCGACGTCGGCCGAAAACTCTTCGCTGAGAAGGGCTTCGAGGCGGTAACGGTCGAAGAGATCGCCTCGAAGGCGAGCGTCTCAAAGCCCGTCGTGTACGAGCACTTCGGCAGCAAGGACGGCCTCTACGCGGTGATCGTCGACCGCGAGATGAACATCCTGCTTGGAATGGTCAGCGATTCACTCACTGCTGACGCGCCGCGCGCGCTACTCGAACAGGCCGGACGCGCCCTCTTCGATTACATCGAGGAGCGCAGCGACGGCTTTCGTGTCCTTGTCCGCGACTCACCCGTGGCGCAGAACACGGGTAACTTCGCTTCGCTCTTGCGAGATGTGGCAAGCCAGGTTGAGGCTCGACTCGCGAAAGAGTTTGACCGCATGGGTTTCCCGGCCAAGTACGCGCCGATGTACGCCAACATGTTGGTCGGCATGGTCGCGCTCACCGGCCAATGGTGGCTCGACGCACGCAAGCCGAAGAAGGACGAAGTCGTCGCACACGTCGTGAACCTTGCATGGAACGGCGTTGTGGGCTTGGAGAAGAAACCCAAACTCATCACGTCGCGAACTAAGCCCTGACCCATCGTGCAGACGTGACCACCCCACCACTACAGACCGAGCGACTAAGTCTTGAGCCGCTCGAGGTCAGCCACGCAGCAGAGATGGTCGAGTTGCTCGCACCGCGTTCGCTCTACGCCTTCTACCCAGAAGAACCCTCGCCGTCGTTGGTCGAACTCACCGAGCGCTACGAGCGCCAGGTGCGCGGTCAATCAGCCGATGGCACTCAGGTGTGGCACAACTGGATCCTGCGAGAGCGGTCATCCGGCCTGGCCGTCGGATTCGTCCAGGCAACCGTGATCGGCGATACGGCCGAGCTTGCCTGGGTCCTGGGCGAAGCACACCAGCGCAAGGGTTTCGCCACCGAAGCAGCCACCACAGTGCGCGATGCCTTCACCACCGAGACCATCGGCATACCGGTCACGTCCCTCATCGCGCACATCGCACCCGGGCATACCGGCTCCGAGTCGGTTGCACAACGGCTCGGCCTTCGACCTACCGAGATCTGGTACGACGGCGAAATCCGTTGGCATCTCAGCGTTTCCGACTCCTAGACACAGACTCCATTTCACGTATATCTCGATGCCGAGATACTTGCGGCTAGGCTGAGTACATGACGGGAGCCACCCACGACGCCGGCGACGAGGTCGATGGACTAGTCACTGCGTGGCGCCGCGAACGCCCGGATCTCGATGTCGCACCGCTTGAGGTCCTCTCGCGAGTGACCCGTCTCGCTCGGCATCTAGATCTAGCTCGACGCGAAGCCTTCGAGACCCACGGGCTCGAGCCTTGGGAGTTCGACGTGCTCGCTGCGCTGCGTCGCGAAGGTGCGCCCTACGCACTGTCCCCGGGCCGATTGCTACATGTCACGCTCGTCACCAGTGGCACCATGACCAACCGCATTGATCGACTCGAGGCTCGCGGACTCGTGGGACGCGTTCCCGACCCCAGCGACGGGCGAGGCGTGCAAGTGGTGCTCACCGACGCCGGACGAGCCTGCGTCGACGACGCGCTCACTGACCTACTAGGACACGAGCGGCTCATCTTGTCTTCGCTGGAAGAACCCGAGCGTGCTGCTCTGGCGGAGTTGCTGCGGCGGCTAACTGTGCCGTTCGAGCACTCGTCGCCGGAGTAAGTTCGAGCGACTGTCCGAGCCACTATTCCAGCGTGGCAGCAACTTCGAGCCACTGGTCTTCAAGCGACTCGCGTTCGGCAACGATCTCGCGTAGTTGGACATCGAGTGCCTGAACTCGTTCGTGATCGGTGGCAGCACCGGCGAGTTCGGCGTGCAGCCGGTCTTCCTCCTCGCGCACTCGTGCACTGCGTCGCTCGATCTTGCTGAGTTCCTTTCGCGCTGCTTTCGCTTCTGCCGCAGTCAAAACCGGCGCTTCATCAGTGTCGTCGTCGATGGTCGATGCATCATCGGTAGTCGAGGAACGCGTGGACTTGATCGCTCCGCTCGATTGGCTTGGTCGGGCAGCCCTACGCTTGAGGTACTCGTCCACACCACCGATGAGATGCCGGATCTTGCCGTCGCCGAGCAACGCGTAGAGATCGTCAGTGGTGCGCTCAAGGAAGTACCGGTCGTGGCTCACCACGATGAGGGTGCCGGGCCAGGTATCTAGCAGGTCCTCAAGCACGGTGAGCATCTCGACATCGAGATCATTCGTGGGCTCGTCGAGGAGCAAAACGTTGGGACCGCCAACTAGCAGGCGTAACAACTGTAGACGACGCAGTTCGCCACCCGAGAGGTCTCCTAGCCGCGTGTGCAACTTGTCGCCGACAAAACCGAAGTTCTCAAGGAGTTGCTGAGCGGTGAGAGTGCGACCCTTACCAAGGTCCACATACTCGGTCTCGCGGCGTAAGGCTTCAAGAACCCGCTCCTTGGGATCGATCTCTGCCAGCGCCTGCGACAGATGCCCGACCGACACGGTTTGCCCTACTCGCACAGTGCCTTCACGCACATCGGGTGCTGCCGAAGTATCAAGGACACCATCGTGCGCGGCCGAAAGCAGCCGAAGGATGGTCGTCTTTCCAGCGCCGTTGGCCCCGAGAATGCCGACACGATCGCCAGGGCCAAGACGCCACGTCTGACGAATGAGAACCGGACTGACCTCAGGTGCCGGCGCAAGGGTGATGTCCTCGAGGTCGTACACCTGCTTGCCCAGACGCGCGGTCGCGAACTTCTCCAAGGCGAGTCGGTCGCGCGGCGGCGGCTCGTCCGCGATCAACGCATTGGCGGCGTCAATTCGAAACTTCGGCTTCGACGTACGAGCCGGTGCCCCACGTCGCAACCAGGCGAGCTCCTTGCGGAGGAGGTTCTGCCGACGTTCCTCGCTAGACGCCGACTGCCTTGATCGCTCAGCTTTAGCCAGCACGAATGCGGCATAGCCACCCTCGTACCGTTGCACGGAGCTATCGATGACCTCCCATGTGTCAGTGGCCACCGCGTCGAGGAACCAGCGGTCGTGGGTTACTGCGACAAGCGCCCCACGACGACCCGACAGGTGGTTTGCAAGCCAGGCAACAGCCTCGACGTCTAGATGGTTGGTTGGCTCATCGAGAACGAGCAGGTCTGGATCGTCGATGATCAACCGCGCCAACGATGCTCGTCGTCGCTCGCCACCAGACATGGTGCCGATCAGTGTTTCGAGACCATCGGTGTACGCGGCCGCATCGACCCCGCCCAGCAGGCCGGTCAGCACCGACCGCACTCGGGCATCACCTGCCCACTCATGCTCGGGTCGGTCACCGACCACCACTTCACGCAACGTGGCACCAGGATCGAGGTCGTCGGTCTGCGCAAGCAGCCCGATCGTGACTCCACCGGCCCGGATAACGCGTCCAGAGTCAACAGGTTCGACCCCGACGAGAACACGGACCAGGGTGGTCTTGCCGCCACCGTTACGGCCGACAACTCCGATTCGCGCGCCTTCAGTAACACCTACAGTGACACCAGATAGCAGCGTTCGCGTGCCGAGTGCCTTGCCGACGTCTTCCAGCGCCACCAATGTGACGGGTGCCATCAGGCAGCGCTCCGATGATCGATGATGTGTGCGCCCGAGACCGGGCCTGTTGCGCGCTTGACCGTACGGCATAGACCCGCCGACGTGAGAGCCACGGCCAGATCAAGTGCCTCGTCGCCATCTCGCACGAGGAACGCACAGGTGGGGCCGCTACCGGATATCACTGAGCCCAGAACTGCGAAGTCGTCGCCGATATCAAGTACCCGTTGAAGTTTCGGCCGAAGCGCGAGCGCGGCTGGCTGCAAATCATTGCGGAGTTCACGTCCGAGGGCTACCGGGTCGCCTGCGATCAGAGCGGCCATCAGCGCCTGCGGCACTTCTGGATCCGCAACCTCGATGCCAGCCCGTAGTTGGTCGCACTTGGCATACACAGCCGGAGTCGAGAGCCCCGCATCGGCGATGGCGAACACCCAGTGGAACGAGCCGCGTACGAGGGCAGGTGTCAATTGGTCACCGCGGTTGGTGCCGACGGCAGTCCCGCCGTGCAGAACGAACGGCACATCGGACCCAAGGGTCGCCGCAACGTCAGCAAGTTCGTCCCTGGTCAAATCGAGTTCGAAGAGAGCATCGACCGCCACAAGCGCAGCGGCCGCGTCAGCGCTCCCTCCAGCCATACCGCCAGCGAGGGGGATCGACTTGTGAATCGCGATCGCGACATCGGGCGAAGCACCGAAAGCACCGAGAGCTCTGACTGCACGGGCCGCCAAATTGTCTGGCCCCAAGGGGATTACGCCAGCGCCCTCGCCGGTGATGACCAGTTGGGTGCCCGAGCCAAAAGGCAGCGGAGTCGCGACCAGATCGTCGAAAATGCTCACTGCCTGGAACACCGTGACAAGTCCGTGGTAGCCATCGGCGCGCAGTGGGCCGACCCCTAGGGCGAGGTTGACCTTCCCTGGGGCGCGAACAGTGACAGAGTCCAGCACGACGTGAGCCTACGACGTCTCAGCGAGTTGAGCGCCTGCAGCAGCGATACGTGCGAAGTCGTCTACGCCCAACTGCTCGCCGCGTTCCGACGGATCGATACCCGCCGCGCGCAGGATCTCCTCAGCACGAGCGGGTGAGCCAGCCCAGGTGGCAAGAGCAGCGCGCAACGTCTTGCGCCGCTGCCCGAATGCGGCGTCGATGACGGCGAATACTTCTTTGCGACCCGCTGACGTCTCGGGCGGCTTGGTGCGCGTGATAGACACGAGCCCGCTATCAACATTGGGTGCGGGCCAAAAGACCGAACGGCCAACCGTGCCCACTCGCGATACGTCGCCGTACCAGCGGGCCTTCACACTCGGCACCCCGTAGACCTTGTTGCCCGGCTTGGCCGCAAGGCGATCTGCAACTTCAAGCTGCACCATGACAAGCACTCGATTGATGCTTGGAAACTTCTCAAGAAGATGCAAAATCACGGGCACGCTGATGTTGTAAGGCAGGTTGGCGACCAAAGCTGTGGGAAGGGCGCCCGGGAGCTCAGTGATGGTCAACGCGTCGGCGTGAACCACCTCGAGACGATCCAACAAATCGGGGCGCCTCGCCTCGACGGTCATCGCCAAGGCGCCGGCCAGATCGTCGTCAATCTCGACCGCCACGACCCGAGCCGCATGCGGTAGTAGCGCCAACGTCAAGCTACCTAGGCCGGGCCCGACCTCGAGCACAACGTCATCAGGAGACAATTGCGCTGCCCGCGCGATGCGGCGCACGGTGTTCCCGTCGATGACAAAGTTCTGGCCCCGCTGCTTGGTTGGACGGATGCCGAGACGGTCAGCCAGCAGGCGGATTTCGGCAGCCCCAAGCAGCCCATCGGATTGGGGCGCGCTCATGCGATCACCACGGACCGAAGACTCGCTGTGCGTTGTCCCACAAGGCTTTCGACATGGTCTCCAGATAGACATCAGCACTAGCGGCCAGCACCCGCGCGGTGTGCGGAATCAAATACGAGGCATTTGGTCGTCCGCGGTAGGGCATGGGGGTGAGGTAGGGAGCATCGGTCTCCACCAGGATGCGATCCAGCGGCGCCACCGCGACCGCCTCTCGGAGAGCGTTCGCATTCTTGAACGTGACCGGGCCCGCGAACGAGAGGTACCAGCCACGATCAGTGCAGTATCGAGCCATGTCCGCATCGCCCGAGTAGCAGTGGAAGACCACGATGTCAGGCGCACCTTCACTCTCGAGTACCCGGAGCACATCGTCGTGGGCATCGCGATCGTGAATCACGACCGGCTTCCCGAGCCGCTTGGCCAGGTCGAGGTGCCAGCGAAAGGCTTCCTCCTGGAGTTCGCGGCCCTCCTCCCCCGTGCGGAAGTGGTCCAGACCAGTCTCACCGATCGCGCGTACGCGCGGTGCCTTCGCCAGTTCCTCGATCTCAGCGCAGGCTTCGTCGAATGCTCGACGTCCATGTGCGGCAGCGATTCTCGGTGCTTCGTTCGGGTGCAGCGCCACAGTTGCGACGATCGCGTCGTAGTCATTGGCGGCTTGAGCAGACCAACGCGCGCTCGCGAGATCGCACCCAACCTGCACTATGCGCGTGACACCAACCGACGACGCCTGTTCGAGCGCGGTCTCAACCGTCAGCCATGGCGCGCCCACGTCGCCATCGTGGATATCGAGGTGACAGTGCGTGTCGATCACGGGCGACGGCAACGGTTCGGGCAGTGGCGGTCGCTCAAGATCGCGCGAATGCCCGGTCTCCTGGGTGCTTGCGCGCGCGCGGACTGGCTCGTCGGTACTGGCCATGGATGTGCGGGCCGTTAGCCGGCCGTCTCCTCGAGACGCGGGAACAAGATGGCGCCCTTGGTGATTACTGCGCCTTCCGATAATTGACCCCATCGGCCCACATCAGTGACATTCTGCGAGCCGATCGGACCAAGGGCCGCCTCGGCTCCGAGCTGATCCCACAACGACGTGGTCGCCTTCGGCATGAATGCGTGGTGGAGGACAGCGATCGCACGCAGCGCTTCACAGATTGTGTACAGCACGGTTGAGAGTCGCTCGTCGTTGGCAGGGTCCTTGGCCAGTACCCAGGGCTCTTGCTCGGTAACGTAAAGGTTGACCGCATCAACGAATGACTTCATGGCAGCCAGCGCTCCTGCAAAGTCCAAGCGCAGCATCGACTCATCAGCGGCAGAAGCGACAGATGCGAGTAGAGCCTGCAGCGCCAACTCGGCGTCGGCCGACGGCCCAGCGGCGGGGAGCAGCCCGTCACGATACTTGTTAACCATCGCTGGCGCCCGTGATGCCAAGTTGCCCAGGCCATTTGCGAGTTCAGCGGTATACCGAGCGCTCATGTCTTCCCACGAGAACGAGCCGTCGGCACCGAACTGGATCGCGCGAAGGAAGTAGTAGCGAAATGCGTCTGAACCAAAATGGTCGACGATCTGGCTCGGTGCGATCCCGGTGAGTTTGCTCTTGCTCATTTTCTCGCCACCGACTAACAACCAGCCGTGGGCGAAGACCTGATGGGGCAAGGCGAGTTGGCCCGCCATCAACATCGCGGGCCAAATGATTGCGTGGAAGCGCAGGATGTCCTTGCCGACCAGATGAACGTTTGCCGGCCATGTGGTGGCGAACTTTTCCGCGCCCGCCGAGCCAGGCTCATCGCCCAGCCCAACGGCAGTGGCGTAGTTGAGCAGTGCGTCGAACCAGACATAGACGACCTGCGCCGGATCCCATGGCACGGGGATTCCCCAGTCGAAGGTGGACCGCGAGATCGATAGGTCCTGAACCTCACCACGCAAGAAGGACATGACCTCGTTGTAGGCCGATGTCGGGGCGACCGCGAGCGGGTTTGCTTCGTAGTGGGCGATGAGCCGATCGGCGTACGCGGAGAGTCGGAAGAACCAGTTGGTCTCACTCACCGTCTCGACTGGACGACCGTGCGACGGGCACACCTTCTGCCCTTCGTATTCACCAGTACCGTCAGCCAGATCGCCCGGAAGCTTGAACTCCTCGCAGCCCACGCAATAGGGACCTTCGTAGGAGCCCTCGTAGATGTCGCCGCGCTCTTTTAGGCCGGCCAGGAATCGCTGGACGCGTTCGGTGTGCCGCAACTCTGTGGTGCGAATGAAGTCATCGTTGACCGCATCGATCACGTCGAGTACCGGCAGCCAAGAACTCTCGACGAGTTGATCGGCCCACTGCTGCGGCGATACCCCATTCGCCTCTGCGGTGCGCATGATCTTCTGCCCATGCTCATCCGTGCCAGTGAGAAACCACACGCTCTCACCGCGCTGTCTGTGCCAGCGCGTGGCGACATCGCCAGCAGCCGTCGTGTACGCATGCCCAATGTGCGGGGCGTCGTTGACGTAGTAGATCGGCGTAGTCAGATAAAAGGCCTTGGATTCAGACACGACACTGATCCTACGGGCGTGGGCCGGGGTCGTTCACCGCAGTTTGCTCCGAGCCCTCTGACCTCGCCGCCTTCTTAGCCGCGACCACTGCGTCATAGACCGCCTTTCGCGGCAACCCATAGGCCTCAGCAACTGCTGCCAAAGCAGCTTTGCGCGGATCAGCGTCGTCGTCGATGACGAGCGCGCGAGTACCCGCAGGTGCTCCTTGCACCACAACGGTGATCTCACCCCTGAGCCCGTCCGCTGCCCACGCCGCCAGCTCGTCGAGTGTTCCCCGTCGCACTTCTTCATAAGTCTTGGTGAGCTCACGGCACACCGCAGCGGGGCGATCGCCGCCGAAAGCCCGCGCCAACGCTTCGAGCATCTCAGCGATGCGGTGCGGTGCCTCGAAGAAGACGAGAGTTCGCGGGTCGACTCGGAGCGGCGCCAAAGCACGCGCTCGCTCTCCCGCCTTGCGCGGCAGAAAACCTTCGAAGGCGAAACGATCAACCGGAAGGCCAGAGAGCGCCACCGCAGTGAGCACCGCCGACGGACCCGGCACAGCAGTGACGTGAAAGCCCTCGGCCACAGCCGCAGCGACGAGGCGATATCCCGGATCACTAACGCTGGGCATCCCCGCATCGGTAACTAAGACCACCCGCTTTCCCTCGCGCAGTGCATCGAGGAGTTCAGGTAGGCGTCGCACTTCGACCGAGTCGTAATAGGACAAAAGCCGCCCGGTGATCGTGATCCCAAGATCATCAGCGAGTCGGCGGGTGCGACGAGTATCCTCGGCAGCCACGACATCGGCGCCAGCAAGTTCGATTCGGAGTCTGGACGAGGCATCGTTGGGGTCGCCAATAGGCGTACCTGCCACTACAAGTGTTCCCGAATTTCCCGTGACCATGACCATGAGCCTGCCACGTCTCTATGCTGGGCCGGTGACGGCGACGCTTGAGATGCACCAGGAAGCATCCACTCCGGTTTCCCATGGTGCCCGCGAGTCAGACTTGGCTCGACGATTGAGCCCTGCGATTCCTGCAGATCGGCTCAACTCCTGGCTAGTCACGATCGGGATCACCATCTTCGCCGCGGTCCTTCGATTCACCGATCTCGCCCGTCCGCACTCAGTGGTGTTCGACGAGACGTACTACATGAAGGACGCATGGTCGCTGCTGCGCTGGGGCTATGAGAAGGGGTTCGTCGACGATGCCAACGCCAAGATCCTCGCGAGCAATGGCGACTGGCGCACCCTAGATTTTTTCACCAACAAGCCCGCCTTCATCGTGCACCCGCCAATCGGCAAGTGGACCATCGCGCTAGGCGAATACGCCTTCGGGCTCAACCCATTCGGGTGGCGCGTAATGATGGCCATCCTGGGCACATTGTCGGTGTTGCTCGTCGTACGGATCACTAGGCGCCTTACCCGATCTACGTTGATCGGTGGGATTGCTGGATTCCTATTGGCAATCGATGGCATGTCGATCTCGATGTCGCGAACTGCCCTGCTCGACATGACCCTTGCCTTCTGGATCCTCGTCGCCTTCGGTTGCGTGCTCATGGATCGCGAACGCACCCGCGGGTTGGTCGCCCGTGAAGTACTTCGATTCCCCGATGATCGCGCAGCAATGCGCATCCTTGGCTCCGGCACCGGCCCCTTTGCAGGTCTACGTCCGTGGCGCTGGGCCGCGGGTGTCGCACTTGGCCTCGCGTGCGGTACCAAGTGGTCCGGGGTGTGGTTTGTGATCACATTCGGGCTTCTCACAGTGGTCTGGGATTACGGCATGCGACGCATGCTCGGTGTCCGCACCCAGGCGGCTGTCGGCGGCGCCGTGATCGACGGCGTGCTAGGCGCCATCTCCATAGCCGGTACCGCCCTTGCGGTATATATGGTGTCTTGGAGTGGCTGGCTTCTTACCAGCGGTGGCTACGATCGCAACTGGGCCAAGGGGATGCAAGGTTCCGGCCTGCTCGGGTTCATGCCAGAAGCGTTGCGTTCGCTCTGGCATTACCACGCCGAGATGCTCAACTTCCACACGCATCTCACCTCGACCCACTCATACCAGAGCAATGCATGGAGTTGGCCGCTACAGGCCCGCCCCACGAGTTTCTACTACGAGTCTCGCGATCTTGGTGTCGACGGGTGCCCTGCCGACAAGTGCTCGACCGAGGTAGTCGCCCTCGGCAACCCGATCATCTGGTGGGCGGCCATCGGTGCGGTAATCCACCAGTCGTGGCGCTGGATTTCACAGCGTGACTGGCGTTCTGGCGCCGTGGTGCTCGCGGTGTTGGCCGGCTGGCTGCCTTGGCTCGGCTTCCAGGGCCGCACGATCTTCACGTTCTACTCCGTCGCCTACGTCGCCTTCTTAGCCATGGCAGTCGCGATGACTCTGGGCACCATTCTGGGCCCGAGTAATGCCCCACCTCGGCGACGAACCATCGGTGCGGCCGTTGTGGGCACGTTCCTTTTGCTCGCTCTGGTGTCCTGCTGGTTCTTCTATCCGATCTGGACCGCTGATGTGATCCCTTACGGCCAGTGGCAAATGCGGATGTGGTTCCCGACCTGGGTTTAGCCGGTCACGGCAGCATCATGCCGCTCGCCTAGGCGCGGTGCAGCAACGCTCCTCGGCTTTGCTACCCTTGCTAACTCAAGGGGCTGTAGCGCAGTTGGTAGCGCACTTCGTTCGCATCGAAGGGGTCAGGGGTTCGAATCCCCTCAGCTCCACAGTGTAATGTCCCGGGACATCCTTATCGGATGTCCCGGGACATTCTTATTTTTTGAACTTGAATCCTTTGGGCATGCCGCCTTTTTTGTTGCCTGGTTGGGGTCCGGGTTTGAG
>Ga0194035_1000230_pt1 | contig 33956 bp, 43 predicted proteins | sample JunL2320m_MetaG_FD_148680 | JGI IMG/M metagenome (GOLD analysis project Ga0194035, IMG submission 148680) | Anoxic zone freshwater microbial communities from boreal shield lake in IISD Experimental Lakes Area, Ontario, Canada - Jun2016-L239-20m | ecosystem: Environmental > Aquatic > Freshwater >...
TTTGGGTCAACCTGTCGTCATTGAGAACCGCCCCGGGGCAAATGGAATGATTGGTGCTGAAGTCGTCGCTAAATCACCCGCAGATGGTTACACCCTTTTATTTGGGACTAACAGCACTAATGCAGCCCTCAAAAGCTTAGTAAAAAATCTTCCTTACAACCAAGACACCGCATTCACCCCCATCGGCTACTTTGGCTCGGTACCTCTGATCGTTGCCATCAATAATGATGTACCTGCTAAATCTCTCAATGGCTTTGTCTCACTCGCAAAAGCGGATCCAGGGAAAATGACCTTTGCTTACGCAAGCACCTCTCAACGTGTTTCCTCAGAAATGTTAGCCAGCGCGACCGATATCAAAATGACTGGTGTTTCTTATAAGAGTGGCCCTAACGCTATGACTGATCTAATCGGTGGTCAAGTAAATATGTTCACCGCAGACTTTGCAGTTACTTTGCCACAAGTGCAAGCAGGCAAAATTCGTGGTTTAGCCGTCACTTCACTAAAGCGCTCACCAGCCATTCCTGAGTTGCCAACCGTAAATGAGGCTCTTGGTATCAAGGGTTATGAATTAATCGCCTTCTTCGCAGCGTTTGGTCCTGCAGGAATGCCAAAAGATACCGTTATCAAACTTAATAAGGCGATTAATGATGCTGCTAAATCCAAAGACTTAGTTGAGAAATTTTCGGCTATGGGTTTTGAATCTCAGCCCGGTACCCCAGAGGCTCTCGGACAAAAAATTAAGCTAGAAACAGTCAAATGGGCAAAAGCTATTAAAGAAGCAGGAATGCAACCAGAGTAATGACTGATTTACTTTAGCCCGTATCAATTTCCATTGCCAAGAGCCAATATGAAAGGCTCTTGCCATGGGAATCTAGATTTAAAGACAGATTAACCCCGCCATCCAAAACATCATCAATCACAAAATTGAGGGCCTTCAGATTTTCTAGTTCGTAACGCTTTACGGCGCTAGGCTTACGAAAACTAAAATGATCTTTCACCCTTTCTGCTGTCAACTCTCTCAAAAGAATGGGAAAGTCTTCTGCTCGATACGCAATCACACTAATATTCGAGCGATTGCCTTTATCGCCGGTTCTGGCGTGAGCAAGTTGATATAAAGGAATTTTTTTAGCCATCACACCAATTCCTTGGTATCAAAAAATTCATAGGAAGCGTGTATCAAATCTCGAGGAATAAAGCAGACTAAGGTATTCAAGCGAGGCTTCAAGCTAGTTCGCACTCCGCCCCCTCCTGCAGGGCCGCAGGTATAAAGTGCTGTCACTTCACGACATACTCTCATGGCTTGATGCTTATCCTGATTAGCGGTTGATACTCGCAAACGGATATCCTCAAGGCCTATTGATGACTTAATTTGCGGGCCCTCCCCAGCATCACTTGAAAATACACTTGAAGAGCCAATGTAATCAATGCGAAGAACTAAATCACTTAAGCGCTCACGGATAATTTGTGCAGCGAGTTGTGCTCTCTCATATGCGTGAAACCCGGCATAAGAAATTTCAGCCTCAGATAACCAGCCGCCATCAATACAAATATTAGCCTTCAAAGTATCTGGCTTCTGATGGCCTATCACGCCTATTAATTCAACTCTATCAGCTCCCGTATCATGTAGCTCAACTTGAGAGATATCAGCGACTACGTCTGGAGTAAGGTATTGCGCTGGATCATGAATTTCATATAAAAGTTGCTCAGTCACCGTCATACGACTCACTAGTCCACCAGTATTAGGTGGCTTTGTAATACACATTTTTCCTTGAGCATTAAATTCCATAATTGGGAATCCGACTTGAGCTAAGTTAGGGACATCTTTTACTCCAGGATCAGCAAAGTAACCGCCGGTTATCTGAGCCCCACACTCTAAAAGATGTCCAGCAATGGTGGCAGCCCCCACAAAATTCCAATCGCTCCATTCTTTTTTGAAATACGCCATCAGAGGACCTACTGTCAGAGCTGGATCTGCCACGCGACCGGTGACAACGACTTGCGCCCCAGCATTTAATGCCTGCGCAATCTCCTGACCTCCTAAATACACATTTGCACTAACTAAAGTACTTTGTGTCAATGTTTCTCGATCTGATGGAGAGAGGAACGACTCTAGCTGAGAACGAAACTTAGGTGCAGATACATCATCTCCCTTGACGATAGCGATCTTAATGCTCTGCAAACCTTTTTCTTGAGCAAGTTTGGCAATGAAGCGTGCAGCGCCTTCAGGATTAGCAGCGCCAAAATTTCCTACAATAGGAATTCCACCTTTAATGCAATCTACCAAAATAGGTTCAAGCATTTCCAAAAGGAGAGGTTCATAACCTAAATCTGGATTCTGATGACGCTCTAGTTGTGCAAGCGCCAAAGTTCTCTCAGCTAAACTCTCAAAAATTAAACAGGCTGGTCCACCACATCTCAATAGCTCATCTACTAGTGGCTTAGCAACATCTGTGCGATCGCCAGAAAAACCAGCAGCACAGGCGATGCGATAAATATCAGTCACAATGAATAATGGGTAATTTATTGCTGACTACGATTTGGAGAATCTTGAAAGCCATTGGATCTATAGGTCAAAATCAGGGTATCGCGGTAGCCGTAATTACCTAGAGGCTGAATCGGGGTAGATTCATGAATCATCTGCTCATCATTCATCAGCAAAAGAGACCAAGGTTGGGCTAAGGTGAAGCGTAATCCAGCTGAACCATTAGCATCAAATATTCTGGTTTCTCCACCCTTAATACCCACGCGGTCTAATAAAAATACTGCTACAAAATCCACACCATCACGGTGTGCGCCCTCAGGTGTTGGTCGACCAATACCATCAGTAGTATCAATCCGAAATTGGTGAGCTTCAACAAACCAACTAGTAACTGGCTTTAAACTACTCAAAACTTGAGCAAGGCCTATCAATAGAGATTGCCAGGCTGGATCATTCAATAGAGTAGCTTGAACAGGCTCAAACCAACGCTCAATTCCACCATGCAGAGCATTGTAATTAACTGACTGCCAGTGTGCGCGATGGGATACTAAATTCAGATGCTCACCTTTAATCTCATAACTAGCATGACGACGAAAACGGTAACGTCCGCCATCTTTTAAATATGGGTCACGAGGTAAGCCTTCCCAAAACTGAGTTAAGTTCTGCAAATTAGCCAACCCCACCTTGCTCAGTTCAGCAACAGTTTCAGCCGATGCCACAACATACCCCTGAGAACGCAAAGTCTGTGCTAGCTCTTTAGCTGGCGTCAGTGGTGGTGTTAGTGTGACATTATTCATAAGCTTATTTTATGGGTAATCAGTAGCTCAGTATTAATCGAGCTGAGCGCCAGATGCTTTCACAATTTTTGCCCATTTAAGCAACTCTTCCTTGAGTAAGGCCCCTAGTTTTGTAGGTGGTACTGGATTGAGATCCAATCCCTGAGCAATCAATTTCTCACGGACATCAGCCCTTCCCATAACCTTATCCATGGCAACTTGATTTTTCTTAATCACATCAGTACTCACGCCAATGGGGGCAAAGATTGCAACCCAAACCTCACCCACACAATCTGGATAGGTTTCTGCAATTGTTGGGATTTCTGGGGCTACACTAGAACGCTTAGCGGAACTAATCGCAATCGCCTGTAACTTACCCGCTTTGATGTAATTAATTGCCGATGGTAGACTTGCAAAGGCCAATGGAACCTGCCCACCTAAGACATCATTAATCGCAGGTGCAACACCTTTGTAAGGGATATGTTGCATCTCAATACCAGCACTAGTATTTAGCATCGCGCCAAGTAGATGACTAATAGTGCCATTACCAGCAGAAGCATAGGAAAGCTCACCGGGCTTCTTCTTTGCTGCAGTAACAACGTCAGCTAGTGTTTTATATGGAGATCCTGGTGGGGAAACCAATACATATGGTGTGGCACCAATGTAATACAGCGGTACAAAATCATTTACTGGATCAAATCCTGGATTCTTATAGAGAGAGGGGTTAATAGCTTGCGCACTATTAATAGTAAGCAGTAAGGTATAGCCATCTTTAGCAGAACGCGCCACACTCTGAGTGCCAATATTACCGCCGGCACCAGGTCGATTTTCAACAACGATAGAGCTGCCAATTGCCTCCCCAAAAGCTGGAGCAATTAAACGCCCGACAATATCATTTGTTCCGCCCGCGGCTTGTGGGACGACTAAGTTAATAGGCTTATTAGGATATGGCTGAGCCATGAGTTGAAAGGCAAATAAGCAACAAATGAAGCCTAGAATATATTTGTAAGTAATTTTATTCATCATATTTGCCTCAAGCTAATAGTTTTAAATTACAACTGCCTTTTGAGAGAGTTCATTAAAATCTCTCTTGTTTTTTGCATTATGCCCCGCACATCAAAATAGGCAAATGATTGGCCTTCCAGGAGGCTAAGAGGGGCTTATTGACGGACTTGGTCAATCACTAGCCGAATATTATTGGCTCCGACCTTGACTATTTGTACCGCTGAAATTAAATCTCCCACTTCTGGCTTTGCCATTCCTATTTTAGAAATTCTGACCTCGATTGAGGCTTCGGATAATTGAGAGAGTGGTGCACTTGGGTTCATTGCTAAAGCATCAGTTAAAGAGAAGTTCATCGGAAATTCTGAGACAGATGTCTTTAGCACTGCTACTGGCATGCGTTCACCTGGTTTGCGCGCAATCACCATCACAATATCGCCAGATTTCACTTTAGACTTTAAATCAGCCGATATCTCAATCTTGCCGCTAATACTTTTTGTGCTTACGCTAGCTTTAGCTGAAAGGCCACCTTTAGCACGCGCATCAGCAATCGATGCCTCTATTGAACGCGCGTCTTCAGTTCCTGGTGGCAATTGTTGTGCCAGCTTTTCCCAAGTCTGGACTGCAGCCTTGTAATTACCCACTGCATAAGAAGCAGTTCCAGAAAGCCATAGCGCCATTAAGTTATTAGGATCTAGTTTCAGCGCTTGATTAATCAGCTTTTGCGGTTTACCAGCAAAACTTCCGTTGGCATTAGAGGCTAGTACATCTGCATAGTCAGCCAAGAGCTGGGGATCAGAGTCAATAAAATTTCCGGCTCGCTCGTATGCTTTAGCAGCTTCTTCATTGCGCCCTAAGATGCGATAGGAGCGAGCTAACATTACCCAACCCTGCAAATTAGTCGGGTCTTTTTCCATCTTTGCTGCAAACTCAGCAACCATTTTCGAGACACCCTCTTGCGTCATAGGTTGCTCAGCAATGCGAGTGGCATCACCCAAAGAAAAATAGAATCCCGCTGAAAGTACTGTAATAAATATACACAGCCCAATTACAGTGATCTTGCTTGAACCCATTACAGAGCGATCATCCTCTTCATTCGTATCCTGGAAGAGGCGTTGACGCATTTCGGCATGGGCAATTTCATAATCAGCACTATTGGTTGATCCTGCCGCCCTCTCCGCCTCTAATTTTTCGAGCTCTTCACGATAAATAGCGGCATTCATTTGGCGACGAGAAGTTGCCTCTACTTTTGGTGGAAAAATAAATGGGTGCAACAGTAGAACGAGTACCAAAACTAGCAATAAGAAGGCGGGAATTAGAAAACTAGTCATAGAGCTTTCTTCTCATCTTGGTTATTGAGTAAAGCATCAATTCTTTTGTTGTCATCATCCGATAATGCAATATTAGTTACCGCATTATTTCTGCGGCGCAAATAAGTCAATAGACCCGCTATACCAATTAAAAGAATGACAAAGGGACCAATCCAAAGTAGCCAAGTAATTGGTTTGACTGGTGGACGATAGAGTACAAAATCTCCATAGCGCTCCACCATGAAACTTCTAATTTGATCATCACTCTTACCCTCTTTAATGAGAGTGCGAATTTCTCGGCGAAGGTCATTAGCTAAATCAGAACGTGATCCAGCCAAAGATTCATTCTGGCAAACCAAACAACGCATTTCTTCGGAGATACTAATTAAGCGCTGTTCGATCACAGGATCATCGGCCAACGGCGCCGCATCTTTGGCAAACGATAAACTAAAGCTAAATACACAGAGAGTAATTAGTAAAATTGATTTCATGATTTCTGAAGCTCACTAATCAATGGGTAGATCTTTAGATTCAGTATGTTCATCGTAATAGGGCCAATATGTTTAAAGCGAATGATGCCCGCTTTATCAATCACATAGGTTTCAGGCACACCGTAGACACCATAATCAATCCCAACACGTCCATTTGCATCGAACGCTGATAGTAAATAAGGATTGCCCTGCTTGGCCAACATAGCGAGCGCATCTTCACGCTTATCCTTGTAGTCCAAACCAATCACAGGCGCTACCTTTGACCTAGCAAGCTCAACTAGTACTGGGTGCTCTTCACGGCAAGCAACACACCAAGATGCCCAGACATTCAGTATCCAAACCTGCCCCTTCATGCTTGCAGGTGAAAAAGTCTGGTTGGTCTCTGACAGCTGTGGAATTTCAAATGCTGGTGCTGGCTTATTAATTAATGGTGAGGGAATTTCTTGTGGATCACGATTTAAACCCATCGCTAGGAAGACAACTAAGACGACAAAGAGCACTAGAGGAATTAAAAACTTTACTTTCATGAAGCTTGTCTTTTCAATTTGATGCGATAGCGTTTATCAGAGATCGCCAATACACCACCAAGCGCCATCAACAAGCAGCCGCCCCAGATCCAATCAACAAAGGGCTTGTAATACACGCGCACTGCCCATGATCTATCAGGCAATACTTCGCCAAGAGAAACATAGATATCTCGTGTTAAGCCCACATCAATAGCAGCCTCAGTCATTGGCATGCTTGATGAAAAATAATTGCGCTTCTCTGGATATAGCGTTGCCTCTGGATTACCATTCTTACTTAATAAGAAAGTCCCGCGCATTGCCTGGTAGTTTGGTCCTGGCACTAAATTAACGTCTTGTAGCTGAATTTGATATCCGCCTACTGAAACACTCTCACCAGTAGCCATGCGCACATCTTTTTCCTCTTGATAAGCGCCAACCATCGTGACACCAATCACAAATACAGCGATGCCAATATGGGCTAATTGCATACCAATAAATGAGCGCGTTGGCTTGCCTATTTTTGCCTGACGAATCCACTGTAAGCAACCAGAGGCAATTACCCAAAAAGCCAACAAGAAGCCAAGGCCAGCTAGCCAAGTGAACTCGCCCATCATCAAAGGAATACTGATACCAGCAAGTACTGCAGCAAGGCCTGCAAGCCATAAGCGCTTGATTACCGCCAGAAGATTAGAGCTTTTCCAATTAGTCCAGGGACCAATACCCATCAATACCAATAAAGGAGCCGTGAGGGGCACAAATACACTATTAAAGTAAGGGGGGCCGACAGAGATTTTTCCTAAATGAAGAGCATCAATTAGTAAGGGATACAAAGTCCCAAGCAATACTGAGCCAGCTGAAACAACCAAGAAGACATTACCCAAGAGAATAAAAGTTTCTCTTGAGCTTAAGTTAAATTTTCCGCCTAGAGAGCTCTTTGGCGCACGCCATGCATAAAGCATTAGGGAGGATCCAACCACGAGAACCAAAAAGATTAAGATAAAAACACCACGCCTAGGATCAGTAGCAAAAGCATGGACTGATGTCAGAACACCTGATCGCACTAGGAAGGTTCCAAGCAGAGATAAAGAAAAAGCAGTAATTGCTAACAAGACAGTCCAACTCTTAAAGCCGCCACGCTTTTCAGTAACTGCTAATGAATGTAATAGTGCAGTACCGACTAGCCAAGGTATAAAAGATGCATTCTCAACCGGGTCCCAGAACCACCAACCACCCCAACCTAACTCATAGTAGGCCCACCAAGAACCCAGGGCAATTCCAAGCGTCAGAAATACCCAAGCAGCTGTGGTCCAAGGGCGTGACCAGCGAGCCCATGCAGCATCTAATCTTCCAGATAACAAAGAAGCAATCGCAAAAGCAAAAGCTACTGAGAAACCAACATATCCCATATACAACATGGGTGGGTGAAACACTAGGCCAGGATCTTGCAATAGTGGATTTAAAGACCGGCCATCTTGCGCAGCTGGCAGTAAGCGCATAAATGGATTTGAGGTTGTGAGAATAAACAGCAGGAGCCCACTCATCACTAAACCTAAAACACCAATGACTCTAGCGACCATAAACTCATCTAAAGCTTTAGAGAGCTGGGAAACCAAAATGGTCCAGGTACTTAATAAGAAAACCCATAAGAGCAATGAACCCTCATGCCCACCCCAAACAGCTCCTAAACGATACATCACAGGCATCTGAGAATTAGAGTGCTCAGCGACATAGAGCACAGAAAAGTCATTACTATAAAAACACCAAGCCAAAATTACAAAAGCAGTAGCAAGCAATAAGAAAACAGTTTGAGCAGCAGGTCTTGCCAACATCAACCACTCTCGACGGCCTTGATGTGCACCCACCAATGGAAGTACCCCTTGAATGAGGGCAACACAAAGTGCTAGGATGAGTGCGTAATGCCCAAATTCAGGAATCATTTATTATTTCCATTTTTCTGGGCCTGATCTAAAGCATGCTTAGCCTCTGGTGGCATGTAGTTCTCATCATGCTTAGCGAGTACTTCACTGGCAATGAATTCTCCATTGGCATTCATGCGACCCTGAATCACAGCACCCTTACCTTCTTTAAATAAATCTGGAAGAATGCCTGTGTACGCAACGGGAATATCTTTGACGAGATCAGTAATTACAAAATGCACTGTCAAGCCATCACGCCTTAAGGATTCATCTTTCACCATGCCGCCAATCCGAAAAGCTTGATCCTTCGGTGCCTTACCTGCAGCTACTTCACTAGGAGTGACATATAAAGCGATATTGCTATTAAGTGCATTCAGAATCAGTAAGGCAGCAGCGCCAATCACTGCTAAAGCAGCAATAATTAATAGTGCACGTTTATGTCTAGGCTTCACTGACTACTTTCTTTATCAAACTGCTCAGCTAGTTGCTCCTGCTTGAGTCTACGCATAATTGCCTTAAAGCGAGCGCGCACTACTAAAGGCTCAAGCAATAAAACCAGGGCACAAACGCCAAAGCTACCCCATACATATAGCGCATAGCCACCCATTGCGAAGAATTCTGCTGGACTATTCCACATTAACTCTTTACCTCGATCAATTGTCTCACCCAATCGGTATGCGCTTCACGCTCCAGAATAATTGCTCGAACTCGCATCAAACCGACGGCAATGGAGTACATCCAGAAACACAAAGCCATCAAAAGCATTCCCCACAGCATGGTCTGCGCCATCGCAGGTGCTTTTGTCAAAGAAACCGATGCGCCTTGATGCAAGGTATTCCACCATTTGACTGAAAAATAAATAATAGGCACATTCACTACTCCTACTAAAGCCAAGATAGCGCCTGCTTTATCTGCACGACGACGGTTATCAATCGATGCCTGTAAGGCAATAAAGCCCAAGTAGAGAAAAAGTAAAATTAATTCAGAAGTCAGGCGCGCATCCCAAACCCACCAAGCTCCCCACATGGGCTTGCCCCAAAGTGCTCCAGTCCACAAAGATAGAAATGCCATCCATGCACCTACGGGTGCCAAAGCTTGAGCCATCATCGCGGATAAGCGGGTGTTAAAAACCAAACCGAGCCCAGCCCATGCTGCCATGACAAGGTAAAGAAACATCGACATCCACGAGGCAGGCACATGGATAAAAATAATGCGATAACCCTGGCCCTGAACTGCGTCTACTGGAGCAACAAAAAAGCTGACCCATAGGCCAGCCAAACCAAATCCAGCGGCAAGCACCCAGAAAACAGGAATGAGTTTTCCGGCAACTGGATAAAAGGTGCTCGGGCTTGATAAGCTAAACCAGTTCACCAACCGGTTATTAGAAAAAGAGGAATTATTTACCTGATTCATTCAATCGCAATCTTTACAGCTGCAGCACTTACCCAAGGTACAAATGCTAAAGCCAAAATCAATAAAGCGCCAAGCAAAGAAAAGTGGCCGGACGTATCTAAGCCAACACTATTTGCGTATACAGCGCCCGCACCAAATATTAATACCGGAATATACAAAGGCAAAATTAACAAGCTCATCAACACACTGCCGCCCCGAACTCCAAGAGTTAAAGCTGCGCCAATAGAACCCAGTAAGGATAGTACTGGAGTTCCTAGCAAGAGAGTGCCCATCAATACATATAGGGAGCTAGCATCCAAATCAAATTGAATACCAATCACCGGGGCTAATAGCACCAAAGGTAGGCCACAAACAATCCAGTGGGCAATGATTTTTCCTGCTACTAATAAAACCATCGGTTGTGGAGATAACGCTAACTGTTCTAGAGCGCCATCCTGATAATCTGCCGCAAACATTCGATGTAAGCCCAATAAGGTAGAAAGCAAAGCAGCCACCCAAATGACACCGGGAGCAATTTTGCGCAGCAAGGCGGCATCAGCGCCAATGCCAAGCGGAAATAAACTAGTTACCACTACAAAGAAAAACAATGCAGTCAGGACTTCACTCTTGCGGCGCATGACTAAGAGTAAGTCCCGATGGATGATTGCAAGCAAGGCTCTCATAGCTCTAGGACCTGCACATTCGAAATGCTAACCTCTTGATGACTGGTTAATACTACAAGACCGCCAGCAAAAAGATGTTCAGTAATTAAATTCTGTAACTCATGAACAGCCTGAACATCTAAAGCATTAAAAGGTTCATCTAAAATCCAGAGCTTGGCCTGACGAGTCAACATGCGCGCCATGAGAATACGTCGCTTTTGTCCTGCAGATAAACAATTGACTGGTAAATTTTCGCGGCCACGCAAACTAAACTGCGATAAAGTAGCCAGCGCTTTTTCTTGCGAGAGAGGGACGCTATCTAACGCTGCATACATTTGTAGATTTTCTAAAGCAGTGAGATCTTCTTTTAAAGCATCTCTATGCCCCAGAAATAAGAGTTCACGATGATAGGCAATAGGATCAAGCGTAATGGATTGATCGCCCCAAAGTACTTCACCAGACTCTGGTTTTGATAAGCCCGTTAAGAGACGCAATAGACTCGTTTTACCAACTCCATTTTCACCGCGAACGTGTAAACAATTTCCAGACGCAACACGCAAATGAAGATTGGTAAATAACTCTCTTTCGCCACGAACGCAACGAAGTCCACGGGCTTCGAGCACCAAGGCAGGGTTACTAGAGGTCGTGGAAAGATTGATTGTCATGTCAGGCTGTGGCTTGAATCAAACCACCGCATGCATTGTCCAAGAGCCCCTAGGGACTGTCAAACAAGCAGAAATGGATTTTTGGGAATAATCCCTTTTAATTCAGTCGCTTAGATGATTATAAGCGGAGTCAAGAGGAAATGTCCTACGATGCCCTGAGCCTATTCTGGTTTGATACCGGCAGTTTTAATGATCTTACCCCAGCGTACTGATTCTTTCTTCTGAAAGGCACCAAAAGCCTCGGGGCTCATGGCGTAATACTTAGCCCCCTCAGACTCCAACTTTTTCTGAACAGAGGCTTGCTGCATGATTTTGCTAACCTCAGCATGCAGCTTTTTCACAATAGCTGGGGGAGTCCCAGCTGGTGCAAATAGGCCAATCCAATTTTTAACGTCAAAACCAGGAAGTGTTTCACTAATACTAGGCAGGTCTGGCATCGATGGATCTCTAGTTGAGCCCGTTACTGCCAAGCCACGCAATTTATCACTTTTCACATACGGAAGAATGGTGGGCATAGTCGCAAACATGACTTGTGTTTGTCCGCCAATTAAATCGGTAATAGCCAACGCATTCCCTTTATAAGGAATATGGATCATATCCACTTTAGCTGTGAGGATAAAGAGTTCACCAGCCAAATGGCTAGCAGTACCAATGCCGCCAGAGCCATAAGCAACCTTACCTGGATTTGCTTTTAAATAAGTAATCAACTCACTCACACTTTTTACTGGAAGATTTGGATTGACAGCCAATAATCCCTCAGCATCCAGCACGAAAACTACTGGCACAAAATCTTTCATGGGGTCATAAGGCATGCTTTTGACAAGATAGGGATTGACTGCATGCGTACCAATACTGCCCATGATGAGGGTATATCCATCAGCAGGAGATTTAGCTACAAAATCAGCTCCAATATTTCCGCCACTACCAGTCTTATTCTCAACAATGACAGGCTGACCATAAGTCTCGCTTAAACCCTGAGCAATAATCCTCGAAAAACCATCTGCTATACCGCCTGTAGCAAATGGGGAGATGATCTTCAATTGACGATTTGGATAAGCATCAGTCTGAGCAAAAGCACCTTGCTGAAAGAAGATGGTCGTGCCAACAAGAAAAGTGAGTACAATTTTTCTCATATTAAATATCTCAAGGCTTTTTAATTAGTGGCGCAGCAGATAAACCCTGCACTTGATATTGTTGAATTAAAGCGGTCACTAAACCAGTGCTAATAAACTCTTCTACACAAGTACTTAAAAATTCAATCGCCTCTAGATGAGATTTTTGTGTAGCAATTGCCTGCTGAATGCCAGTGAACTGACCATCAAGAATACGTGCACCCGGAATCTTTTGAGCAGCGCTCACTAAGCCTGTTTTGAGTCCTGCGAGAGCATCTAAGTTCTCACTAACAAACAACTCATTGCTAGCTTGGAGACTATCTGCATGTACCAAAGTAGCATGCTTCAGATTACGCTGAAGCCAAAGATCATAAGCGCTCTTGAAAAATGAGGCGATACGTATGCCGGGTTGGTCTACTTGGGACACATTCACAATAGATGAATTAGCAGGAACCAAGTAGCTAGCCTCAAGCTCTACATAAGCAGGTGTAAAGGTAACTCTTTTAGCGCGCGCTGGATCAGACCCCACTAATGCAATTCCACATTTTCCATCGGCAGCTGAATTCACCACTGCATCCTGCGTTTCGAAACCCTGTAAATTCAGTTCGACACCTAAGCGCTCTGCAATAGCACGGCAAATATCAGGCGCAATACCAGTAGGCTTGCCAGTAGGAGATCTACCAGTGACCAAGAGAAAGTTGCCTAAATAAACTGCAGCGTTAAGAACGCCGTGCGGGGCTAATTGAGCTCTAATAGAAGGTGAAATGGAGTTCACAAAATCCTATTTAATCAAGATCAGCGATGACTTAGAGTTGGACAGTTTCGCCTTCGGTCATGGGAATAATTTTGATATTACTTCCCTTCATAGCTTCCTGAAACTCTGCCAAAGTACCTTTTGTCATCGGATTGGAGTTGTAATGCATTGGGATAACCATTTTTGGTTTCACCCAAGTGCGCAATGCATAAGCAGCATCATCTGGTGCCATTGTGAAATTGCCACCAATCGGAATCATTACGAGATCTGGCTTGTAATGCTCGCTGATAAATTTCATATCACTAAACAAGCCAGTGTCACCCATATGCCAAATCTTGAAGCCATTTTCAAGCTCAATAATGTAGCCCATAGCTTCGCCAGCGGGGTGCGATTCCATCTTTTCAGTTGCAGGGTTTTTCCAGGCAAGTAAAGAGGAATGTTCAGCTTGTACAGCCGTGACTTTAATTCCTGGCAAAGGAGTTACGCGCCCAGTCTTATTAAACCGATGTCCTAGATCAGCCGGTAAGATTCCTAAAGTAATGAGTGGCGTCACCATATCAGCTGGGCCATATAACTTTGTATTATTCATCTTCGCCAATGCAGGAGCATCGCCAATATGATCAACGTGTGCATGAGTTACCAGTAACAAATCAACTGGACCAATTGCAGCTAAATCATTCTTGAATTGAGGTGGAGTCTTAGGACCGCCAGTAATCCAAGGATCAATCAAGATAATTTTCCCATTAGGCGTCTTAATCCGAAAGCCAGCCTGACTAAGCCATAAGATTTCGGTCTTACCCTGCGCACCACTAGCAGTTGATGTCTGGGCATTAGATAGCCCAGCACTCAATAGTAAAGCTGTCGAAACTAAGAAAGCAGAAAATAAACTTCTTATTGAAATGCTATTCATGCGCCGTCTCCTAAGTGTTTTTTATATTGATTTCTAAACTATAGCTGAAAATAAACAGGCGGGGTTTGAATATGATGGCTAGTTCCGCTAAGGAATCATCACAATAGCGCCAGAGACCTTTCTGCCTTCGGCCGCACGATGGGCATCAGCAGCTTGCTCTAAAGGAAACTTAGCGCCAATTTGAACCTTAACGTAACCTTTGGCGATTGCATCAAATACTGCCTTTGCATTCTCTTGTAGCAATGCATGCGTAGCATTATGAGGAAATACAGAAGGTCTTGTTAAAAACAGACAGCCCTTCTTATTCAAAATCTCGGGCTGGATCTCAGGAGCAGGTCCTGAGGCAGCACCAAACAAAGCCAAGGTTCCAAAGGGAGCAACGCAGTCTAATGAGCCCATGAAGGTCGTTTTAGCAACAGAGTCATAAACTACATTCGCCTTTTTACCGCCAGTTGCTTTCAGGAATTCTTCAACCCAATTTGGCTGCGAGTAATCCACTACTGCATCACATCCTGCCGCTTTAGCTACAGCCACTTTAGCTTGTGAGCCAACACTACCAACAACAAAGGCACCAAGTGCTTTTGCCCAGCCAGCCAAAATTTGGCCAACGCCACCAGCAGCGGCATGCACTAAAACAATATCACCCGCTTTTACTTTGTAGGTTTTTTGAATAAGGTACTGAGCAGTCATCGCTTTAAAGAAGACAGCTGCTGCAACTTCATCAGAAACATTGCTTGGCACAGGCACTAACTTATCGGCAGCAACGTTACGGGCGCTTGCATATGCCCCAATGCCAGCATTCATATACATTACACGATCGCCCACCTTGAGACCTGCCACACCATCACCTAAAGCCTCAACCACTCCTACAGCCTCATGGCCAAGACCCGTAGGTAGATCGAGTGGGTAATATCCTGAGCGCTGATAGATATCGATGAAATTAAAACCAATGGCAGTCTGACGCATTTGTACCTCACCTTTACCTGGGGAAGTTAATTCTTTATCAATCACCTTAATGACATCAGCACTGCCTAATTCGGAAAGACTAACCACTCGAGCTTTTGTCACGTGATACCTTATTTTTTATTGTTAAAGAGGAAAAATCATACAGTAAGAGCATCTTCTTCAACCACAGCCCAAGTACTGTCCCCTAACTTTTTTACCGCCATGGAGTAAGTCCACGCATCCGGAATTCCGCAACTCCAGTCTTTTGGTCCATTCTGAATGAGTAGGTTGACTGCATTTCTGCTGTCAAAGTAGAGGTGATAAATTTTTCCATGGATTGGATTAAAGCTAAATTTCGCACTATGTACCATCTCAGTAGCATCAAGTCTTGCTTGCAGAGCCCGTGCTTGCTTCATTAAAACCTCTGCCTGCTCCATGATGCGCTCATACTCTTGCTTTGCATTTTGGCGCGCAACATTTACTGCCTTGTCTTTTTCTTCAACTACCTTAATAGGAGCAAATACAGGGGCTCCAACCTCCATTGGATATTCAATCCCAGCATGCCTAGCTGGATCGGTATCTTCTATTCTCATTAAAACCCCTGCATCCTCAAGTGATAGCTTACTTAATCAAGCCACAAGCAATGCGGGGACCTGAATTACCAGCTGGCTGGGACTTATAGTCATCAGGATCGCGATGCACTACAACTGAGCGACCCACCACTCCTGTTGGACCTGTATTGACAGCAAAACCATGCATTGTGGCTGTGTAAGTAGCATTGCCATTCGCATCCGATTTAATATTCGGCATATCGCCAGCATGGTTCATGCCGCTATTGGGCATACCATGGGCTTTGATATCAGGATTAAAATGGCCGCCAGCACTAGTAGCATCGGGTGCAGAGCAATCCCCTTTTTCATGAACATGGAAGCCTTGCTCCGCATTAGGCTTTAATCCAGAAAATTTTCCGTTGACTAAAACATTGCTGCCTTGCCAGGTAAAAGTCACTTCACCTTTTGTATTAGACCCAGATCTAGAATCTAAAGTCGCACTCGCTTTTTGACCTGTGCCCTGTTCCATAGATTGGCAAGCAACCAAGGTAAAAAGTCCTGCTACAGATAAACCAATCGCTACCTTCTTTAATTTTGTGTTCATACTAGTCTCCATAGGTTTTAAAGTTTTATAGGTGCGCCACGAGCGCCTTATACGTCACCTCATAGAAAGTGTGACACAAAATCGGGGGGTCTGCTTAGCGCTTATGAAAGCTCAGGGTAACCTCCCCAAGCTCTATGCCAAACTTGCTCATTTTGGCCTTATTGAGCATAACCTTAGGGTTTATAAGGTACATCCAATCGTTAAATTGAACGTGGTAAGTAGTACCGTCTACTGGCAAGGCTAGGGTATAGGTCCAATTCAGAGCATTGCCTGCCAAATCACCTTGCGCAACGCCTACAACATCGTCTGCCCTGCCAATATATTTTCCAGGTGATTGTTCAGTCAAAGTCCAGATGCGTTTTTGCTTGGTCCCATCAGAATAATCAAAGCTCTCATCTAAAGTACCAACCTTCTTGCCATCAACCACTTTCCAATCTGCTTTGATGAGTACTGTGAATCGTTTTTTTACCTCGCCACTACGGTCTGTAAAGATTCCATATGCATCAATCGTTCCTGAAAAATACTCACTGAGATCTAATACAGGTTTTTCATTTGCATACTGCTGAACCTGAGGGCCTGAACAGGCAAGTAAAAATAGTGCACTAGCTACTATTAGGAGAAACCTCAGAGAAAAATATTTATTCACTTAACAAGCCTCATTAAAAAGTGGTGGCGCACAACCTTGGCCCAGTAATTCATTTCGCAACTTTGGTATGCTCGTTTTAGGGTCTAACCAAATCCCAAAGAAAGCCTTTGAAAATTCTACGCTAGCAATTTGAGCGATACGTTTGCCATCATGATAAAAAATCGTTCCTTGTTTTGGCGCATAGACAGCGGTCAAAGTCTGGCCAGACTCAATATTGGGAAAGATATTCGCAAGCTCCTTACCCCACAGCACCACCTGTGCATCGGGAACACCCATTTTTTTCATCTCCTCCGCGCTGGTATTAGCAATGGCAATACCTGAAAAAGATTTTTGATAACGAATATCAATCGCAAACTCGGGAGAAGATGGGGCGCCTACACGATAAAAAGAGGCATCGTAAATATGAAAGCCCCACCAATTTAATCTACCGCTACCCTGAAGCATTGCAGGATTTAATATCTTATCGATATAGCTAACTTCACGAGCAAAACTATTAGCCGTGAGCAAAAGAATAGTGGCACAAAAAATTAAAAGGATCTTGAATATTCTCATGACCCGCTCTTTGAGGATGTAGCCTTCACTAAGCTCAGGGCTATTGGGCCTAATAATCTAGAAATGGCATGACGATTTTTAGCAAAGAAACGGTAAGCCACCTGCAAGATCCCTTGCAATGATTCTCTAGAGAATATCCATGCTAAGAATGGCAGATTAGCCCTGCGGTATGCCTCAGGAAAAACAGTCACACCCTGTATTAAAACGCCATTGTCATACTGCCCATACATAGCTGCTAAGGCCTGGTCACAAGAAATGCCAATCTTGGCAGAATCAAAGCGCTCAGAATTGATATCCACAAAATCTAATAGCCCAGCTTGGTTTCTTCTGGATAAAAATAGAATCTCAGCTTGGCATAAAGGGCAAGCACCATCGTAAAAGAGAGTCAGTTTTTCTAAGGGATTCATGGCTCAGCAAGTTTAAGCCTTATTGAATAAACTAGCTGATAACACCACCGTTGAAAGATGCTATGCAAAAGGAAGTTGCCTTAAACGTATTTGGAGAGCCCCTCATCCCCTGCTCCTTTGAGCCACTTACTGGCTTCTTTAGAGATGGCTGCTGCAAAACCAATGCAGAAGATGTTGGTAGTCACTTAGTTTGCGCTGTGGTGACAGAACAATTTTTACAATTTAGTCTTGAAAAAGGTAATGACCTCATTACCCCCAGGCCTGAGTATCAATTTCCTGGGCTGGTTGCCGGAGATCAATGGTGTCTGTGCATTACTCGCTGGGTAGAAGCTATGAATGCCCACTGCGCTCCTTTAATCAAACTAGAGAGCACTCATATCAATGCTCTCGAAACAGTAGCCCTAGATATTTTGCGTCAATATTCGAGCGAAGTGTGAAGGCTTATTGATGAATGAGAGGTTAGATTCTGCTGGCTGAGTAGTGATATAGGCAAAAACACATGCGGCAAGGATTAATAATACCCCGACCCACAAAGTCCAATTTTTAGAATTCTGTTTCAAGCTAGCCCCCCCTATTTTTAGATATTGAGTCTATTTTGCCTTGAAATGCTGTAGATTTCTCTTTATAAGTGATAAAACTGTTCGGGTCGGAACTATAAGCCTTAGACAAAAATTAACCGCCTCCTATAAGATATATTTAAATTTTCACGAAGCAGGCAAAGCATGCAAACACTACTGAACTTAAAACCGAAATACATTTGGTCTCTGGCTATTGGGGTCCTTATCGCTGTAGTACTCATCACTTATTTCACAATTCCTAAGCTTCCGGATACTCTCAAAATTGCAGCAGGCCAACCTGGTAGCTATTTTTATGAAACTGCTGAAATCTATAAAAAATATTTAGCCAAACAAGGTATTGAGCTTGAAATTGTTCAATCTAAAGGTGCTGCAGAAAACCTTGCTCTACTGAATGAAGCTAAAGTAGATCTTGCCCTTGCTCATGGTGGGCTCACTACCAAAAAAGAATCTCCAGATTTAATTTCTCTTGGCAGTATTTCTTATGAACCTTTGTGGGTCTTTCAAAGAAAAGGTAGCAAAGCTGTCACGGATCTCTCTCAGCTAAAGGGTATGAAAGTTGCTACTGGGGTAGAGGGCACTGGTGTAGAAGTCATTGCTAAAATACTTTTCACTGCAGAAGGCGTCAACAAGGGCAATACAACCATTCTGCATATGGACATGAAAGAAGCCGCAGAACGCTTAACTAAAGGCGACATAGACGCTGCGGTCTTTATGGACCCTCCAGAGAATGAAAGAATCCGTGAATTTTTTAGCAGTAACGTGATCAACGAAGTAAGCTTGAAAGACTCGGAAGCGCTTAGACGTCGCTTTCGCTATTTGCATGTCATCAAGATTCCGCCTTCAGGGATCGATCTAGAATTAGAGCAGCCCCAATCTGAGCTACTAACCATTGCTCCAACGGCTTATTTAGCTGCTAATAAAAAATTAGACGCTGCACTTCAATACTTACTACTCAGCGTCATAGACGAAGTTCATCATGATCCTACGCTAATTAGCGATGAGAATGAATTCCCATCTGATAAGGATGTTGACCTACCCCTTAGCCAGGATGCGGATGTCTATTACAAAAAAGGTAAGCCTTTTTTGCAGCAATATTTACCATTTCAAATGGCAAGCCTTCTTGAGCGCCTAATCAAAGTCTTGTTACCATTGTTATTGCTAGGCGCTCCAATCTTTGCATATGCCCCAACTACATATGACTGGTATTTTCGCAAGAAACTATCTAAACGCTATAAATCGCTAGTAGAAATAGAAGAGCAACTGGCTAATAATCACTCAAATAAATCTGTAACTGAATTTGAGCTTATGCTTTTTGATGTTGAGAAAAAACTCAATGATGAAAAAATTCCTAGTAGTTTCACCAATCAGGTTTTTGTTCTCCGAGAACACATTGAGCTAGTGCAAAGAAAGATTCAAAAAAAAATGCGGGGCTCACCTAAGACAAGTTAAGTCTCTAGGGTGCAGCCTTAATAAGCCAAAAATATCAAGTCCATTTAAAATAGATACTCTAATTTTGGCAAGCTGAGGGAATGTAAATGGGTTTGATTGATAAGCTACAGTGGCGTTACGCTACTAAAAAGATGGATCCGGCAAAAGCCGTACCCCAAGATAAAGTTGATCAGATTCTTGAGGCTATTCGTTTGACAGCTAGCTCTAGTGGATTACTACCTTATGAGGTGTTAGTGATTACTAATAAAGAGATCCGTGAAAAAATAAAGCCGATTGCGAACGGCCAATCTCAAATCGTTGATTGCTCGCATTTACTCGTCTTTGCTGCTTGGGACAACTACACCGCAGAGCGGATTAATGATGCATTTGATATGACCGAGAAGATCCGTAACTTTACTAGTGAGGTAGGCACGGCTTATCGTCAGATGCTTATCAAGGTATATCCAGCAAGAGATGCAGAAATCAATTTCACACATGCTGCAAAACAAGTGTATATCGGCCTTGGTACTGCACTGATTGCTGCAGCTGAAGAGCAAGTGGATAGTACCCCCATGGAAGGATTTGACCCACAAGCGCTCGACGCTCTTTTGAACCTAAAAGAAAAGGGTTTGCGCAGCGTTGTCATGCTGCCCTTAGGTTACAGAAAAACAGATGAGGATTGGTTGCTAAACCTCAAAAAAGTGAGGCGGAGTAAAGAAAACTTTATTCGCTGGATTAAGTAAATCAATATGATCTTACTGAGGCTTTACTCCAGCGTTTTTCATGGCAACTTTCCATCTCTCAATGTCAGTCAATAAGAATTTAGATGCATAAGTAGGATTAGCTATTGCAGGAGTTGCCACTGAAGCATCCATTTCGCCGAACCGACGCACTAAGCCTGGATCTTTCAGTGCATTATTTAGTGCCTTTGTTAATCGATCTATAGTTGGCTTAGGAGTATCTTTGGGCGCATATAAGGCATGCCATACGGATAATTGGAAACCAGGTAGGCCAGATTGGCTAAATGTGGGTGTCGTAGGTAAAGAGCTGATGCGCTCTTTACTGGCTACAGCAAGTGCTTTAATACTGCCAGCACGAATATGTTGCAATGTACTTGCCGGTTGATCACAAATGACATCCACCTGCCCCGCTAACAAATCATTGAGCGCTGGCCCAGTTCCTTTATAAGATACCGAGATCCAGGACGCTCCGAGTGTCGATTTCATGAGCACTTCGCACAAGTTCGATGTAGCGCCAACACCTGCATTAGCGAAATTTACCTTATCAGGATTTGCTTTTACATAATCAATAAATCCCTGAAGCGATTCTGCTGGAAAATCTTTCCTTGCCACTAGAACCATTGGAACCTCAGTCACCATACCAATAGAAATAAAGTCGGCAACTGGGTCATAAGGTAATTTTGCATACAGCGCTGGTGCAGATGCTTGAGCCATATTATGAAAAAGTAAGGTATATCCATCTGGACTCGCTTTTGCAACTTTAGCTGCACCGATTGTGCCGCCTGCGCCACCAGTGTTTTCCACAATGACAGCTTGACCCAAGTCTTTAGACATGGACTGCGCCAAAATTCGGCCTAATACATCTGTAGAGCCGCCGGGCGGATATGGCACAACAATAGTGAGCTGCTTTTCAGGATAGACAGCATATGCTAGAGATACTGAAAAGCAGCTAAATATTAAAAGAAGTCTGTAGATGAATTTCATAAAGTTCCGATCACATCGTTACAAGATTAGAGAGCCTGAGATCTTACATATTCGAACATAGCGGTATGGTCCGCGCCTTTACCTAACTTCTCATCTGCTTCTTTAGCAGTGAGAACACACTGTCTCGCTAAGTTTGCATAGCAATTCATATTCTCAATAAAACTCAGTGCAATTTGCACATCTTTACGCATTAAAGCTAAGGAGAAGCCAGAATTAAAAGCATCATTGAGCATGAAATTTTCAACTTTATTTTCAGTTGTATTATTTCGACCAGTCGAAGCATTAAATACCTTATTTACAACATGAGGATCTAAGCCGAATTTATTTGCTGCATTTAGCGCCTCAGAGGCAGCAATTAATCCAGCTGCAGATACATAATTATTCAGAGCCTTGACTGCATGCGCTGCGCCTGCATCGCCAACATGAACAATGCTCTTACCCATGTATTCAAGCAAGGGATAAACTTCATCAAAGTGCTCTTTTTTGCCACCAACAATAATTGCTAGGGATCCATCAATCGCCTTTTTAACTCCCCCGGATACCGGTGCATCAACAAACTTAATGCCTAGCTTCTCTAATTGATGATTATTTTCCTTAGATGAGATCGGGCTAGATGAACTCATGTCTATCAAATAACTATTTTTACTTAACTTGCTAGCAATCCCTGTAGATCCATCCTTACCCCATAAGACAGAATCAATGATTGAGCTATCAGGCAACATCAAAATGGTGATATTGGCGTCTGCTATTGCTTGCTCAGGACTTGATACAAACTGAAATCCTTTGTCACCTGAAAACTGCGCTTCAACTTCTTTATTCAGATCAAATCCAACTATTTGATATCCAGCCTTTAGGAGATTCTTTGCCATGGGGACTCCCATCAGTCCTAAACCTATAAAGGCAATCCTTGTATCAGATGGCTTCATTAGATGCCCATTTCCTTAAAGACTTCTTTAGCTACTCGGAAACTATCAATGGCCGCTGGGACACCGCAATAAATCGCAACCTGTAAAAACACCTCTTGAATCTCTTCTTTTGTTAAACCGTTATTAATCGCTCCTCTGACATGTAGCTTTAACTCATGTGGGCGATTTAGGCCTGCAATCATTGCGAGATTCAAAAAGCTGCGCGTTTTTCTCTCCAAGCCTGGACGGTTCCAAATCTCATTCCAGCAATACTCAGTCACCAACTCTTGCATTGGCATATTGAAATCATCGGCATTCTTGAGTGAGTTCTTAACATACTCAGCACCAAGAACTTCTTTACGGGTTTTTAACCCTTTTTCAAAATTCTCACGATTCATCACTTCTCCTAGTTATTGATTATTTTTTAATTGATTTACTTCTTTATTTTTTGCATTATTAATGCTACTTATTTATTTAAAGTATAGGCTAATATCTAATATACATAATCCTGCCCAAGCGCTCCTTAAAACAAGGCCTAGGAGCAAAGAATAATGAGAGCCGAATTAGCTGTATATTTAAGCTATCAATCACACTGGAAGATCATGGATAGAAATATTCTAATTGTCGGAGAATATGGAAAAATATTTCTTGCTCCACTGATACAGGCTCTTGGAGAATCCTGGGTAATTCAGCACTGCACCATCGAACAACCCAAATCTGAATTGCTGAAGCTCGTCTCCAAAGCCCAGATTCTGGTTGTATCAGCAGAGTTGGTTTATTCCAAAGATAAAAAACTGGTTGAGGATCTCATTACAGCCGGTAAGCAACTTCAATTAATCCAGGTGCCGTTTTCTGGCATGGAGTGGCTAAAAAAGGAATGGCTTGCGGATGGCTGCGTCGTTTGTAATACGAATCAGCACTCTGAACCCATCGCTGAATATGTCATGCTGGGTATTTTGGAATTTGCCATTAATATGCGCCACATGGATAGAGAGTTACGCCAAGGTAGATGGACATACGGTGGATCGATTGTGCGGGGAATGAAGCACAGTGAGATTCAGCATAAAACGATTGGTTTTATTGGCTTTGGTCATATCGCCAAGAGAGTCACTGAGCTCGCCACTCCTTTTGGGATGCAGTTTATAGCTATCAGCCGATATCCGCAGGTAGATAGTCGACTGAAGTGGTGGAAAGACAGCTCACATCTAGAGGCCTTGTTAGCAGAAAGTGACTACGTTCTCATTACTGCACCACTGAGCGAAAGCACCAGAGATTTAATTAATGAAGTCACACTCCAGAAAATGAAGCCTACTGGAGTCATTATCAATGTTGCTAGGGGTCCTATTATTAATGAGGCGGCAATTTATCAGGCCCTCAAAAACCATCAGATTGGCGGAGCGCTATTGGATGTTTGGTATCAATATGCAAGTACTGATAATTTAGAAATGCAACCATCAGAACTTCCATTTCATGAGTTAGATAATGTCATCATGACCCCACATACTGCTAGCTGGACAGATCAACTAGATATAAGACGAATTGATTCAGTGATACGAAATATACAGAACTTCATCCATCAAAAACCTTTGGCTGAGGTCGTTTACTAAATAACTAGCGCAACTTGATATATTAATTTTTATAAGTTGGGTCTAGCTTTTCTACAATACGCAGCATCGCAGGCCATTCCATTTCTCCAAATGGTCTTCTTACCTCAGGCTGGTATAGGTGATGGGTCTTTTGAATGACTTCGTCTGGCGGCATTGTTAATTTCACACCGGAAGAGAGTGCATCAACTTGAGCCTTGCATGCCATTTCTAGCCAATATAAAGTATTAAAGGCTTGGGCTATGCTGGGGCCCACCGTCAGGAGGCCGTGATTCCTTAAAATCATGGCAGTTTGATCGCCCAAATCTGCAACCAAGCGTGACTGCTCGTCTAAATCAATCGCGACACTTTCATAGGCGTGATAAGCAATGCCATGAAATCGCATCGCCGTTTGTGTAATAGGCAATAAGCCGCATTCCATCGCAGAAACAGCCATGCCAGCACGCGTGTGGGTGTGAATCACACAACTCACGTTCTCTCTGGCACGATGCACAGCACTATGAATAACATATCCAGCCTGATTAATACCAAAATCTGGATTAGGGTTATAGACTACTTCACCATCTAGATTAATGGTGATTAGATTAGAGGCAGTGACTTCGTTGTACATCAATCCATAAGGATTAATCAAGAGAAGCTCTTCTTCGCTATCGGGAACTCTAGCGGTAATATGGTTATATATCAAATCACTCATACCAAAATGAGCGACTAGCCTGTAGCAGGCTGCTAAATCAATGCGGGCCTGACGCTCAGCGGCACTGACAACATAATTCACTTTATCTATCACTCTCTTACTCCATTGGCTTAATGTCAAAATCACGAATCAACTTTCCAGTATTTTCGTAATCATTTTTTAAGAAGACTGAGAATTCGCCAGAAGAGGCGGAAGTACGAACTTCAGCTCCGCCTTTAGCTAACTTTGCGCGGGTTTCTGGCTCTTGCAATATCAGATTGATTTCATTTAATAAGGTTTTCTGAATAGCTGGTGGCAATGCTACTGGGCCAAAAAGTCCTAGCCAAGCACCAATTTCAAAACCCGGAAAACCTTGTTCAACTACCGTTGGAATTTCTGGCGCAAGTTCCGTTCTTTTGAGAGTAGCAACTGCTAATGGTTTTAACTTCCCTGCCCGTACCATGGCAATACTAGAAGATAGCGTATCAAAGGTTACTGGCAATTGTCCACCAATCACATCTGCTTGTGCTTGACTGCTACCCTTATAAGGAACCTGGGTCATTTCTATATTGGCACGCTTAGCCAGTACTGACATGACCAAGTTACTCGTAGCGCCATTACCAGTGGAACCGTAATTAATTGGAGTTGGGCTCTTTTGCGCATTGGCAAGAAATTGTTGCAAAGTATTAGCTGGATCATTGGGATTAACCACCATTAAGTAAGGCAGCCATACCAGCATGCCAATTGGCGTGAAATCGGTCAATGGGCTGTAGTTCAGGTTTTTATAAATATGTGGATTGATCGACATCGGTGCAGATGCGCTCACCAATAAGGTATACCCATCAGGCTTAGCCTTGGCAGCTATGCCAGCCCCGATACTTCCCGCCACACCAACTTTGTTTTCTACTAAAAATTGCTGCCCTAGTCTTTGCGAAAGTCGATCAGCCATGATTCGGGTGACTGTATCCGTGCCAGTACCTGGTGGAAAGCCGATGATAATTGTTACAGGCCTGTCCGGATAAGCAGCAAGTACAACTAAAGAGCTGCTCAACAGGACAAAAAATCCTAATACCCTGATAAAGAATTTAAGCTTCACTAAAGCCCCCAATTATTTTTAAAGTTTTATAAATGGTGATAAACAAGATATTAGTACAAATAACTAAACGAGGCATTTTTGGGGCGCCTATTAAGGAATGAGGCATCTCCGCCTTCCGAAAGAGGCTCTGCTAATGATCTGTAAACAAGAGTCTAGATGGCCACTAGTAATGTGTGGCTCATGCTTCTAAGGCGTTGTGCTTTGATTAAACAATCTTAATGACCAAATCTGGCAATCGATCTATCGAGCAACGAATCACATCACCCTTGATGACTGGGCCAACATTTTCAGGAGTTCCCGAGTAGATAATATCTCCAGGGTATAGCTCATTTGCTTCAGATAATTTAGATATTTGCTCAGCTACTGACCAAATCATTTGGGACAAATCTGCTTTTTGTTTTACAACTCCATTGACTGAGAGCTCAATATTCCCTTTGGTGAAATGTCCAATATTGGCAAGCTGGAAAATGGGGCCAATAGGTGCAGAGTGATCAAAGGACTTGCCGATTTCCCAGGGCTTCTTTTGATCCCCCATAAAACGCTGTAGGTCTCTGCGCGTCATATCTAAACCAAGCGCATAACCAAATACATGATCAAGCGCTTTTTCAACCGGAATATTCTTACCGCCTTTATTTAAAGCCGCTACTAACTCCACCTCATAGTGGTAATTCTTAGTCAAGCTTGGGTAAGGATGATCCACGATTTTATTTGGCGCTACAAACTGAATGGCATCCGTTGGCTTTTGAAAGAAAAACGGGGGTTCACGCGTCGGGTCAGACCCCATCTCTCTTGCATGCGCCGCATAGTTTCTACCAATACAATAGATCCTACGAACAGGAAATTCTTGGCTAGCACCAGCAATAGGAATATAGACTTGTCCAACATTAAAGGGGGTTTGCACACCCTTGTCATGGGCCTGACTTACGCCTGCACTACTCAAAATAGCTGTACCCACACTCAGCTTCAATACATTGCGACGTGTAATATTTTTTTCTTGTGCCATCTTCTTCCCCTTTGACTACTGTAGTTCTACGAGTCAGGATTGAGTTTATCCGATTCTTGCTCTTGGTTCTTATCGATAGCTGAATACATCTTTAAACTAGGTGCCGTCATTTTTTCGCCATCCCATACTTGGCCACACCAGCACTCGCCCGCATCATTAATAATGCAAACACCTGAGCCGCAGCAGCGTTTATCTGGAGCCTTCATCATTAGACCTTGTCATAGTCGCTGGCAAATTGATGATTTGTATCCCGGTGGTGGGCCTCATCATTGCGAACAGCGATCACGACATCTCTTAGGGTTGCACTAGGTTCAAGTTTCCAATAGTCAATGGCAATCTTTGGGGCAGGCACATTAGGTGTTCGTCCCTCATCAATTTCTTTTAGATATTCGGTATACGAATAGACTGCCTCTTCTTCAAAATAGCCAACTATGCGATGAGCTGTTCTTGGGAAAAATACATAAATAATGAAAAAGAAATTCCAGAAAATAGCCTGCGCAATCAAGACAAGGTAGCGCTCAAACATATTTGGCTTTGCAACCTCGATAAAAGTCATGAGATGCATTCTTTCATTCTCAGCTTCTGCTAAAAGTATTCGAATCTTTGGCCCATAGCCAACTTTCATACTCCGCAAACTTGTTAAATGAGTCCACATTCCAGCAACCATTCCTGGAACTCCTGCAACGGTTTCTAAAACAACAGCTCGGTGCCCATAGCGTTTCTTAAAGAAGGTATCAGCAAAAAAGCGCATGCCTTTGGTGAAAGATAGAGCAACTCGATCAGAAAATTGAAGGGGGGTGTAGTGGTCTGCTTGCATAATTCAAATAACTTTAAATGATTTTTAGATTTTTTGCCTGCACGAGGACTAAACAGCGTTAATTCGCTTATTAGGGGTCGCCTTAAGCAATATCTACACTGACAATAAAGCGACCCTTGAGCAGCCAAAGTCAGCAAATCATCGCTATCAAACAATTTTAAGACTTATTTACTAAACTGAATAAAATCTACATTATTTAAAATACCTTGAGACTACTTCCAAACCCTTTTTCTGCGCTCGTCATCGGCTCCTCTGGAACCATTGGTGGAGCGTTTGTAGGGCTACTTAAAAATAACTCATCCTGTTCAGAGGTAATAGGTATTCATCGCCACTCAGAATATCGAATTGATTACCAAAATCCAGATTCCATAGAATCTTGCGCCACCGCACTCTCTCAGAAAGGACCTTTTAATCTCATCGTCAATACGATTGGAGTACTTCATAGTAGCAATTGGATGCCTGAAAAGAGATTAGATGATCTTAATACTGAACAACTAGTAGAGCTGATGAAGATCAATGCCATTGGTCCAGCACTTACCATTCGCCACTTCTCCAAATTACTGGATCCTAAAAATAGCATCATGGTCACTCTCTCCGCCAAAGTTGGGAGCATTGAAGATAACCGCCTTGGTGGATGGTATAGCTATCGAGCCTCTAAAGCTGCTCTCAATATGTTGATCAAAACAGCATCCATTGAATGGGCACGCACCAAACCGAACACTGCCTTAGTCGCAATGCATCCTGGCACTGTGAACTCAGGGCTCTCTAAACCATTTCGTGGCGAGCAAATTGGAAGACCTGCGCAGGATGCGGTAGCAGATATGTTTCGAGTCATTGAAAATCTAAGGAAAGAGGATTCAGGAAGCTTTGTCTCCTATTCAGGTGAAAAACTACCTTGGTAAAAACTAACGCCCTTTTTAAGTCTGCGACTTGGGTGATTTTCTCCTACAAGCATCTGAGCAGTATTTCACTGATTCCCAATTTTTGGCCCACGATTTTCTCCAGCTCATTTCTTTTTTACAGACAATACAGATTTTGCTTGGAAGAAAAATTTTATTACCTTTAAAGGAAGTCTGCATATCAAGCTCTAGAGATCATTAAGGTGGGTTAGTAGATGCCCTGCGTGCTCCACAATCAATTTTTGATCCTGATCACTGATTCTCTTCAAGTTTGCAGTCATCAATCTGGTACGTGGACTAGATTCAAATTGACTGCGATGTTTAATTAAGAAATTCCAATACAAAGTGGTGACAGGGCAAGCCTTTTCGCCAAAGCGAATATCTGGCTTGTACTGACAAGAATTGCAATAATTACTCATACGCTTGATATAAGCTCCACTAGCAATATAGGGCTTACTCGTAAAGCGCCCACCATTTGCAAATAAGGCCATACCAGCGGTATTAGGCAGCTCTACCCACTCAATCGCATCAACATAGATTGCCAAGTACCAATCACAGACTTCTGATGGCAAGATCTCTGCCAACAAAGCAAAGTTCCCAGTAACCATTAAGCGCTGAATATGATGTGCATAGCCATACTTTAGCGTTTGGCCAATCGCATCTTTCATGCAGGCCATATTAGTTTGACCAGACCAATACCATTGGGGCAGAGATCTTTGATGATTGTAATAATTATCCTGAGCCATCTTGGGCATATCTAGGTAATACATACCTCTGACAAACTCTCGCCAACCTAATATTTGACGAATAAATCCCTCAACCGTAGAAAGGTCTAAGGAGTATTTTTTCCATGCCTGTAATGCAGCATTAATGACTTCACGTGGATTGAGTAATTTCAAGTTCAGCGAGCTCGAAAGAATAGAATGCCAACCAAACGGAGTATCAGTCCACATTGCATCCTCAAATATTCCAAAATTTCTTAAACGGTATTCGACAAAATAATCTAGAGCCTCTAGAGCCTGAGCTCGAGTCACCGGCCACTGAAATTGATCTAAGGATCCAGGATGATTCGAATGAGTTACGTTAACAAACTCAAGCACCTCCTGAGTAAGTGAATCGGGCTCAAAGAAGACTGGGGCCTCAATAATGCCAGGGCCCTTTTTAGGATAGGGTTTGCGATTATCTTGATCAAAATTCCACTGCCCTCCTTCAGGGTTTCCTGTGGAATCAACCAGAATATTGTGGCGCTTACGCATTAAGCGGTAAAAATACTCTAGCCGTAATTCTTTTTTATCAGCTACCCATTCAATAAACTCTTGATGAGAGCAATAGAAGTGGTCGTCCTCGCGCATCTCAAGCCTGAGCGATAACTCTCTTGCCAATTCTTCTATCTGCTGCTTTAAGCGCCATTCGCCTGGCTCAACACAGATTAGATCTGTAACCCCCTCTTCGATAATTTTTGCTTTCAAGGCTTCAACTATTGATAGAGGAGAGTTTTTAATATACGTAAGAGGGTAATGAAGCTCTGTGAGATTTTGGGCAAAATGTCTCATCGCAGATAAAAAGAGTGCAATCTTGGCTTTATGAGACCAGACATATTTGGCCTCTGGAATAGACTCAATCATGACCACTACATCGGTCTTAAAATTAAAGTTCCTAAGGGCAGCCCCCTTTAAATCCAGCTGATCTCCAAGAATCAGCACTAGTCGTTTAGGTGAGTTCATTTATTTTTGTACTGCGTTGGGCAATACGCGCGATCAACCAACTTACTGCGAAGAGCAATATGCTTTGTTGCCCTGCCAGTAACGCGTTTACGCCATAACTCAAAGGAATTCCGTTTGAGCTCATGGCGCATTAATTGAATTACTTGAGACTCAGATAGACCAAATGATTTCTCGATGGCATCAAATGGGGTACGGTCTTCCCAAGCCATTTCAATCAGGCGAGAGATATCAGATTCAGAAAGTGTTTTTAATGAGAGTTTTGTCACTATGCAAGTTTATGACTTATTGAATAAACTTGTAGAACACATCAATATTTGAAAAATCATATGATTGGAAAAATTCGTCAGAAACTGATTTCTATTGCACCAACACCACGCCTAAGAGTGGTAGATCTGGTCTGCCCTATCTGCGACCGCCCTATCCCTGACTCTCAAAAAGATGCTCATCACCTCATACCTAAATCCAAGGGCGGGAAAACTTCGGAGTATCTCCACCGAATTTGTCATCGCCAAATACATGCCCTCTTTACAGAAACTGAACTAGCCACGCAATTCAATACTGCTAAAGTCCTTCAAGAGCATCCTGAAATGCAGCGATTTATTCAATGGGTTAAATCAAAGCCCAATCACTTTTATGAAAAATCACGCAAAAGTTCTCGCTTGAAGGAAAAGTTAACTTAGAAACATGTCACTAACAAGCTCCCATGCTTTATTTCAAGTAGGACTACGATCTAAAAAATTAGCAAAATCAAAGACTGAATTTGGGCCGCGTGCTACCTCTTCAATTTTCTTAAATGGTACGTGAACTACTTTTTGAATTTCGCCTTTTTGCTTTTTTTCTTGCTTGACGTTTGCTTTAGACTCTGCTGGCAAATATGACTTTCGTTCAGGCGCAGTTTGCACCTCACTAAATCGCGGAATATAGTCTTTGATTGCAGAGGATAGGGTCACATTGGAGATGCAATTCATCATATAAGTCTCAAGTGACTGATAGAGCTCTTTTGCAATATCTGATACTTCTATTTTTCTTTTTTTGATGCGATTCATTGCCAAAACGATATCTTTAATAGTAATAATGCGAGGATCTTTTGAAAGTTGATAGCCTCCAGAACGTCCTCTAATTCCAATCACAAGCCCCGAATCTCTAAGAGGGCCTAATAACAGTTCTATGCGACTATTCGACACGCGAAGCCTTTGCGCTATTTCTGGCACAGATACAAGCTGGCCATTCCTTGAATGGCTTGCAATATCAACCAGAGTGTTGAGTGCTACTTTGACGGCTTTAGTGATTTCCATAGCGTATTTGGCATAAAAGTTAGATTAGGGATAGTATGAAACTAAATTCAAAATCATGCTGCGCCGCACCACTTAACCCTATTTAGCTAATGGTTGAAGTTATTAAAACCCACCATCCTCTTGCCTGTCGTCTGCTGCGATTAACAGCCTATATTTTGGCTGGAGGAGTTCTTGCCCAAGCCTTTAGCTGTCTTGCTTCCTATTATTTAATCTATGACTCACAAGCTGCAGGGATGCTTGCTCACCTTTTGATCCAGCATCTTTCATATTACTTTCTCGGGGGCACATTTGTAATCTTAAGTCTTTCGAATGTTCTTATTAAAAAAGGCCTATCTTTCCTAATAAGCATTCGAATTCCATCGCTAACTTTAATATTAGCAATCGCTGCTACAAGCTTTCTTCTAATACCTCGAATGGATTACCTGAGAGAGGCTGCTCTATTAGATGGTATGCCAGTGATGCTTTCACCCTTTGCTAACTATTTTTTAATATTAAATAGCCTCACACTAGTATTTCTCATTGTACAGATCGCTTTGAGTGTCTTAATAGCATGGCGCTTAAGCAAATATTAATCATCCCAGGTAGGCTCGCACTGAGGCAATCAAAGATAGCTGTTGCTCCTGCCTCATAAATTGTCCAATCTCAACTCGCAAGTTAGATTGGCTAATAAAAAATACTTTTGAATCTTTAAGAGGCGGTTCTATTTTTGCCCATTGGGCATTAAATTCATAAATTGCTTCTTTATAACTAATAAACTTTTTAACAATCAGCCGATTGCCATCAATTTCAATAGTTTCACAATCAAGCGCATGTCTGCAGTAGATCAAGAAGCCAATCGTCACTGCACTTAATTCTAGGGCTGTGAAAATAGGAATAACCCATATTCCGGCCAAGAGGAAGCCAGTTGCCACAAGCAATGAAAGGCAGACTAAGGCAATATAAAACTTGAGGAGCTGCTTTGGTGTCAGGGCGCAATTTCTTCGCATTTGCCAACGTTTCATACTCATATCAAGCGCCCGAGAATATCTTGAGAGTTATTTAATCTTGTTTCGCTCTTGGGCTTTAGCCAACTGGTCGGCACTTCTTTGCTGAAAATCGACCATACTGTGATGACCCATTTGATAGCAAGGGCAATGCTTACCTAGAATCCAGCGGGCGAGTTTGATGCGAATTTTTTCTACCATTGATATCTCCTTATATTAAGCTAATAATGTAAACGGAAATGGGATTTTGTGTTGAGGACGGACGAAAATAGAGGGGGATTTCAAGGGCTAGCTGGAAGTCAGCAAAAACGATGTAAATCCATTACATTGAATACATGAATAATTCAAATACTGCTCCAAATAAAATACCGCTATTCCCCCTAGAAACGGTACTTTTCCCAGATGGCGTAATTACCCTCAAAATTTTTGAGGCGCGCTATCTTGACATGATCAAACAATGCTTACGAGAGAAAACGGAGTTTGGCGTTATTAGTATTATCAAAAATATAGATGCCGATAATGAAAGCTCACTGATCACTTTTTCAAACATTGGCACTCTTGCAATCATCGAAGACTTCGATCCTATTCAGCCCGCACTATATATGACTAAATCGCTGGGAACGCAGCGCTTTAAGTTGTTGAGAAGTGTTCAAGAACCTAATGGGCTTTGGGTAGGCGAAGTGGAACTTTTAGATAAAGACCCCCTTATTCCTATTCCTCAAGAGCATCAAAAGGCAACTAAATTATTGGATGAAATCATCTCAGTGATACAAAGCCAAGATCTTTTAGGTGATGCTCCGTTTAAGAAACCATTTAAGGTTGAAGATTGTGGTTGGGTTTCAAATCGTCTAGCCGAGCTTCTACCAATCTCCTTAATTCAAAAGAACCATTTACTTGCACAAACTAATCCTAGAATCAGGCTTGATCTGATTTCAGAAATTATTGAAGATGACGATTTAAGAAATCAAATGATGCATTGACGCCATGCTTGATGAGCTCATTCGGAAAACTATTCGGGAAATGGTAGGGGGTAGTAGTGGACCCCCGGTGGCATTCCTTACTCCCAAGGGGGATCGAGGCATCTTTGGCCCTGAATCTATTGCCTGGAGAGTTCATGCTGACTTTATCTCTATGATGATTGGGGGTATTAGCTCCTTGGTACTACAAGCGCTACATCCCCAAGCATTAGCAGGCGTCTGGGATCATTCAAGCTTTAGAAAAGATCTCAAAGGAAGATTAGGTAGAACTGCCTACTTTATTGCTGCAACAACTTATGGGTCTCATGAAATGGCTCATGAGATTATTAATAAGGTGAATAGGATTCATCAACAGATTCATGGTGTCGATGAGTTTGGGAAACCTTATATTGCAACTGATCCCCATCTATTAGCCTGGGTCCATCTCACTGAAACCCTCAGTTTTCTAGAGGCCCACCAAAGCTATCGATACCCAATACTCACCAGGCAGGAGCAGGATCAATACTTTAAAGAAATGAAGGTCTTAGGAGAGATGCTTGGCGCTCAAAATCTACCGGATACCCTTCAAGG
>Ga0194035_1000231_pt1 | contig 33931 bp, 36 predicted proteins | sample JunL2320m_MetaG_FD_148680 | JGI IMG/M metagenome (GOLD analysis project Ga0194035, IMG submission 148680) | Anoxic zone freshwater microbial communities from boreal shield lake in IISD Experimental Lakes Area, Ontario, Canada - Jun2016-L239-20m | ecosystem: Environmental > Aquatic > Freshwater >...
GGGTGCGCTTGGTACCGACACAGGCGGTTCGGTGCGTAACCCAGCAAGTTTTTGCGGCGTGGTCGGGCTCAAGCCAACGTATGGTGCAGTGTCACGCTCGGGGTTGATTGCTGCTGTGTCGTCGTTTGACCAGGCAGGCCCAATAACCAAAACAGTCGAAGATGCGGAACTTATTTTTAATACGATTCGCGGCAAAGATATTCTCGATGCAACTTCTATTGATGAAGATCTATATCTAAAAAGAAATAAAGAAATAAAAAGGATAGGAGTTTTTGCAAGCGCGGTTACTGCAGGTGTCTCTGCAGAGGTAGAAAAAGTTTTTAAAGATTCCCTTGCACAGTTGGAAAAACAGGGATATGAACTTGTTGATATTTCTATCCCTTCAATGCAGCCCGCACTTGCGGCGTACTACATCACTAACTTTGCTGAAGTGTCGTCCAATCTTTCTCGTTTCGACGGCGTCCGCTACGGTCTTTCGCTCCAAGGTGAGTCGCTTTTTGACGACTATGCAAAAAGCAGAGGGGAAGGGTTCGGTGCAGAAACCAGGCGTAGAATTATTTTAGGAACATATGTGCTTTCAGCTGGGTACTACGACGCATATTACGGAAAGGCTGTGGCTGCACGCGAGCAACTACGAAAAGAATTTGAAGAGGCCTTTAAAGACGTAGATGTTATTGCAACGCCAACAATGCCGACACCAGCGTGGAAAATAGGCGAAAAATCAGACCCGCTTTCCGCCTATTTGGCCGACATTTTTACAGTAACTGCAAACTTAACCGGCAACCCAGCAATTTCTGTGCCCATGGGCACAGTCGATGGCCTTCCCGTCGGCATACAATTTACTGCAGCGCACGGAGATGAAGAAACTTTGTTTCGGGTGGGGAAGAATGTAGCAGGCGAAGAAAAATAGGGCGTACAATAGGAAGGTAATCTATGTTCACTATCGACTTTGCAGCTATATTTACGCGCATCTACGAACTCGTGCATGGCACGCATGTCGACGTACACAGTCTCTACAGCCAGCTGATAAGTACGGCTAGTATTATTGCGGTGGTGGGTTTAAGTCTGGCACTTGTGATGCTTGTGACTCTCGTGTTTGTAAACATTCGTTTGCATGAGTTGGAGCATCATGGGTTCCATGCGATGGAAGTACACGACCATGCAGAGCACGAGCATGAAGTGGTGCACGAAGCAAAAAACCCACGCTGGGAAGCAGTGTCGATGCTCGCCGCTTCTACGAACGAAAGTGACTGGCGCCGCGCCATTATGGAAGCCGACATTATGCTGTCGGTGTTGCTTAACGAAAAAGGCTACAGCGGCGCCACATTAGGAGACCAATTAAAAATGGCAAATCCGCTGCAATTTACCACCGTGGACATTGCATGGGAGGCGCACCGCATGCGCAACGCACTGGCGCACTTGGGCGAAGCTTTTCCGCTTACGGAACGTGACGCGCGTGCAACAATAGACCAATATAGAAGGGTGTTTGAAGAGTTCGACTATATTTGATAGACTGCTTTTATACGGGCGCGTGGCTCTGTAGCAGTGCAAAATACTACATATAGCGGGGTGGAGGAGTAGTACCTCACAAGGCTCATAACCTTGGGACCCGGGTGCAAATCCCGGCCCCGCAACCAAAATATAGAAAACCCGGCATAAGGCCGGGTTTTCTGATCTCAAGCCAAACCCGGCCCCGGATATGTGGTTGAAGCAAAGGAGATAAAATGCTAGCGTGTCTGTACGTCGGTGTAGCTCAGGTAGTTAGAGCATGGCACTCATAAAGCCAAGGTCGAAGGTGCAAGTCCTTCCATCGACACAAAGTGTGAGGGAGCGCCATGCCAATGCATGGCGCGTAAGGACTTGCACGGCACAGCGATGTTTTGCACTTGCAAAACCGCGAGCCGGGGCTGCAGGCGAATTCTGCGACGGCAGAATTTGACCGAAAGCCAGTCCACTAGTAATTTGAAAATAACCGCCAAGTGCGCTACTGTAGGCGATGTTCCTCATTTGCGGCCATAGCTCAATTTGGTTAGAGCGCTTCCCTGTCACGGAAGAGGTTGCCGGTTCGAGTCCGGTTGGCCGCGCATCATATTTGGTGTGTACAATGGTAGGTACACATGAGCCCTCTCGCACGTTTACCGTATTCTGTTTCAAAATGGGTTGACCCGTTTATTTTGTGCGCAACCACCTTGGTTGCATACTGGGCTTTTTCGCGTGCGGCCATTTCTAACCTGGTACTTGCGGCAGCCATTGTTGTGGCTGTCGCCAGTGCCATGACGCTGTTCGAATGGGTACGGTTGCCAGTGGTGGCACGGAGGCAACCGCTATCAAAAATATTTTCGCACTCTGCGACAACGTGGCTCGGCACGCTTGCAGGCCTCGCCCTTACCTGCGCTTTGTGGGGGACGTTGGCAATATATCGGGACGCATACTACGCGCCTTTTTTTGACATACTCCCACTTATTCTTATCGCGGCGCCATTGTTGAGCGCGATATTTATTCTTGCTGCAGACAATTTACTGGGACCGTCAGTGCAGGGCGGCTATCAGCTCGGGCTTTTTGTGCTGGGCCGTACGCGAGAGGTCAACTGGCACCTTGTGCGTGACAACCTACTCATGTGGTTGCTGCGCGGGTTTTTCCTGCCGATAAATTTTTGCGAACTGGTGCGCGCTATGGGAGTATTTCGCGGACACGAACTTTCGCTGTTGCAAGGGTCGTGGCCTGCGGCCGAGTACTACGTGCTGGTTATGATATACGCCCTCATTATTGCTGCGGTAACCCCCGGCTACTTGTTTGGCGCGCGGCTTATTGGTACCGAAACAAAGGCAGTCAGTTCAACCTGGTTTGCGTGGGTCGTCACACTCGCGTGCTACGCACCGTTTGAAGTTGTCGTGTTTAAAAATTGGTTTAACTACAACCCCGCGGCTGCAAGTCCTGCGTGGTTCCAGCCATGGGTGCAGCATCTGCAACATCTGCCCGCAGTGCTTGAAACGGTAGGCGGGGCTATTATCCTGTTTGCACTTATACATTTGTGGGCCGAAGCGCAGTTTGGACTACGCTCGTCCAACATAAGCAACCGCGGAATTATTACCACCGGTGCGTACCGATTTTGTAAACACCCAGTGTATGCAACTAAATGTGCTGTGTGGTTTCTGATATGGCTGCCGTTTGTTTCGGGCGTGACGGTCTTCGACAGTCTGCGGCTTACTTTTTTGTTTGCGTGCGTGTGCGGGATATATGCCCTCCGTGCACTTGCAGAAGAAAAATTGTTAAGCGCCGACCCCGACTATGTTGCCTACGCATTGTGGATAGACGAACACGGCGCATTCAAATTCCTTGGTTCTCTTTTTCCGCCGCTCCGGTTTGCCTGGCGCTTGGCATATTGGCAAAAACATCCTACGAGTACTTAGAATGAAAGCTTAAGAGTGATTTATTAGCAGTAAGTAGACCTATGCTATAGTTTAAATATGATTCCCAAACAACTGCTTGTGGATTTATACAGCAAACAAGGACTTTCTTCGGCTCAAATTGCGAAACGTGAAAAGTGCTCCGCTACAAAAATCGATTACTGGCTTTCAAAGTATGAAATTCCAAAGCGGAGTATTAGCGACGCAATATATAAAAAAAGAAATCCAAAAGGCGATCCATTTTTATTTCAAAAACCAAAAACAATTTCTACAGCCATTCTCTATGGCCTTGGTATCGGGTTGTATTGGGGAGAAGGGACAAAAAGAAGTAAAAATTCTGTTCGACTTGGCAATAGCGACCCATTTCTTATACGAAAATTTATTCAATTTTTGGAGGTACTTTATAGTATTGATATACGTAGGTTAAAGTTCGGACTTCAGATATTTGGAGATATGAACGGGGAAGAAGCACTAACATTCTGGATCAAGAGTTTAAAGGCAAAAAGAGAGCAATTTTACGCACCTATTATTACTCCTCATCGTGGAGTTGGAAATTATAGAAGAAAAACAAAGTATGGTGTCCTAACCCTCTACTTTAATAACAAGAAGCTTCGTGATATCATCTGCTCTGCCATCGACCAAGAGTCGAGGTAGTGCCGTTGTAGCTCAGCTGGTAGAGCAACTCCATGGTGGGACGCAAAATCCCTGCCCACGTAGATGGTAACGTCTACGCGAATCCCGAATAACGGTTAATAGCCTGGCACAGGCCAAGACCGTGGCGCGTAAGCGCCCGAACGACTGACAAGGGTCTCCAGTGTCTGGAGAAAAATACAGTCTAGCCCTCTTATAGTGCTTTTAAAAAAAGAGGTGTAAGCGAAGGAGTAGGTCCCCGGTTCGATTCCGGGCAACGGCTCCCGATTGTGTATCGGAGAGATAATAGCGCGCCGAGGTAGCTCAGCTGGTAGAGCAGCGGTATCGTAAACCGCAGGTCGGGAGTTCGATCCTCCCCCTCGGCTCCATATAGAAAAAGAAAAACCGCCTAGTTAGGCGGCAGAAAGTTCTTGCAGTTTGTCGGTCACTTCTTTCAACATATCAAACTGCTTCCAAAGGAAGTCCGTCATTGTCACAAGGCTCGAAAAAACACGGATTCCTGTCTCAAGTGTTTCGAATCTATCTTCCTTCCGAAACTGTCTGTCCAGTCGAAGGATATCTTCTACGTCCGTGGGTTCAATCAAAAAGCGATGCTGCGTGTGAGTGTCTTCGGCTGTCTCAACTTTTGTTGAGCTTAAATGATGAACAGTCGTATAGTCATCGCCTATTGTTAGCGTACCATCTCCATTTTCGACACAAGGGATAGAAAAGCCTGTCTCCATAGCAATTTCTCGAACCAGTGCTTGGAGCGGAGTTTCATTCATCTCCACGCCTCCAGCTGGGAATTTCCATTGAGGAAACTGAAGTTCAGGGTTTCGTACCAGGAGAGTTTTGCCTCCGGAAACAATTGCTGCAATAACCGCAGGACGAGTTGTGCTTTTAGTATTCAGATCAATATTCACAATGTGCCTCACAATCAATGTCTAATTTCTTTTTAGCAGGAAATGCTAAAAAGTCAACGGCATGATAAAGTAGTTTTTATATGCAGTCCAAGGAAGATATCCAAAAACGAATTATAGAAATTGAAGCGGCGATGGAGCTCTCTGATTTTTGGAGCGTACCTGCCAAAGCGCAGCAGTTGATAAAAGAATTGCAGGATCTGAAAGAGGCGGCAGAAGGTGGTGGAAAATATGACAAAGGTAATGCAATTATTATGATTGTTGCAGGTGCGGGTGGTGACGATGCCGAAGACTTCGCCCACATGCTTTTGGAAATGTACAGAAAGTATTCTGAAAAGCGCGGGTGGGGCATGCGCGCGCTGCACGCAAACGAAAACGACCACGGTGGCTACCGTAATGTCACTGTGGAAGTCGAGGGTAAAAATGCGTACGGTACTCTACAAAAAGAATATGGCGTGCACCGTTTGGTGCGTATCTCGCCCTTTAATGCATCTAAAAAACGTCAGACCTCATTCGTGTTGGTGGAAGTATTGCCCGTGATAGAAAAAATTGGGAGTTTTGAAATACCTGAAAGCGAGCTCGAAATTACGTTTGCTCGTTCAAGCGGGCCGGGCGGGCAAAACGTTAACAAACGCGAAACTGCCGTCCGCGTGGTGCATGTCGCAACGGGTATCTCAGCACATGCCGACGGCGAACGCACGCAAGGTGCCAACAAGGAAAAGGCGCTAGCGATTGTAAAAGCAAAACTCTTTCATTTGCTGGAAGCCCAGCGCAAGGAAACAGTCGCCGAGCTTTCCACAAACATGTCAAAGATCGAATGGGGGAGCCAAATTCGCTCGTACGTGCTGCACCCATACAAATTGGTTAAAGACCACCGCACCGGAGTAGAAGTGCACGATGCCGAAAAAGTGTTAGACGGGAACATCGAGCCGTTTTTAGAAGCAGAAAAGAGTTTATAGCCCAGTTTGCCCGGGGCTTAAATAGGGTACAATAGGAAGGTTACATTTCTATGATCTACTACGACCGTGTCAGTAAGATATATGCCGACAGTTCTATCGCACTTGAAGATGTGAGTTTTTCTGTCGAGCCCGGCGAGTTTATTTCTATAGTTGGACACTCGGGTGCGGGCAAGACAACGCTTGTAAAAATGCTGCTCGCTGAAGAAAAGCCTTCCTCGGGTTCTGTCTTTTTTGAATCGATAAACGTGCACGAAGTGCCGATGAATCGTATCAATCGCCTGCGCCGCAAAATGGGCACCGTGTTTCAAGACTTTCGTTTACTTCCGCAAAAAACTGCGTACGAAAATATCGCCTTCGCTATGGAAGTTGCCGGCCGCCACGAAGACGAGATACGCTCCGACGTCCCACATGTGCTCGACTTGGTCGACCTGGGCGACAAAGCAAACAACTTTCCTGACGAACTTTCAGGTGGCGAACAGCAGCGCGTTGCTATTGCGCGTGCCATTGTAAACCAGCCCGACGTCATTATTGCCGACGAACCTACAGGCAACCTGGACCCGGTTAACACGTTTGAAATTGTGCAGATTTTGAAGAAAATCAACGACCTGGGGACAACTATCATTTTGACCACACACAACAAAGGGGTTATTGACAGCCTTAAAAAACGCGTTATTACCATGGACCGCGGGAAAGTGATCCGTGACGACAGGGAAGGTAAATACATTTTATAATAAAATATGTCATTTTTTCGCATGTGCGAAATTGTGACCAATTTGCAATTTTTTTGAATCTGTTGTAGAGTTTTTTTGAAACAGTCCTTATACAACAGAGTATAGAAGGGGGTCCAACATGGCCAAGGGAAATAAGGAAGAGCGGAAGGTGCTGTATCGCGCCGTCCGTTTTGAGATTAAGCTCAATGCCGAGCAGGAACAACTCTTGCTTGGTGTGAGTGAAAACTTACGAGATGTCTGGAACTGGGCGCTTGAACAGCGCGTCCAGGCATGGGAAGCCTACAGGCGGCAAAAGCAAGAAGGCGTCAAAAAGCCTGACGTGCGTTTGCCCACGCTCTTCGACCAGATTAACCTGCTCACCGGCTTGCGAGCGCAAGATGAGGAGTATGGAGTGGTGGGCACGCATGTGCCGCGCAACTGGCAGGAGGAAACGCTCGACACGCTCGACGGTGCCTTCAAGTCGTTCTTCGCGCTTGCGAAAAACGGTGACCGTGATGCACGGACACCTGGGAAGCGCGCGGCACCGTCGTGGGATTTAGAAGCGAAACGATTCTACGAAATCTCTGGCCGCTTTCTTTCTGGATCTCGGCCGGTGCAAGGTGGCAGGTTGGTGCTTGCGCCGAACATCTTCGGGAAGGATATGCTTAACTTTCCTATTCCCGAGTACCAGCAGATGCAACTTCGCCGGGGCTTGGGGGTGAAGAAGTTCACCCTCTTTCGCGACGAACCGCGACTGGAAAGGCCGGGGAAGTATTTCGTGTCGCTCGTATATGAAATCGAGCGGCCCGAAACTCTTGCCTTTTCTTCAGACAGTGCCGTGTACTTGGCACTTGGTGCTACATGGTTGGGCATTCTTTCTTTCAACCGTGAGCAGATCGTCAAATTCTGGCGGCCGGACAAACATTGGAAGCCGGAAATTGATGCGGTCGAAGGCCGCCTTTCTACCAAGGCCACGGGTGCGACCAACCGAACTCCTCTTACTAAGCGTTCGCGAAAGTGGAACAGGCGCAATCATGCTCGGCGTATCATGAACTCGTTCATGGCACGGCAGCAAAAACAGGACCAGCGCGAAGTGGTTGCCTGGCTGCTTAAACAGGGTACACACTTTGTCCTGCAGGACATGACCATCCGTGGAGGGCTTGCGGACGCAACCAAGCCTGAACGCACGGGACAGCTTGGCCTGAACTGGTCGGTGCAAAACACGGGCTCCATAGGCCGGTTTGTCGCGCACTTGGAAGAAAAGGCCAAGGAACACGGAGGGATCGTGTGTAAGTATGAACCCGACTTGTTTCCAATGCCTGGCCGCGGTGCGGAAAACAAACTCCCCATGGCACGTCAGCTCAGAGACAGGTTCCTTGAGGAGATCTTCTGACACAAGCAGCCTCGGACGCACAACGCGCCCGGGGCTTTTTCTTTGCTTTGAGCATGAAAAAATATTTGGTACGCTGAATACCTCATGAACTCTCTGTGGCTTGAACGTGTGTCTGTGTACCGTACAACACCACTCGCTCTTTTGAGTGCCAAGGAGTTACTTGAAATAAAAGACTCGCGCCGTACCCATCTTTTAAAGAAATACAAGCTGGATATTCCTCATCGTGCATACACGGGCGCTGATACCTACGAACGCATACTTTTGTGCGAAGCACGGAATGCGAAAGTATTCTGGGAGGCGTATGCAACACTCTTGCCAGTCTGGTGCGCAAGCTTTAAACGAAAACCACATGGCCCTGACGTGGTAAATAAACTGCTCGATGTGGGATACCATCATCTGGCTACAAAACTTGAGAAAATCATCGGTGAGAAGCACATTTCGTCTTCTCTTGCACTCATCCATCGCGCACAGAGTGCAACAAGCAAACCACTTATATATGACCTAATGGAACTATTTCGCGCTGACACCGTCGATTTTGTGCTGCTGAAATATCTGCGATTGAAGAAAAAGCCAATAACCAACGCACAGGAACACATAGGGCATTTTTTGGCCGAAGTAAACGCGACGATGGACATACCTCACTATTTGCGGGATTTTAAACAGTGTCATGCGTATCGGTATTACATGGAACTCCAAGTTGTGAAGTTTATAAAGGCCGTCAACAGAAGAGAGGTGTTTGAGCCATTGCTTTTGCCGCGTCGGCACGACTCGCGATGTGCGTGCGGCACTGAAATTCCGGCGGTTGACACGGCAGAAACGGTGTAGTACTCTCAATTTAGAGAGATTCTTTGAAACGTGAGAAAAACATCGTCTTGTTTAGGCAAGATTCCGCTGTTTTTCTCATCAAAGTTCCCTTGTGGACCATGGATTTCGTCTATGGTTTATGCGCTGTAGCGGCGCCGCCCGGGTCCTCGTGAATGGCCCGGTGATGAAGCTTGGGGTTCGCCTCAAGAAAACCCTACTTATTCACTAGGTTCCCAAGTCCCTCTTCAGGAACAAGGGGGTACGCTACATCCTTCTTCGTCACGTATCGCATCATTTTCCGGGTTCCCAAGTCCCTCTTCAGGAACAAGGGGGTACGCTACAGATCAATGTGTTGCGTTGGTTCAGGCATTGGGTTCCCAAGTCCCTCTTCAGGAACAAGGGGGTACGCTACCGACAAAAAGACGTGGGATTGGTGGTTCTTGGGTTCCCAAGTCCCTCTTCAGGAACAAGGGGGTACGCTACTTACAGCAACTTTTTGGGCTACAGCCGCATGGGTTCCCAAGTCCCTCTCAAAAATCAAGTTTGTCGACCCTAGCATTGCTGGGGTCTTTTCTTTTTATGGGTTAAACTAATTGGATATGAGTTGGATAACCACTAAAAGAATTTTCCGTGCAGGGTTCCTCGATTTTTGGAGGAACGGCTTCGTCTCCCTCGCATCAATTCTGGTTATGACTGTCACGCTCTTTGTGTTGGGGATGACGCTCTTTGCGGGCGTCATTTTAGATTCGGCACTTTCCGAGCTGCGCAACAAGGCCGACGTAAATGTGTACTTTACAACAAGCGCGCCCGAAGAGCAGATAGTGCAGTTGCAGAAGTCGCTGCAAGCATTACCTGAAGTACAGTCGGTCGAATATGTCTCCGCTGCTGACGCCCTTGCCGCGTTCCGCGAGCGGCATCAAAACGACCAGCTTACCCTGCAGGCATTGCAAGAGCTGGGCGACAACCCGCTTGGGGCCGTGCTTAACATCCGCGCAAAAGATATTTCGCAGTACGACGTTATTGCTAAGTTTTTGCAGCAACAACAAGCGCTTTCAAGCAGCCAGGCAGGCATTATAGACAAAGTAAACTACTTCGACGAACAGCATCGCCAGGCGCTCGACCGTCTGCAAAACATCACCGACTCCGCAAGCCGCTTAGGGCTCATCATCATACTTATTTTAGTACTCACCACGGTCGCAATTTCCTTTAATACACTCCGCCTAGCAATATACACCTCGCGCGAAGAAATTCAGGTTATGCGCTTGGTTGGTGCGGGGCAGTTTTATATTCGCGCGCCGTTTATGGTGGAAGGTGTGCTGTACGGGCTTATTTCGGGCGTTATTACCTTGGTGATGTTTTACCCGCTTACGTACTGGTTGGGGGAAGCAACCGCAAATTTCTTTGGCGGTGTTAACGTATTTTCCTACTACATCGGTAACTTCCTACTCTTCTTTGGTGTGCTTATTGGCACGGGGGTGGTCTTGGGCGCAGTGTCCAGCTACTTGGCGGTGCGTAGATATTTAAAGATTTAATATTTTTGTATGGCAGCAACTCCTAAATATATTTTTGTGGTGGGCGGGGTGATGTCGGGTGTGGGTAAGGGCGTCGCAACGTCGTCTATTGGGAAAATACTCAAAGCAAAAGGTTTTAAAGTTACTGCAATAAAAATAGACCCCTACATTAACGTCGACGCGGGCACGATGAACCCGACCGAACACGGCGAATGTTTTGTGCTAAACGATGGCTACGAAACCGACCAAGACATGGGCAACTACGAGCGCTTTTTAGACGAGACTCTGCCAGAAGTTAACTACATGACAACCGGCCGGGTGTACTTGGAAGTTATCCGCCGCGAACGCAATTTGGAATATGGGGGTAAAAACGTCGAAGTGGTGCCCGACGTACCGCTTGAAGTTATTCGCCGTATTACCGCAGCGCAGGCAAATGCAAAAGCAGACGTAACGATAATTGAAGTGGGTGGCACCATTGGCGAGTACCAAAATATTATATTTTTGGAAGCGGCCCGTATGCTCAAGCAAAAATTCCCGCGCGATGTGGCCATTGTGATGGTTTCCTACGTGCCAATACCTGGCAACATCGGCGAGATGAAGACAAAGCCTACGCAGTACGCGGCGCGCTCGCTTAACTCAGTGGGTTTGCAAGCAGATGTTATCTTGGCGCGGGCCAGTGTGCCGCTTGACGAAAAGCGGAAGGAAAAAATTGCAGTCTTTTGCAACATCCCTAACGACCGAGTTATCTCTGCACCCGATGTGGAAAGTATCTACGATGTCCCAGGTAATTACGAAAAAGATGGCTTGGGCAACATTTTGACCGATGTGTTGTCGCTCGAAGCGCGCCCAACCGACCTGGGCGACTGGGAAGCATTTGTACAAAAATCTAAAAGTACGACAGAAGAGGTGAACGTTGCCGTTGTTGGTAAATATTTTTCATCTGGAGAGTTTGTATTGTCCGATGTATACATTTCAGTATTGGAGGCAATTAAGACAGCCGCGTATCATCTAGGCCTTAAGCCAAAAATTACCTATATCAGTTCGCAAGACTTCCAGTCGGGCAAATTGCCACTAAGTGAACTAGACAAGTTTGCGGGTGTTGTGGTGCCTGGCGGCTTTGGCGAAACAGGTGTCGAGGGTTTGATTATGACCGTGCAGTATTGTCGCGAAAATAAAATACCGTACTTTGGTCTGTGCTACGGTATGCAGTTGGCGGTGATAGAATATGCGCGCAATGTTGCAGGCCTTGCGGGTGCACACACAACCGAAATTAAAAAAGATGCGCCATATCCAGTTATCGACATCATGGCGACGCAAAAAGACATTGTCGAAAAAGGGAACTACGGCGGCACCATGCGCTTAGGTGCGTACCCGTGTGTTGTGGCATCTGGCACGACTGCAGCCGATGCGTATGGGAAAGGAGAAATTTCTGAACGTCATCGCCACCGGTTTGAAGTAAACCCAGCCTATGTGGCGCAGCTCGAAAAAGCAGGGTTAGTATTTTCCGGTAAGTCGCCAAGCGGAGTACTTATGGAAATTGCCGAACTCCCTAAAGACAAACACCCATTTTTCCTTGGGACTCAGTTCCATCCGGAATTACTTTCACGGCCACTTACTCCGCACCCACTCTTTTTGGCATTTTTGAAAGTTGCAGGTAAAAAGTAGAACGTATATGAAATTGCGCCGAACACATGCCCTGGTTGTTTTGGGGGCGTTGCTGGCCGGTGTTGTTCTTGGTTGGTATATACACGCTTTTGCCGTACCGGCAGGTGTGTATCGAGGCGCAATTGTCCGCGACGACAACAGCGGCTATTCTCTTATTGACCCTATACTTGCGTGCGACATCGGCCCGGAGGATGCATTTCCAGAATTAAATCCCATAAAACAGGCAATTGCTAATACTATCGCTGACGATATACGTGCAAAAAATGCAAGGGCAATTTCTGTGTATGTACGCTTGCTCAAGAGTGGGAAGTGGTTTGTCATAAACCCCGACAGTACGTATGCTCCGGCGAGTTTGCTCAAGGTATTTATTATGACCTCATACTATAAAGAAAATGAGGACTACCCTGGCGTGCTAAACAAGCAGCTTGTGTATCAAGGTTCAGAAAACCCAACCGACGACAACCCCGGCGAAGTCATACCACATTTGACCTCCGGCCAGACATACAGTGTCCGAGATATTATCCGACAGATGATAGTCTATTCCGACAACGATGCGTTCAATACACTTGTAAATAACTTCGATGCAAAAACACTCGCTGCGTTTAATGATATTTTTACAGACTTAAACATTCCCTCGCCCGCAACACAAAGCGAAGACAAGCTACAGTTTATGACGGTAAGCGCATATGCCACCATCTTCCGTGTGTTGTTTGGTGCAACGTATCTAACACGTGACGACTCTGAACGAGCACTTTCACTTCTTACACAGGCGCAGTATAAGGACGGGATTGTGTCGGGGGTCCCTGCGTCACTTGCAGTTGCACATAAGTTTGGCGTGCGAAGTATCCCGGCAACTGCTACTACGCCCGCAGCAAGTGAGTTGCACGACTGCGGAGTTGTGTACTATCCAAACCACCCATACCTGTTGTGTGTGATGACACACGGCAAAGACTTTGCAAAATTACAACAGAACTTACAAGACATTTCAAAAGTTACGTATCAACAAATGGATGCGTACTACGCTAGCCGCCCGGCTGTCGCAACAACTACTCCTCCGGTAGGGAAGTGATGAATCTCATTTTAGGTATATAGTTCGGTGCTAAACTTAGAGTATGAAAATCGAAGGAGTTGCCCGACCTGACCAGAAAGAAGTTGGTATGGTAGAAGCAATGTCGAAACGTATCGAAGAGTCTGTTATGCGTATGGTATTGGAAGCTCCAAATAGAGAGGATATAGCTTCAACGGCAACATATATAACAGAGCGTTTTAGACAGCGCGGACAGGCTCTTTTTCCTGAACGCGCCCAAGAATTTGAAGCTTTGATAGAGAGATTAAAAACTTTTCCTTACAGCAGTGTTGAAGCTCTTCCTAAAGAGATAACCAAACAGATAAATGTATTTCTCGTTGATAAAATATCTCCTGAAGATTTGGAGACTAAATTGCGTGAAAATTTAGTTGAACAAAGCGATTGGGCCTCCGTTAACGAAGCGTTGTCGTACCATATTGAGGAAAAAGATATTGGGATTCATATCCCAATGATGTTTACCAAAAAACCGATGGAGATGTTGCAGTTGTTTGAAGAAGGCTTGCATATGCTAGCCGCGAAAATTAAAAATGACCCGTTGTTCGCAGGGGTTGAAAGAGTAACTGGGCAGTCTTGGATCATTTACGAACATCCCTACATCATGAAGAAAATGGGTTTTGAGGTTAGCGAAGTAGACGAAAAAGAAAAGAAAGCGTTTGCTTCAATAAGCCGAGAGAATTTTCTTAAGCGTTACGGAAGCTAGCTTGTTTTAATTTAACCAAAGTTATGTGCTTCACCGCGTAAAAGTTCAAAACCTTTTTTAACGTTTGCAAATTCTGCATCTGTAATTGGAGCGGAAGATACAGAAGCTAGTTCACTCTCTGCGACCCATTTATATTCGGAGTGGTCTTCGGGGTTGATGCAAATATTTTCCAGTGGGTCGGTAAAGGTAGCAAAGTAAACCGCTTCAATAGAGTGGGAGCCTTTTATAGGGTTTATGTAGGTAAATACGGCAAACGGGTCACCGACAGAAATATGCATGCCATGTTCTTCCATTACTTCGCGCTTTAATCCTTCAACAACGTCTTCGCCGAAGTCTATGTGGCCACCGGGGATTTCAAACACGCTCGGCAAAAACTTTTTTGTATCTGCGCGTTTGGGCATAAACACTTTTTCTACGCCGTCAAAATTGTGGTGGATAAATGCACATGCGGATATTACTTGTTTGCCCTGCGCGGGCGTTTCGCTGTCGTGCGATATTATTCCCATAGGTTTATTTTATACTAGTTCTGATGTCTAAGTCCTCTTTTCTAAAATCCCATTGATTTATAAGCTCTAAAAATTTGCTGCCAGACTTGGACTCGAACCAAGATAAACGGATTCAGAGTCCGTTGTCCTACCATTAGACGATCTGGCAATGTTCACTTCGTGAACTTATTGTCCAATTATTACATTAGACGATCCCTCGGCCGTAGCTCCGTCCTACGGGCGAGGCTGGCAATTTTTCCTTCAACTCTCTTTTGCCTTTTGGAGTTTTGTAGAAACGTTCCTGATAAAACGCTTCATACTTATCACTATATTCTTCCTTATAGATCAACTCAACCGGCAACCTACTTTTTGTCGCTCGCACCTTTCCGTTCTTATGCTGCTCTATTCGTTTTGTAATATCACCAGTACAACCTATATACAGATTGCCGTCCTTCTTACTTTTCAAAACATATACGTAATGCATATGATTTAGACGATCCCTCGGCCGTAGACCGTCCTACGGGCGAGGCTGGCAATACAGTTCCAAAATACACCGAAACAGCCTTCTTTTCAATCCTCTCCTCTTTTGCTATAACCAAGACGCCGAACTTGTGGGGCAACACGATGGGCGGGCATCTTAGAAGCAGGTGCCTGTTATAGCAGCTGTAAAAGGCCACCAACGTTGAAACCTTGTGAGTTCGACACCCCCCCCCGCATACTGCGGGGGATATTTAATTCTCGGGTAGAATGAAATTATGAAAATCAGTTTTAGTTTTCTCTGGTACGACTTTTGGGTCGGATGGTTTTATGATAGGAAGTCGAAAACTCTCTATATTTGCCCGGCTCCCATGTGCGTTATAAAAATCTGGAAAGAGTAATTTGGTGCACATGTATTTCGTCTACATTTTAGAGTGCAAAGACGGCTCTCTGTACACAGGTATCGCGACCGATGTTGCGCGGCGTTTTGCTGAACACCAGCAGGGGATTGGTAGCCACTATACGCGCGCACGAAAAGCCAAGAAAATAGTATATACCGAAGAATGTGCAAACCGCAGTGTGGCTTCAAAACGGGAAGCAGAAGTAAAAAAGATGTCGCGCGCGCAAAAACTCATGTTAGTGAAGTCTGCTATAGTGGGAAAGAAGGCAGTATGGCAAAAAAACAAAAAAATATAAAAAAAGCTGTCGTGTATGTTGCTATGGCAGCTCTTGGGTGTGTCGCTAGTTTGGCGTTGGTGTATTTGGTTGGCTACAGCAGTTTGTTTGCAGTGCATTATGGAGGCTTGGACGATGCGCACGCATCAACTACTCCGGTAAGCGTGAAGGTGGTTCCACCGCCAGTACTCGACACGCATGCATACGACCTTAAGTTACTTTCGCTCGCGCACGTTGCAACATCAACATCGTGGTACGAATATTTTTTGACCGGCACCACCACGGGTACCACAACTGTTAAAAAACAACCATGGCCGGTAAAAACAACATACCCAAACTATGGCGCGTTGCTGCCGTTTAACCGCATTGTTGCGTACTACGGTAACTTTTACTCTAAAGGTATGGGCGTGCTTGGCGAATATCCTGCCGACGTTATGATTTCAAAACTAAACGACACGCTAGCACAATGGCGTGCGGCCGACCCTGCAACACCAGTTGTCCCTGCTATCGACTATATTGCCGTAACAGCACAGGGGAGCGCCGGCAAAGACGGCAAGTACCGTTTGCGTATGCCCGACAGCCAAGTCGACCATGCACTCGAGTTGGCCGAACAAGTGCACGGTATTGTGATACTTGAAGTGCAGGTGGGTTTAAGTACTAACCAGATAGAAGTCCCGCTGCTTGAGAACTATCTAAAAATGCCAAACGTGCACCTGGCTATTGACCCCGAGTTTTCAATGAAGACAGGCGCCAAGCCGGGCACGGTTGTGGGTACCGTCGACGCGACAGACATAAACTGGGTTGCAAACTATTTGGCAAAGTTAGTGCGCGACAATAACTTGCCGCCAAAAGTATTGTTTGTACACCGCTACACGCAAGGCATGGTGACAAATTATAAAAATATTACCCCGCTCCCTGAAGTACAAATTGTGATGGACATGGACGGGTGGGGAGGTCCTGCTAAAAAAGTTGGTACGTATACCAATTTTGAAAATCTCCAACCAGTGCAGTTTACGGGTTTTAAACTCTTCTATAAAAATGACATCAAGCCGCCAAGCACTCGTTTGATGACACAGGAAGAAGTTTTGAAGCTCACACCGGCCCCAAGCTTTATTCAGTATCAGTAGTAGTTGACAAATAGGTTGTAATATATTACTATTAGCGGCTAATGCCAGATAAATTTAAACGGCCTTTCACATCGGGAGGCAAACCCGCTCGAAAGCCTTATAACATAACATCTACTCACGGTACCTCTGCTGGGGGTAGCCGTCCGTATGCAAACTCGTCCGGGCCTCGTAAGAGCTTTGGAGGTGCATCACGTCGCCCATTTGGTGCGGCAGGTGGCTACAGCGGCGGAAGTCGCGGTGGGTCGCGTGGCGGTGGTAAAAAGTTCGGTATGTCGTCATTTGACCCGTCCCGTTTCATTAACAAGGCGGTTATCACCGAACAAGTTGAACACTTTACACCCGAACATAAGTTTGCTGACTTTTTGATCGAAGAAAAACTGAAAGCTAACATTGTTAAGAAAGGGTATGTCCTCCCGACACCGATCCAGGACCGCGCTATCCCACATGTGCTCCGTGGTTCGGACGTTGTTGGTATCGCAAACACAGGTACCGGCAAAACTGCCGCATTTCTCATTCCACTCATAAACAAAGTGCTGCTCAACAAAAATGAGCGCGTACTGATTATGGTCCCAACCCGCGAACTTGCGGTACAAATCGGCGACGAGCTCCGCGGCTTTACCCCGGGGCTTGGAATCTTTTCTGCAATCTGCGTAGGTGGTGCCGGTATCGGCCCACAAATGTCGGAACTCCGCCGCAAACCAAACTTTGTCATTGGTACTCCAGGCCGTTTGAAGGACTTGCTCGAACGCAAAACCTTGGTGCTTTCCGCATTTAACACCGCAGTGTTGGACGAAGCTGACCGCATGTTGGACATGGGCTTTATCAACGACATGCGCACGATACTTTCGTTGCTGCCTTCGCCCCGCCACACACTGTTTTTCTCTGCAACTCTTTCGACTGAAATTGAACGCCTCATTGGCGAATTCCTCCGCGAACCGGTGCGCATCTCGGTTAAGACTCGCGAGTCTGCTGCATCGATCGAGCAGGACATTGTCCGCGTACCCCGCGGTACAGACAAACTTACTGTGTTGCATGACTTGCTTATCCAGCCGGAATTTAACAAAGTGCTAATCTTTGGCCGCACAAAACACGGCGTGGAAAAACTTTCCAAAACATTGCTCGCCAAGGGCTTTAAGTCGGAGTCTATCCACGGCAACAAAACACAAAACAAACGCCAAAAAGCGCTCGACCTCTTTAAGCGCGACCATGTAAAAATTTTGGTGGCGACAGACGTTGCTGCCCGCGGTTTGGACATTTCTGGCGTCTCACACGTGATCAACTATGACCTACCGTCGAGCCACGAAGACTACATCCACCGCATTGGCCGTACCGGCCGTGCCGGCAAGAAGGGTAAGGCACTGACCTTTATCGAAGCCTAAAGCCCCGAGGCGGTTTGTGTGCGTTCAACTACTATGGAAAAAACAACCAAACTAAAAAAGAAAAATGTAGAACACGTTGCACCGCAAAACATACCGGCGCAAATTCCCGTGCCTTCAACAGGTGTGCGCAACAACGCGCAGATGCGTGGGCCCAGCAAGACCTTTCAACAAGACGGCCACTGGATAGAAAAACCAAACAAAACAACTATTTTAATTTGCGAATGCAGCAATAAATATTTAAAGACTCGTGCCGGCCAAGACAAGTGCTTGCGCTGCCTTTCTGCTTTTAAGCGCTAGCCTCCCTACATAGGGGCTTCCTTGTATCTTCATGAAGCAAGCCATATCATTGTGATATGAACCCACAACAAAATACCCCGTCACTCCGCGGCCGCACCGTAGTTACCACTGTTGTTATTGTCGTTGTGCTTATTGCACTGTGTTTAGTCTTGTGGATGTTCCGTAACAGCGCACCGCTTACGGGGTTGCTTGGCTCCATGGCGACAACAACACAGCAAACAACTGGTAGTACAAATACACAGACGGGCTCAACAAACCAAACTACTCCAAATCAAGAAAACTGGAGTACCTACACATCAACCAAGTTTGGTTTTTCTATTCGCTATCCAAAAGAGTATCGTCTTGAAACTCCTTACGCGTACAGTGCGCTTGGTCCGGGGCTGACTATACCCGGTGTAAAGTTTGATATTTCTACAACGTCGACAAAAGGTACTAACTTGGCGCAGGACACTGGTGTTTCGGTCGAAACTTTGACCACTACCCGAGGCTGTACCGCCGACTTGTTTTTCCACACAAACGACACAATAAAAACAATGGTTGACCACGGCACGACCTACTCGGTTGCTGAAAGTAGCGATGCGGGTGCAGGTAACCTCTACCACGAAACTATCTTTGCATTGCCGGGCACGTCGCCATGTACTGCGGTACGGTACTTTGTACACTCAACACAACTTGGTAACTACCCACCAAACACCGTTGTTGCCTTTGACCAAACCGCACTCCTTGCGCAGTTTGACGCAATTCGCCGGACACTTGTCCTTGGTCGGTAAATAAAAAAACATACAACAAAAAAGCTCCGCCTAGTGTGGAGCTTTTTCTGTATACTGCGTAGATGCTGTGGCGCCGGAGTAGAAGAGAATATTTAAAACATAGGGAAGCCGCGCGTGCACTGGTGCACGCGCGGCTAAACCACTTCAACACGTTCTACAAATTTCCGCTCAAAAAAGTATTTATCAAAAACCACAAGTCGCGCTGGGGAAGTTGCTCCGAGCGGGGGAACCTAAACTTTAACTACAAACTTGTCTTCCTCCCCACAGAAATTGTCGACTATATAATCGTGCACGAACTCTGCCACCTGGCCGAATTTAACCACTCCCCAGCCTTTTGGGCGCAGGTCGCAAAAGTCTTGCCGGACCATGTTGCCCTGCGAAAAAATTTGAGGAGGTTGGAGAGAGTTAGATAAATTACTCTCATCGCAGATACATTTTGTACCTCTTGCCTTATTTCCATTACTATGTACAATATTTGACGTTGCGTTCTAACATACACGAAAGGTGTTTTTTGATGACACGTCAGCATAATCGGCCATTTCCGGTCGACTTTAGGAAGCCGGCAAAGTCGCCGATGGTCGCACCGTCGACCAAGGTGAAGTCGGGTGTCGAGTCGGTCGTCGTCGGCCCGAAGACCAATAGGCAGCACGTAGCGGTGGGAGACGTCGTCGTCAACGACGCTCGCGTCCACGCCACACTGCAGGGCGTCTACGAGGACGGCGACCTGAAGCTGAAGCCTCTGGAGAAGTTCCACGGCAAGGAGCCCGCCTTTCGTTGCAGCCCTGATCTGGTCAACGCTTCCACGATCAGCTAGGTCTTTCAATGCCTCGGTAACCCCGGGGCATTTTCTTTTTTCTAATCTCACAATTCTTCATCATTTCTACATCCAACAAAAGCTACAGTTGTTGGTATGAGTGAAATTACATCAACCGGCTATTACTATCGCGGAAATTTTGTTGCACGGATTATCAATGGCGTTGTTGGCATTATTGAAGTGTTTCTTTTTGTGCGCTTAGTGCTCGAACTTTTTGGCGCAAACCCTTCGGCGCAATTTGTTGCATGGGTGTACAGCGTGAGCGGTGCGTTTATCGGCCCGTTTGTAGGATCGTTTTCGGGCATCGCGCTTGGCAGCAACTCGGTGCTCGACGTGGTCGCTATTTTTGCAATGATAGGTTACGCGATACTTGGCTGGCTCGTTATCGAACTCGTAGGGTTTATTTTCGGAACAGTCGGGAGGATTTAAAACCTCTGCCAGAGTGCCTCGAGTGTGTGAACCAAAGCGCTGGTCAATGCACTCGCAACACCTGCAATGTTCGCCGCTGCGTCAAACACTGACGCAGTTTTTGCTTTAACGACGATTGTTTGTTTTTGAATTAGTTGCGCACTGCTGGTGCCGGCTTTTTGGTAGAGTCCTGCAACATACGTCCCTGCTATTGTGTACGTGTGCGCAAAAACAGCACTCTGTGCTTTGCAGACATTTTTCCCGACAGAGACAGTGCTTGTCCCCGAGCCGTCACCATACCCCAAGCTGTAGGTAAGTGCCGCACATGACTTTGCGTTGTTTACCGACGCAGTAAAGGTGACTGCAAGTGGCAAGGTCCCTGTAGGCGGAGTCGCAAGCAACGAGTCGAGCGTTGTGGTTGGAGTTGATGTCGCAACAACGGCAGCAACTTTTACAATTGGTACTTCTAAGTTTATTGAACAAGGTGCATTGCCGTACTGGTTGTAAAACGTCAACACATAGGTGCGTGATGCTGCAAGGTTTGTAAACGTTCTGCTTCCTTGCGTAAGGTCGCGCGTGCCGTCGCTCCATAGAGAATAGTCCGCATTGGTGCTTGTCCAACTGACGGTTACTGGTTTTCCGGATGTTGCCACAGGTATGTCGGTTGTTACTGAACATGTTGGCACAACAGGAATAGGAAAATTTGAACGGCCTTCGGTAAAACCACTTGTGGGCATAGACAAAATTTTTGCATTGAGCCAGTCTTCGCTCGTTGTTGCAGACGTACCGTACGTGTTGGGAGACCAAACAAAGTTACTGGTTGATGCTTGTTCGGTTGCGTTTGCGAGCGGTTTAAAGGTGTCGCCAAGCAACACGGTATCGACAGAGTATGTTGTGTCTGTCGGAGTAACTGTCCCGTCGAGTTCGAAGTAGTAACTCATGCCCGCTGGAATTTCTATAAAAGTGTCGGGGACAATAGCAAACGTGTCGCTCGTTGGATTTACGAGAGACGAATTAAGCGGCGTGATTGTTGCTGTGGTTGTAGATATGTCTCTACTGTAAGCAGAGTCTGCAAAGACGTAGAGTCCAATGTCGCCGACCGAGGCCCCCGTTGTATGTGTCGCAAAAGAGATCTGGCTAATTCCTACCGGCCCGCCGCTCCCTGCACGCACGACAAAACGCATCAAACGTCCGTCTGCAACATCGTACGGCGGCAGTGAGTCGACAGGTTCCACTGTAGGTAGTGACCGGAGGCCAATAGTAAGTGTGCTCGTTGCAAGAGTTGTGGAGCCAGATAGTAACGAAAGGGCATACGTCCCGGTCGAAAGCGGGGGGAATATGTGCGCGCTCCAACGGTTTTGTACAACAGAGACCGGGTTTGAAAATACAGGTTTATGTGTCGCAAGAGATGTTATCGAAAGGGTCAGCGGAGTCTGCAGCTGTGCGACACTGCCTGCGAGTGTCGGGTCTGCACGTAGTGATGTAACTCTGCCGTCGAATGATGCTGTCGGGGGAATAGGAGCACTTACTACCAAGGGCGGCACAGCTGTTTTTCCTGCTACAGAATATGGGAGGAATGAGGAAATAATTCCTGCAATAGCAAGCAGATGTAGAGTTTTTTGCATAGCAGACAACGTTAGTTTGTTTAATCTTACACTATCATTTACAAAAGGGCTTAAAAATCGCCAAGTTTTTGTGTCCACAGGCTTTCGTTGTGTAAACAAAAACCCCCGATGCTATAGTTAGCTTCATGCCTTTTTCATATGGCATTTATTAATTTACTATTTTTTCGATGTCCAAAACAAAATGGGTGGCAGCTGTAGTAATAGTTATTGTGCTCGTGGCCGCATACGTTATCTGGAAGGGTAAAACTGATACTGACATGGTCCCAGCAGAAGGTCAGCCCGCAGCAGTAGCAACCGCCCCAGTAGTAAACAGCAACACAGACGCGATGATGGCGGCAGATGCAGCAGCTCTCGACGCGCAGATCCAAGTGTATACAGCTAATGTAAAAGGTCTCGACCAAACATTAACCGTAGGGACTGTTACCGCAGCAGCAACCCAAACACAAGACATTCTCGCGCTTGCCACAAAGTTGGGTGTTAAAATCCAGGCTCGTATAACGGGTGCAGGTGCAGCACAGGCTTCGTTGCAGGTACTCTTCGCTGACATGACACGTAACGCCTCGAACGCAAGTTCACAGGCAGCTGCAGCAGCAAAGAATGTTGCAAAAACTCCTACCGGAACAGCACTCGCACAGTCAAAAACACAGTTGAATGCAGCACAGGCGTATGTTGTTACTGTTCGCAGTGATATTCAGAAACTGTTGGCCGGTCTTGCACAACGCTAAATAGGTTTCTCGTTCTAAACAAAAACCCCGCCAGTGGCGGGGTTTTTGTTTAGGTAATTTTTTAGTGCACTACTACTGTGGCGCTTATAGTTGCCTGCTGGCCCGTGTCGTTTGAAACAGTAAATGTTGGGTGGTAGGTGCCAGCTGTAACATACATGTGGGTAAATGTTGCCGATGTTTGTATTGGTTGCCCACTTGCAACTGCGGCATAGGCGTAGGTTGTTTCGTCACCCCACACGCTCTGGTAGTGGAGGTTGGCGCCGTTTACATAATTTTGCAATGTTGCGCGGACTGTCCATGTGCCTGTTTGGCCGACACTCAACTGTGGGGGAGCATCAATACCGCTAATTACAGGCGTTTGGTTTTGCGCGCTCTGGTCAGTGACATAGAAGTTTACAGTGTTGCTTGTGCCGTTTTGGTTTTGTGCGTACACCTGGTAGGTGCCGGGCGTTGTTGGCCGAACCCAAAAAGCCGAGACTCCGGAGGACATTGCGCAATATGCACCCGGCGGGCAGTTAGGTGATATATATTGCGGAACAGTAAATGTCAGTGTCGTTCCGTTGTTTGAATACACAGCGTCAAGCGCTTTGCCGCCAAAGTACACGGTGTTTGTTCCGTACAATCCTGACCCGTACAAGGTAACAACTGTTCCAACGGGTCCGCTCTGGGGCGACATTGTTTGTATGGACACTTGTTGTACAGGAGGCACGGGTTGTGGCTGTGGTTGCGGGTATGGGTACGGTGGGTAGGTAGTAGTTGTGCAACCTATCTGTCCAAATACGCCGCGGGTCATAACACCTACATACCCTGTCCGTGGGAGGCCGTGCGCTGCTTGGAAGTTTTGTACTGCGCGGAACGTAAGCGGCCCAAAAATACCAATAGGCGAATAGGGGAAGTACCCTTGAGTAGAAAGAAACGCCTGCAAGTTAGTGACGTCGGTATTTTGCAACCCTAGGTATATGTTGTTGTAAAACACGGGGCATGTCGTTGGAGCAGGCGCGTATATAAGGTTAGGAGTCTGTGCAAGTGCGGCATAGGTAGGCAACAAAAGCCCTGCCATAAGCATAACTGCAACCACAGTGCGCTTTAAGTTTACGCTTAGAGTCATAGACTAGTGATGACGGACTGCACTTGTCCTGCTTACACTACAGCAATGTTGTATACTAGTAGGTATGTATACACATCACTATGGGATGGATCAGAGCTTTTTTATCAACTTGCCGTTTTGGTCGTCTCCGCTGTTTGGGTTAGTGGCAGTAGCTGCTGTATGGTCGCTTGTGTGGAAAGGTTTGGGGTTGTGGCACGCAAGCCGCAATGGCCAGCCGTGGTGGTTTATGGCTATCTTTGTTGTTAACACTGCTGGGATTTTGGAGATCTTCTACTTGTTTTTTGTGGCAAAGCTCAAGTTTGACCAGCTCTTTACCAAGGGCAATTCGCACTCACACGTTCACCCTCACCACGACCACACGCACTAAACTTATCCACATGCATTAGTGTATCTTGTGTATTAATTACACAAAAAGTTGATATACTAGTGTATATGTATATCCAAAACCTTTTAACGTTCAAGCAGCAGCGGGTGCTTAATGTGGTGCGGGAATATCTCCGGACAGAAAATATGTCCCCAACGCTCGAACAGCTTCGTGAAAGTTTGGGGTTTAGTTCGCTCCGCACGGTCACGCAATACTTGGACATTTTAGAGCGCAAAGGTTATATCGTTCGCCGCAAAAACGCCGCACGTAATATCGAACTGCGCAACGTCGACGGGGCGTGGGGGACAGTGAGCATCCCCGTTATAGCAAACGTTGGCTGCGATGACCTTTCGGTGTTTGCCCAGCAGGAAGTGGACGAATTTTTAGAAGTCGACAAACGTATTGTTGAAGAGGAGGACGGCGACATCGTTGCGGTGCGCGCTATTGGTGACAGTATGAACGACGCTGGAATTAACACCGGCGACTACGTGCTTATCCGGTTTACCGACCACGCAGAAACTGGCGACCGTGTGGCCGCTATTGTAAACGACATGGTCACGGTTAAGCGGCTTGAAAAACGCGACGGCATGACAATACTCTGGCCCGAGTCAAAAGACCCAAAATTTAAGCCCATTATCTTGAAAGAAGACTTTAAAATTGCGGGCAAAGTGCTGTGCGTGATACCTGCCCCGCAGATGGAGGTTACCGAAGTGGTGCCCCTGCCTGAGTGGTAGGGTGGGTAGCGGAGTTTGACAATAAAGCCCTTATATGATAGGATAGCCATTGTCTAGAAGACTAAGAAACGAGGTCGGGTTTCTAACAAGAAAAACAAAACAATATGACAGGAACAATCAAAACGCTTACGGACCGTGGATTCGGATTCATCTCTCGCGAAGGCGAGGCGAAGGATCTCTTTTTTCACTCCAAAGAGTTGCAGGGAGTAACTTTTGACGAACTTAAAGTTGGCGATATGGTCAGCTTTGAAGTCGCTCAGGGTGAAAAAGGCCCAAGTGCTGTAAACGTATCTCGCGCCTAATGTAGGCGAGGGAAACCTCGACAAAAGCCGCTCATGCTGTAAAGCTGGAGCGGCTTTTGTGCTGCCAAAAAGCTATACTATCTATATGAAGGTGTGGGCAACGCGAATGTTTCTTGTTTTGTTTGCGGTCTTTGTAGTGTGTGCTGGGATAATTGCCTATGCAGACATTGCTACCGCACCGTTTATATATTCCGCAACAGAAACACCGCCACATGCAGAAGTTGCTCTGGTGCTGGGCGCCTCTGTTTCATCAAGTGGGAAGCTTTCGGCGGTGATGGCAGAGCGTGCCGACAAGGCGGTCCAGCTGTACAAAGCAAAAACAGTAGAAAAAATTTTAGTAACAGGAGACAACAGTACTCTTTCGTACGACGAGGTCTACCCAGTTGGAAAATATTTACTTATACAAGGAGTGCCCGAAGAAGATATATTTCTAGATTACGCAGGGTTTGATACCTACAGCAGTATGTACCGGGCACGCGAAGTGTTTGACGTTACCTCGGTTGTTGTAGTGTCCCAAGCGTTCCATCTGCGCCGCGCTGTATTTATCGCGCGTTCGCTGGGGTTGGATGCGACTGGCATTGATGCGTCGCAAGGAGAAAAATATTTGTGGTACACAGTGCGCGAAATCCCGGCATCTATTAAAGCGGTCCTCGACCTGTGGTCGATGCGGGTACCAAAATATCTAGGGGCTCAGTTTCCTGTCAGTGGGAGCAGTTCGGCCACATGGCTCGGCAGCAGTACCCAAATGATATACTTTAAAAATGAGCGATGAAAATTTTAAGGAAAAACTAACCGACGAGCAGTATCGCGTGTTACGGGAAAAGGGGACCGAGGCGCCGTTTTCAGGAAAATTTGTGCATGAAAAACGCGATGGCATGTACACCTGTGTGGCCTGCGGGAACGTGTTGTTTGCGTCGGATACTAAATTTGACTCAGGCACCGGGTGGCCGTCGTTTGCAGACGCCTTGCCTGGTTCCACAAAAATTATAGACGACACATCGCACGGCATGCACCGGCAGGAGGTGGTGTGCGCTAACTGTGGTTCGCACCTGGGGCACGTGTTTGACGATGGCCCGACCGGTACAGGTAAACGCTACTGTATCAACTCGGTGTGTCTTGACTTAGAGGAAAAAAAGTAAGGTATACTTTCTGATATAGAAGTGTTTACGAAATAATTATATAAAATATGTCGAAAGTATTTAAATGGGTTATTGCAGTTGTTGTTATTGTAGTTCTTGGGCTCCTCGTCTGGAGAAGTGGGTGGCTCACGTCGGTTAAACCCGGTATGCAAACAAACACGCAAGGCACTAAAGCTCCCGCTGCTCCAACAAACGGCATGAGCGCATCAAACGATGCCTCTGATGCAGCTCTTGTACAGGACAGCGCAGCAATAGACAGCCAGATGCAAGGCTATTCGGCCGACTCTGCGGCTGTTGACTCGGGACTTGGTGACAAGTCAGTAGGTCAATAATTTCTATTATCACTAATACTTCGCATATATAATTCTATGAAAAAAAATATTCTCGTAGCTCTTTCACTGCTTGGGTTTAGCGTTGCCCTTGCACCTGTCCTTGCCTCTGCTGCAACAGCAGTAACCACAAGCGCGAATATTACGACACCAGTTGCAACGGTAACTATGAGCGCAAGTGCCATGGCAGCTGCTAAGGCGCGTGGCGACAAAGAGCTTGACCGCCGCATTGCTGCGCTCACCGACGTAAATGCACGCATCCAAACCATGCAAAAGGTGACCGACGCGTTTAAGCAAAACTTGGCAACAAATATTCAAACACAGATAACAGGCTTCGCTGCTCTTAAATCAAAAATCCAAGCTGACACGGACGCAGGTGTGTTGAAAGCGGATGTTACGTCAATAACCCAGTCGTATCGTGTCTACGCGCTGATACTCCCACAGGTGCGCATTGCCGCCGCTGCCGACCGCGGTGTGCTTATTGCTGAAATGATGACAACGCTCGGCAACAAACTTGCTGCACGTATCCAAGCTGCGGGTAAAGGTGGGGCTGATGTCACTGCACTGACAGCTTCGCTCAATGACCTTGGCGCAAAGATCTCTGACGCAAGCACTCAAGCACAAGCATCTGTTTCGACAAGTGCAGCTCTTACACCAGACGGTGGTGACAAAACAAAAATGGCGTCAAATACTGCTACTCTAGCAAAAGCACGCGCTAACCTCGCCGCAGCAGAAAAGGACTTCCAGGCGGCACGTAAAGACATCGACAGCATAATCAAAGGTCTCAAGGTTGCAGCAAGCGCAACTACAAACACGACAGTAAGTCACTAACAGTTCAACCCTGCACACGATGGCACTTCTTATTGGTCTTGCAGCATTTTGCTCAACACTGGTGGGAGGTGTTGTTGCGTTTAGGCTGCGCGACCGGTTGCATTTGATTTTAGGTTTTAGTGCAGGTGCTGTTATTGCAGTTGCCTTTTTCGACCTTATACCTGAAGCGCTCGAGTTGGGCGGGAAGGCGCATACACCTTCGACTGTTGTGTCGTTTATTGCGCTTGGGTTTTTACTATATTTGCTGCTCGACCGGCTTTTGTTGTTGCACAGTGGCAGCCACGAAGATGGCGACGAGCATACGCATGCGCGCGGCCACGTGCGTGCGGGCGCGCTTTCGGTACACAGTTTTTTGGACGGCGTTGGTATAGGGCTGGCGTTCCAGGTGTCTCCCACGGTTGGGTTTATTGTTGCTGCGGCAGTGTTGGCACACGATTTTTCTGACGGTATTAACACCGTCAATGTTGTGGTGCGGCACGGCGGCAAACGCTCGCAGGCAATGCGTTGGTTAGTTGTCGATGCGCTTGCGCCTGTTGTTGGTATTACGGCGACACTCTTTTTTACTGTTTCGCAAAGTATACTCGGGTTGTTGCTCGCGATGTTTGCTGGGTTTTTTCTCTATATTGGTGCGTCTGACCTTATACCCGAAAGTCATCACGTGCACCCAACCTTTTGGACAACGTTTATGACGCTTGTAGGCGCTCTTGTGCTCTACGTAGCAATTACTGTTGCAGGCTAGTGCGCCCGCAGAGAGGACTTGCATTTTTTTAAATTAGTGGTAAGATAGGTCCAGATTGGGCGTGGGCGCTATTTTATTTGAAGCCGTATTGTTAATTAAGCCTTATTCTATATGACATTTCCCCGTGCCGCTCTCGTCGCTGTAGTACTCGCACTCGCATCATATGCGGTGCCTTTTGTGTCTTCGGCCGACACCGCACCATATTCTGAAGTTGTAATAACAACCAGACTTGCTGCAGGTGTTTCAACCCCAATTGTCTCCCCAATTGTTACCGTTACTGCAACCGTACCGACCATGTACGGCGCTACAAACAACGGTTCGTCACAGTTGTACTACCAGTCAAACTTTGCAAACGACACTCGGTATGTAACGTTTGTGCCGGGTAGTTACAATGTGTCTATAACAGACTCAAACTATTATTTTACCTACTCTCCTGACTGTTCGGGTTTTACACCGCTTGGTGGTGCGATAAAAACCTGCACCGTTACTCTTTCAACAACACCACAACTGAGCAATCCATGCACAGGTATTTGGTATGGGACAGCGGGGTGTCCAGCACCAATTGTGGCCTACGCAGGCGGCTCGTACGTGCCGACACACCTTTCCTGCACACCAAACTACCAGAGCATTGGCGCAGGCCAGGCTGCAACTTTTACCGCAACAGGTGGCACACCTGGCGGGTATAATTGGTCCACTACAGACCGCACCTTCTTGAATGTTGGCGCGCAGCTCACAACCGTGTTCCAGACTACGGGCACACAAACGGTCAACGTTTCAAACGGTGTACAAAACGCAACTTGCACCGTTGCCATTAACTCAACCGGAGGTGCAATAACCTACAGTGGTAGTTCAAATGGTTCGGCAACAACGTACAGCGGTGCTGCGTCTGTCGTACAAAACTATGTCCCTGCATATCTGCCAAACACTGGCTTTGGCCCACAAAACGGAACAGTCTTTGCACTTATTGCAGTCTTGCTCATGAGCGCAGGAGTATTCTTCTTCCCGTATGTCAGAAAAGCACTTGCTATTATCGGCTAGCACAAGCGTAGTGCCGGTATCTCCACATACCTATACCCGACTGTTGTTCTCACTTGTGGGAGTAGTGGTTGTGCTTGTTGGTGCTGCTAACATACTTTCGCGTGTGGCTGGCACTACACTTGAGGGCAGTGCAGTACAGACTGCCTTTGCGCCAGCTGCGTCACTTTTACTTTTGCCTGCAGGTGTTGCAACCACAACGCCACTTACGCCGGCTCGTATAAAAATCCCAAGCATTGGTGTTGATGCTGTTGTTGAACACGTTGGCAGAAAAACCGATGGCTCTATGGCAACTCCGGCAGCGTTTGGAAATGTCGGATGGTACGAGCTTGGTGCACAGCCGGGGATGCCGGGCAACGCTGTTTTTGCTGGCCACGTAAACAATGCACTCACCAAGTCTGGTGTGTTCGAACATCTCTCCGATGTAAAAGTTGGCGACTATGTAACTGTTGCAGACGCTGCAGGCAAAACACTTGTGTATGTTGTCACAGAAACCGACCAGTACCCGGCCGAACAAGCGCCCGCAACATCAATATTTTCACCAAATGGCCCAACACAACTTGTGCTTATTACCTGTGACGGCGCGTGGGATGCCGCGGCACATTCCTACGACAAACGTTTTGTTGTCTACGCACGGCTCACCGCGCGTTAGCAGGTAGGGGACTAGTCCAATTGCGTTTTACACGGCAGCATGTTTTACTAGGGTCGTTCGAGTAAGTTCTCCACTGGTCCCGGCGTTTGCGGAAAAGTTAGGAGGGTCGTCTTACGAGACACTTTGTTAATTAGTTTTGTAATCGTACACTATGGCACGCAAATTGTTCATCGGTGGCCTTCCATATCGCACAACGGGGGATGAGCTCCGGGACGCGTTCGCGCAGGCTGGCGAAGTTGCTTCGGCTTCTATCGTCACCGACCGCGAGACTGGTCGCTCACGCGGCTTTGGCTTCGTAGAAATGGCAGACGATGCAGGTGCTGACGGAGCTATTGCTATGTGGAATGGCAAAGACTTCGGAGGCCGCATGCTCACCGTTTCTGACGCTCGCCCAAAAGCAGAGTAATCTAACTTTGCTTTAGACAAAAAACCTCCCACTCGGGAGGTTTTTTGTTATTATGGGCGCGTGCTAAAAGAATTAAAAAAGTTTTATAAAACCCACGGAAGACATGACTTGCCTTGGCGGAAGACTAAAGACCCGTACAAGGTTTTAGTGTCAGAATTGATGCTGCAACAAACACAAGTTGCCCGGGTGTTACTAAAATACAGACAGTTTTTAAAATCATTTCCAACATTTAAAGTTCTTGCACATGCCCCACTTTCTAAAGTGCTAGGCGAGTGGCAAGGGTTGGGCTACAACCGCCGTGCAAAGTTTTTGCACGAAACAGCAAAAATAATTACAAAAGAATATAAGGGTAAATTTCCAAAAGATATTCTAGAAATAGAATCCCTCCCAGGCATCGGCCCCTACACCGCGCGAGCTATTTCTACGTTTGCGTTTAATAATCCAGAAGTATTTATTGAAACAAATATCAGAACTGTTTTTACACACCACTATTTCTCTGAAAAAACTTCAAAGTCGAACCTTGAAGTAAAAATATCAGATACAGAAATTATGCCGTTTATAGAGCGTGACCTGAAGAAATCAAAGATGGAACCGCGGGACTTCTACGCAGCACTCATGGACTATGGCTCGCACTTAAAAACTTCCGGTATTCGCATCAACAGCAAAAGCAAACACTATACTAAGCAGTCCAAGTTCGAAGGGTCCTCACGTCAATTGCGAGGAGCGATTATTCGGGAGCTCCTACAGAAACCAGCGACACTCGGACAGTTAACAAAAAACCTCTCCCGCAAAAAGGGAGAGGTCGATCATGGGATCAGGCAGTTGAAGTCAGAAGGTCTGGTCTCCGGCGCTAGGCGATTCGTTGTCGCCCGCTAGCCGAAGAGGTCCCCGTACTTCTGCTTGAATGTCCGAAGGCCTCTGGCGGAAGCCCGCGGCAGTTGGTCGGCGAGCCGGACCATATCCTGGCCCACAGGTGCCCGCTCGGCAGGTTGGGGTTTGACAGGTTCCAACAACTCGTGTTTGGCGTTCGAGGTGCTTAGACGTCTCCGGTCACCGGATTTACGCCGGTTGATTGAGCTGAGAGGCAAATGTGGCAAAGGTCTTCCTTCCTAAATAGTTTTGTTAGGACGGGAATACTATACTACAATTACACCCCCAACACAACCGGAATAACGATAGGGCGTTTGTTGGTTTTTTCGAACAAGAAGCGAGCGACGGCGTCAGTGACATTGTTTTTAACAAAGTCGAAGTTGACCGGGTTCATCCCCTTGGTCGTGTCTTCGATTGTTTTTTTCACAATAAGGCGGGTTTGCGAAAGCAGCTCCTGGTTTTCACGCAGGTAGACAAAGCCGCGGGAGATGATGTCGGGCGACTTGCGTAAGCGTCCGTTCTTTGGGTTAACGGTTGCGATAATTACAAACATTCCTTCCTGTGCCAAAACACTGCGGTCGCGGATAACCACTTCCTGGATGTCGCCAATGGAGAAGCCGTCAACGAGGCGAAGTGAGTTTGGCGCCATCTCTTTCAAACGCACGAGGCTTTGGCCTTCGTCACGAATTTCGATAATGGTGCCGTTGTCAGGGACGATAACGTCTTCCTCGCGGCGGCCACAGGCCTTAGCAATTTCTGCATGGGTGCGGAGCATGTAGTGGTAGCCGTGCATTGGCATAAAGAATTTCGGGTTTACGCGCATATGTATCCAGACAAGCTCGTCGCGGTTTGCGTGGCCCGATGCGTGGACATCCATCGTTTTGCGGTGGATTATTTTTGCACCCTGGCGCGAAATATTGTCTTTTAATTTTTGAACCGAACGTTCGTTGCCGGGAATGATAGATGACGAAAGCAACACAACATCGCTTGGTTTTAGTTTTACGTTTTTGTGCGTCTTCATCGCGATACGCATCAGTGCGGCAAACTCGTCGCCCTGTGCACCTGTCGCCAAAATGAGGATTTTATTGTCAGGAATACTTTCAAGTTCTCCGGGGCCAACGAATGTTTTTTCGGGCACCTTCAACATGCCAAGTTGTTTAACAATGTCGATGTTAACTTTCATCGAGCGGCCTTCCACCAAAATAGACTTGCCGCAATTCGCCGCGGTTTCAATAATGTGTATCAAGCGTTCAAGCTGGGACGAGAATGTTCCAATGATAAGCCGCCCCTTGGTGGTCGAAATAATTTCTTCCATGTTTTTGCGCACCGTACGTTCTGGGATTGAAAAGCCCGGCTCTTCGCAGTTGGTCGAGTCGGCCATCAGCATGAGCACGTTTTGACCTTTAAATATTTCCCACTCCTTTTCTTCTTCTTCCGTTGGGACGCCGTTTACGTGGTCGAGCTTCAAGTCGCCCGTTGCAACTACCCAGCCGTGTGGAGTTTCGATAATGATACCCATCGAGTCGGGGATAGTGTGTGTCACCGAGAAGAAGCGGATCTTTAATTTCCCCGCGCGAACAGTTTCGTTTTTCTCCACCTCGTGGATCGTTAGGGGTTTGAGGTTAGGAAATTCTTCCTGACGCTTCTTTATCATTATCGACGTTAGCAAGCGTGTGTACACCTGCGGGTAGCCAATGCGGTCGATGATATAGGGGATAGCGCCAATGTGGTCGAGGTGTCCGTGGGTGATAAACATGCCGCGGATCTTGTCTTGGCGGTCTTCCAAATATTTGGTGTTTGGCAAAATGTAGTCGATACCCGGAGTGCTGTCCTCGCGGAACTGGAAACCGCAGTCGACAATAATAATATCGTCGCCATATTCAATAGCTGTCATGTTGCGGCCGACTTCCTCTACGCCGCCAAGCGGGATAATGCGCACAACACCTGCCTCAAGCGGCGGGATATACGTATTTTCCCCAGCAAGCGGGGCTGGGCTGTTGGGGTCGTGTTCCTTTATCTCGCGTGCAGGGTGTGCCTGGTGGGGCTTTGGGCCGCCGCGGCGGTTAAAGTCGTTCCGGCGGTTGCCTTTGCCGCCGCGTCCGCCGTGGGGTCCGCGAAACGGTTTTTTACCTTCTGTTTTTACTGCTGCGGTCGGTGCCCCACTTACGCGGGGAGTGGTCTGTTCATCCATACAATACTGTTAGTTATTAATTACTATGGTTATAAAATTAGTGCGCGAACGGCGGCCATACGTGGTCTGTCTCTTTATGCCAAGCGGTGATGCTCAAAAAACGGTCACTTGGTGTTTCTACAAACCCAAGGTCAACTCCTGCGAGGTCTTTGGGTACAATATACACGAAATCGGGCGCATAGAGAAATATCGCCGGGATGTCTTTTTTAAGCTCTGCATTAAACTTTTCGTACAGTGCTGCGCGCTTGGCGTCGTCACTTGTCTGACGTAGTTGTTCAAGAATAGTGTCGGCTGTGGCGTTTGCATAAAGCGCGATGTTTAACCCGGGGTCGTTGCGCTGGCTCGAGTCCCAAAAGGCAAACAAGTCGAGTTCGCGTCCCACTACTTCGCCAAACAACAATGCGTCGTACTTGCGTGGGCGGATAACATTTTGCGACAGGTCGCCCTGGTCGTACATTTGTATGTCAACACGTGCACCAACTTTTTCCCACGTCATGCGCAAATATTCTGCAGCGGCGCGCAGTTCAGGGACGTTACCTGTCGCAAGCGAAAACTCAAGCGTCTCTGTGTGTGCCGTTTTACCGCTACCTACTGTTTTTTGCATCAACTTTTCCGGACCCATTTTCCACCCAGCTTTTTGTAGTTCGGCTTGGGCTTTTGCTA
>Ga0194035_1000232_pt1 | contig 33835 bp, 29 predicted proteins | sample JunL2320m_MetaG_FD_148680 | JGI IMG/M metagenome (GOLD analysis project Ga0194035, IMG submission 148680) | Anoxic zone freshwater microbial communities from boreal shield lake in IISD Experimental Lakes Area, Ontario, Canada - Jun2016-L239-20m | ecosystem: Environmental > Aquatic > Freshwater >...
GGGTCGAGAGCGATCTCGGCCATCTCAATCGCTTGTTCGTGGTGAGCGATCATCCCTTGGGCGAATTCGATGTCGGCGGCGTTGAGCGCCACCGTCGCGGCGGATCCGCCGGAGGCTTGTGTGATCGGGGCGGTGTTGGTCATTGACGAGTGGTCGGAACCGCATGCAGCGAGCGTGGCGGTGAGCCCGAGAGCGATGACAGGTACAGCGAAGCGACGGATCATTGGGTGGGCCTTTCGGAGCCGGTTACGACATTGTGTAGTATCGCACGGATTTCGGTGTCGAGGGGTGCGCCGGTCTCGGCTCGACTCGAGGACGGCGGGGAGACGACCATGGCGGCCGTGATTCCAACGATGATGAGCCCGATTGCGAACTCGGTGACGATCGCCTTGCGAAGCGCTCCGGTGCGGTGGCCCGCACCGTCGGAGTCCTCGAGACGGCGGTCCACTCGGCGGCGATTGGTTTGAGCGATGCCGAGCATTGCTGCGAGCACGACGACCTTCGCGATGAGGTAGCGACCGTGGTTGGCGTCGAGCAGGTTCATCGGGCTGCCGACAAGTCGCACGCTCTGGACGACCCCGGTGGCGACGAGGATCGCCACGCTGATTGCCGCCACTCGCGAAAATCTACGGACCACCGGTACGAGGACTTCGGGCGGCGTCTTGGGGATGACGATCCATCCGACGATGGCGAGGCCGGCGATCCAGGCCGCTGCGGCGGCGTGGTGAGCGACGTCGGTGGCGACACCGACCGCTGGCCAACGCATCGATCGTGAGTGGCCGGCAAACGCCCATGTGGCGAGCAGGCCCAGGCCGGGCAGTGTTACTGCGGTCCAGTACACCTCGCGATGCGCGATGTCTGCCTGGAACAGCACCAGCCACATCGCGACGACGAGGGCGATACGGATTGCGAACGCCATACCGGCGTCGGTGGTGGTGGCTGCGTCGATCGACCCGAACGATGACCATGGCGCCCGGCCGCTGATGTCGGAGGCGACCACGAGCAACTGCAGGAATCCGAGCGCAGCGGTCGCGAACAGTGAGCGGCTAAGAACGCGCAGCAGGATTGAGTGAGCCCCAGTTCCGGTCCATACGTATGCAGCGGTCAGGAGGATCCCGACGATGGCCATGATCGCAAGGTAAGAGGCGTAGCGAACGATCCAGCGCACGAATGTCGGTGTCGAGTACGAGTCGTCGCTCTGATCGAAAGGTGAGGTGCCGACGGTCGCAGGGATAGTGGTCGGCGGTGTTGTTGCTGCGACTGCAACTGTGGGCGCTGTTGTAGCGGGGGTGGCCGCGGTGGTTGCGGTTGGTGCAGTGATGGTGAAATTGACGCGGCCGGTGATGGGGTGACCGTCGGGTCCGACGAGACGCCACCGTACGGAGACCGGCCCAGGTTGCAGCGTCGGAAGTGGGGTGACGACCTCGGTGTCGCCGGTCGCGCCGTGCGTCGAACCGCTCAGTTCGCTCCGGGCGCCGGTTGCGTCGATAAGCGTGACCGTCATCGTCTCGAGGGGAACTGCTTTGTCGAAGACTCAAGTGATCTGCACTGGCGCCCCGGCCAACTCGGAACCATCTGCTGGGTCGCTCGAGACCAGTGTGTTGTGCGCCGATGCTGTGCCCGCTGCGAATCCGACGACACCGGTGATAGCGGCGCAGACTGCGAGTGCGAGCAGAGCGAGGTGGCGGAGGAGCGTGCGAGGCATAAGCTGTGGAATCCGGCAGCTCCCTGATAGCAGAGCAACTACACGATGTAGGAGTATAATCGAGGTCGTTCGCGAATGGGCGGCACCCCATGGAGGATGTGCGTGACACGACGACCCGATGGTGCGTTTGAATCCGATGTGTTGCGCGTGTTGTGGGCCGCTGATTGCCCCATGTCGCCCGGCGAGATCAATGAGCGACTCGACGCGGGGCACGCCTACACCAGCGTGGCGACGATTCTCACCCGGCTACAAGCCAAGGGATTGGTCGTGCGCACACCGATGGGCCGAGCATTCGCCTACTCGGCGGCGGTCGACGAGCCCGATCTTGCGGTGCGGCGCATCAGTGACTTGCTCGATTCGTCGTCGGATCGGTCTCAGGTGTTGAGCAGGTTCATCGGTGGGCTGCCAGCGAAAGAGGCCAAGGCGATCCAGGCCATGCTCGACAGGGCCAAGTCCGACAAGGACAAGCACTGATGCCGGGTTCGCTGGCATTTCCGATGCTGGTGAGCCTCGTTCTCGCTGCGGTCGCCACGTCGCTGCATCGGCGCCTTCCTCCGCGGCTGGCCACCCGGTTTGTCACGATTGCGCTGGTCCTCGTGGTCACCGCTGCACTTCCCACCGCATTGGCCGTCGCCGTTGCGTTCTTAGCGCACGCGCCGGTGATCGGGTTCGGGTTCGAGTGGTGTGCGCAGGCGATGGGGCTCCACAGCGCGGTGTCGCCGTGGCTCGGCGGTCCGGTAGTCGCCCTCGTCACCGTGGGCTCAGTGAGGGTGTTCAGATTGCTGCGTCAGCACCGCACCCTTCGGACTGCGAGTCCGCATCCCATCCACTTTGCTCACAGCCACAAGCCGTACGCGGTGACCTTGCCCGGCCCGGCCGGCCAGATCGTGATCTCGACCGCAATGGTCGACTTGCTCGACGAGCAGGAGCAACGCATAGTGGTTGCTCACGAACGAGCCCATGCCCACTACCGACACGACCGCTATCTCCTCACCGCCGAGCTCGCTGCAGCAGCGCTGCCACCGTTGCGGGCTTTGGCCAAGAGGGTGAACTACTCGATCGAGCGATGGGCGGATGAGGCCGCGGCCGCTGCGTGCGGCGATCGCCAGCTGGTCGCGATGACACTCGGCAAGGTGGCGTTGCAGACGAGCCCGCCGACTGTGGCCGGGTTCGCGGGCCTCGGAGTCGCCTCACGGATGGGTGCGCTATTGGAGCCGCCGAATCCGAACCCGCCTCGTGTGCAGCTTCTCGTGCTGTGGTTGAGCATGGTCGTGACCGCCGGGTTCAGCCTCTACCAACTCCACCATCTCGAACGGCTGCTTACAGCGCTCTGCGCGCACTGACATCTGGGATCAATTGGTCATGACCTCAGCAGACGATCGATCGGTGCGGTCGCCAAGGTCGGATAGAGCGCTCGGGCACGCTGCCTAGGCTCGCATCGTCGCTTTTCGGCGCACTACAAGCATCACGCTCACGGCGCTGAGCAGATGGCCGATGGCGTAGCACAAGAACAAATACGTGTACCACGAGTCGGTTGGCGCAGCATTGGGCTTGATCACGTTGAGCAAGTAACCCACGAGCCACACCACGACACTGAGCAGACCGATGCTCACCATGTTTGTACCGAATCGAGCCGCCAGGTGCGGCGTATGAACGGCGATGCCAACCGTGAGTAGCAACGCGCCAACAACCGACAGAACCCAACCCAAACTGGTGCCTTGCGGGTGAACGGTGTGCACGATGAAGCCGATTCCCCAGACGAGCAAGCCAACGCCACTCAGCGCAATTGAGGCGAACGACGAGTGAATGATGTTGCCGCACGGGCAACCAATTCCGCAGGGAGGGTACTCGCGATTCTCTGCGTTTGAGAGCTCGGTTTCCTTGCGCAGCAGCACGAGAGCAAAAGCGATCGCTCCGAGCAACAGCCCGGCAGCGTAGGCGCCGTAGCCGAACCGCACTCCGTTGGTTGTCGACAGGTTCTTTGGGTCGATTGCGAAAAAGATGGTGGACAGCGCACCGACGATCGCTCCCGCAGCGGCGAAGACCACCACGGCCATTCCGAGGCGAGCCACAAGGCTGCTGACGAACATGATGATGGCCGCAGCGATGAGCAGTGGCCCGACGACCTCGAGCGTCCATCCGAGTCGAGACGCATGCTCGGGGATCAGCACGATCCATCCAAGACTCCACAATGCGAAACCGGCGGCAGCCACATAGAGCACTGGGTTACCAATTTTTGGAGCGACGACAGCGGGGCTGCCGCTCTGATCGATGGCCATTGACATGGTGTTACGCATCCTTCAGTTGATGAAGGCCGCACCTTACGGCACTGAAGGTGTGCCGAACGTCATACTCGGCTGGCCGGCCGCGCGAGATCACTGACGGGGTCCGAGCGGCGGCCCCACCAGCTCAGCTCCGTACGGACCGATCGCGGCAGCAAGGCGGCCGATGTCGGGTTCGCCTTCGGGCGGCATGGTCACGCTTGGCGCAGGATCGCTGGCGTCTACGTGGTATGCCTCGAACCCACCGGGGGTGATGATTTCGAGCAGGCGAGCCTCGGCGCTGTCGACTCGGAACGTGTGCGGGACATCACGGGGGAGCCAGACCAATTCGCCCGAGTGCAACTGCTGGCGGCTGTCGCCGATGACCACGGTGATGGAGCCTTCGATGACGTAGAGGGCGGTGCCTTCGCGGTGATGCACGTGCATGGGCGGCGAGAAGTGCTGACGGGCCGTCTGCTCAAATACGCCGAGCGTGCCACCCGTTTCGCTGCTGTCGGCGAGGATGCGCAGCAGGCTGCCCACAAACCAGCGGTCGCGAGTTGTGGTGGGTCGGGCGGTGTCAATGGCTGCAGTCATGTCGGGTTCCCTCCGAAGTTGTTGGTCCTTGTCAATGATTAGAGTAGCACTCTAATCATTGGGTGGTACTTTAAGCTGATGGCCGACAATGTCAAGCCCTTGGCAGGAACAATCCAGTTCCCAAAGCGCGCTGCGCGAGCGCGGCAAACGAGGCTCGATGTGCTCGACGCCGCCAAGCGACTGTTCGTCAGTCAGGGCTATGGCACCACGACGCTTCAGGCGATTGCGGTCGAGGCAGGGGTGGCGGTGCAAACCGTGTACGCGGTCTTCGCCAACAAGCGTTCTATTCTTGAGCAACTACTCGACGTCGCCATTGCGGGCGACGACCAGGCAGTGGCGGTGAATCAGCGCGAGTGGATGAAAGCGGTCTTCGAGGCGCCAACCGCGGGACAACGTCTGCATGCGTACGCGGCAGCAGTGCGTCTCATTCACGAGCGCGCCGGTGATCTGTTCATGGTGCTCGAGGTGGCCGCTGCCATCGACGCCGACTTGGTTGAGCTGGCGCAGATAACCGAGAGTCGTCGACGAACCGGGGCGCAAGGCGTGATCGAATCAATTAGTTCGGTAGGCGCTCTGCGCCACGGTTTAAGCAAAGACAAAGCCGTCGATGTGTTGTGGCTTCTGAATGGTGCAGCGGTATTTCGTCAGCTCGTGCGCCGTGCCGAATGGAGCCTCGACGAGTATCAGTCGTGGCTCCACACGGCAATGGTGGATCAGTTGCTTACGGAGTGGCGGCGCTGATGCGGAATGCGCCGCGCATCACCGGGTGGATACGGCAGAAGTAGGTGTACGTGCCGGGTGGCAGATCGGATGGCGTGGACCATGTGACGCGGCCGGCGGTTGGTGGTCCGGCATCACCGAGCTGGCCCGAGTCGAACGAGATGTCGGCGTCGGCCAATGGGTAAGCAATGCCGGTGGCGCCGGTGCATGGCGCCTTGCATGCGGTGATGGTGTGCCATTCGCCGTTTTCGAGCGGCGCATCAACATTGTTGTAGGTGATGGTGCCGCCGGCCTGAACCGTAGGGATTGGGTCGGCGCGCAACATGTCGCCTTGGGCATAGATGAAGTCGGAGATGTCGATCGGCGAAGCTGCTGGTTGCGACGGGAGCTGCGATGCGTCGGCGTACTTGTACTTGGTGTCGACGCCACCGCCGTGGTTGTCGTTTTCGGCCAAGTGGCCGTGAGTCAGTTCGCCGGGGCCATCAACTGCGGTGGTGAACGGATCGGCAGCGGCGAGGGTGTCAGCCGCATTGAGCGTGTCGGCCATCCACACGATCATGATGCCCATTGACTCGTACCACGATGCGCGTGAGCTGTCGTAGGTTGCCGTGGTGGACAACACGTCGCCCTTGCGCACGGCGACGCGCCAATCTTCGAGTGTGGCGGTCATCGAAACATCCCACGACACGGCGCCGGCGGGTTCGTAGTAGTTGGCGTCAGAGACGAACAAGTGAGCGGTATCTGTGGTGCCTGCTTTGGCGTGATCGGCGAGCGCTGTGGCTCCTGATCGCTGCAACCACAAGTCGGTGTTGAGTCCGCCCGGGTGAAGGTGGCCAGCGGTGGCCAACAACACGCCATCGCGGTCGACGGTCCATGCGTTCTTGGCTGGATCGGCTCCGTATGGGGCGGTGGCATCGTCGGGATAGGTATAGAGGCCATTTTGACCTGAACCCTTTTGAACATCGAACACCGGATAGATGCTGCCGTTTTGTACGTCGGTCCAGATCGGCCGCGCCGCCACCATTCCGGCAGCTGCCGCGCTATCGGCGGGAATGAAATCGAGGTCGTAGGTGACCCACACTTGTTGTTCGTCGGGCCACAAGTTGTGGATCATGTAGTTGAGGGTCCACTTGTCGGTGGCCTTGTAGCTGTAGCCGTAACCCACTGGCAGTGCCATTGTGGTCTTCTCTTCGCCAGCGGCAAAGAACCGCTCAGGCAGCTTCGATGTTGCGTCGCGGCCCGAGTTGTTGAGCCACACGCCATGGTGAAGGTGGATGACATCAACGCCCGGAATGGTGCCGTCGGCCAAGCGCAGATCGGGGGCGATGCGCACGATGTAGCCGTCGACGTCGGGCTTTGGAATCGCCTCCCGGGTGAAGTCGATGTTGTTTTGGCCGGGCTTGATGCTGATCGGCCCGATCTCGAAATGCATCCGTGTGGCGCCAGCCTGAACCGGACGACCGGCCACGGTAGAGGTGGTGGAGACTTCGCTCACCGGAGTGGTGGCGTCGGCCGCCCCCGTGGTGCCAGAAGTGCCCGCAGAGTTCGACGATGCGCTGCTGCAACTCGCGGCTGCACCGATCAGTACGGCGAGGGCGATTGCTCCAAACGTTCTGGCGTTCATTGAGATCCTTTGGTCGAGCGATTACTTGGCGGCCGCCAAGGTACCACGGAAGCTTGCTACCATCAAGACCTCGACGTGGTCTCAGCGACCATGTGAACCTACTTGAAGGACTCCCGTGTTTCTTGCTTGTGCTGTCATCGTGTCGCTGCTTTCGCTGGCTTTGCTGGGTTCGGCCGCAGGCAAACTCACCAAGCACCCAAAGGTGATCGAGAGCCTTGGTGCGTGTGAGGTGCCATCGAATTGGCACCCTCGCCTTGCGGTGGCCGAAATCGCTGGCGCAGTCGGCATGGTTCTCGGCCTCTGGGTCCCAGCGTTGGGCGTCGCCGCTGCTGTTGGCGTGGTGCTGTATTTCGTTGGTGCTTGTATTGCCCACGTTCGCGTGAGCGACAACGAAGTGGCTGCGCCGATCATTTTTATTGTGCTTGCGGTGGTCGTCATCGTCTTGCGCATCGGCACCCGCTAGGGCAAACACCAGCGTCCGCCGTATCCGCGAGCAGATAAACACCAAGCGATACTCTCGAACCCGTGACGCAAAGAACGCCAAGCGCGGCACCTACCTTGACGACCGCTGAACCGCAGGTTCATGCGCGGCGCTCAGGCCGACACTCCACTGCCTCGATTCCAAAGGCTCAGGCCGCCGACACTGTTGAGCTGGCTCCCGAACCTCAGGTCACCAAGCCAGTTGGCGGCCAAGGCTCAATCCTGCTGCAGCATCCGGCGGCTCCTCCGGTCACCATCACCCACGAGTTTGTCATCACCGGCGAGCCAGCCGAAGCGTTGTGGGAGGCGTACCGCGACAACTTCGAACCGTTGAAGTCGCTGGCAATCCTGCGCCATTTTGATTCGCACGAAGAAGTGTTGGAGCAGTTGGCCAACCCGAAGATCCACAAGATTGTCGGTTGGCAAGAGGGCCGTCCCGTGGGGTTGGCCATGGTCACGAACAGCCTCGAAGACGTCACCGAGATTTCGCCCGAGTTCTTGCGTGCAAAGTTCCCTGACTATGCGGCTCGCAATGCCATCTATTGCGGCATGCTCGTGATGGTCAGCCACTCATTACGCGGTCGCACGCTGTTCGGCCGGTTGTATACCGAGCTGTGGCAGGTGCCAGCGCTTGAGGCCGGCATCCTCGTGTTCGATGTATGCGAGTTCAACCGAATGATGTTCGACACCGATGAACTCACCAAGCGCATCGCGACCTCGTTCCCACGTTCGGCCGTCGAAGTTCTCGACCGTCAAACATGGTACGTCGCCGAGCTTCCCGAACCGATTCCAGGTTCGCGTCCGGCGTGATCTAGCTGCGGTGCGGGGTTGCGGTGCAGCGGCGCGAACTGGCTAGCTGACGGCTCTGCGCAAGCCCCAAGCGCTGCAGCACTGCGGGTACATCTGCGGCCGATACGGCCTTGCTGAACAAGAAGCCCTGCGCCTGCCGGCAGCCGAGCGAGAACAGATGTTGTGCTTCTTCGACGGTCTCGACGCCTTCGGCAATTGTGCTGAGATCGAGGGCCGAGCCCATTGCGATAATCGCGCTCACGAGGGACGAATCGGCTTGGTGCTGCCCAAGTCCGGTCACGAACGAACGGTCAATTTTCACGGTCGACACGGGGAACCGCTTGAGGTACGACAGTGATGAGTAGCCGGTGCCGAAGTCGTCGACTGCAAGATGCACGCCAAGGGTGGTGAGGCCGGCCATCACCGAAGCGGTGAGCACGGAGTCTTCCATCATCACACTTTCGGTGATCTCTAGCCACAACGCATGGCCGGGCAAGTTGTGGCGCTCGAGCGTCTCTGCCACGGTGTCGACGACGTCGCTCTCTCGAATCTGACGGGCCGACAGGTTCACCGACACGTAGAGGCGTTCGCCGCCAGGGATGGTGCGGCGCCACTCAGCGATATTGCGGCACGCTTCGTCGAGCATGAATGCGCCCAACGGAACGATGAGGCCCGACTCTTCGGCGACAGGAATGAACTCGGCTGGCGAAACCATCTGACCATCGTCTTGCCAACGAGCAAGCGCTTCGAAACCATTGACACGACCATTGGGCAACGAGACCAAGGGCTGGAAGTACGCCTCAAAGTGGCGCTCGGTGAGTGCGCGCCGAAGACGACGTTCGAGGGCAACGCGGCGAGCTACTCGCTCACGCATTGATGAATCGAAGATCGTGACTCGGTTGCGGCCACTTTCCTTCGAGCGGTACATCGCTGTATCAGCTTCTTGAATGAGTGTCGCTGGAATGGCGCCATCGCTTGGGTACGCAACGGTGACGCCAATCGACACCGTGATGAACACTTCACCGGAGTCAAGGAAGAAACTGTCGCTCAGTGCGCGACGGATACGTTCGCCGAAGCTGTAAGCGCCGATGGTGTCGAGGCTGAGCAACACGATGAACTCGTCACCGGAGATACGGCCAACGATGTCGTCGGGACGCAGGCACGAGGCGATGCGGCGGGCCGCGAGCCCGAGCAACTGGTCACCCATGCTGTGGCCCATTGAGTCGTTGACCAACTTGAACTGGTCGAGGTCGATGAACATCACGGCAACAGGCGAGTTCGTAGGAGCCTGGTCGGCGAGCATGTCGTCGATATGAGCGATGATCGCCGTGCGACTTGGGAGACCGGTGAGTTCGTCATGCGTTGCCTGATGTGACAAACGAGATTCGAGCGCAGCTTGCTCGCGCATTGAGCTAGCGAGACGCAGAATTGCGGTGATGGCCAGGATCAGGCAGAGCCCCATTGAAACGGTCTTGCCATTCGGGTTCTGAGTACTTGCAACGATGATCGGAGCCATCAGCGCAGCGGCAACTGCGATGAGGCGGCTTGGGCCAAGCGTGCCGACTCGACGTTCGCTCTTGCGGGTGAAGAAGCGAATCGAAGGATGGAGAACCGCTGAGCTAATGCAGGCTGGAACGAGCAGGTACGGCACTTCTAGGAGGGCCTGCGGGGCCATAAACGTGCCGACTTCGCCGAGCGCAAAGATGACGTCGCCGAACAACAACGCAACCGTGCCAGCGAGCAGCAACCGAAATGCGGGGGAGCGGTCGCCTGCAGCGAACGCCAGACGGGCTGCGAGAGCGAGAAGGCACATCGACATCACCGGATAGACCGAGACCACGAGTCTCGCCATGATCCACGTGCCCTTGATGTCGAGCGTTGGAGCCACGACGATCTGGTTCACGATCAACATTGCGCCGGTGCTGAGCATGATGCCGTCGAGCAATGCCCCTGGTTCGCTGCGGCCGCGACGAGCGCGAGTGAGGCCGATGAGCGCGGCGCCAAACAACACGTAACCAGGTATCGAGAAGAGATCGGGGAGCAGCGATCGATTCGATGTCAGGTCGCCGTTTGAGTGGGTGAGATCGCCAACAGCGCCGCTGATGGTCCACAGCGCGCCGGTAGCGACAAGCGACCACCATGGCCATTGCAGCTGGGGTTGGTGGCGACGCAGCCCGATGGTTGCGCAGACCACGCCGGCGGCAGTGATGACTGGGTAGGCGAGGCCGAACAACAGACCCGCGGCGTGGGCCGCAATGACGACACAAAAGCTTGCGAGAACGATCCACGTAACTCGCGTGCGGCTCGCCGGAAGCGCAACAACGTCGTGGCTTGGCTCGGGCATCGAGACTCGCGACACACCTGAGGATTCACGGGCGCCGACTTCGGACGCTCGTTGGGTCAGCGCCTCGATTTCATTGTGGATACCACCGACGTCAAGAAGACTGTTTGGTGGGCTGGGATTCTGTCGCACGGAAATACATCGGCAGCATTAACACAACCTTGAGAAATCACTTTGCTTTTGTCGAGAACACCCGCTGCATCGGTCGCCACGCTCCGCCGATGACCAGCAACGCAAGCCAGAACAATGGATTGCCGAACACCCGAAGCATCCATTCGGTCTCGCTGGCGAGCGCATCGACCCGTCGCCCGATGTAGGCGAGCGATGCCACGATTGCGCCAATGAGGCCGACGATTGCACCGCACAAGAATGCGCTTTGGCGGATGACCGAGCTATGACGGCGCACCCCAGTCTCACCAGTAGACATGATCTGGATCAGCGCCACGGCGGTGGTGCCCAAGCCGAAGACCATTGCACACCGTGCGCCAAAGCCGAGTCGTTGCCATGCGCCGGGCGTGTCGGTTGAACGTTTGGTGAGCAGCTGCCATGAAGCGCTTGAGGTGCGGTCGAACATCGAGAACCCTGCGAGGGCGGTGAAGCCTGACGCAAGCTGTTGCAGCGTGGTGAACGCGAAGCCGACTCCTGCGGTGATTGGGATGACGATTGCGTTTGAGTTGGCGCTGATGATCTTCGCTAACACCCACGGGGTAACGGTTTCGTTGCCGGGCCCCCACTCATATGACAGCCAGATGATCACGCCAACGAGAGCGAAGCGATGCTTCCATTGCGATTCTCGAAAGTCGGTGCGTATCGCAGAGCGAAGAGTAGACCGGTCGACACGCTGGGACTCGCGGTCGTCGCCCCTCGGCGAATCGGGGGCACTGTGAGCGGAGGGCACGACGGCCACCTTAGTCAGCGGTGTCTGATGTGGGTCCTCGGCGCGGCGGGTTCTCGTGCGCCAGTTAGGGGGCGCTTGCGGAGAACTCCTCAAGTAAGGGTCAGTGGGCGACGATGAACAACCGTGAAATCGGAAGCAAGCCGCAGCCTTCGTCGCTTTGTTGCATATGCAACAATCGCTTTCGTTCCGATTTTTGGCCTTGGCGTCGTGCTGACGCGCACCACGGCAATCGCATCCCAGGAGGACGCTGTGGCTGCCGCCCTGCTGCAAGCGCAGACGATTAATCGGTCTGCGCTGCGGCCGTTCGTCGATGAGTTGGGGTCGACCAAGACGCTCTCGCCGGCCGTTCGCGAAGGACTCAAAGCAGCCACAACGGCACTCGTGGATAACACGACGGTGTTCCGTTTGCGGCTGCGCGACATTTCCGGCCGAGTGGTGTTTGACGCGCTGCATCCAGATGCGTTGCCCGGCCGACCCGATTTGAGCGAGGACATCGCAGCGGTGCTCGCTGGCGGCACTGTCGCGGGCCGAACACAGTTTGGTGCAGACCCAGTTGATGGCCGTCGGCCGGTCGGTGTTGATGCAATCGAGGTATATCTCCCGATTGTTTCGAGTGCGGCCCCATTTCGAGTAGTTGGCGCTCTCGAGCTCTACGTTCCATATGCCCCAATCGCAGCGGCGCACGCTACGACGCTTCGCCAGACCTACATCGTGTTGCTCGCGGGGCTTTTGGTTCTCTGGCTTGTTGTGGCTGCCATCTTGTGGTCGGTCACAAGCAGAGTTCATCGGCAAAGCGACGCCAATAAGTATCTTTCGCTGCACGACCCGCTCACGGGGATGCCGAACCGGGCGCTCTTTGCGGACCGCGTGGAACACGCGATCAACGCCAACACCAGAACGGGCCTCCCTGTGTCGATAGCAATTGTCGACCTCGATCGGTTCAAAGAAGTGAACGACACATTGGGCCACGCCAACGGCGACATTCTCTTGAACTGTGTGGCCCAACGAATGCTGCAAGAACTCAGGCCGGGTGACACGGCGGCGCGACTCGGTGGCGATGAGTTCGGTCTGGTGCTCCCAGGTGTTGGCGCACAAGGGGCTCGGTCGATCCTCGATCGCATCCAATTGGTGATCGGCCGAGAGCTTGAGCTCGATGGAATTCCGGTGACTCCTGACGCAAGCATTGGTTGGGCCGAGTGGCCCGAGCAGGGCAGCGACGTCGATCACCTGATGCGGCGCGCCGACCTTGCGCTCTATGCCGCGAAGGACGCTGGCATGGGCGTTGTTCGCTATGCAGACGAGTTGCAGCCGGCCGATGTGTCGCGTCTCGGGCTGGTGGCAGAACTTCGCCACGCAGTCGCCAAGAACGAGTTTGAGCTGCTGTACCAACCCAAGGTGGAAATCGAGACCGGACAACTGGTGGGCTTCGAGGCGTTGGTGAGATGGCGTCACCCCGAGCGTGGACTGTTAGCGCCGAGTGAGTTTATGAACGTGCTCGAGACCACGGCGTTGATCGGCTCGTTAACACGATGGGTGTTTGACACAGCAATGGGGCAGCTCGTTGAGTGGGGCGAAGCTGCCTCCGAGTTGTCGATGTCGGTCAATGTGTCGGTTCGCAATGTGCGCGACCCATCGATGGCTGGTTGGTTTGAGCAGCGTTTGGCGGCGCTTGAGATCGATCCCGCGCGAGTGATCATCGAGATCACCGAAACCGCAATTGCGACCGACCCTCGACGGGTGATGGAGCACATCGCGCAACTCGATGCGGCGGGCATCACTGTGAGCCTCGATGACTTCGGCCAGGGCTACACATCGCTGAGCCAGTTGAGCACGTTGCGGGTGAGCGAACTCAAGATCGATCGAGAGTTCACGTCGTTGACGCACATGAGTTTGAAGGCGGTCAATATCGTTGCGGCGGCTATCGAACTTGGTCACCGTCTAGGGCTGAACGTAGTCGCCGAAGGCGTGGAGTCAGCTGAGTCGCTTGAGGCCCTACGGGATCTTGGCTGCGATGAAGCGCAGGGATATTTGTTCGCTGGCCCGCTCAGTGAACCCGATGCGCGGGCGCTGCTTGCGGGTGTCGGCTGGGTCAGCGCAGTCCCGACAAGCTGAGCGCTTCACGGTAGAACTCGCTGTTCTGCTCAAGATTGGCGGGCGTATCGAACGCCTTGAGTTGACCATCTTGGATCACCATGATGCGGTCGCAGATCGCGAGGGTCGACATTCGGTGGGCGATCACAATCACGGCCATCTGCGTGCGCAGCTCAGACAGCGTCTCGCGAATCAGTGCCTCGGATCGCACATCGAGCGAACTGGTGGGCTCATCGAGGATCAACACATCGGGGTGCTCGACCAATGCGCGGGCGATACACAGACGTTGCTGCTGGCCACCGCTGAGATGGCCGCCTTGCTCGCCAACATCACGCCTATATCGTTCGGGGAAGCCTTCGATGTCTTCGTGTACGTGCGCAAGCCGAGCTGCGCGCTCGATGTCGGCGTCACTCACGTTGTCGCGAAGGAAGCGAATGTTGTCCGAGATAGTGCCCGCAATCAGATGGGAAGCCTGAGGCACAAAGGTCACCTTGCGGGCCCACTCGGATCTCGAGAACAGATCAATGTCTCGGCCGTCGGCAGTGACCGAGCCAGCGGTTGGCTTGCGCAGCCCCAACATGAGCTGCACCAACGTTGACTTGCCGCTGCCCGATGGGCCCACGATGCCCACGATCTCGTTGGGCCTGATCGATGCATTGAGGGTGCTGAGCACTGGCTGACCGGCGATGTACTCGAACGAGACGCCCTCGAGTCGCAAGGTGCCGACGTGCCCCACTGGAATGCCGTGATCGCGCACGGCCGCATCGCGGTACTGAGCAACTTCGGATTGCAGCGCATCAACGAATGGCAGGCTTGAGGCGACGCTCGAGATTGAACTTTGCATCGCTTGGCCGTAGGTCAGCGATCGCAACATCACCAACATCACCGCACCGAGAGCAGTGATGTTCGCGCTGTCGGATGCGGCGACAACACCCAGCGCCCCGACGAGCACGAGATACGCCAAACCCGAATACAGATTGGGTACCACGCCTCGTAAGAAGGCGAGCCGCACGCCCGTAGACGCGTTCTTGTCGATGAGTGCGTTGACTCGGCTTTCGGTTTGGTGCTGCACATTGAAGACATGCACTTCCAATCCCAGGTTCGATATCTCGCTGAGCGACGTGGCGAACTCCATGCCGGCGCTCGCCGTGGACTCGGCTGAGCGCACGACCACACCACGCACGGGGCGCAGGGCCAACGCCAGCACCACGACGGCGGCGATCAAGACCAGTGATCCGACTGGGTGGACTGCGGCAGCGAGCGCGATGAGGGCAATCAGGTTGAACGCTGCGATGGTTCCCAGCGTGAGGCTCGAGATCAGTTGGGCGCCGTTGTTTGCGAAGGTGGTGAGCATCTCTTGCAGCCGCCCTTGGCGCTGGTCTTGCTGCACTGCCCATGAGCTACTGAGAAATGTTTGGGCCAAGTCGCGGCGAATACCAGCGAGCACACCGTTGGTGAGCTGCGCACCTTGCCATGACGACCACAGCGCGAGCGCGACGCGGGCGACCACGAGTGCAAGGGCCAGCCAAACAGCACCAGGCACGGAGATCGAATGACCTGCAAACAGCTCAACCTGTTCTTCGTCTGATGTGATCGCAAACGCGGCGCGGGTGATGATGATCAGAAATGCTGCCTCGGCAAGACCGCCTACGAGCGACGACGACGCCAGGGCGAAGAGTCGCCCGCGTCGGCCGTGGAGCAGCGCTGCAATCGAGGTTTGAGCGCGCCTGCGTTGCGGCACGTTGGCAGTGCGAGTGCGGCGCGCAGTCATCGGCACACACTAGGGGTTCGCCTTCAAGTGGCGAGTGCTCGGGTCGTTTGGGCGGGCAGCGCTGTCAAAGCGGTCAGCGCACCAATGTGACCCCGGCACGTTTCACGGCCACCGTGCGTCCATCAAGAACAACTGAGGCGTTGGTTGGGTTCGCCATGGGGGGTAACAGCACGGTGACATTCCGCTCGGCGGCAGGCTCGAGCGTTCCACTGAATTCAAGGTGGAGCGTGGCCGTAGTTTCGGGCTCGATATCGACAAGGAACGAATACACGTGCCATCCGTGTTCGGCGCCGGGTTCGGATCCAACTTGCTCGCTATCAAGCGTTGCCGCGTCGAGTTCGAGCGCCGAATAGATCGAGACGAAGAGTTCGCTTGAGCCTCGTGGAAGACCGGCAAGGTTGCTGACGATGTAGTCGGGCATGTCGATCGACGAGGTGGCAGTGTTGTGTAATGACAAGGTGAATTGGGCATGGGTGGTGCCGTTGGTTGGATCAACGCTGGTGGAATAGTCGAAGCCTGTTTTGAGGAACGCATCGATCTTGCTTCCTCCGGCATTATCCATTGCAAAGCCAATGCCTTCACCACCATTGAGGGATGGCAGCGGCCCACTCATCCCAATGTCGGCGAACATCTGCTGCTCGGATGGCTGCTGTGACCAGCCAATGAGGCGCCGAGTTTGCGCAAATGGCCCGAGAACCTTGGCGAGCCGCTCGGGAGATGGCAATGCACCATCAAGGAGTTGCTCAAATGTGGTTTTGGCGATTGTCTCGAGCAGATCTATGCGCTGAGCGTTTTGATCGATGTGATATTGGCCGCGCAGCAAAAAGTCGACGGCATTGTCGCTTGAGATCAATGTGCCGTTGTCGTCGATAGGGATCGGGTCAGTGAATTGCATCAGGGCGGCAAGCACTTCAATGTCCATGGCGAACACGCCATCAAGATGCTTGCCGCCGCTTTGTGGATAGAGCTGAGAGATGATGTCGCCAACATCGGGAAAGTGGGGAGAAACGGTGATGCTGTGCCACGCGTCGGAGCTCACGGTGCCGCCTGGGCCCGTATCGAAATTGAAGCGCCCGTAGCGCGCGAGGAACTCGGCGGGACCCTTGAGGGCCTTGGTGCTGGGGTCGCCACGGTCCTCGAGGTCTTGGGTTCGACCAAAATCGCTCATGCTGATGTGGCCATTGTCGATGGTGAGTTCGGCCCAGTTGCCCATGAAGCCGCCGAGTCCGCGGAGCTCAGCGGGCGTGGTGAACGCAATGAAGTACACGCGTGTGCCCTGAGCCCCCAGAATCGCGGGAGCAACGTTGATGGCTTCGGCGGCATTGTTGCTGCGAGTGCGCTGCTGATCAATCTGCAATGACAGTGCGTCGAGTCGTTGAGTGAAGGGCGAGACCAGCCATGGACTGCGGATTGCTTTGACGGTTGAGTCAAGGTGGGCGAGGGCTTCTTGCATCTGTGTGAGTGGCGCTTGCAGCGCATTGACGGCAGCGATATCGATGCGGCCGTTGTTCACTCGGAGTTTTTCAAGATCTATCTGCGGCAGGACCGTGGCCAGAGTGTGTGTGATTGAAGCTGCCTCGTGTGCGAGCGCAACCAACGAATTTCGGTTCTGAGCAAGGCCTGGCACAAGGCGGGCAGGTTGCGCCACGATGTGATCAATCGAGTCGCTTGCGGCTGCGAACGAAGCGCTTGCGGCTGCGAACGAATTCTGCGCACCAGCAAGATCGCCTTCGCCGAGCCGGCTGAGACCTTGGCGTGCGAAGCGGTTGCCCGATGTGATCTCACTTCGACCCGCAGTAGCGGCAAGTGCGAATCCAATGACCGCAACAGCCGCAGCGACGAGGGCGCCACCGACCATTCTGTAGGCGACGCGACGGTGGGCTGCGGAGCGCCTTCGAAGGCCGAGCGACGCCACGACAACGCAACTGCTCAGCGCGATCAGCGACGTGAAACCAAAGAACCACCGATGGCCAAGATTGACGAGAACGAGAAGTGATGTGGCGACTGAGAGAGCACGGAGAGCAAGCAGCCATTGATGCCGAATTCCCGCGGTGAATCCGGCTGCGACGGCACATGCTCCGGCAAGGATCCAGACTCCAGCCGACAACACCATCGCTATCGCTGCCAGTGCAACAAGTGACCAGCGCGGTGCGGTTGCCGAGGCCCACACGACGGCCCCTACTGTGAACAACACGAAGACGATGTCGATGGCGTGGTTGCCGGTGGGATGTGGTCCGGATGCGACCGCAAGAATGCCAGCAATACCACTGACAGTGGCAACTATTTGGGCGTTGGTTCCGGAGACATTGATTTGGCGTCGCCCCACATGACGAAGCTAGACGATTGTTCCTGAATCGTGATACCAGTTGCCTGCATGTTGTGAATTCGCGCACCTAAATCGCAACGGCTTATCAACGATGTATGTCATTTTCAGGGTTTCAAGATGCCAACATCGAAGCGTGGTACTGTCTCACTGATTTCGGGCTCTAGGTATGGAAAAGGTTTTGATGATGAAGCGCATCGTTCGTGTAGCTGCTCTCTCGGCTTTGTTGGCAACCACAGCTCTTGCTGGTGTCTCATCAGGTGCGTCGGCGCGTTCGCGCAGCGACGAAGGCCACGCCGACAAGGGCCATCGCCATGGCCACGGTCATTCGGGCCAGTACTTCTGCCCAGCAATGGTGCTGCTCGCTAAGACCGGTAACACGGTCACCATCACCCTCCCCGGATTTGTGCCCGGCGCCACCGTCACGGTGACCAATGAGAAGCACAAGTCCGTTCCGTTCACCGGCTTGAGCATTGACACCACTTCGCTCAAGGGCGAATACGAGGTTCAGGCCACTGGCTCGAGCTCGTGCCGCCCAGGTCACAAGGTTCACGCCGAAGCCGAGTTCAAGGTCGGCAAGAAGAAGTAATTGCACGCTCGTACTCAAATGCGCGGGCGACCAGTTCGACTGCCGGCCATTGTTTCTGTGAGTCTGTGCCCCAACCGCTACGTCGATTGCTTCGACGCCGGCTGAGAGCATCGCTTCGAAGGAGACCATCATGGGTCAGATCATCGGTCAGTTCTGTATCAACGTCACCGATCTTGAGCGCTCGATCGCCTTTTGGCAGGACGTCTGTGGCATTCCGCTGCGTAGCCGTACTCAGATTCCTACCGCGCTTGAAGCGGTGTTGCAGGCCGACGAGGGTGGCTCGCGTATTCAGCTTGCGCAGCAACTCGAGCAGCCCGGTCCTATCGATATGGGCACCGCAATGTGGAAGCTCTATCTCAATACCGACGACTGCTTTGCTCTGTACGAGCGCTGCCTCGCCGCCGGTTGCGAATCAGTGCAAGCGCCAGCACGCCTCGACCGGTGGCCAGTGACCGTGGCCTTCATTAAAGACTTCGACGGGTACCTCATTGAGCTCATCGAGTATCACGAGGGCACTCCAGCTGGCGTGCCAGACCCAGGGTCAACCAACCGCAAATGAGTTGGTTGCCATCGCCGCTGCCGCAACGCTCAGAGGTTGATGGACTCACGTTCGTTCCGCTCACACCGCAACTGCTTTCGGGCGACTATGCGGCGGTGATGCGCGACATCGAGATGCTGCGCACATGGAGCGGTGAGAACTGGCCGACCGGCGAATTCACCGCCGCCGACAACCTTGTCGATCTCGTTCGTCATGATCGCGAGCAACGCGAAGGTGTTGCGCTTACCTACAGCGTGCTCCGTAACGAAGTGGTTATTGGCTGCATCTATGTGCGACCGATAGCCGACGCACTACTTACCCGATCGGTCATTGTTGACCCGGCCGAATTGTCGGCAACAGACATCGTGGTGCGCGGGTGGAGCCACGACATCAGTGCGGCTGCACTCATCGCAGCGAGTCGGTCGTTCTTGCTGAGCGAGCCGTTTGAGTTCCCGATGCTGTGGTGGCAAACCAACATTGACGCTGCCGAGCAACTCGACGCTTGCGACAGTTTGGGTCTCTCGAAGCAGCTCAGCTTCTTCGGAGAATCCACGATGTGGGTGCTCGCCACGCGGCCGTAGGAATTGCTTGCGGAGCCACGTGGGTGAGTTAGGCGGGCCGCTTCCAGTGCACGCCAACAGCGGCGCCCAGCACTGACACTTCATCAATGATGTCGTCGAGCATGTCCCACAGATCGGGCACGAGCTCGCGGCAGCTCACCAGCCCGAAGTCGAGCGAGTCGAGGTAGCTCTGCACGGTGATGTTGAGACCCTGACCATCGACCACGGTGGAAACGGGGTAGTAGTGCAGCATCCGCGAGCCAGCCGCGTAGAGCGGTTCGCGTGGGCCGGGCACGTTGGAGATCACGAGGTTCACTGGCGTGCCGAATCGACCCGTCAGGCGCAACGCGGTGCGCATCGCTTGGGCGAACACGGCTGGCGGGGCGAATTGGGCAAAGTCGGTGAGCGCCTCGGCGGGTACTGCATCGAACAACTGCTTGGCGCCGACCATCGAGTCGTGCACGCGCTGCACGCGTTGCAGCGGATCTGCTTCGTCGGTGGGCAGCCCGGCGAAGATTGCCGACACGCGGTTTGACCACTTGTCGGTCTCGGCGCCGGTACGAATAGACACGGGCACCATTGCAACCAATGGTGACTCGGGCAGTGCATCGTGGCGCTCAAGCCACGTGCGCAGGCCGCCAGCACACACTGCCATCACCACATCGTTGAGCGTGGCGCCGCAGGCATTCTTGATCTCTTTGATCGTGCCGAGTGGCACTGATCCGTAGGCAAAGCGGCGGTGCGCGGTGATGTTGGCGTTGAACGGGGTTCGTGGCGCAGTAAGCGATGGGGGAGGGCCCACGGCCTCTTCGTCTTCGCGTTTGCGGCCGATGTTGAGCATGGCTCCGAGCGGGCCGCGCAAGCTGGCGCGGGCGTGATCGGCGGCAGCGACGAGTGCAGGGTTGCGGGTGGCGCGGCCAAGGTCGCGCGCGGTTCGTGCACCGAGCAACAACGCTCGACCAGGCTTGCGAATGAGCTTGCCCGCAGCTCGGGCGATCATCTCGTTATCCGAAGGGATTCGCTCGGGCTTCCACTCGGAGGTGGCGGCTTCGAACTCGCCGCCATCGGGTTGGTGATCGAGCATCAGCATCAGCAGTTCAGAACCCGATGCGCCATCGATGGTGGCGTGATGAACCTTGGTGAGAATGGCGAACCGATTCTCAGGTAGACCCTCGATGACGTAGGTCTCCCACAATGGGCGGCCGCGGTCGAGCGGGCGGCCCACGATGCGCGACACGAGTTCGCCGATCTGATGGTCGTTGCCTGGCGATGGAACTGCGGTGTGACGCACATGAAAGTCGAGATCGAAGTTTGGGTCCTCGACCCAAAACGGATGGTCGAGGCCGAACGGCACTTCGCGGATGCGGCGCCGAAGCGGTTCGAGCAAATGCAGACGCTGAGCGATCTGTTCGCGCCACTCGCTCAGTGGGTCGTAGCCGGGCTGATCTGATGGGCGCTCGTACACCGAGAGGCTCGATACGTGGCCGAACTGAGCAGCGGTCTCCATGTAGAGAAACGATGCATCGACACCAGATAGTTGCTTCAACAGGTTCTCCCCGAGGTGTTAGATATCGACAGCAGCTGCCGCGAACTGTGCGTTGTAGAGCGCATAATACGCACCACGCTTGGCAAGTAGTTCATGGTGGTTGCCCTGCTCAACAATGCTCCCGGCGTCCATCACCAAAATCAGGTCGGCATCGCGAATGGTGCTGAGTCGATGAGCGATCACAAAGCTGGTGCGCTTTGATCGCAGTGCGGCCATTGCGTGCTGGATCAGTACTTCAGTGCGGGTGTCGACGGAGCTTGTTGCTTCGTCGAGAATCAAGATGGCCGGGTCGGCCAAGAACGCTCGGGCGATGGTGATGAGCTGCTTCTCGCCAGCACTGATCGCGCCGCCTTCGTCGTCGATACGAGTGTCGTAGCCCGCGGACAACGAATGCACGAATCGGTCGACGTAGGTAGCTCGAGCTGCTTCGAGAATTTGCTCCTCGGTGCAACCAACGAGCCCGTAGGCGATGTTCTCGCGAATGGTTCCGCTGAACAGCCAAGTGTCTTGCAGCACCATGCCCACGTTGCTGCGCAGGTCTCGTCGAGGCATCTGCGAGATGTCGACACCGTCGAGGCGGATGGCGCCTCCGCCGATTTCGTAGAAGCGCATGATGAGGTTGACCAGCGTGGTCTTGCCGGCTCCGGTGGGTCCAACAATGGCCACGGTCTGGCCGGGCTCGGCGATGAGCGATAGGTCGGTGATGAGCGGATTCGCTTGGTCGTACGAGAACGACACATGGTCGAATTCAACTCGGCCGCGTGGCTCTGGTGTGGTCTCGGGAGTCGGCGCATCAGCGCTTTGCTCGGGAGCATCGAGCAACTCAAAGACTCGCTCGGCCGAAGCAATGCCCGATTGCAACACGTTGGCCATCGAGGCGAGTTGGGTGAGCGGCTGCGTGAACTGACGCGAGTACTGAATGAACGCCTGCACATCGCCAAGGCTCATTGCTCCCGACGAAACGCGCAGCCCACCGATGACGGCGATGGCCACGAAGTTGAGGTTGCCGAGGAACATCATCGCGGGCTGAATGAGGCCAGCGATGAACTGCGCTCCGAAACTTGCTTCGTAGAGCTGGTCGTTCTTGTCGCTGAAGCGCTTCTCGATCTCGCGTTGGCGACCAAAAACCTTGACCAGTGCGTGACCGGTGAAGGCCTCTTCGATCTGTGCATTCAGTGCGCCAGTGTGTGACCACTGCGCGATGAAACGCAGCTTTGAACGCTTGGTCACGACCCGAATGACATAGAACGACAACGGGATGGTGATGACGGCAACGCTTGCGAGCACTGGCGAGATGATGTACATCATGATGACCACGCCAACCAGGCTGAGCGTTGAGGTGAGCACCATGCTCAGCGATTGCTGCATGCTCTGCGAGATGTTGTCGATGTCGTTGGTCACGCGGCTGAGCATGTCGCCACGCGGTTGCGAGTCGACATAGCTCAAGGACAAACGGTTGAGCTTGTCTTCGACATCGGCGCGTAGGCGATACATCGTTCGTTGAACCACCTTGGCCAACGTGAACGATTGCAGCAACGAAAGAGTCGCCGACGCAATGTAGAGAACCACAACGCCGAGCAACACATTGCGCAGGGCGTGGAAGTCAATGCCGACATCGCGGTTGATCAAACCTTTGAAGATGATGTCGGTGCCATGGCCGAGAATTCGAGGCCCAAGAACCGACAAGGTGACGCTGCCCAATGCCAGCACCACGCCCATGATCGCACCGAATCGTTCGGGTCGAAGTTGAGCGAGCAGGCGGCGTGATGAGCCGCCAAAGTCTTTCGATTTCTCGGCGGGCATGCCCATGCTGGCCATGCGCCCAGCGGGACCCATGTTGCGGAGCTCGGACCCTGGCTGCTTGGGTGCTGCGGTTGCGGCTGGATCGCTCATGCTGCGTCCTCGGCGCTCATCTGTGACGCAACGATCTCGGCATACGTGGGACACGTAGCGAGCAGCTCGGAGTGAGTGCCAAGGCCCACGGCAGCGCCGTCTTCGATCACCAGAATCTGGTTCGCGTTGATGATGGTGGACACGCGCTGCGCGACGATGACCACCGTTGCATTCGCGGTGTGCGGGGCAAGCGCGGCGCGGAGGCGGGCGTCGGTGGCGAGGTCGAGCGCCGAGAACGAGTCGTCGAACAAATAGATCTCGGGCTTACGTACCAAGGCTCGAGCGATCGCCAGCCGTTGGCGCTGTCCGCCAGAAACGTTGGAGCCACCTTGGGCGATTGGGGCATCGAGTTGGCCCGGCATGGCGGAGACGAAATCGGTGGCTTGGGCGATTGCGAGTGCGGCCCAGAGGTCATCGTCGGTGGCATCTGGGTCGGCGAAGCGGAGGTTGCTGGCAACGGTGCCCGAGAAGAGATACGGCTTTTGGGGAACCAATCCGATGCGTCCCCAGAGCAGATCGGGGTCGAGGTCGCGAACGTCGACACCGTTCACGATCACTGAGCCCGACGTGGCGTCGAAGAGCCGTGGGATCAAACTCAGCAACGTTGTCTTGCCAGAGCCAGTGCTGCCGATGATTGCGGTGGTTTGTCCGGCGGTGGCGCGCAGCGAGATGCCGCCGAGCACCGGAGCAACGGCGCCGGGGTAGTGAAAGCCAACGTCGCGTAGTTCGAGCGTGCTGTGACTGGTGAGGTCGGTGGAGGGGTGAGCGGAGCGCACAACCGATGAATCGGTGTCGAGCACTTCGTTGATTCGTTCGGCGCACACAGCGGCCCGGGGGATGAGCACGGCCATGAACGTGGCCATCATCACCGACATCAAAATCTGGGCGAGGTAGCTGAGGAACGCAATGAGCGCACCGATTTTCATCTCGCCTCTGTCGATGCGCCCGGCGCCGAACCACAACACGGCCACGCTTGAGGCGTTGAGAATGAACATCACCGAGGGGAACATCACTGCCTGCAAGCGCCCGGCCCGCAGCGCTGCGCCGGTGACCTCGGTGTTGACCTCGGCGAAACGATCGACCTCGACGGGTTCGCGGACAAACGCACGCACCACGCGGATTCCCGTGATCTGCTCGCGCAGCACGCGGTTGACGGTGTCGATGCGGGTTTGCATCACCTGGAATTGCGGCACCATTTTTGAAACCACGATGCCCACGCACAGCAATAGCAACGGAACGCCGACGGCCAAAATCCACGACAGCCCACGGTCTTCGCGCAGCGCCATGATGATGCCGCCAACGGCCGTGATAGGCGCGGCAACCAGCATGGTGCAGGTCATCATCACGAACATCTGCACTTGCTGCACATCGTTGGTGATTCGGGTGATGAGCGACGGAGCGCCAAATTGGCCAACCTCGCGGGCCGAGAACTCGCTGACGTGATTGAAGATGCCACGGCGTACGTCGCGCCCAAAGCCCATCGAGGCCCGAGACCCGTAGTACACAGCGGCACAGGCGGTGGCTACTTGAAGCACGGTGACGGCGATCATGAGTGCGCCGGTTTTCCAGATGTAGCCCGTGTCGCCAGTGGCGACGCCTTGGTCAATGATCGATGCATTTAGAGAGGGTAAATACAGCCCTGCCAGCGACTGAATCGTCTGCATCACCACCACTGCGAGGAGTGCGCCGCGATATCGCCCGAGATACGAGCGCAGCAGACGAGCAAGCATGAGTTCTCCAGGGGTGGGGGATACGAAGGGCTACACGATGGTACGCGCCGCGCTGGCCAAATCCCGATTTGTCCCACTTCACGGGGTATGGAGTGACATGCTGCACACCATGCGACGTTCTATTGACGACTACCCGTTTTCTGAGGCCGATCGACCGGCAGGCGATGAAGATGCCGCCCGGCTTTCGTGGGCGATTTCGATTAGTGACGACTACGACGACGCCGAACCGCGGGTGGTGCTCACCGTTGAAGAGGTAGGCCTGCCGGGCGAGGGGCTCGTCGCCCATCTGCCGCCACATCTGGCGCGCCGCTTACGAGGCGCAATTCACGACGCACTCAAGGAAATTGGAGAAGACCCAGGTCGTTGATTTCGCTGGCTAATGTTGCCGCGACCGTTGGGGAACTGTCCTCGCTGGTCTATTGTTGACCGAGTTAGTCGGATTTAGTCCGATGTTTGTTTCTGTCCCTCTCTTGCCTGGAGGCCGCCCGTGGGCGTCACCCCAATAGTTGCCGAACCTCGTGACCTCGACGCCGAGCAGCAGCGCGACATTGTTCGGTTTGAACAAGCCGTTACGCAGTACCTCGCTGGTGAGATTGGCGAAGACGTCTTTCGAGTGATGCGTCTCAACAATGGCGTCTACGGCCAGCGTCAAGGCGGCACCAATCAGATGGTGCGCATCAAGTTGCCCGCAGGCACTATTACGCCTGAGCAGATGGACATGATGGGCTACCTCGCCGAGAACTTCTCGCGCGGCTGGGGTCACATCACCACCCGCCAAAACGTGCAGGTCCACTTCGTTGAGCTCACTCGGGTTCCCGAACTCATGCGTCAACTCGCAACGGTCGGGCTCACCAGTCGCGAGGCGTGTGGCGACACCGTGCGCAACGTGATGGCGTGCCATCTCGCTGGTGCGTGCCCTCACGAACACCTCGACGTCACCGCTTGGGCCGATGCAACGTTCCGCCACTTCGTTCGCAACCCACTGGGTCAGCGTCTGCCGCGCAAGTTCAAAGTGAACTTCTCCGGCTGCAGCACCGACTGCGGTCAGGCGATGTTTAACGATGTTGGTGTCATCGCCACCACTCGCACCCTCGACAACGGCGACACCGAAGCGGGCTTCCGCATCTATATCGCTGGTGGCCTCGGCGCAACGCCGCATCCAGCGTTGGCCCTCGAAGACTTCACCACCCGCGAAGATTTGCTACCAACCATCGAAGCCGCACTTCGCGTGTTCGAGCAGACCGGTAACCGCGACAACAAGCTGCGCGCCCGAATGAAGTGGGTCGTCGATCAACTCGGCATCGACGAGGTCCGTCGCCGGGTCATCAAGATTCGTCACACGCTGCCGGCGTCGTCGTCGTGGCCGGGCGGCATCCCCGCCGAAGTCACCATCGCCGGCGACAAGCCTGCTGGACGATCAACCACTGTCGAAGCCACCGCAGTTGGGCAGGGCGTCAATGTCACGCTCACGCCTCGCGACCCGTATAGCCGTTGGGTTGCTACCAGCGTCATCCGCGGCACTGCCAACGGCACGGTGTCGGCGGTTGCCTACGCAGCGCTTGGCGATCTCACCGCCGCGCAGTTCCGTTCGCTCGCTTCGATCCAGCGCGAGCTCGCCGCCGACGTGCGTTTGAGTAACCGTCAAAACGTTGTGTTCCGCGGCCTCACCGAAGAGCAACTTCCGGTTCTGTATGCCCGCCTCGAGGCCATCGACATGGCTCGACCCGGTGCCGAATTGGCACGCGATGTCGTGGCGTGCCCCGGCGCCGATACATGCAACATTGCTGTCACTCAGTCACGTGGTTTGGCCAAGGCCATTGGCGATCGTCTCGAAGAAGAGGGTCTCGCCGAAGTCGGTGGCATTCGCATCAACATCTCTGGTTGCACGAACAGCTGCGGTCAGCATCACGCATCAGACATCGGATTCTTCGGTGCCGAGCGTCGTGCGCATGGCAAGGCTGCCCCTGGCTATCAGATGTTGCTCGGCGGCTACGTGGGCGAAGAGAGCATTCACTTCGGCGAGAAGGCGTTGCGTCTGCCTGCCAAGGCTGCTCCCGAAGCCGCAGCGCGTGTTGTGCGTCGATTCGCCGAAGAGCGCGAAGCCGGCGAACGTTTCCGCACATGGATGGATCGTGTCGGGGGCGCTTCGGCTGTAGCCGACACGCTCAAAGATCTCGACTTCTTCCCATCGCCCGAAGAAGCTCCCGAGTTCTATGCCGACTACGACGAGACGGGGCCATTCGTTGCCGACGTCGGCGAGTCAGAGTGCGCAGTCTGAGCCAGCAACTGCTCGATGCGTGCGCAGCAATCGACGCTGCCAACGCGCTGGATCCAACGTCGGTCGTTGTTCGCGGCGAATCAATAGCGCTTGCCTTGGTGCACGGTCGTCTGGCCGCCGATTGGGCGCGGCACCTCAATCCAGATGCCGACGATGCACTTGTCATCGCCGCGCGTGCCCACCATCTGCGCCGTTGGGAAGTGCCTCGCACCACCTATCCCGAGGGCAAAGCGGGTTACCTGCGCTGGCGTAAGGATCAAAAGGCGCGACACGCTCGCGATGTAGAAGTCATCCTGAACGACGTGGGTTACGACGACGCCACCATTCAGCGGGTGCAGGTGTTGTTGCGGCGCGAGCAACTGAGAACCGACGCCGACACTCAAACGCTTGAGGACGCCGCGTGTCTCGTGTTTATCGAGACCCAGTTAGCCGAGATGGCGCCACGCTTCGATCGTGAGCATCTGCTTCAGGTGATTCGCAAGACCGCAGCGAAGATGAGCGCGGCCGGTCTGGGCGCTGTAGCGCTGCTACCCATTGGCGCTGTTGAGCACGAGTTGCTCGCAGCAGCGCTGGCGTAGTTCGCTGCCGTAGCGCCGCGAATTACACGTAGTGCTCTTGCAGCGGCGGGAAGCCGTTGAAGCCCACCGAGCTGTATGTGGTGGTGTACGCGCCTGCAGACAAGATGTCGACCATGTCGCCCTCGGCGAGCGCGAGAGGTAGTTCGTAGGCGCTCTTTTCGTAGAGCACGTCGGCCGAATCACATGTGGGGCCGGCGAGTACAACCGGGCCGCTGGTCTGACCGTCGTGAGGGGTGCGCAGCCGATAGCGAATTGCTTCGTCCATTGTCTCGGCCAGGCCGTGGAACTTGCCGCAGTCGAGATAGATCCATCGCTCGCTGTCGGCGGGGGAGCGGCGCGACACGAGCACCACTTCGCTGCGCAAGACACCCGCATCGGCGACCAAGTAACGGCCGGGCTCGACCATCACCTCGGTGAGGCCGAGGGGGAACCACTTGGCCAATGCGGTGCGTACTGCGGCACCATACGCGTCGATCGTTGGGGCTGCTTCGCGGTAGGTGCCGGGGAAGCCACCGCCGAGGTTCACAAAGCTTGGGTTCGCTCCCTGATTGCGCGCCCGCTCGACAATCTCAGCGACCACCTCAAGGGTGTCGTCCCATGCGCCAAGGTCACGCTGCTGCGAGCCCACATGAAACGAAACACCCGACTCGAGTCCGGCCTTGCCCGCAAGAGCGAGCACGCGAACAACGTCGGGCGCCTCTGCACCAAACTTGCGCGAGAGCGGCCAATCGGCGCCGCCGCAATCGTGGCGCAAACGCACGCACACCGAAGCGCCAGGAGCTTCGACCGCAACCTTGTCGAGCTCGGCTTCGACATCGACCGTATAGCGACTCACACCGCACGAGTGCGCGTAAGCAATATCGCGGCGCTTCTTGATGGTGTTGCCATAGGAGATGTCGTTGGGGTTCGCCCCGGCCTCGAGGCAGCGATCGATCTCGGCCGGACTGGCGACGTCGAATGCTGAACCGAGCGCAACAAGGCGGCGAATAATCGGCAATGCAGGGTTGGCCTTGACCGCGTAATACACGCGGGCCGCAGGGATTGCTTCAACGAGTTGCACGTAACGCTCTTCGACGAGATCGACGTCGACGACAACGAACGGAGTCGGTGCGTCACTGTCGCGAAGAAACGTGTCGATCTTGGCGGAGGGAGAAGAGATCGGTGTTGTCACGGCGGCGACGATATAAAGCTCAACTATTCATTGCTACTACTGACTCCATCAGTCAGCGCACCTGTTGCGTCAGTCAGTAACGGCTGACCGAACAGCCTGTAACGAGGTGCTTAGAGGACGAGGTCGAGCAGCTTGCGAACGAAGGCTCGATCGATGCGTCCGCCGGTGAGTAGTCGCCGATACATCACGGGTCCGACCAAGATCTCAACCATCACGTTGCGATCAACGTCGGGTGAGAGATCGCCTCGTTGCGATGCGCGCCGCAAGATGGCCTGGAGTGGCTTCTGGCGTTGCTTGATGTACTCGTCGAGCGACACGCGAACTTCGGCGTCGTAGCAGGCTGCTTCGATGAGATGGGGCAGTACATCGGAACTGCCGCTGGTCGCGAAGCGATCGATGATCTGATCGAAATACGTCTCGAGTTCGCGGCGCAAGTTGCCGTAGTCGGGCACCTCGATTGGCTCGGTATCGGCCTGTAGTGCTTCGAGTACGAGCGCCTCTTTCGACGACCATCGCCGGTAGATGGTGGCCTTGCCGACTCCGGCTCGCGCTGCCACAGCATCGATAGATAAACCGACCACGCCGCCCTCGCGCAAGATGTCGAGCGTGGCAGTGAGGATGGCGTAATCGCACCGAGCATCGCGAGGCCGACCCGGTTTACGCGACACCGCAGTGTCGCTATTCGTAGCGAGTGGTGCGCCTTGGGCGGCCGCGGTGCGGGTCATTGGAGAAGGTCTACTCGCCGGCAACGAGCGATGAGAGTTCGAGGGTGGCCGTATCGATTGATTCGTCGACATGGTCGTCTCCGCGTGCTGGCAGGTAGCGCCACACGACAACCGCAGCGAGCACGACCACAATCGAGGCGAGACGGAGACCAGAACTGAGGCCCGCCACGAAAGCGTCTTTGACGGCGATCGAAAAGCTCAGTGCCTGACCGCCGAGATCTCCGGCGGCTTTGAGCCCTCCGCCGAGCGACGAACGGGCTTCGCTGAGAGCTTGGCCGCTGAGACCAAATGTCTGAGCGATGGAATCGACGCGGTGCCCGTAGACGGATGACACGACGCTGCCAATGAAAGCGACACCGAGCGCACCACCCATTTGGCGAGTGGTGTCGTTGACTGCTGAGCCGACGCCGGCTTTCTCGCGAGGCAGCGAGCCCATCACCGATTCGGTGGCGGGAGGCATGGTCATGCCGACACCGGCCGACAGTAGGCAGTACGGAATGATCGCAATGAGATATGGGGTATCACGGTGCAGCAACGACAGCAGCAGTAGCGAGATGGTGACCAAGAACAGACCGATAACGATGACCCGTTTCGAGCCCATGCGTTCGACGATGCGAGCCGACAGCGGAGCGACGATCATCATCGCAAGCGCGTAGGGAACGAGCCTGACACCTGCTTCGAGTGGGCTATAGCCGTGCACGAACTGCCAGTACTGGGTCATCAAGAACAGCGAGCCAAACATCGCGAAGAACGTGAGCGTGACGGCGGTGTTGGCGGCGGCGAAGCGAGGGTTGCGGAAGAAGTGCATATCGAGCATGGGGTGGTCGATGCGCAACTCCCATGCAATGAACGAGGCGATCGCGAGAATGCCCACAACGAATCCGGCGATGACTTGCGAGTCGGACCAACCGCGCACGGGCACCTCGATGATTCCGTAGAGCAGCGCGCCGAGTCCGACCATTGAGAGCAATGACCCAAGTGGGTCGAGCTTGCCCTGATTGGGATCGCGAGATGTCGTGAGCAACATGCCGCCGGCCACAAGGGCCAGCACGCCGATGGGCACGTTTACCCAAAACACCGAGCTCCACGAGAAGTGCTGTAACAACAAGCCGCCGGTGATGGGCCCGAGTGCAACCCCGATGCCGGAGAAGCCTGCCCAGATTGCGATTGCTCGGCCGCGCTCTCTGGGATCGCGAAATACATCAGTGAGAATCGACAGCGTAGAGGGCATGATCAACGCGCCGCCGATACCCATGAACGCGCGAGTGACGATGAGTTGCGACGCTGACGTTGCCAGCGCCGAGAACACCGAACCGGCCATGAACAACACGATTCCGGCTTGCAGCGCGCCTTTGCGGCCGAATCGATCACTGAGGCTGCCGGTGGTGAGCAGCAGGCCTGCGAACACCAACGTGTACGAGTCGATGATCCACTGCACCTGGCTGTTCGAGGCGTGTAGATCGCTGATGAGCGAGGGGATCGCCACGTTGAGGATGGTGTTGTCCATCACGATGATGGTCATGCTGAGAATCAGCACGCCGAGCACCCACCAACGCCGATCGTGGTGATCGGATTGAAGCTCGTTTGGTATAGCCGTAGCTGTTGTGGACACGTGCGCCGCTCTCATGTTGGCCGATTGGCTAGATGATTACGAAACTAGACCGTTCAGTATCGTAATAGGCGATCTAGATGTGTGACACATTGCACTCGTTAGTGCGAACGGCGCATCCTGATGTGAGCTCCAGGTCGAGCCTGCGCCAAGGCGTCGAGCGCGGCTTGATCGACGATGCCAAGCACGGGGTATCCGCCGGTGACGCCGCAGTCGGGACCGAGCACCACTGGTAGACCGTTGCCAGGCAACTGCACGCAACCAGCGATCACAGGAAAGCTTGCGAGGTCCGACGACGGCGCAGGCAGCGCTGGCCCGGCAAGTCGAAAGCCGATGCGGTCGCTGCGTGCATCGAGTTGCCACACGGTGTGCATCAGCGTCTTCCACCCGTCGGCATCGAGCGCATCGTCGTGTGGCCCCGTTGCCAGCGTGATGACGATCTCGTCTGTTGGAGGCCGCACAGCAACAACGTCGAACCACGCGGGTTCTGTTGCGAGGCTGTCGATGCTCAGCGTGCCGCCAACAGCGAGTGGCTCGGGCCCAATGCCGCCCAAGGTGTCGCGTGAGCGACTGCCAAACACGGTTGGTGCCTCGATGCCGCCGCGAAATGCCAGATACACGCGCATTCCTGAAGTCGCCCGTGAGAGGGAGATCTCATCGCCCGCCACGACATCGATTGCGTGGTTCTGCCCGTGTGGTTCGCCATTGATGCGCACATCGACAGGTGCCCCGGTGACAGCGAGCGTGCACGATCGTTCAGCGCGCAACCTCAGGCCACCCAGAAGCACTTCGATACCGGCGGCGTTGGGGCTATTGCCACACAGTCGTTGAGCGAGAGCGTGCGAGCCGAGATCGGCAGCGCCGGATCGCGCAACGCCCTGTGCCGCGAACGCCGAGCGCCCAAGGTCTTGAATGAGCGACAAATTTCCGGGGTCGAGAACAACAAGATGGCTCACGCGCTGAGCCTCGCGAAACGAACAAAGTCACCGGGTTGCAACAGCGAAGGTTGATCGCGGGTGGGGTCGAAAAGCACTGCGTCGGTATGGCCCAACAGGTGCCACCCGCCCGGCGATGTCTGCGGGTAGATACCGGCTTGGTCGACGGCGATAGCAACCGAACCGCCGGGCACTCGTACGCGCGGTGTGTCGTGGCGGGGGAGCCAGAGGCGTTGATCAAGGCCGGACAGATATGGAAATGCGCGCGAGAAGCCGAGACAGACAACGGTGTACGTGGAAGCGCAGTGTCGAGCGATGACTTCTTCGCGTGACATCGATACTGCTGCGGCCACGTCGTCGAGATCATCACCGTTGTAGGTGACCTCGATGGTGACCTCATTGGCCACTCGCTCTGCCCCAGTGTCGATCGGCAGCACCGAGATCGCCTCGATGAGAGCGCCCGATGACATGGTTGATTCAACAAGCACTGATCGCCAACCGGGCCTTGCCCGCGCGTCGAGTGGTGATTCGTTGATCGCCCGACACCAGCGCGAGGCAACCTCACCGTTATCGAAATCGAGCAACACCCCTTGGTTGCCGAAGCGCCGCCAGTTCAGTGCCTCGGCACGTGGCGACGGCACAGAAGGCAATGTCACATGCCTACTTCGGTAAAGAAGTCGAGCATCGCTCGCCATGAGCGTTCGTCGGTGAGCTTGTCGTACGCGATGCCGGGGATGCCTGCGGCGCTTGCGTTGGGGTTGGTGAAGCTGTGCACCGCACCGCCATAGATGTTCATTCGCCAATCGACATTGCCCGCGCGCATCTCGGCTTCGAAGTCGGCGCGTTGCGCAGCAGGAATCATTGGGTCTTCGCTTCCGATACACACCAGAACCTTGGCGGTGATGTTCGTGGCGTCCTGTGGTCGCGCCGTGGCGAGGCCCGAATGAAATCCAACCACGGCGAGCAGGTTGGTGCCGCCGCGAGCGAGTTCGAGCGCCATCGTTCCGCCGAAGCAATAGCCGATGGAAGCGACGCGTGATGGGTCTACCTGTGGCTGGGCAAGCAACACATCGAGACCGGCACGGCCCAAGGCGCGGGTGCGTTCTGGATCGCCCATCAACGCTCCGAGACGGGCCATCATCTCGCCCCTATCGGCAAGACGCTGCCCGCCGCCGTGGTAGTCGAGAGCGAAGGCCACGTAGCCAAGGTCGGCCAAACGGTTGGCGCGGCCTTTGGCATGATCGTCAATACCGGGTCCCTCGTGGTTCACGAGAACTGCGGGGTATGTACCGGGAGCGTCAGGCACCGCAAGATGACCGATCATCGTGACGCCATCTACCGAGTAACTGATTTCTGAAGTGGTTGCCATGCGGCGACTCTAGTGATTGCGCCGGCGCACGGTGCGGCCTTGTACTGCCTTGCGCCGCTGGGTTAGGGGACCAACAACACGCGCCCGAACGCCTGGCGACTCTCGATGTATCGGTGAGCGGCTTCGGCCTCGGCGAGGGGAAACACGTTGTCGGTGACAACGGTGAGTTGGCCCGCAGCAATTCGAGCGATGAGACCCTCGATCATCGTGCGGGTGCGCACTGGGTTCATTGCGAGCTCGGCACCAAGGAACACGCCGTGAATCGAACCGTTCTTCATCATGATCGGCCAGATCTCGGGGGCCTGCACTTCGCGGCCTGCCCGACCAACCCAACTCACGCGACCTCGGTAGGCCAATGACGCAATGCTGCCCTCGAGGGTCTTGCCGCCGACCGAATCGACCACCAAGTTCACGCCCTTGCCCTCGGTGAGTCGCATCACCTGGGCGGCCACGTCGGTGTTCGCATAGTTGATGCCGTGGTCCAATCCGTATTCGCGGAGTCGATCGAGTCGGTCATCGCTGGATGCCGTTGCGATCACCATCGAAGCGCCCGCTTGCTTGGCGAGTTGAATCGCTGCGAGTCCGACGCCGCTGGCGCCAGCTTGGATGAGCACGGTCTCGCCCGCTTGGAGGCCGCCGAATTCGAAGAGGCAGTCGTGGGCCGTTCCGAACTCAATAGGGATGCCAGCTGCGTCGTGCACAGACATCGAGTCG
>Ga0194035_1000234_pt1 | contig 33775 bp, 21 predicted proteins | sample JunL2320m_MetaG_FD_148680 | JGI IMG/M metagenome (GOLD analysis project Ga0194035, IMG submission 148680) | Anoxic zone freshwater microbial communities from boreal shield lake in IISD Experimental Lakes Area, Ontario, Canada - Jun2016-L239-20m | ecosystem: Environmental > Aquatic > Freshwater >...
CGCAGGGAACCTCATACACGCCGGGCTTGGCAACATCGCCAGAGATCGAAAAAAACCGCCGTCCCTTGCAGCCGTTGATCCCTTCCTGCGCATACCACTGGCCGCCGTTGATCATGATCGCCGGAGCCCACGCAAACGTCTCGACATTGCTCACCAGCGTAGGCTTGTCATAGAGGCCGTTGGTCTCCAGTTGCGGCGGCTTGTTTCGCGGCTGCCCGCGACGGTCTTCCATCGCTTCAATCAGCGCGCTTTGCTCGCCGCAGATATAACCGCCAGGACTGGCAAACACCTCGACGGGAAAGTTGAGAGCGCTCTTGAAAATGCCTTGCCCACACGCGCCCAGATCCTGCGCCCTTATGATCTCGCGCTGCATCACCTCAATCTGCTCGGCATATTCGTGGCGGATATAAATCGTGCCGCGCGTGGCGCCTGTCACAAGCCCGGCAAGGATCACGCCTTCCAGCACGAGGTGCGCGTGTTGCGTGAGAAGTTCGCGGTCTTTAAACGTGCCCGGCTCGCTCTCGTCGGCATTGCAGACGATATATTTTTCGTCTCCCTTGGCATGCCAGACATCGCTCCACTTCTGGTGCGCCGGCACGCCCGCGCCCCCCATGCCTCGCAGATCCGAAGCTTTGAGCTGCTCAATCACAGCCGCCCGGTCGCCGGAAGCCACAAGCAGTCGCACGGCCTGGTATGTGGATGGGGCGTTGTAGGGATCGATTCGCCACGGACGATTGGCGTTTAGTGCGTAGGTGCCATCGGCATCGGGCTGGTGGGGTCTTCCGGCCAGAGTGCTTTGTGCAATCTCGGCCAATGCCTCGGCAGACCGGCTCACAAAAAGTGTATCGTTGACCATGGCCGCAACCGGACGGTCGCAGCGGCCCAGGCACGAGGCATATTCCACCGCCACTGTTCCGGCAGAGCATTCGGAGGCCAGCAGCGATTGGAGATCCTGCTTCATCTTCGTGCAGCCCCGCTGGTGGCAGGCCATGTCGTGGCAGATATGCACCTCGACGGCTGGCGGCGGCGAAAGCTTGAAGTGCGGGAAAAAGCTCGCCACTTCCTGCAGCCGGTAGAGTGGAGTGCCGGTTCTTTCGGCGAGCTTACGCAGCTCTGCGTCGGGCAAGTAGCGGTGCGTGTGCTGGATCCTGTGAAGTTCTTGAACAATCATTGGACTTGCCACAATGGGAGTGGGTTAACAATTAGACCGATGAATAGTTGTCACCGAACTCAGCATGACCAGCATGACCAGCATGACCATCCTGAACATCGTCCTGTTCAATGTGCCCCAAGTCTAGCGACCGGTGGCAAAAGTCATCCATTCCCCGCCCGTGTCGCGCGTTTCCACTTGCAAAACATCCGTTTTTTTCTGAAGGCGACGCACTTGGGGCCGCATCGTACCGTCCAGCCGGTCTAATGGCGTGCTCCCTGGCCCGCGCCGACATCACCATCGCACACGTTCGGGATCAGGTGCGGGGATCGCGGCTGCCTTGTTCATCTGCAGGACCTTTCCAAACATTCTAATAAATCAGGCCAGAAAGATGCGTCGACACAAATGTCGCACCAGTGCCGATCTCATCAAGAAGGTAAGGAACGGTTTTTCTGATGTTGAAGTGGCGGCGGCGTCATTGCTTTAGTTTTTAAGGCCCGGAGAGCGCAGCCGATGTGGATCTCGCAACAAACAAATCGGCGGCGTAAAATATTTGCTCTCGCAAAAGCTCTGCGATAGCCTCGAATTGAGCAACCGGCATGATTGATTCAATCAATTTATTTGCTAGTAACTTACTTTCCTCTGCCCATTGACTTCATTGTCCCATGAATAGTTTCGCAAATGTTCTTAGGTTTTTTAAGAAATCTGAGTATGTGAGACGGCCCAAGCCTGTCCCGACGCCCCTGGGCGCAGAGTCGCTCGAAAAGCGAAGCATGATGGCATTTCCGCAGCTATCGGCGCTTGATGTCGAGGCGCTGCTTGACCGGGCCTCCGCTGCCACCCCCAGCCAAAACGCAATTATTGCAATCGTCGACCGAACAGGGCAGATTCTCGGCGTGCGGACGGAAGCGAACGTAACCACTCCTGACCTGAACTTTGCGATCAACGGTGCCATCGCCAAGGCGCGGTGTGCGGTCTTCTTTTCCAGCAACCAAGGGATTCTCACTTCCCGCACGGTCGCTTATCTGAGCCAGTCCACGATCACGCAACGCGAGGTCGAAGCCAACCCGTCGAGCCTGAACGAATCGATCCGGGGTCCGGGCTTCGTGGCCGCGGTGGGTGTTGGCGGGCAATTCCCGCCGGGCATCATCAATCAACCGCTTGTCGATCTGTTTTGTATCGAGCACAGCAATCGCGTGAGCACTTTCGTCGACGGCCAATTGATCGCCAATCGTAAGTCGTATGGGCAACAGGTGGGGACCGCGCCCAACGAGACATCTCGTGGCATCGGCACGCTCCCCGGTGGACTGCCGGTGTACCGGGCCAACTCCAATGAATTGATCGCGGGCATCGGCGCATTCTTTCCCGGCCCGTTTGGGTTCGCGAGCTTTGAGCAGGGCTTCGTGCCGGTCGCATCGCAGACCCAGCAACAGCGGGTCAACGCGCCGCTGGTGCTCGAATCGGAACTGATCGTGTTCGAAACGCTCTTTGTACCGGGCAAGATCGGCAACGTCGCCCGGCCAAATGTCACTGGAGCACCACAGTCGATCATTGCCCGCGCGGGGAATTTGTCGGGCCTGTCGCTGCAGCAGCAAATCATCCAGATCAATGCCGCCGCACGAATCAACTTGGGCGGCATCGCGCTCCAGAGTTTTGGACCGAAGGCCGGCCCTCTGGGCGTGCAGGCCCTGTTCAACCTGATGAATAGTCTCGGGCCGGGCACGGTCAATGGCACAAATCAGCCCGTGACACCCGGCGGTGCGACGGCCCTCGACGGGATGGCACAGGCCGCTGGCTTTCTTGTCCCCCCGAAAAATGGCAGCGTGCTCACCGCCGCCGACGTCACGCGAATCATCAACCAGGGCATCGCGCAGGCCGAAAAAACGCGGGCCCAAATCCGCATTCCAACGACCTATTCGCGGCTCATTTTCGTCGTCTCCGACTTCAACGGCGACATCCTGGGCCTCTATCGGATGCCGGATGCCCTCTGCGATGCCTTGGACGTCACTCCCGCGAAGGCCCGAAACTCTGTCTACTACGCGTCGACGAGCCTGCAGCCACAGGACCAGTTGCCCGGCACCCCGATCGGCACGGCGTTTACGACGCGCACGTTCCGCTACCTCGCGGTGCCGCGTTACCCGTCGGGCAACAACGCCGCCGCCCCTGGCATATGGTCGATCCTCAACGAGCCGGGCATCGACCCGAAGACTGGCCTCAACATCGGCGCTCCGAAGGCGGCAGCGTCATTCAACACCGTTCTGGGATTCGATTCGTTCAACCCGGGCCGCAACTTCCGATGCCCATTCACTGTGATGCCGCCACAAAACCAAAATGGCACGATCTTCTTCCCTGGAAGTTCGGCAATTTATAAAAATGGCCAACTCGCTGGCGGCTACGGCTCCAGCGGCGACGGTGTTGACCAGGACGACGTGGGTGCCTTCTATGGCGCGGTGGGCTACACCCCGCCAGCAGCGAAGCAAGCAGACCAGTTTCTTTTCCGTGGCATTCGCCTTCCCTACATTAAGTTTTCTCGAAACGCCAATAGGCTCTAGAAACGCCCTCTGTCGAACCAAGCCGCGACACATCAGAAAGAGCAACGCCACACCCGAGCCCGCCTGTCTGCTCCGGTGGCGGAGGCTTCGTAGGCTTCAAAGAGGGCTGCGTTTATCGAAAGCGCGTCGGGAGCCGCACCTGCGGATGCTGCGAGAGCAGCGTCTGAGCTCGCGGGCTCAAGCTGGTGAGGCCGTCCAGTTCGACCTCGTCGCGGCGGGCGGCCAGCGATGCCGCTGCGGCATCTGACAGGGACGTCACCCCTGTGAGATAGAGCGTGCCCGAGTGGTCGACCAGTGCCACGGCAAGTGTATCGTTGAGCATTTTCAAACCGTTCAGCGAGAGTTCGCCGCGATGCCTGGCCAGACTGCGGGCACTTGACGGCGAGAGTTCGGTGAGCCCGTTGAGCGAGAGATCGCCGCGATGCGCCGCCAGAATAATGGCGACTTCGTCCGGCAAATCTCTGAGTCCATCCAGAAAGAGCGTGCCCTCGGTGCGGGCAATCACCGCCGCGGCATTTCCACCGATCGATTGCAGGCGGCTAAAATCGGTTCGGCCATCGGCCACGAGCTTTGCTGCAAGGCTTTCAGTGTGCAACGAGGCGATTGCATCCATGTGCAGTGGCCCGGGGTGCTTCGCAATCGCCTGCTCCGAAGGAACGTCTACGAGTTCCAACCGATAGAGATCCAAAACGCCTGCGTGCGAGGACAGAGCCTGCGCGGTTGCCAGTGGCAGTTGCGTGAGCCCGTTGAGCTCAAGCCGTCCCGGATGGCTGGCCAACGCAGCGGCAGTTGAACTCGGCAGCTGTTTGATTTGGTTGAGTCGCAGCGGCCCGTCGTGCCGGGCTAGCACGCGAGCCCATGACTCTGAAAGTGTTGCGTCGGCTTCGGCCAACGCGACGATTGCCCGCAAGCTCACAAGCCCAGAATATCCAGCCATGACTGCCCTGGCTTGATCCGAAAGAATCACAATGGCATCAAAATTGGTGCGGCCATCGGCTAGGAGTTTTGTGGTGAGCGATCCTGAGCGAATGAGCGTCAGTCCATTCACTACGAGCGGGGACGCGTGGCGAGCCAATGTCTCTTCCACTTCCAGCGACACCGACTTGATTGCGCTAAAATCTCTCCGGCCGTCAGTCAGCAACTTGCCGGTGAGCTCGACGCTTGAAAGCTCTTTGAGATGCACCAGCGGCAGCGGGCCAGAGTGCTTGGATAAGAGTCTGGCCCTAGCAGGCTCGAGCTGTTCTGCCGAAACCGCCGCTGCTGCCAAGCCAGAGAGCCCCAGAGGACCCGGATGCCGCAGCAATATTGACTGCACCGCATCGCTAACATCCCTCAGCCCGTTGAGCCCCAGCGGGCCTGCGTGGGCCGCTAACTGCGAGGCCGCCACTGGCGAGAGCAGCGTGATGCGATCGAAGTTAACCTTGCCATCTCGCAGCAGTTTTTCGCTCAGCGGTCCCGATGCAAGAGCCCTCAGGCCATCCAGTCGCAGCGGTCCAGCATGGCTGGCGATTGCATCGGCTGCTTCAGCGGGGATCTGTGTGAGGCCAGCCAAGTGAAGGGCTGCAAGATTCAGAGGGCCTGAGTGCGTGGCCAGGGCACGTGCCGTCGGCAGGTCGAGCGATTGGATACCGCCGAGCTCGAGCAATCCATCGTGGCGGGCGAGCGTCTGGGCCACGACAGTGGTCAGATCGGCAAGTGAGTTGAGCTGCAGGTTCCCCGGGTGCCGTGAGAGTAAGCCTGCCTGCAAAGCCGTCAGCGACGCGAGTGATTGAGCCTCCGACACGAGGCCAGCCACGCTGATTGGGCGAGTCTCTGCTATGAGAACAGCTGCTGCCTCGTCTGAGACAGTTCTGATGCGATCGAAATGCGTGCGGCCATCACGCAACAACTTTTGCGTCAAAGCGCCGCTCGACAACGCTTCCAGACCATCCAGCTGCACGGGCCCCGCGTGGCGAGCAATCGCAGTGGCCGCTTCCGGAGAAAGGCTCTTGATGTGGCGCAGTGACAGGTCGCCCCGGTGGAGGCTCAAGGCGGCTGCGATTTCGGCGGGCAGTTCAGCGAGGGAATCGAGGTTCAGACTGCCAGCGTGACGAGCCAAGAGCATCGCGAGCGGCTCTGAGAGCTCGCGATTCGCTTGGGCTCGCAGAGCCAAGCCAGCGATAGAAAGCTCACCCGCATGGTTGGCCAGCAGGGCAGCTGCCTCATCAGAAATCGTCCCCAGCCCATCCAGAGACAGGGCACCAGAATGTTTGGCAATCGCCCGGGCCGCATCGGGAGACATTGTGGAGAGTCCCCCCAGGTCGATTGAGCCAGAAAACTCGGCCGCCTCGGCCGCCATTTCTGGAGTGAGCATGCGCACTCGGTGGAGATCGCGATGCCTCGGGGCGCGCCACGCATTCACGATGAACCATCCGCAGAGACATCCCACCAACACAAGCAGCCCGGCAGCACCGGCAATGGCAAAGCGATCGGCGGTAGACACTCCCGGCAGACGTATGCTGCGCCGAGGCTTCTGCTGTGTCGCTCGTGTCTTTGATGAGTGGATCAAGGATTTTCTCGCTCACTGGGAAAAGGTGCGAGGCCTATCGTTCGGGCCACGCGAAAGCCCGTGTAGTCGGTGGCGTCGTCGAGCAAGGAATAATTTGTGCGAGAGGCGGAACCCGCTTCGAACCCAGAATGCATGAACGAGCCGCCACGCTGCGACCGAAAGAGAAGAGCCGACGGCTCGCCGACCTTTCGGTCAATCTGGTCCTCGATATCGTCGAGAATCTGGCTCGCTTGTTGGCGGCTGTGCGCATCGGGTCGGTACATATTCTGACTCCACTCCAGCACGTTGCCCGTCGTGTCAAAGAGGCCCAGATCATTCGGCTTGAGCCGACCCACAGGCCAGGTCACACCCTCCGAGTTCATCGCAAACCACGCATATCGATCCAGAAGTTCGTGGCTTTCGCCGTAGGAGTGCGCCGTCACCGCGCCCGCACGGGTGGCATACTCACATTCGGCTTCCGTAGGAAGGCGGTAGCCTGTCAGGCTCAGGATGTTTTTCTTCGAGAGCATCGTGGTGTCGTCACCGTGCTCGCTTTTTTCGTAACACCACTGTTCTCTCGAAATGCCCTCCTTCTCGCTGAGGTGATTGCAATACTCCGCCGCTCGATGCCAATCGATCCGAATCGCGGGCAGATCCGGCAGGCGGCTGAATCTGGCTGGAACCGAATACTTCGGATCGAAGGCCTGAAACTGCTCTATCGAAACCGTCTTGTTGGCAATCGCATAGGTGCGGCCAATGCGCTTTGGATGCACCGGGTCGTTAAAATTAGATAATTCATCGTCGCGAGAGGATCCCATCATGAACTCGACAGGCCCCGGGAGAATCACCATCGTCTGGCCTTGGCTGGTGACGTACCACTGCGGCCCGGCTGGAGCAGGGGTATGAGCCATTGGAAAAGCAATAGCACGAAAGAGCGAGTGGCTCTCTTCCTTCCATGACTGATTGATTGTTTGGAGCCACGGCTCTTCTTGCCACATCCGCAGCAGCCACTCGCTGGCAGCATGGAGCCCCGGATCGGGATCGGTCTGATAGATTTTTTGCACCTTCGGCAGAAGCGACAGCCGCACGGTCGGCGATACGCTGCCTTCGGGATACGACCCCAGACTTAAGAGCAGCGCCCGCTGCGCAGAGACGTCTGTTTCATGATCTAAGCGGTCGGCAATCATTGCGGGATTGACTCCCGCAGTGCCGATGCGATCGATCATATAGCTGCGGACACTTGGATTCGGCGAATGCTTCAACAAGGCCCATGCCTTGTCTGGCCGATGAAGCAGCATCAGCATCACCGCCGCATTGGCCTGCCGCTTGGAGAATCGCTCGCAGAGCGATGCGTCGCCATCAGCGGGAAGAATGCGATCGAGTTCGGTAGTGAGCATAGGAATAACGATCTCGGCATGGGCTGCCACGATCGGAAAGAGAACCCTATATCGAGTCACAAGCGTGTCTAAAAGCAGGTCAACAATTTGGAGAGGAGCATCGACGCAATACGTGGCGAGGATGCGGGCCGCGTGAGCGCGCAGGACCTCCGACGGATTGTGACGATAGATCTCTTCCAGTGGCGGGATGAGCTTTGACTTGATTGGACGAAAGCATTCGTTCCACTCGAAAATATCAAGTGGTTCTTCGTGTATTAAGAGATCTGCAATCCAATGGGCTGCTTGGTCCCACTTCGTATTTTCATGGTCGTACGGTGCCAGTGCCGCAGCAGCCCGCAGACTCCTCGAATCGTTTTGGCTATTGCTACTGTTGCCATCAACGTGGCTCCACAACCGCTCCACGAAGATCTGCTTCTGTGGCTTCAAGGCGGCCACGATTACTCCCACATCCTCCGGCTTTGCCACAAGCAGATGCTCAAGCAGCGACTCGGCTTGGGAGGCATCCACCGGGAGCATCGCCAAGCAGACGGCCAGTTGCTTTTGCGGATCGGCAAGCGTTTTACTATCGACTTGAGCGGCCTTGAGCAGCGGATTGATCCAACGACGAAACGGCTCTAGCGCGAGCACTATCGTGGGAACCTCGTGAATCTTGGCATCCAGCAATCGGTCGCGAAAGCCGATGGCTTCGATTCGGCAAATTTTTTCCCGGGTAGCCCAGCCCGCCAGAGCGATGAGGATCAAGAGGACCGAGAAGAGCCACGCACGATGAAAGGCCGCCGTTTGCATCATGAGTCGCTGCGGCTTGGTCCAATCACGTCGTTTGGTCCACCAGCGAATCTGAAGCGATTGCACGATCGAAGGCAATTGCCGATTTTCTCGTCGCGCGTTCCAGACCGTAGCCCGATCGGCCAAGAGCAGTTCGGCCCGGCCGCGATGGGTTTCTTTCTGGCCGCGAGTCAGCCACGCTTGCAGCGATGGCACAAGAAAATCGTGCGCGAGCTGATATGAGGTCGCTTTGAAAGTATCCTTAGAATCTTTCGTAACAGTGTTTTCATCGTTCTCCAAAAAGATCGCCGTGATGAGTCGCAATTCGCCCTCGAGCATCTCTCGCAAATCGGTAAAATCTTCGGGGCGTTTTTCATACCCGGAGGCTGCGAGGAGTTCCTGCGCCGTTCTGCGAAGCCGGATTGTTGTGTTGCCTTCGGGCAAAAGGCTCTTGAGCACGTTGTGGGCTGCCTGCTGGTGGTGCCGAAATCTGGCGGATGTGTTGGTAGCGCTAAACGTTTCTTCTAAAAACGCCACGCCGACACCTTCCGCGCCGCCAATCTCCTTGAGCATTCCCGGCGTCCACGGTTTGTTCTTGATGAGTTGTGCAAACAGGGCCAATCGCACTGGCACGATCTTGTTGCTAACGGCCAAGCTCTCGATGGCATCCTTGAGAAACTGCTTCTGATCCCTGCTCACCGCGGCTGGATTGTCTGGCAGTCGGCCGTAGGCCCGACCAAATAACCCCAGCACTCGAGCGGCGTGGTCTCTGTCAAACAGATCAATCATCAGGGAATTGACTCGCTCGACGAGCCGAACATCCAGATCTCGCACGAATCGATTGATGGCCACCCAAAACTCATCTCGCACCAGCACAAAGCACTGCAGATGCGTGCCGTCGCATTGCCGCAGTGCATTTGCCAAATCGCTTTCTATCGTGTTCGACGTGGTTTGTAACCACTGTTCAAACTGATCGATGATGATCAACACCTTGTGCCCGGCAGGAATCGCGGTGCCCCGACGCAAGGTTGTGAGTGCCTGTGTCAGCGAGCCGTTTTCGGGCAACTGGGGAAAAGCGATCCTCAGCCGGTTCATCAGCGTCGGTTCGGTGTCTTTCGCAGAGGCTTCGATGAAAACGGGAATGATCGCAGGCGACAGCCTCGGCAAGAGTCCTGCCTTCACCAGCGACGATTTGCCCGAACCACTCGGCCCATACACGCATCCCAATGCAAATGTGTCGGCCGCGTGGCGGGCTTCGATCCGGGCCTTCATCAATCGAATCACGTCCGGAATGCCCTCATGGTTTCGAGGGCCGGGCACGAGCTCGAGAAAGAAGCTGCTATCCCTTGAGTCAAACGACCGCAGGCCTTTAGGCACAATCGCCGCAGGCCCGTCGACAACCTTTTTGAGTTGTGGCTGTGCGGCATCGCTCGGCTTACACGCATCAAGCGGCTCAAGCGGCCGCCCAAACGCCGTGCGGCGAACGACGTAGCCGCTGCCATGCTTGTCGCGAATGGTCTCCGGCAGGCCAAACTGCTGCCGGATTTCTTCGGGCAGATCGCCAAACGTCGACTCGTCGATGAGAAAGTCACCCCCTTCGCAGGCCGCCTGGTGGCGGGAGCAGATGTTGACCACATTGCCGACTGGCTTGTCTTCGTCCCATGCCACGTCTCCGGTGGCAGCACCGGTGCGAAACCAGTGTTCGGCGACGGCTTCTGTGACGTCGCGGTTGTGCGCAGCAGTCTTGGCTTGCAGGGCTGCGGTGAATCGATACGCCCCTTCGGCAGAATGAAAGTGAAAGAAAAATCCATCGCCTGCGGTGTCAATCAATCGATACTCTGTGGGCGGCACTGTGTTATTGATCTGCCGCAGTGCCTCTTCCACGTAGACCGCCACGGTGCGTTTCATCTCGGCCGCAGCCCGCGGACCGGCTGTCTGCTCCAGAAGCCGCACACGATCGGTGAAGCCTTTAAAGTCGGTAAACACAAATGTGCTCCGCACGACGTGCGTGCCATTCTGGCTGTGGGGGGCACTGTCGCAACTGTCAGGCAAAGCCGTCTTGCTCAGATGCACGGCGGATGCTTTGAGATCGTCCGCCAACTCCTGCGCCGACCCATAGCGTTCTTCGACGCGACGGCGGAGCATTTTGAGACAGACCCGCTCGAGTTCTAGGGGAATCGACGGGTCAATCTGTCTGGGCGGCGTGGGATTGGCGGCGCTGATCGCTTCGGTCAAGTGCGTTAAGGAATCGGCCTCGAAGGGGCGTTTCCCTGAAAGCAGTTCATAAAACACAATTCCCAGACTAAAGAGATCGCAGTGCGCATCGATCCGGTGGTCTTCGCCTCGAATTTGTTCGGGCGACATGTATGCGGGCGTGCCGACCATTCGCTGACCACTCACCAGCGACGGTGCAAAATCGGACACAAAAATAGTGCCTGTCCAATCCAGAAGAAGATTGCTGGGCTGAATATCGCCGTGCACAACATGCTGGCGGTGAGCTGCTTCGAGTGCTTGGGCGACCATGACGATCATCGTCGCGCTGTCGGCGTGTGATGGCCGCGAGTGCGCAATCCTTGTTGCCAGCGTGCTGCCATCGATAAAACGGCGCGCGACAAAGCAGGGAAACGCCTCCGTCGAACCAACCTCAATCACAGGCACAATATTGGGGTGCTCGATGGCCGCGGAACGTCGGGCTTCCGACACATAGGCTGCCAAGTTTTCGGGATCAACGATCAGGTCCGGATGGGGCACCTTAATCGCCACGAGTCGCTGCAAGTCGTCGTCGTGGCCCAGATAAGTTGTTCCAAAGCTGTCATTCTCCAGCACTTTTTTAATTCGATAGCGACCAATCTGCTGCGGCAATTCCCTGGCAGGCGGTGCGACTAGATTGCTTGAAGAGTTCATGGGGTGGATGCGTTGCCTGAGGGTCCTGCGTCATTTGTCAGTCTAACGCAACGCATATTTTCCGCTCAAATGCGAGCTCGAGCTAAAACGCGAGTTCGAGATCAGTAAAGGCAGCGAATAGATTCGGTAATTGACCGGTGATCGGGCCGTAGAGAGCCTGAAACCCATCGCCTGGTAGGAGCCCCGAAACACCCGCACGGAAGATCCAATTGTTGTTGAGCAGTGGCCGCGACTCCATGCCGAGGCTCAAGTCGGTGCCAATTGAATCGGGGATGTTGTCTTGGAACACGAATGACTCGAGCACGGCCGTTTCATTGAAGTAGAGAAAATTGCAGTTCGTGATGAGCCTTGTGCGCTGCGTCAGCTCAAAGTCCATGCCTACATTGAAAAGCCTGATGCCAGGATTCACAAAGTTGGGCTGCGACTGGAATTTATTGCTGGCCCGCAGATCGGGCAACAAGCTATTAAAATTCTTGAGATTCGTTCCGAGGAGCTTGATTGACTGACGCTGCCAGAAGCTGAATTCTCCTCCGGCAAACTGCGGGTTGTCGATGATGGCATCAAACCCTGTGGCCGTGCTATCGTTAATGTTGTCATCGCCCGACGCATAGAAGGCCGAGGCCCGAAACCGTATCCAGTCGGGCGAATACGATAGCTCCAAAGCGCCGCTGTAGGCACTGATGTTGACCGGCTGCAACGCCTGCGGGTTGAGCGTGTCGTGGCCGGTGACATAGTACATCGCACTTGTGATATTGAGCTCGTTGATGTGCCCGTCGGTAGCGAGGCCGAAATAGCAGGCATTGACTTCGTGGGGCTCGGCAAGCCCGACTGGATCGGGGCGGACGAGGTTGCCGTTTTGGTCGTACTTCAGGCTTTTCTGGTCGTTGACGTAATGGAAGCTGCCCTCGACCGTATGGCCAGGCCAAATAAAATCCTGCCGGTAGTAGTTGGCAATGAGGATGTTTTGGCCGCGGGATTCGAATGAGTTGAGAAAGCTGTTGGTATCTTTTTCCCGCTGGTCGAACCAGAGCAGGTTGAACTGATCGCGGTCGGAGAACCGTGTGCCAAAGAGGCGAATGGCGCGGTTCAAATCGCTGAAGATAAATCCGCGGAAATCGCTTGTGAATGGCTGCGAGCCGGCACGGACCGACATGAAGTCGTAGTCGGGGCTGAGATCGGCCAGTTTGGCCTCGACAAACCACTCTTCGATCGTGGCAAATCCCCTTGATCGACGGCGGCCCAATTCGACATTGGGACTCACGACGCCCAGTTCGTAGACTTCAAGATAATTGGTATTAAACACCGGCGCAAATTTGATCCGCCAATCGTTCGGCTTGAAGGTTTTGTCGCCGTGATTGAGTTCGAACGCCAGCGTGTAATATTGAAGAAATAAGAAGCCGTTGGGATTTCCGAAGAAATCTTCTTGGCCTGGCGTCGGCGTTGATTCAAAGGGCGTCGTGGGCGTCGGTACTTGCCGGAAATTAGTAATCGTGCGGCTAATCGCTTTTAAATCAAAAAAAGTGTGCTGCCCGATGATCGGAAAGTCTTCCTTGAGGAGGTTTTGCGTGTAGGGATTGAAGATATTTCCCGGTGCAAATGGATAGTCATCCAAACGCGGATGGCCCCGGCCGTAGCGGTCCCAGGGTGGCACGCCAATGCGCCAGCGGTCTTCTGCTGGGACAAAATGCGACGATTCTTGTGATTCGCTCGGCATGACGCTGGAACTGCCTGTGAACCCAGGAGGCGGGTACGCAGAATACCGAAGCAGGGGGTCGGCAATGGGCCGCTCCCCTGAGAGGTCGTAGATATTTTCGAACGGATCCTCGAGGATCGGCGGCCCGCGCGGAATTGGTGGCCCGCGACTGAGATACTCCCAATCAGTGTCTCGTGGCCGGGGCGTCTGCATTTCTTCCGCCGCAGCCAAATCGCCGTCATAGCTATGCCATGACACTGCCGCTGTTCTCGTGTCGACCGCCACCACTGGCAGGGATACAGGCCATGCATCTTTCTCCGTCGAAAAAAGGCACTCTGGCACGACGCTTGCCCCATGGTCGAAAAATTGCGGCTCTGCTCCACAAGACTCTGCTGCACGCGCAGATGGGGCAACCGCGACTGCTTCGTGCCTGGGTGGCCAATGGAGTGTCTCCGATTGCCCGTGGGTGGCGCGAGCATGCAGAGCGTGGCAGAGCCAGACTACGATGTAGGCGGTGGGCATCGGCCATCGCACGCGCAACAGCCAGTGGCAATTTGTGCGGGATGAGAAAAGAATGACACTCAACATCTTTGATCGAATGGATGGTCCGGGGCCTCTACGCGATGAAATCAATTGCTTATTTATCGACTGTATGGATTGGGCAAGCTTTGCCTTTCATGCCAACTCCAACGGAAAAAATGGGGGGCATAGACTCACGGCCGGCAGATAGGCGATTGAGGGAACGGGGACTGTGGTTGCTGCGTGGATAGAACGGGATCTTTTGGGAACTCGTCCCCTTGGGCCAGAATGATTGAGATGCCGAACAATCGCTTGAATAGAAGCCTGCTGGCCTGGGGGCGGCAGGCGATAACTGCCACCGCGGTAGTGTGGGTCTTCTTTGGAACGTTTGGCTGGGGGTCACTGGCCGGGTTCTTTGAGTCGTTGGCCGCTGCTCGCGATCTCACGCCATATATGGGTCGGCCCAGCACGCAGCGCAAGCACTTTCAAGGAGATCCGGTCGAGCGGGCCGGCCACCCCGAGTGGGTCTCGCCGCTCGCCAAGCCGACCAAGTCGTCCCACGAAGAGGGTTATTTTATTGGAGGAGGAGCCCGGGTGAAGAGCCGAGGGGGTCAGGAGCGTAGAATCGGCGAAGGGACGTGGGGCACGGATTACATAGGGTTTGTCATTCCGAAAAAAACAAATCTGCTCTGGTGGCACGGCCAACGCTATCAAGGGGGCGTAGGGTCCTACCGCACCGACGGGCCACGCATCGTGCACAAACCGTGATGGACCGATTCGCATGCCCCAAATCCCGTAACACCCGTGCGCAGACATGAACCAGAAGTCGGATCACCTTCTGGCAGCCTGCGACTCCAACGGCCGCAGCACGAGTCGCTGGCCCGCCGCCATTTCGTGGATGCTCCTCGACTGGGCTGCGAGTGCGTTTTCAACGATCTCGATCACGCTGCTCGTGGCATATGTCGAGAAAATTGTGTTTGTGGACAACGTGTGGGGCGTGCCTGGCGGGGTGGTCTGGGCGTGGACGTTGGCCACCGCAATGCTCGCATCGGCACTCGTGGCCCCGGTCCTCGCTGCGTGGGCGGATCGTCACTGCAGCCACAAGCAGGTGCTTTTTGCCAGCGTGCTCGTCGGAAGCGGCGCCTGTTTGTTCTTGGGCATTGCGCCCCCTGAAGCCAGGCTAGGGATCGCACTCTTGATCGGCTTGGGAACCGTCGCGTTTGACATGGCTTCCATTTTCACTGGCAGCCTGCTGCCAAGCATGACTTCTGGTGACGACGCCGACAGGCTCTCAGCGGCTGGCTTTGCCGCAGGCTACGCTGGCGGAGCAATTGCCCTCGTTGCGGCAACGGCAATCGTCACGGCTCACGATGCCTTGGGCCTCTCCACCGCCGGTGCATTGCGAGTGGCGTTTGTTCTGATGGGCATCTGGTGGTTGGCCTTCTCGCTGCCTGCAGCCTGCGTGCAATTTGGCAGCGTACACGCTGGCAGCACACAAGCACCAAGTGGCAGCGGCCAGCCACATGCATCTACGTCAGTCGGCGAACTCATTGCCTTCGCCAGATCGCTTGGAGACGGCGGATGGCACCCGCTGGGAACGATGCTCTTAGGCGCCGTGCTCGTATTGGGCACCGTGCAGACGGCGATCTCACAATTTTCGAGCGTTGCACTCGAAGAATTCCATCTGGATCCTCCTGCGCTTGTACGACTGGTGTTGCTGGTGCAACTGCTCGCGATGCCTGGAGCGATTGCCATTGGCTGGATCTCCGTACGATGGAGCCGACAGGTGGCGCTTTCGATTTGCCTGACTGGGTGGGCCGCCGTGCTGGGGCTGGCCTTTTTGGTGAACTCACCTGGGCACCTGATGGCGTTGGCCATTCTATTGGCGCTGGTGCTCGGCGGGGTCCAGAGCGTGCTCCGCACGAGCGTAGCAGTGCTGGCGCCAGCCGGCCGCTTCGGCACAACATTCGGACTCATGCAGGTGGGCACAAAGCTCGCTGGGTTTGCAGCGAGCCTTATCTTTGGCGCGGTCTACGCAGCGTCTGGCCATCCTCGCGGCGGCCTCGTGGTACTCCTTGCGCAACTCCTTGCGGGCTGGTGGATTCTCTCGCGGGCCACCCGAGAACGATAACACTCCACTGCAAAACAGGCCCCCGCATACCACTGCGGATAGCACCTAAGGTTTCTCGGGCCGGGGCACGCGACAGATCACACCGGCGCATCGGGAGCTTAGCTTGCCGAGAGCCCTAGCACGTCTCGCATTGAATAGAGACCGGCCGGCTTGCCTATTAAAAAGGCAGCGGCGGCCAAGGCACCTCTGGCGTAGCAATCCCGATTGGTGGCTCGCACGTTCACAGACAGCGACTCTCCGTCGAGACCAAAGAGGATCGTGTGCTCGCCTGGATTGTCTCCGGCGCGGATTGCGTGGTAACCAATTTCATCCGCTGGCCTCGCCCCCGGCCGACCTTCGCGGCCGTGCGTTACGCGGAGTTGCCCCATAGCGTCAGACACAATCTGCCCAAACTTTAGCGCGGTGCCGCTCGGTGAATCTTCCTTGTGGCGGTGATGCCATTCCATGATCTCGACATCGCTGCGGCCGCCGACGCCCGACAAGAGCGAGGCGGCGCGGCCCACCAAATCCATTGCAATATTCACTGCCAGACTCATGCTCGGCGACTGAAGCACCGGAATCGAGTGGGAAGCCTGCGCAATGGCTTTTCGGTCTAGGTCCTCTAGCCCGGTTGTCGCCACCACAAGCGGCACGCCAGCCTCGACACAGGCCGCAGCGATTCCAGGAATGGCTCCAGGCAGTGAGAAGTCGATCACAACATCGGCCGCACAACTCCACGTATGGCTCACGGCCACATGGGCTTGCGAGATCCCTGCCAGCAGGCCGGCATCGGCGTCCATCTTGGGATGGCCGGGTCTCTCGATGGCAGCCACGAGTTGCCAAGGAACCGCATCGGCTGCGGCACAGGCCACCACTCGCTGCCCCATGCGACCAGCCACACCGTGAACGACAAGACGCTTGGGGGAAGTTTGATTCACAGCACGCCTCTTAGAAAAAAATAACGGCGAGCCATTGGAAAGGCCGGCTCGGCGCACCCAATGACTCTAGCGAAGCCAATCGTTTTTGCTCAAGAGCCACGCCGACTACTGGCTTTTTGGGTTCACTGAGAGCAAGCAATCGCTCGCCTCGAAGCACGGGAATGCCCGCGGACTTCGTGCGAACGGAAGGGGCATGAGGATCGCTCACCCGTAGAGATCGATCGCCTGCACGATCTCGTCGAGCCTATTGCCGACGCTCACGGATCGATTGGCGAAACTGGCCCGACTCACACCTCGGCTGCCAAGCACTTCATTAAAGAGTTTTTGGTCTGTGGTGTGGTAGGCGACCGTGGCTGTTGGGTCTTTGAGTTGGTGGCCCGTCAGGATGCACACCACCCGCTCATCCCGACCGATCACGCCCTCCGCCACGAGTTGTTTGGCACCGGCCACGCTGGCGGCGCTCGCCGGTTCGCAGCCCAAGCCGCCAGCTCCCACCTGCGCCTTGGCATCGAGGATCTCCTGCTCGCTCACTTCTCGCACCACGCCGTCGCACACCTCAAGGGCTCGAAGGCACTTATTGAGATTCACCGGGCGATTGATCTCGATGGCACTGGCGATCGTATCGGCACGTTTGTTTTGGCTGTCCAACTCGTCGTAGTAGTGGCACGCAGGGGTGAGGTCGGCGCGGCCGCCTTCCCAGCGCAAGCCGCGATTGTGATACAGCTCATAGAGCGTGTTGGCACCGGCGGCGTTGATCACAGCCAACCGCGGCACACGATCGATCAAGCCGAGCGTGCGCAGCTCTGCGAAGGCTTTTCCAAAAGCGCTTGAATTGCCAAGATTGCCGCCGGGCACCACAATCCAGTCGGGCACCTCCCACGCGAGCGATTCCAGCACCCGATACATGATCGTTTTTTGACCTTCCAGACGGAACGGGTTCACGCTGTTGACCAGATAGATCCCCAGCTTGCCCGACACTTCCTTTACTCTGGCCATGGCATCGTCGAAGTCGCCGGCAATCTGAATGGTGAGCGCACCGTAGTCGAGCGCCTGCGAGAGTTTGCCGTAGGATATTTTCCCCGTACCAATAAAGATGATGCCACGCATCAAGCGGGTGACCGCACAGTAGACGGCCAGTGAAGCGCTTGTGTTGCCTGTCGAGGCGCACGCGGCCCGCCTCGCGCCGATCATTCGGGCGTGGGTAAATGCAGCGGCCATGCCGTTGTCCTTAAAGGATCCCGAAGGATTGAGTCCTTCGTACTGCAGGTGCAACCGGCCCGGCTTCATTCCGACGAATGCTCCCACACCATCTGAAACCGAGAGTAGCGTTTGCCCTTCACCGATCGTGACCACAGCTTCGCGGGGCGCAAAGGGAAGCAGTTCGTGAAATCGCCACACGCCACTCACGGCCAAGGGATCGCTGCGACGCATCCACTTCCGCTCAAACACTTCAAAGGACGTGGGGGGCCGAAGGCGATTCCAGTCGTAGGCGACATCCAGCAGGTTGCCGCAGGAGGGACAGCTTGTCAGCACTTCCTCCACCGAGAACGTGGCGGCACACGCAGGCGAGATGCACTGCTGAAACGCCAGATCGGTGCGAGTCACAACGGCCAAGACAAACTCCTCCACATCCCTTTCGTTCCCTCCCTGTGTCGGCACAGTGATGCCGGCTGCTGTGGAGAGAATGTTCCGGGTCGTGCCGCCGGATTTTTTAAAACGTAGGTCATGCCTAGGCGCCCAGCAAGAAGACTCCGAAATCCGACGTTTCTTTCGGTTTTACAGGCCGACGCAAACCCCAGAATACTCTTTTTTCAGCCTGTTGGCGACTGCCAGTTTGACAGTCTTCCTGCAGAGTGTATAGTCTGCGTTTTATTTTTACTCGAACCAAGTGGTCCATTGAAGTGGTCCACGCAGGCTGATACGGAGTGAGGCGGTCATGAAAGCGGTGGAAATGAAGGCCTTTCGTCTGGCGTTGGAGCAGATGCGGGCCCGCCTGCGCGGCGATGTTTCTGCGATGGCCGATGTGGCATTGCACAAAACCCGCTTGGAGGCCAGCGGTGATCTTTCCAGCATGCCGACTCATATGGCCGATGTCGGCACCGATGCCTATGAGCAGGAATTTACGCTCACCCTCATGGCCAACGAAGAAGGCACCTTGGATCTTGTGGAACAGGCACTTCACCGCATCCGTTCCAAAACGTACGGATTTTGCGAGGAATGCAACGCGGTCATTTCGAAAAAACGACTGGAAGCGATCCCTTTTGCATCGATGTGCATTCGCTGTGCCGAAAAGCACGAACTCCCATATGGCGAGCGACCGCGTCAGCCCCGCTAACGGGGTTTGAGTCGGAGTGGATGGATTGTGCGCCCCATGCTCAACCCTCTTCGCGGCTGGACACTCTTTGGTTGGATCACACTGGCGGCCTCGTGGCTCGATTTAATCACAAAGTGGGCGATCTTTCGACGGCTCGGCATGCCTGGCGAACAGCGAGGCATCATCGTTGTGCCACACATGCTCAGCCTCGAAACAAATCTCAACGAAGGTGCTCTGTTTGGCATGGGCCAGGGAATGGGTTTCTTTTTTGCGGCCGTATCGTGTATCGCCATCGTAGCAATCGTGTGGATGGTGTCGCAGCAGGTCACGCGAGACGACCTCTGGCTAACCGTCTCGCTGGCGCTCATCACTGGCGGCATCCTGGGCAATCTCTACGACCGCCTCGGACTGCCTGGGCTCACGTGGCACGCACCACTCACGCGGTTGGGCACACCCGTTCTGGCGGTGCGAGACTGGATTCATTTCCGTCTGGATGGCATCATTGATTGGCCGATCTTTAATCTGGCCGACTCGTGGCTGGTCATCGGCGCCGGTCTCTTGCTGCTGGTTTCGCTTCGGCCCTCAATGAAATCGCTCAACGCAACCCAACCGCCGCACCAGTAACCCACTTTAAACACCCCCCCGCGAGCCAGCCCGCTTCCAACCCATGGCAGAGCCCACAACCAATACGAGCCATGATTTTCCACTCAACTCTACGCCGACTGCCATAGCCGGGCGGCTGGTAGCAGCGTTGTCTGCCGGCCGGCTAGCAGCCGCCGAAACGCTTCGCTGGTTTCGGGCACCGGGCCTCACGGTGACGCAGAAAGCCGACCGCTCCCCCGTGACGCAGGCCGACTGTGCCGCCGAGTCGATCATCAAACGAGAACTCCTCGGAGCTTTTCCGGACGACGCTTTTCTGGGCGAGGAATCGGGCAGCGTTCTGGGTACCTCTGGGTACGAGTGGATCGTGGATCCGATCGATGGGACAAAATCGTTCATCAGGGGCGTGCCGCTCTACGCCACGCTCATCGGCTGCCGACTGGCTGGGCACGGTGTGCTGGGAGTCATCGCGATCCCGGCGTTGGATGAGCTGGTCTATGCCGCAGCCGGTGGCGGCGCCTGGCATGCCCACGGCAGCGAGCCCCCGACAGCAGCCAGGGTGTCGTCGCGGGGGACGCTGGCTGAAAGCCTGCTGTGCACGAGCGACTTTACTTCCTTTAAGGGCCGCAATCGATTCGAGTCGACTGCAACTGATTCGCCTCTTGGCAACACACTTGGGCGTGGCGATGCCGCACGCCAACGCCTTGAGGCCGCGTGCGGCGTGTCGCGGACATGGGGGGACGGCTACGGCTACCTGCTTGTGGCCACCGGTCGCGCCGATGTGATGGTGGATCCAATAATGAACCCATGGGATGCGGCGGCCGTCGAAACGGTCATCCATGAAGCCGGCGGTTCGTTCACCGACTGGCAGGGCCGCCGTCGAATCGACTCGGGCGAAGGGGTGGCCAGCAACGGGCTCGTGCACGCCCACGTGCTCGACCTGTTGCGTTGGTCAACGTAATGCCAGCCGCTTTTCCCCCGAAGCGGGCCTGTTTCGAGTGGCACGCCGGCTTCGGCCTTGCGGGATTGAGCCAAATGGCTACGCTTTGAAACTCTGGTGAGTTCTGCTCCCCATTTTTGTCTCCATTTTCCACACTGAATTAAAGAGCACTCAATCGTGGCACGTTCCTGTCAGGTCTGCGGCAAGGGTTTTTCCATGGGCAACACCGTGACCCTCCGCGGCAAGGCGAAGTACTTGGGTGGCGTCGGCACCAAGGTGACAGGAATTTCACGCCGCAAGTTTAAACCGAATCTTCAGCGACTGCGGGTTACCGTTGGACGAGGCACCAGCACCACGCTCTTGGTCTGCACGCAGTGCATCAAGTCGGGGGCCGTGAAGAAGCAAGTTCGCCAGCAGCCGTTTCGCCTGCCATCGGTGGAAAAAGCAAAGCCATTGGCAGAGGAAGCTGTGCCATCCGGCCCGCGCGCTCGGCCGTAGTGGTAGCCCGACGGTGCGGCGAGTGACCGGTTTGTCGTTGTGGTTTCTTGTGTTCTTGCTCCTGTCTCCTAGCCCCAACCCCGGGACGCGCCAAGCCTCATGACACTCTCCCGACAGGATGTCGCCAAGGTTGGGATGCTGGCTAAACTGGCGTTGTCCGATGTCGAACTCGACACGATGACCAGCGAATTATCGAAGATCGTCGGATTTGTCTCGCTGTTGGATGAACTCGACACAACGAGCGTCGAACCGTTGGCCCATCCGCTCGACACTCAAAACGTTTTTCGCGATGACGTGCCTACTCCTTCGCTGTCCACGGCCGAAGCCCTTCAGTCGGCCCCTCGCCACGATGGGCAATACTTCCTTGTGCCCGCCGTGCTGGGTGAATCGGGCGCGGCATAATAACTGACTTTCTTCTGTCATTTTCTCCACCTGCGATCCATGCAACCCGCCGAACTTTCTGCCGTTGATATCGTGGCTGCCGTTCGCCAAGGGGATCTCTCTGCCGTGCAGTGCGCGGAGACATTCCTCAACCGGATCGAAGCGGGCAACGGATCGATCAATGCGTTTTTGAACGTCGACCGCGAGGGGGCTCTGGCCTGCGCGGCAAAAATCGACGCCCGCCGCAGAGCCGGTCAGCCGATTGGCCCACTGGCGGGGTTGCCAGTGGCTGTCAAGGATGTGCTCTGCACCGCAAACCTGCCCACGACATGCGCCTCGAAAATGCTGGAACACTTCCGGCCGCCATACGACGCGGACACCGTCAGCCGGCTGCGGCAGGCCGATGCTGTTATCGTCGGCAAGACAAATATGGATGAGTTTGCGATGGGCGGAAGCAACGAAAACTCCGCGTTTGGTCCGGTCCGAAATCCATGGGATCTTTCTCGCGCACCAGGTGGATCCAGCGGCGGCTCGGCAGCCTGCGTGGCCGCGGACATGGCCCCTGTGGCCATCGGCTCCGACACAGGAGGATCGATCCGCCAGCCGGCAGGCCTCTGCGGCATCACGGGGCTCAAGCCCACGTACGGACGCGTCAGCCGTCGCGGATTGATCGCTTTTGCATCCAGCCTCGATCAGATTGGGCCCATGGCCAGAAGCGCCGCCGATTGTGCGCTCGTGCTCGAGACGATCGCAGGGCATGATCCGGGCGACAGCACGTCGCTGGTCGCTGGTGTGCCACGGTATACAGAATTGCTTGAGCAACCGCTGACGGGCGTGCGCATCGGTCGGGTGCCGGATCATTTTGCAGAAGGACTCGATCCGGAGGTGGCCAAGGGTGTTGAAGAGGCGTTTGCCGTGCTCAAGGCGGCAGGTGCGACGGTGCTCGACATCCGAATGCCGCACGCAAAATATGGAGTGCCAACGTACTATCTGATTGCCCCTTGTGAGGCATCCAGCAATCTGGCGCGATACGACGGCGCCCACTACGGCCGTCGCTGCGAGGAAGCAGCCTCGCGAAAAGGCAGCCGTGCCAGCGACGGCCCCATCGCCTACGACTCGCCGCTGGTGGAAATGTATTGCCGCAGCCGCGGGGAAGGATTTGGCCCGGAGGTCAAGCGAAGAATCATGCTGGGTACCTACGCACTTTCCGCCGGCTACTACGATGCCTACTACGCCAAGGCAATGAAAGTGCGACGGCTTATTCGGCAGGACTACCTCGACGCATTTGAGCATGTGGATTTGATCGGCGGACCTGTGTCGGCTACGCCTGCTTTTAAGCTGGGCGAAAAAACGGGCGACCCGCTGGCGATGTACCTCGTGGATCTGTACACCGTTGCAGCCAACTTAGCCGGTATCGGTGGGATTTCTTTTCCTTGCGGCTTCACCAAGTCGGGCCTGCCGATCGGCTTCCAACTGCAGGCCCCAGCCTTGGGCGAACCGCTGCTGCTGCGAGCCAGCGACCGCTTTCAACGCCTCACCGACTGGCACCTCCGACGCCCAAAGAAACCGGTCCGATGAACGCTGCCAACGCTCCGACTGCCGCGCCCTACACAACCATCGTCGGCTTGGAGGTACACCTGCAATTGCAGACCCGCACCAAGCTGTTCTGCGGCTGCTCGACGGCCTTTGGTGCCCCTCCCAACACGCAGGTCTGTCCGGTCTGTCTGGGACTTCCGGGGTCGCTGCCGGTAATGAACCGCGCGGCCTTTGAACTGGCCATGAAAGCGGCCTTGTCGCTCGATTGCACGATCGCGTCGTTCACGAAATGGGACCGCAAAAACTACTTCTATCCCGACCTGCCCAAGGGGTATCAGATTAGCCAGTTCGATCTGCCGTTTTCCAGTAGCGGATCGCTGGAAGTGGTCGATCCAAAAGGCACATTCGCGCCCAGGACAGTGCGCATTGTGCGCGTGCATCTTGAGGAAGACGCTGGCAAGAGCATGCACGACGACACCGCCGGCAGAGCCGACAGCCGAATCGATTTAAACCGCGCCGGCACGCCGCTGTGCGAGATTGTGACAGAACCCGATCTGCGGAGCCCACAGGAAGCCAGAGCGTGGCTCAACGAGCTGAAATTATTGCTGGAATATCTTGGAGTGAGCGATTGCAATATGCAGGAGGGCAGCTTGCGGGTGGATGCCAATGTGAATCTTCACATCCCGGAAGCCTCGGGCCGCATCGCCAAAACTCCGATCGTCGAGATTAAAAACATGAACAGCTTCCGCTCCGTAGAGCGGGCGTTGATCTACGAGGTGGCTAGGCAGTGGGAGGAGTGGCAGCAGACCCGAGCCGAACTAGGCACAATGCCAAAGCAGACGCGAGGATGGGACGATCCTGCCGGCGTGACACGGGCCCAGCGGCACAAGGAGGAATCCAGCGACTACCGCTATTTTCCGGAGCCCGACCTGGTGCCTGTGACTGTCTCGCCGCAACAGCTCGCCGCCGTTCGAGCGAGTATGGAATCGCCGCCAAAACAGCTTCGCCAGAGCCTCCAATTGCAATGGAACATTTCGGCCTACGATGCCGATGTGCTTGTCAACCAAGGCCGCGACTTGGTCGCCTACTTTGAAACACTGGCCTCGCAGGTGGGTGGAGGCAAAGTAGCCAGCAATTGGATGCAACAAGACGTGCTCCGCATGCTCAAGGAGCGAGGCGGCGCGATTGCAGATTTTCCAGTGCAGCCCGCAGGGCTCGCCGATCTGATCGCCCGCGTGACCGCTGGCACCTTTGACACCAGCCGCGCCAGAGAAATCTTTGCCGAAATGGTAGCGAGTGGACGATCGGCCGCCGATGTTGTGGGGGCCATGGAAATAGCTGCTGTGGGCGAGGATGAACTCCGCGACTTGTGCCGCGAGCTTCTGGCTCGCAATCCAAAAATCGTCGCCGATGTGCAAGGCGGCAAAGAGCAAGCCGCCGCCGGGCTCATTGGGCAGGCACGCAAACAAAATGCGAATGTCAACCCAGGCGAGTTCCGTGCAATGTGCCTCGAAATGATCCGGGCCATGGGGCGATAATGTGGAAAACAACGACCTTGCTGCGTGGGATGCCGGCCACGTATGGCATGCGTTTACGCAAATGCAGGAGTACGATCCGCTGCTCATCGAACGAGGGCAGGGGGCCACGCTCTACGACACCGATGGCAACCGCTACATCGATGGCTCGAGCAGTTTGTGGTGCAACGTGCACGGCCACTGCCATCCGCGGCTCAACCAGGCCCTGATCGACCAGCTCGGCCGCGTGGCCCACACGACCAATCTGGGCTTATCGAATCCCACCACAACACGATTTGCCAAACGCCTTATCGAGGCGGCTCCTGCGGGCTTAGAGCGGGTGTTCTTTTCCAGTGACGGCTCCTCGGCCATCGAAGCGGCCCTCAAGCTCGCGTTTCAATTCTGGCGACAATGCGGCGACCCCCAGCCATCTCGCACAAAATTTATCGCGATCGAAGAGGCCTACCACGGCGACACGCTCGGCGCCATCGGCGTGGGTGGCGTGCCGAGGTTTGGATCGCTCTTTGCTTCGCTTACGTTCGAGGCGATCCGAATTCCGACGCCTTTCGTCCGACGACCGTTGGAAGGATCGCCTCGACCAGCCGAGGCCTCGCAGAACACATCACTGGAGCACCTAGAAAATATCCTGAAGCGACAGTCGCACGAGATTGCCGCCATGATTATGGAGCCCTTGGTGCAGGCGGCGGCAGGAATGCTCGTGCATCCACCGGGATTCCTACGGGCCGTCCGAAAACTCACTGCGCAATACGATGTTCTGCTGATTGCCGACGAGGTGGCCGTGGGTTTTGGCAGGACAGGCACGCTCTTCGCCTGCGAGCAGGAGCAAGTCAGCCCTGATTTTCTCTGTTTGGCCAAGGGAATCACAGGGGGCTATCTGCCGATGGCCGCAACGCTCACCACCCCGCGCGTATGGAACGCATTTCTCGGATCGCACGCCGAGCGTCGCACGTTCTTTCACGGGCACACCTACGGTGGCAATCCACTGGCCGCCGCCGTTGGGCTTGAGTCGCTCACTCTTTTCGACGACGAATGTGTGCTCGAGAACCTGCCGCCGAAGATCACGAGGCTCCGCGATCACATCGCCCGCATCGCGACAATCGAGCACGTCGGCGACGTACGGCAATGCGGTATGATGGTGGGCATTGAGTTGGTCGCCGATAAGGCACGCGGCCGAGGCTATCCTTGGGAGGAAAAACGCGGCATGCGTGCGTGCGTGGCGGCACGAAAACACGGTGCCCTGTTGCGACCGCTGGGAGATGTCGTTGTGCTGATGCCACCCTTGTGCATCACACTCGATGAGATTGACTGCCTAGCCGCAGCCGCCGAGGCCGGCATTCGCGAAGCCACGCAGTCGCTGCGGTAGCTGCCCGTGGAGAGAGCCGTCCCTGGCCTTTTTCCACTTGATCGACGCATCCCTATGGAGGCATTCGTGTTTCACAGTCTGCGAGGGGCTACCGAACGCATGCCCTCTGTGTTCACGTCACTGCACAACAGACTTGCTGCCTTCGGTCGAGCCACCAATGGGTGCCCCTTCGGGCATCGGACGACCGGCAGTGGGAATGCCTAGCCGATGAAGCTCCTCGCGGATCGCACGAAATTCCTCAAAGCTATCTGGGTAGCACCACAGCGTAGCGGTTGTCTCGGGCGTTACGTTTGCCAGCACGTTCCGGAAACGTGACCGCGACACAAGTGCCTCGGCTGCTGTTTCCCCCCCTCCCAAACTCGTTGGCCGCACGACCCACTCGCGCGAACGGATCATCACCTGACCGCGGGCTTGGTCGACCTTGGCTTCGATAACGTAATCGAGCGAGAAGTTCTGAACGGGCCCCACTGTCTCGATCCGCGCAGCCATCGCTGAGATGGCGTGGGAATGCCGGCGAGTCTGAGTCTTGGCCAATTCAAACAGTTCCGTGAGCGGAATGTAGGAAATGCGCCCGGCCTCCAGGCGAAAGTGGAGTTCTTCACCGGTAACGGTGCGGCTGATCGGCGTCGGATAGGCCAGCACCTCTTGTGTTGATGCCGGAGCATGCGAGAGCCCTTCGGCCTCCAGCGTGCACCGCTCAATTTCCCGCTGAAGTTCCTGCTTACGAGCGGCAGATTCGGCAGCCTTGACTCGGGAGGCATCCGTGGCCTCTTTCTGCTGTACAAGATCCGCTTTGGCAGCGGCAACCGCAGTAGCCAACTGCACTCGAGCCTCGCCAGCCAGCGACGCCGCCATGGCAAGTGTGCGGGTTTGTGAGGCCAGTTGACCGATCTCGCTTTCGGAAGAGACAACCGTATTTTCGAGCTCCCGAATCTGGCGGTGCAGCGACTCAGCTTTCGCCGCAGACTGCGGGATGGCCGTCAAAATAATCTGCTGCACGCGTCCTCCAACGACCATCACGAGGATGATGAGGATGCCGACGATGTTTGTGATCACGTCGAGAAACGAGTCTTGTCCAGCGGAGCTGATGTCTTCTGGTCTGGGTCGCGTCATCGATCGGTTTTCCGTGACTCGGGGTGTGCTGTTTGGGCGTTCTAATTGAGTGAGTGACTTACTTTGCGTCAGGCTTGACACGCAGGGAACTGGTGCGTTGGATCGGTGGCAAATTCCGAATGGCGTTGTCTTGGCCCCCTGACTTGGTGTCGAGGCCGCTATCGGCGAGAAGTCGCTCCAGATCCTCGCGGCGGGATTGGCCATCGGGCGTGGCAGACAGAATCAGTTGTGGCTTCCAGTACATTCGTTCGCCGGCCAAACCCCATTGCGCCACGCGATGGTGAATCGCTTTGACCAGCGGATCAATCGCCTCGGCCGTATCGGCCCCTAGATGAATCCGTGTTTCGACCCGACGCCCACGGTCGTCCAGAATTCGGAACTCGTTGAGCGTGCATTCCAGTCGAATGGGACGCGTGAGCGGAATCGGTCTGTCTTGAGTGGCCAGACTGGCCCAATTTTTTCCACGAGCCTGTGCCATCGATGCCCCTTCCGATGATCCAGACTGGACCGAACTGCTCCCGCCACTTTGCATGAGCCCTGGCATCGACGGGCCTGTGCCGCCCCCACCAGACCCACCCGACTTCTGATCGGCACCTGCTGAACCAGCACCTGCTGAACCAGCGCCTGCCGAACCAGCGCCTGCCGAACTGCCGCCCGCCGAACTGGCGATGCCGGCGGCTGCCGATCCATTACCAGTTGCGGCAGTCTGAAATTTTGATGTGCCTCCATAGCGACCTCCCGCAGAGCCTTCGGTGCTACCGTCGGAGCCGCCAACCTGCGAAACTGTTGGTTCGAATGGTTCGCGCTGACCACCTGCTCCACCGTCGTGGATGCTGGGACCACCTGGACCCGGACCGTTTTGGCCATGAGTCGGTCCGGAACCACCACCACTGCCAGAAGATCCAGATAGGCCACCGCGATTGCCGGTGCCTCCTAAAATCGCGTCGCCCGTTCCGGCCTCGTCTGACGCTCCACTGCCGCCGGCAACCAGCGGCCGCCCCGGCCCTCCATCGCCGCCATCAGCACCGGCCCCGCTGTGCGTTGTGCCTCCACCGCCCTGACCGCCGCCGCCTGGACCACCATCTGCCGCCTCCTGGTTGGACCAGTTCCAACGCGACTGATCGCCCAAAACGCTGGGGCCACCATCGGCAATCACGCCGCCGCGAGTCGTGGCCGCGCGATACTGGCGCGATGGCCGCGAAGGCTTGGCAGGCCGCACCTCGGCTAGCCAGGCCAGTCGGCGGCGAGATTCCACAATGGCCTGCGTCTCCACCTCCGCCAACGTCGCGTCACGAGGCGGAAATGAAAGCGTCCAATCTTCGTCGATCAGCTGATAGCCAAACTCCGTGCCCCATGATTGAATCGCCTCTCGGGCTGCGTAGTAGGCCATCACACCGGACGGCCGCACCAATAGCAGTGGATAGGGCTGAACGGCAGGATCCCCAGTGGACACTCCGCTTTTTGTGATCTGCTCTCTGGCCGCACGCAGCGCACTGGCCAGCGGATTGCCTGGGCCAGGAGGTCCTTCAAAATCCGATGGACTCAGACGGATGCCCTCGGGCTGTAAAAACACGCCGTCGCCACAGCACTCGATATACAACGGTCGACGGTGCGTGCCGTTGGTGCCAACGTAAGGCACCACCGCATAGGCCGGGGGCTTAGTGGCCAATTCGGCTCGGGTTTTATCGAGCGACTCTCGTGAACTCTTGAGCCGTTCCTCCAGCGTTGCCAGCTCTGCCGAGGCCGTGGGTCGCCCGCCCCCGGCCGCTATGGTTTCACCCGTGCGCACCACCTGATTCAACTCATCTGACATCTGCCGGGTGTGCTCCTCAATCCCTGCGAGCTGGAGCCTTGCCTTCGCAAGATCGGCAGACGTGCGATCCCGTACGCCGCCGAGTTGCTCCACACGCCACGCGAGGCTGTCCCTAGCCAGTTGCAATTGCTCGACTGCAGCGGAGGCCTCTGCGTGATCGGCATTTTTGACCGAGCGGCTAAACAAAACGAGCAGAACCAACAGCGCGCCCATCATGCACAATAGCACGGCGAGAAACGGGAACAGCGAGATGGTTGGCCCTTCGAGGGCTCGTTGGCGAGTCATGCAGCCTTTCCGGATCGGCGGTCAACCAACAAGTCGACGCGACGCTGCTCGGACGAAGCATCGCCCGCGCGGGCAGCCAGCAACTGCACGGCAGTGGCAAGCGTGGCAAGCGTTTCCTCAAAACGCCCAGTCGCAGTCAACGTAGACAGATTTGATTCCAGCACCCGCTCGAGCGCCGCAACATCCCGCGTGGCGTCCACAACTTTTTCAAGCAGCAGCGTTTGTCCGACGAGCGTCTGCTGGTGCTGCTCAAAGCTGCGCATTGCGGCGGCCATCGATTCTGCGGCAAGCGACCAACGGTCTTCTCGCTGCGACCCCAGATGTACGTGGGCCTGCACGAGCGAATCGGTCCACTTCGCCAACGTGACATCGAGCGAACCTGAGAGCGACGATTGCAACTGGTGCCCGGTCGTCGCAAACACTTTCTCGATGCTGCCGGCGGCCGAATGCTCCAGGGCTCTCCACGATTGCTCTTGCGCTTCCAAGAGCTTGGCCGAACTGCGGCCCATCGCTTCGCCCAGCCGCGCCACAGCCAGTGCTGTGCCGTCGGCGGTGGCCAGCGACTGAAATCGCCCAGCCAGCGATCCCCACGCTGCCTGATCCACATCGGCGAGCAGCGATTGTTCGAAACGATCCGTAATAAACTGCAGGAACATCAATACCATCGACAGGGCCAGTGCCGTGGCGGTGGTGTCAAACGCCGTACCGAGGCCCGCAACCACGCCTGAGATATTTTCGAGTTGCGTCGGCGAAAGGCTTGCAATGGCCACCGTGATGCCGATGACGGTGCCCAAAAAGCCCATGATGGGAATAGCCCAGATCACAAATCGCACCAGGCCGTAGCTCTGTGCTGCGCGGGCCGCGTCCAAGTCGGCAAGATATTTGAGGTGGTCTTCGAGCGACTCTGCCGTGCCGGTGCGCACAACCAAGTCGAGCGATTCCCGAAGGCGACGCGGAAGATACCCGCCGCGTTCGTCTGGGGCGGGCAGCGATGCGACCAACGCTTCGGCATCCACTGGATTGTTGCCCCCCTCGGGAGCGGCTTCCAGCAGCACATCCGCGACGCCAGACCGCTGGCGTATCAAATCAATGCCCTTGATCACAAGCGCGGAGAAACCCACACCGAACATGATCACTTCGACGTACTCCACCCAGTGGCCTGCAAGATACCGGACCACATTGGCATCCGTAACGATACGGCCGTGAATCAAGGCAAAGAAACAAAATGCTAAAGCGCCTCCCCACAAGAGCGGCGAACGCAGCAAAAGCGTTGACAACATGGCGATTTTTGGCACGCGAAATACCTCTCGAAGGAACCCATGAGCGGCTCTGGCAAAACGCATCCTGCGCTTCGCACCACCTTCTCTATCGGTAGGGCTTGCCCAACCGATTGAACCGAAACATCCGGCAGAGCGAAACAGCAATGAGACTCACATGAAACAGAGGGGATGGGCAAGATGGGGCCTTTGGGCCTGGCCGTTGTTTTTCGGGATTGTCTGAAACCTCCTCCCCGCCGTAGGGTTTTGATTTGGACAGCAATGGCGTGTCCTTTGTGTATGTCCTTCTTGCAACGGATGTTTGCTATGGCGTTGAACACTCTTGAGTGCATGCTTCCTCGCATCGCTGTGCGTTGCCGGCAGACGTTCTGCCGACACGCAATCCATTGGGCTTTAGCGATCCTCGTGACGGTATGTGTTGTGGGAATGGCTGGCGGCCGGCTTTTCGCCCAGCGACCGGCTCGGGTATCCCCGCCAGCGGGACTCCCGGCAGCCAGCGGCGGCACCCTGTGGATCTCGGCGACGCCGCTGGACGACACCCATCAACTGCTCATCGTGATCGATCCACAACTGCGAAACGCAGCGATCTACCACGTCGACGGCCCCGGCGGCACCCTCACGCTCAAAAGCACCCGTGACATTACCTGGGACCTCATGGTGGGCGATTTCAACTCCCAGGAACCCAAGCCTTCCGCACTCAAAAAAATGCTGGAAATGGCCCCGTAAGGGAACCGGTGAGGCAAAATGCAACCTGGGCGGTTCTGCCGACGGTTCGGACTGCACGACGGACGCAATTCGGTCTAGAATGACTGGGTTATTGCGTCGAGTAATCGGAAGGGAAACGGGTGCCTCCCGCACGTGCACCTGAGATAGCGCCTCTATGGCTGGAAAGCATCCATGGCTGGAAAATTTCTGTCGCTCGAAGAGACTGCCCGGCAACTCGGCGTGAGCGTCGATGCTGTCAATATCCTCGTCGACCGCAAGAAACTCTTCTCCATCCGCGACGGGGCGACACACAAGTTTAAACCCGAAGAAGTCGATCGGTGGGCCTCGGCCACCGCCGACAACTCGCAGGCGGACAATCTTTCGCTGGATCTCGATGGCATGTCCGATGTTGCTCTGCCAGTGGCTGACTCGACCCCAAGCCACTCGCCTCCAGTCGCAACACCTACGCTGAGTGGTATCGATGCCGAGGACATTCTTCTGGAAGATATCGCTCCAGCAGATGCTTTGGACATCGACGAGTCGATCTTCTCGACCGATGCTTCCGACATTCGCAGTGCATCCCAAACGATCGTGCGGAGCGATGCCCCCGCCGACGTGATTGCCAGTGGGTCGAGCAACCCTTCTGGTCTCTCGATGCCGTCCATGGGGAGCGTCGCTGGGGGAACCTCCGATATGGCAGAGGTTATCTTTGCTGAGAGCGGGATCGGCGATGCGCCTGAAAGCGAAGACTTCATTCTTGAGTCGATTAGCGGCGCGTCGTCTATCGAGGCAGCCTCGCCTGCAACAAAGAGGCCTGCTCCAGCACCTTCTCGAATCGACAACACGGTAGCCATCGACCTTTCTGGTGGGGGTGGTAGCCAGCGTTCGGGTGTCACGGGTGGGTCTGATGCTGGGGTCAGTGGGCTTTCTGGAAAGCTCGACAGCGGCCTCTCGCTGGAAGACGACATCCAGATTTCGGGCATTGATCAACTCTCGGGCGTGCAGACCTCAGGCGTTGATCTAGCCGAGGGCTTGGGCTTCGACGATGCCGCGCCGGCTTCCGACGACCGCACCATATTGGGTGGCGACTTGAGTGGCGACGACTTTATACTGAGTAGTTCGGGGGACGGCGAAGACGAGAGCGCCTCGGTCGTGATCGCCACCGACTCCGAGTCGGGCGATTCGAGCTTCTTTGGGCAGACGATGATCTCTGACGGCGGGGAAGAGAGCATACCGTCGAGCAGCCTCACTGGCGACTCCATGGACTTTCCAGCCGACATGACCAACATGACCAACATGATCAATGATGCATCCTTCAGCATCTGGCAGGTGTCTGGATTGGTCTGTTGCTCGCTGCTGCTATTATTTGGTGGTTTCATCGCCTATGACTTGGTCAGGACGATTGGCAGTCCCGAAAGTACAACGCTGGCCAATCCCCTGCTCAACGCCATGGCGGATGCCTTCGGCTGGCGAAAGTAACCGGGCAGGAACGCCAGCAGATTGCTGGACGCCCCTGCACCTCGCCTGCGCACCCGACACTTTTCCACAGGATTCCGATGGCAGCCAGACGGCTCGTCACTCCCGATCAGCCACGCTTCGTGCGAGCCGTGCTTGGAGCGTACGAGTTCCTAGCATCCCTCAAATTTGCTGTGGTGCTGATCGGGATGGTAGCCACCGTCCTAGGCGTAGGCACGTTTGTGGAGAGCGGCTACGGCACTGAGGCCGTAAAATTTGGCATCTGGAACACGTGGTGGTTTACGCTGCTCGGGAGCCTGTTGGCTGTGAGCATTTTTTGCGCGGCAGCCATTCGCTACCCGTGGAAAAAAAATCAGACGGGCTTTGTGATCACGCACATCGGCCTGCTGGTGTTGCTGGCGGGATGCCTGTTGTCGCAGCGAGGTGGAATCGATGCTCAACTCCCGCTGCTTGAAGGCGAACAGGGGAGCAGGGCCTACGAAGACTCCTACCACTTTGTGCTCCGCGTGCGATCCCCAGGCAGCCAGTCAGGCTCGGAGGAGATTCTGCCGGTTGCGTTTCGCTCAGGCCCATTCAACTGGAGCGAATACGGCAGGCAACGCAGCTGGCTGCCGTGGGGATTGGCACCGCGGGATGTGGGAGTGCTCTACGACACCGATGGCATCCGCCTGGAAGTGCTCGACTTCTACGCTGATTCAACGGCTGCGTTGGCTCCGAGCGTGAGCCTACGCATCGGCAGCGACACATTCGCCGCGCCGGGAATGCCCGCCGAATCGCAGACACGCGGCATGTGGATGCCAGTGGAGCTGGCGTGGCAACCCGATCCACTTCGAGCCACACAGATGCGTCACCGCGCCAGCGTCGGTGGCGGCACCGTCGTTTTCTGGAAAGTAGACTCACTCGCGGAGTCCGAAGCCTTTCTGGCAGGCACCCCCGATCCTGAGATCGGCTATGGCAAGCAGGGGCAACTCGTGCTCGTGGCCGATGGCAAACCACACCGATTGCTTCTGGACGCCGTGGTAGGCAAGGAGCGGTTTGCGCTCAACGCAGTCGATTCTAGCCGGAAGGATGAGGCCAACACTGTGTTCGTTGAAGTGACTGAATTTGAACCGAAGCTCTCGGCCGTGCGCGTGCGGGTGCGCCGCGGGCCCCAAGGCCGCGACGAGGAAATGGTGGTACTGGCCGATCTCCCAGAGGTGACGATTCACGCACCTCGGGCCGGAGTCTACGGCACGCTCTGGATCGACCGCGAAGTCGCCGACGCTTCCGATCGCATGCAAGGCAAGGGAAAAAGCCGGATCGACATCGTCCAGGCCAAGGGTTCGTGGAATGATTCCTCGCAGGGCCGTGGGGGGGCCCTGGTCCATGGGCCCGGCCACTCTCT
>Ga0194035_1000235_pt1 | contig 33760 bp, 31 predicted proteins | sample JunL2320m_MetaG_FD_148680 | JGI IMG/M metagenome (GOLD analysis project Ga0194035, IMG submission 148680) | Anoxic zone freshwater microbial communities from boreal shield lake in IISD Experimental Lakes Area, Ontario, Canada - Jun2016-L239-20m | ecosystem: Environmental > Aquatic > Freshwater >...
GTTATAAAGAGTATGGCAATTAACCTAAAATAAACAACAACCTTAAAAGGAGAAATTAACCAATGGTTAAAAATAATACTATTAATAGTTTGCGAAACGCATCTAGATCGGTATTATTGTTTGCACAAGCTGCCGTACTAGTTGTTGCTGGCATATTGCCTATTTTGGCAAGTGGACAAGCATCAGCAGATTATCTAACGTCACGTAGCGCAACAATAGACAACAGTAAAGTATCTGCAACAGGTGTAAGTATTGCTTTTGCATATACTCTACCTACAACATCAGCAGCATTACAAGGTATTGTGTACGATTTTTGTACAACACCACTAGGTACATGTACAAAACCAACCGGTATGACAGTAAACGCTGCTACACACACATCACAATCTGGATTTCCTAACAACGGTACAGCATTTGCAACCCGTACAGGTGCCGATCTTGGTGCATGTTTAAGCACATCACAAACTTACCAACGATGTTTTCTTCGTTCCGACGCTACAACTGGCGGTGGTGCAGTAACACACACAATTGGTACTATTACAGCTCCTAGCTCTAAGCAAACTGTATATATCCGAATAGGTGTATATAGTGACGCTAACTACGCTACATTAGTTGACTCAGGTACTGTTGCAGTAGCTTTTGTTGACCAACTTGTAACAAATGGTCGTGTTCAGGAACGTTTAGACTTTTGTGTCGCAGCAATTACTAATGCAGCAGCACTACCAGGCGACCTATCAACATGTAGCGCTTTAAACGCTGCAACAATCGACGTTGGTATTGTTGACAACTCATCTATAGCAGTTTCACCAGTAGGTGTAACAGCTACTAATGGATCAAACGACAAATACGGTATTTTGATGCTAAACACTAACGCTTCTGGCGGATCAGTAGTTAGCTACTTCCCAGAATCAGCAGCAACAGGCGTACAACAGCTACGTGATTTCCGTGTAGCTGGCGCAACTTGTAACGCATCAAATGCAACATTAACTGACCAGTGTTTCCAAGAAGCATCTAACACAGGAACAACATTTACTGTTGGTGTAGAAGCATTTGGACTACAGATTCCATGTATTGATATAACGCAAGGAACAACTACAGGTCTAGGATCAGTACCAGCTGCTTACAGCAACACTGATGCTACAACAACATCTTCAGCAGACTGTGAAGACATAACTTTAGGTGACACAGGCTTAAAATTTGCTTGGAACAACTCTTCTACAGCAGCTACATTAGCCTCATCTACAGGTGTTGTAGACGATGAAATTGTAAAAGTACGTTTTGGCGCAGCAGCTGCTTCAACTACTCCAACAGGTTCATACACAGTTACAACAACCTACATAGCAACTCCTACATTCTAGGTTAGTATTGTAGAATGTATCTAGACAACGGACTATAATAAAGTAACGAATGATTGAGTTATATGCACAACGCAACAACTAAAACATTACGACTTTCATTACTAGCACTACTCCTAGGAGTAGTGCTAGTTTTAGGTTCATATTTACCTGCAAATGCTGCATTTTTGTCGCAGCGTTCCGTTATTGTTGCAACTTCAAAAATAAGCGAAGTTACAGCACACGATTTTGCATTCTCTGTGCCAAATATAAGTCCTATAGGTTCAATTAAGTTCGAATACTGCACCAATTCGCCTAACGTAGCCGTGGCCTGTGCTGCTCCTGCAGGAATGGACGTAACAACTGCCGTTATTAACACACAAACGGGCGAGACGGGCTTTAGCGTACATCCTAGCACTACATTTAATTCACTAATACTTACCAGACCTTCTGTTAATACAAGTATTGGACCCAGCCATTTTATTTTTAGCAATGTTACCAACCCTTCAACGCCTTCTATTACAATTTATGTTCGTATTACAACTTATGTCACTACCGACGCGACTGGCCTTTTTACTGATCAAGGTTCTATAGCCTTTAGTACGTCTGGTGGACTAGGTGTTGGAGGTTTTGTGCCTCCATACTTAACATTTTGTGCTGCCGTGGTTGTAGCGCCTGATTGTAGTTCTATGAGTGGACAATTATTTAGTTTTGGTGAATTTAATAAATTACTTACTTCTACTACAACTTCGCAGTTTGCTATAGCTACAAACGACCCAGTTGGTTACGGTGTGTATTTAGACGGTAACACCATGACAGCAGGTAACCTTACTATTCCTGCACTGGCAACCGGAGATATAAGCAGAACAGGTGTAAGTCAGTTTGGTATTAATTTAAAATCCAATACCGTACCATCGCTAGGCGTGGACATTTCGGGAACTGGAACGGGCGTAGCATCGGTTGGATACAACACACCTAATATTTTTAGATTAGTTAATGGCGAAAAAATCGCTGAATCGTTGCTTCCTACGGAATTTAACGTTTTTACCGTAAGCTACATCGTTAATATTTCTGCAACTCAAAGTGCAGGTTTTTATGCGACTACAATTACCTATGTTGCTACTGTTTTGTTCTAATAGTTGTTTTAACTACTACTAAGAACACTTGCTTTACAGCCCATTCTTGTTTAAGCTTTAGCAAGAAGCAGACAAAATAAGGAGGAAGATAGTGTTAAGGAAGTATAAAAATAAATTGGTAGCTGTATTAGTAGCAGTATCAATGTTAGCTATGCAAGCAATACCAGTAGCGGCACAAGGCTCAGGTAATGGTTTAAGCATTTCACCTACAAAAGCTGAATTTAGTATCGAAAAAGGTAAAGCAGAAACAGTATCTATTCAAGTTAAAAACCTTACTAAAGGTAAAGTTATTGCAAAAGCTTTTGTAAACGACTTTGAAGCAGATTCAGATACTGGTAACCCTAAGTTAATTATAGACAGAACAAGTGAAGTGTCATCTAGTTCACTTGCAACATTTATCTTAGGACTAGAAGATGTAGCATTAGGACCAGAAGAAACTAAAGAAGTATTACTAACAATCCAAGTACCAGAAAACGCTATTTCTGGAGCATACTTTGGTGCAATTCGTTTTACATCAGTACCTGACGCAGGAGACGGCACAAAGCCAGATTCACAGGTATCACTTAACGCTAGCGTTGCTACCATTCTTTTGGTAGAAGTACCAGGAAACATCACACAAAAAATCCAAGTACAAAACGTACAGGTACTTAATGCAGCTGGTAAATCAGCTAGTATATTTACATCTGTTCCCAAAAAAGTAGCTGTAGATGTTAAAAACACTGGTAACGGATTTGCCAAGCCTTTTGGAAAAGTATTAGTTAAAAATATGAATGGCAGTCAAGTTGATTCATACGAACTTAACGATACTGTGCCACGCGGAAACGTTTTGCCAAATACTACTCGTTCGTTTAAAAATGATATTAAAGGTATTAAACTACCGGGACGATACACAGTAGAAGCTAACGTATCATTTGCTAAGGGCGAAATTCTACTTGTAACAGCATCATTTTGGTACTTGCCAATTTGGTTCCTTGCTATTGCAGGCATATTGCTTGTAGCGCTTGTAGTCGCAGCAATATACCTATACAAAAGGTATATCAGCCGACCTGTTTCAAAAAGATCATAATAACTAGATTAACCTAGTAAACATAAAAGCGTCATCAAAACGGTGACGCTTTTATAATTTTAATTTTTGTATATTTACTGTATGCTATATCTATAAGCGTAATCATAAAAATGATATTAAACACACTAATTAAAAAAATTGCACCGACGTGCTTGTTTATGGCATTACTTTTAAGTCCCGTAAATGTTTTTGCACTTACTCAAAAGTCTGATTCTATAGGTCTTACAGGTAAAATAAGTGCGCCTCCACCAACGGTAGCTCCTACAATATCTTTTCCTACTAACAACCAAGTATTTAAAGAAGTCCCCGTAAAAGTAACAGGAATATGTACGACCGATCTACTTGTTAAGATTTTTAAAAATAACGTATTTGGCGGGTCAGTACAGTGCGTAAACGGTAGTTATTCTTTGCTGCTTGATTTGTTTTCGGGACAAAACGAACTTGTAGCACGTGTATATGATTCAATCGATCAGCCAGGTCCTGATTCTAATACAGTACAAGTAAGTTTTAACGATACTAAAGCCGGCGCTGGTTCACGCGTATCCATAACCAGTAACTATGCAAAGCGTGGAGCAAACCCTAACACTGTTCTTGTGTGGCCAGTAATTATTAGTGGCGGTACGGGACCTTATGCAGTAAGTGTAGATTGGGGTGACGATTCAGAAGCTGATCTTTCTAGTCAAGCTTTTCCTGGATCTTTTGACATTAAACATATTTATAAATCGGCTGGTATCTATAACACTATAGTTAAAGTTGTAGACCGCGATGGAATTGGAGCATTTTTACAAATAGTTGGAGTTGGCAACGGACCACTCAGCCAAACAAATATTGGTTCTAGCGACCCTGGTTCTCAACCTGTAAGCGGCGTAAGAACAAAAATAGTATGGCAACCAGCGTCGGTTATTATTCCGTTTATATTTAGTACGTTTTGGTTAGGTAAAAAATACGAACTTCACATGCTTCGCAAAAAAATTACTCGCGGTGAACGACCTTTTGGCGACTAGTATTAATATTTTTAAAATTAATACTAAACAAATTCGAATTATATAGTAAAATATTATATAATAATTACAATGACAAAAACAGTATATGTAGGTCTTTCTGGTGGAGTTGACAGCTCTGTAGCAGCTGCTCTTTTAAAAGAGCAGGGCTATAACGTTGTTGGTGTATACATGAAAAACTGGTCTCGTGATTTACCAGGATTTTCTTGCCCATGGAAAGAAGATTACCAAGACGCCAAACGCGTAGCTGTTCAACTTGGAATCGAATTTAAAATGTTTGATTTTGAGAATGAGTATTTTAACAGGGTAGTTCAGTATATGTTAGACGGTTTTACAGCTGGTCAAACTCCTAATCCAGATATTATGTGTAACCAAGAAATTAAGTTTAAATTATTTTTAGAAGCATCGTTAGAACAGGGAGCAGACTTTATAGCAACCGGACATTATGCTCAAACAAGTAACGGTAAATTGCTAGTTGCAAAAGACAACAACAAAGACCAAACATATTTTTTGTATAGAGTAACTGACGAAGCTTTAAGCAAAACATTATTTCCTATTGGTGGTTACACAAAACCCGAAGTAAGAGAATTAGCAAAAAAGTACAATCTTATTACAGCTACAAAAAAAGAAAGTATGGGAATTTGTTTTGTAGGAAAAGTTGGAATTAAAGAATTCTTGCAACAGTTTTTACCACCTCAAAAAAGTGGAGATATTAAAAATCAGTACGGAATGAATATAGGTACTCATGACGGTGCCGTGTATTACACTATTGGTCAAAGGCACGGACTTAGCGTAGGGGGCGGATTGCCGTATTACGTTACTGGTAAAGACATGGCTAAAAATGAAGTTTACGTAACTACAGATATTCAGGATAAAAAATTGTGGAATGACGTTATAACTTTAACTAGTCCACACTGGATATCAAAAAACCCAGATCTAAAAGAACTAGTCGTACGCACAAGACACAGAGGCCCTCTTACAATAGTTAAATCAATCAAAAAACAGGGTAATAATTATATTTTAGAATTAGCCGAACCGTTAAGAGCGTTAACAGCTGGGCAATCTGCAGTTTTATACCAAAAAGATGTATGCATTGGTGGCGGAATAATCTGTTAAAATAACTTGTATATGAACGCACAAGACATTCGCAATAAATACATTGAATATTTCAAAACGCAAAAACACGCGGTTATTCCTCGTGCACTTATGGTGCCGTACAACGAACCTAGCGTTTTATTTACGGGTTCCGGAATGCAACCACTTATTCCTTACCTACTAGGCGAAAAACACCCAGCAGGAACAAGACTAGTCGACAGTCAGACATGCCTAAGAGCTCAAGATATTGACGAAGTAGGCGACAATAGGCATACGACTTTTTTTGAAATGCTTGGAAACTGGAGTCTGGGTGATTATTTTAAAGCCGAACAAATTCCATGGTTTTTTAACTTTTTGGTTGACGTAGTCGGTATAGATCCAAAAAAATTGTATGTAACCTGTTGCAGTGGTTTTGCAGAACATAACGTACCAAAAGATACTCAAAGTGGAGAAATCTGGAAAGATTTATTTGCTAGTAAGGGTATTGACGCAAAAGAGGTAGAAATTGGTAGCGAAGAAAACGGATACAAAGTTGGCGACCAAGGCGGAAGAATCTTTTATTACGACGAAAAAAATTGGTGGAGCCGAAACGGTGCACCAAAAGACGTAAAAATTGGTGAACCATGTGGCCCAGACAGCGAAGTTTTTTACTTATTTGATAACGTACAACACGACACTAAATGGGGTGAATTTTGTCATCCTAACTGCGACTGCGGCCGTTATATGGAACTAGGTAACAACGTTTTTATGGAATATATTCGTACCAAAAATGGGTTCGAAAAACTTCCTGCACAAAACGTTGACTTTGGAGCAGGTTTGGAACGAATAGCAGCAGCTGCAATTGACAGTTCGGATATGTTTAAAATTAGTCTTTTATGGCCAATCATAGAAAAACTTCAAAAACTTAGCGGTAAAACATACGAACAACACACAGAAAGCATGCGTGTAATATCTGATCATTTACGGGCTGCAACCTTTTTGGCTATTGACGGTGTTGTGCCAAGCAATAAAGAACAGGGTTATGTTATGCGACGACTAATGCGCCGCGCAATACGATTTGCGTTCGAACTTGGTATAGAACAAAATTTTATGCAAGAACTTGTACCAGTTATTGCTGATTTGTACCAAAGTGATTATCCCGAAGTAGCCGAAAATCGAAATAAAGTCATAGATGTATTAGCCAACGAAGAAAAAATATTCCGCCAAACGCTAAGAAAAGGCATAATTCAGCTTTCTAAGCTTTCTGAAGACGGTCTTACCGGACAAGAAGTATTTGTTTTGTACGATACGTTCGGATTTCCGTTAGAACTAAGTGTAGAAGAAGCCTATAAGCAAGAAATTAAAGTATCTGATACATGGCGCGAAGAGTTTGATTTATTAATGAAACAACAGCGCGAACGAAGCCAAACAGCGGCTAAGGGTATATTTAAAGGTGGACTGGGCGGACATACCGATCAGCATAAAAAATATCATACTGCAACACATCTTATGTACCAAGCATTACGCGACGTATTAGGCGATCACGTTGTTCAAAATGGAAGCAACATAACAGAAGAACGTTTAAGGTTTGATTTTACTCATTCCCAAAAAGTTACTCCCGAACAAGTTAAGCAGGTAGAAGACATAGTTAACGAACAAATTAACAAAGATTTAAAAGTGAGTTTTGCCGAATATCCTACAAAAGTTGCGCGCGAGCAAATGGGAGCATTAGGTCAGTTTGGTGACAGATACGGTGATGTAGTAAAAGTCTACAAAATGATTGCAGATGGATCTAATAAACCATTTAGTTTTGAAATTTGTGGCGGACCTCATGTTGACCACACTCTACAGCTGTTCGAAAATGGTAAAAAATTTAAAATTATCAAAGAAGAAGCAAGTAGTGCGGGTATTCGTAGGATAAAAGCAGTACTAGCGTAAAAGCCCATAAAGGCACTTTTGAGTATATCTGCGTGTTACAATATAGGTATATATGCTTAAGCAAATTAAAGGTGCCAGCAAAAAGGCATTATCGAGGGTAAAAGTTCCAATTCGTACAAACGAGCAATACGTTGTAGCTTTAGACATTGGTACCGAATATGTTAAGGCACTACTTGCTAAGGTAAAAGGTTCATCTATAGAAATAGTAGGAGTAGGTAAGGTACACCAAGGTCTTACAGACATGCAGGCAGGGGCTATTGCCGATATTGCAGCTGTAACTACTAATTGTGACGAAGCTTTAGCGATGGCCGAAGAACAAGCTGGCGTAAACGGCACTCAGGCAGTAATCGGAATCGCCGGAGAACTAGTAAAAGGCGCTACCAACACAATTACAGTAAGCCGAAAAGACTCACAAAAACCACTAGACGACGAAGAAGTTTCTAAAATAATTAGATTAGTACAAACAAGGGCATTAGATAAAGCAAAAAAACAACTATCACTAGAACTGGGCGGCAAAGAAGTCGAAGTACGAATGGTTAATAGCGCAATTGTACGTATGCAAATAGACGGTTACGACATAACAAACCCAGTAGGATTCCAAGGTAAAGAAGTTATGGTGCAACTTTATGCTGCTTTTGCGCCGATGATTCACATTGGTGCACTAGAAAGAGTCGCAGAAACCCTAGACCTAGACCTTTTAGCAGTTGCAGCAGAACCTTTTGCCGTAGCTCGTGCAGTAGTAGGTGATGAGTCGCAAAAAAAATTAGACGCTATTCTTATGGACGTAGGCGGTGGAACAACCGACATAGCAGTTGTTAGTGACGGCGGCGTAATGGGTACAAAAATGTTTGGAATAGGCGGAAGAGCCTTTACAAGATCTATAGAACGCAACATGGGCGTAACTTATTCACAGGCAGAAGCAATTAAATTAGGTTTGGGTGGAAGCGGAATTCCACACCAAAAAGTGCCTTCAATAGAAGCCGCAATAAACAAAACATTGTCGGTATGGACAAGTGGCGTAGAACTGGCGTTAAGCGAATTTACGCTAGACACATTACCAAATCAAATTTTACTTTGTGGCGGTGGCTCTTCGTTAGATATGTTGGCAGAATCATTACAAAACGGTGATTTTTATAAGCGATTACCGCTTACTCAACGACCTAGCGTAAGATACATACAACCAGAACAAGTATCTGGAATTACGGATTCTACAAATACGCTAAATGACCATACTTTTATTACCGCTATGGGACTACTTAGGGTAGGCGCAGATACAATTGCAAATTCTAGCGGTAATTCAAAAAAAGTTAAAGATAAAATTAATAAATTATTAAAGGTATAACTTAAATGGCTAAAGAAGTTTTATACATAGATGTTGACGATGACATTTCTGGAATAATCAACAAACTAGAAGACAGCAGGGACAAAGTTGTTGCCTTGGTGTTGCCAAAGCATGCTTCGACATTTTTAAGTACTGTTAATATGAAATTATTAAAAAAAGCTGCCGATTCTTACAAAAAAAGTCTTGTATTAATAACCAGCGATCCAAGTATTTTACCCTTAGCTACTTCTGCAGGATTACACACAGCTAAATCACTAAGTTCTAAACCTACTTTAGCAAAAGTCGCCCAAGAACTAACTTTGCCTAGTAAAGTTAGTAGCGACGAACTAGATAATTTAAAAGAAGTACCAACTGTAAAATCGTCAAATAATAATGACGATATTATAGAAATAGATAACACTCAAAAAATTACAAAAACACTTACTTTGGGCAAAAAAAACCATAAATTAAAAGTACCAAATTTTGGTAGTTTTAGATTAAGAGTTTTTTTGGGATCGTTTGCATTATTCCTGCTTATTACAGGATGGTTTGTAGGATTTGTAATAATGCCAAAAGCAACTATTACACTCAGAACAGATGTTTCTAACGTAGATTCAACTATTGAATTTACGGCAAGTACTGGGCTAAAGGATTTTGATATAAAAACACCTGTATTGCCTGCGATTGTAGTCGAAAGCAAGCAAAATGACACCGAAAAAGTACCAGCAACAGGTAAAAAAGACATTGGCACAAAGGCCACTGGTGCTATGTCCTTAGTAAATTGTACCGATGCTAGTGTCGTGATTCCTTCGGGCACGACCTTTACAAATAGTGGGTATTCGTTTTCTTTAGACGAAAGTGTCACAGTATCAGGAAGTGATTTTTTTATGAACGGTAACTGCAAAAAAAACGGTAAGGCAAATGGTAGCGTTACTGCCATTAAAGCTGGGGGTGACAGCAACCTTAGTTCAGGTAGGGACTACGTATCAAGCTTTGCAACAACGCTAACAGGTGTTGGTGGTGCAATGGGTGGCGGCACAAGTAAATTAGTTACAGTAATTAGTAACGAAGATATAGCAGCAGCAAAACAAAAGCTAACAGGCAAATCAAGAACACTAGCTATAACAGACCTGACTTCTAATTTAGAATCACAGAGCCTACTTGCTTTAACCGACACGTTGTCTGATACGCCTCCAATATTTACGCAATCAGCTGCAGTCGATACCGAAGCTACAGATGTTACGGTGTCTAGCATAACAACCTATACAATGCTTGGAATTAACCAAGAAAATATAAAAAACTTGGTAGAAGCAGATGTTACAAATAAAATAACAAACAGTCAGCAAAAAATATTAGACAACGGTATTGGTTCAAAAAAGATGCTTTTATTAGATAAAAAAAGCCCTACAGAACAAAAACTTAGCCTTACGGTAATTGCAATAGTTGGTCCTGACATTAATATATCTGGCATATCTACAGAAGTTGCAGGCAAAACAAGGGGCGATATTCAACGAATCTTATCTGCCAGGGACGGAGTAAAAGAAGTAAACATTCATTACGAACCATTCTGGGTTACTAGTACTCCTAAAAAAGCTAGCAAAATAAAAGTTCTAGTCGAAAAAGTTGATGCAAAATAATATGGTAGAAGGCGTATTGCTGGGGTTAGATATAGGCCTAAGCCGCATAGGTGTAGCGCGTGTGCATACCATAGCTAAAATACCAGAACCGCTACCACTAATAGACGTTAAAAAACACGATCCAATAAAATCCGTAGTAGAAGTTATTAAACAAACCGATGCTGAACTTTTGGTAATCGGCCTACCTTTGTTAAAAAGCGGTGACGACAGCGAACAGACAATCGCAGTCAGAAATTTTGTAGACGATTTAAAAAAATTTATAAATGTACCGTACGTATTTGTTGACGAAGCGTATTCAAGCCAAGACGCCGATGATTATATAAAAAGATCAGGGTTAAAGTTAGTAAGCAACGATTCGGTAGCAGCGTGCATTATTTTAGAAAGATATTTAGAAGGAAATAAAAGTTAATATGTATAAGTTTAAGCAAAATAAAAAACGTAAAAAAGTTATAATTTTATCTGTAGTTTGTGTATTTTTAGTATCTATTTTGGTATCTGGTTTTAGTTTATTAAAAACTTACAATAAAAATCTAACAGCTTATTCTGACGACAGTAAGTTAAGCATTGTAACTATAGAAGTAGGCAGCACAGCAGCTAGTATTGCCAGCCAATTAGAAAAATTACATTTAATACGAAGTGCTACATCGTTTGAATGGTACATAAGAACCCAAAATCTACGAGACAAAATAAAAGCCGGCAGCTTTAGTATTAGCCAGTCTATGAGTGTTAAAGACATTGTCGAACTTATAATTTCTGGCAAAGTAGCAACTAATTTATTTACCATATTACCATCGCAGCGACTTGATCAAATTCAAGATTCTTTTGTTAAAGAATTTACAAAAAAGGGTTACACTCAACAACAAGTAGAATCTGTTTTTGATGCATCTTTATACGCAAATCATCCTGCGTTGGCAGATAAGCCAAAATCGGCTAGCCTAGAAGGTTATTTATACCCTGAAAGCTTTCAGGTAACCGCAGATACTTCACCTCAGGATATTATTAAGGCGTCTTTAGATCAAATGGCAAACGTACTAACTAGCGACCTTAAAGCGGGCATTATAAAGCAAGGATTATCGGTTCACGAAGGTGTAATATTGGCGTCTATAATAGAAAAAGAAACATCTAATCCTGCAGATAAACAAAAAGTTGCACAGGTATTTTTAAAGCGCTATAAGCAAGGTATGATGCTGGGGTCTGACGTGACTGCATATTACGGTGCCGCAGTTGCAAACCTAACTAAGTCTGTACTAACAGATACGCCTTACAACACAAGAATATACAAAGGTTTACCACCTGGACCTATAAGTAATATAGGTATGACGTCTATTAAAGCTGTATCTAATCCCGCTAGTACTGATTATTTATATTTTGTTGCTGGTGACGACGGAATCACGTATTTTTCTGGTACTCTTAAGCAGCACGAAGCATTAGCCGCAGAACACTGTAAAAAGCTTTGCCAAGAATAACATTAACAGAGGTGGTTAATTGACATAATAAGCATGTATTTGTTATAATTTAACGTAATAACCCTTGAACAAATGACGGTTATAATCGCCACTTAAACAATAAATAAAAAACTATATAAGTTTTAAATATAATTAAGCAGTGTCGTAAGCAACAAAGAATTGTTGCACAGGAGTCTATAATAGCAAATCAACAATCTACAAAAGGCGTAGCCGTATTGGCTAAATCTTATCAAGTAGTGGGCGACCAAGTTACTAAAACCGGTAAAAAATTGCACCGTTCTTTTAAAAAACGTCTTATTAGATACGGTTTAGTAGGTTTAAACGGAGCAATATTATTGGCTGTTATTCTTTTGGTTATAAAAAATCCTAATAGTAGCGATTCTGTTAAACAGGGATCACTAAACCAACAATCGGATTCATCGGTAGTGTCTAATCCTTTAGACGAACTTTCTAGTGCAGATATTGCAGTACAGGTTGCGCAACTTGCAAGATTGTCAGAATCTACGTCTGTTAAAAATAATGCAGATAGTCAAAATGAACAACTCAATTTAGTATCGTCAGGGACTCAAACAGTTACTAAGCCTCAAATAGTTAGTACTGCCCTAAAATCTAAAAAAGACATTAAAGTATACGTAACGGTACAAGGCGATACAGTATCTGCTTTGGCGGCTGCTAACGGTATAACTAGTGACAGCATTAAATGGTCCAATGGACTGTCGGGGGATTCACTGTCGGTCGGCAAAAAGTTGTTTATTCCTCCTGTTACGGGTGTGGCGTACGAAGTTAGGCAGGGCGACACCGTAGATTCTGTATCAGAAAAATTTAGATCCAATAAAGAACAAGTAATTGCAGATAATGACGCCGAAGTATCAGGCTTAAAAGTTGGTGAAAGAATTTTATTAAGAGACGGAACCGTACCACCACCTGTAGTGACATATGGTACTCCGGCATTTGGTTTTGCATGGGGTGGATATAACCCAATATACGGTAGCAACGGTTACGATTTTGGATGGTGTACTTGGTATGTGGCAATAAGACGAGCAGAAATCGGTCGCCCTGTTCCAAGTAACCTAGGAAACGCCTATAGCTGGTACAGATTAGCGCAAAGAGCAGGCTTACCAACGGGACTTGCACCAGCAGTAGGTGCTGTAGCAGTTAGCGAAGCAGGCAACCACGTAGCAGTAGTAGAAGCAGTTAACCCAGACGGAAGTTTTATTGTCTCAGAAATGAACTCACGAGGATTTAATTCAATCGAAAATATCGGAAACCCAAGTTTTGCAACTGGCGGATGGAGAGTAAAAGACTACAAAACATACGGCTCACCAGGCAATCTAAAATTCATTTATTAACATAATTAAGCGTAAGCATTAGTTTTCTACCCCTATAAATGGTATAGTTATACTATATGTTTATAGATAAGACAAAGGTGCAGTTTAAAGCAGGCGATGGCGGTAACGGAATAGTCGGTTTTAGGCGCGAACGATACGTAGAATTTGGCGGACCAGACGGCGGAGACGGCGGCAGAGGCGGTCACGTTATTTTAATTGCCAGCAGAAACCAAAACACATTAGCAAAATTTAGATTCCAAAAAGAACTTGCAGCTGATCCAGGTGGAAAAGGCGATAGTTCTAATAAGCACGGCAGAAACGGCAAAAACCTTGTAGTTCAAATCCCAGTCGGTACTGTTGTACTAGACAAAGAAGGAAAAGTACTTTTAGCCGATATGTCTGTTGACGGACAAGAAGTTATTATTGCACACGGCGGAAAAGGTGGATTTGGAAACGCCCACTTTACGTCTAGCGTAAGACAAGCTCCAAAAATCGCAGAAAAAGGCGAACCAGGCGAAACATTCGAAGCTTTGTTAGAACTTAAAATGATTGCCGATGTAGGATTAGTTGGGCTTCCTAATGCTGGTAAATCTACCTTTTTAGCTAGTTTAAGCAATGCAAAACCAGAAATAGCTGATTATCCATTTACGACCTTAACTCCTAACCTAGGAATTGTTCCTGTAGATAAAGAAAGCTCGCTTTTAGTAGCAGATATCCCCGGACTTATAGAAGGCGCAAGCGAAGGCAAGGGATTGGGTGATGAATTTTTGCGTCATATTGAACGAACTAAAGTTTTGGTACATTTAATTGACGCCTGGAACAGCGACGTAGTTGCAGCCTATAAGACTATTGTTGGTGAACTTGCCGCTTACAAAATAGATCTATCTAAAAAACCTCAAATTGTAGCAGTAAGTAAAATAGACGGACTAGACGCCGATATTATTGCAGACGAACTTAAGCAACTACAAAAAGTGTTGCCTAAAGGAGTTCCATTATTTGCTATTTCTGCAATTAGTAAAACCGGATTAAAAGAACTTTTATATTCTGCGTTAGACTTTGTAAAAAATTCCCAAGAAGAACAACAAGAAATAGACGACAACACGTTACCAATTATAGGTATTAAAGAAGACGAAAAATCATGGCATATTACTAAAGAAAACGACGATTTTTATGTACGAGGTCGTAAAATTGAACGATTTGCACTGCGCGTTGACGTAGATACAGAAGAAGGCGAAAGACGCTTACGTGACATTATGCGAAAAATGGGCATTATGACAGCATTAGAACGTCAAGGAATAGAACCCGATCAAAAAATTCATATAGGTATAGTTTGCGTACTAGAATACTAAAATGCCCCGCGACAATATAAAAATTAACCCTAATAGTAATATTGGGACAATTAATGTAGCCGGAAAAAGCGTCTTATATTTAATTAACAGTGGCAGTAACCTAGATATTTTAAAGCTAGTAATAGCTCAAAAAACTGCTTTAGATAATAAATTACCTATTGCAGTAGTTTATTTTGTGTCATTAAGTTCTATTAATAATTCTACCAAAGAGGGAATTAAGGCATTAAAAAATTTAATATCAAACGAAACAATGCTTAATAAATTTAATATTCCACTTATGGTTATAATTGGTGACATAAAAGATAAACTACACTCTTTAATGCATCACACTCAACCTAAAGCGGTGTATTTTAATAATGTTACAACCGCTAAAGATCAACAAGAACTAACGGCTTTATTTAGTAATTCAGAATTAATATTTTTAGATAATTTTGATCAAAAAGTAATGCCACTACAAAAACATCTAATAGACTGGAAGGGCCCAGTAATACCGATTAACGATCTAATTAAAATTATAGATAAATTAATTAACAATAGTAACTAGTCATTTATTACTACCGCGTCTAGTCTGAGCTAATGTGCTAGACTTACCAATATATATGGAAAAATCATTCTATTTTTACGATACAGAAACTAGCGGTCTTCGACCTGCAACTTCTAGGATTATGCAATTTGCTGGTCAGCGCACTAACATGAATCTGGAATCAATTGGTGAACCAGATGATTTATTAATTAAGTTAACTCCAGATATATTGCCAGATCCTGACGCAGTTTTAATACACGGTATAACTCCACAACAAACAATTCAAGATGGATTAACAGAAGCTGAATTTAGTAGATATTTTCAAGACAATATTGCTACACCAAACACTATATTTGTAGGATTTAATACAGTTAGATTCGATGATGAATTTGTTAGATACAACATGTATCGTAATTTTCATGAGCCTTATGAATGGCAATGGAAAGACGGAAGAAGCAGGTGGGATTTAATGGACGCACTAAGAATGATGCGTGCATTGCGTCCTGAGGGCATTGAATGGCCTTTTGACGATAAAGGTAATCCAACTGTCAGATTAGAGCTAATGACGGCTGCAAACGGCTTAAATCACGAAAACGCCCATACAGCTATAGCAGACGTAAACGCTACAATTGATGTTGCAAAATTAATGAAAACCGCTCAACCCAAACTTTTTGAATATTTGTTAAATATAAGAGGCAAAAAAGACGTTCAAAAAATAGTAGAAAACGACGATACATTTGTATATACAAGCGGCAAATTCGCCGGAGAATATTTAAAAACTACACTTGCCACAACTATAATCAAGCATCCAAAAAGAGACGCTGTTATAGTTTACGATTTAAGGCATGATCCAGAACAGTTTTTATCTATGACAACCGAACAGTTAGCAGAATCTTGGCGCGTTAAGTATGGTGAAGACAAAGTTAGACTGCCTATTAAGACACTGCAGTACAATAAGTGCCCTGCTATCGCACCTGTATCTGTATTGGATAAATTAAGCCAAGATAGATTAAAAATAAATATAGAACAAGCCAATCAGTATAAAAATACAATTAAAAATAATCCAGAATTTATAGCTAGGATTTCTGAGGCACTAGGAATAGTAGAAGACAAACAGGCCAAATTGTTTGAATCAGACGATGTAGATGCACAGTTATACGACAGTTTTTGGAGTAGCAGCGACAAATATACATTAAATCAAATATTAAATCATGCTCCGGCAACGCTTGGTGAGCTTACATCTAAAATTAAAGATAAAAGAATATTAAAATTACTTCCACTATATAAAGCAAGAAACTATCCAGCTTTTTTGAGCCCCGAAGAACACGATGCCTACGAGACTTTTCGTCACCATAAATTACTTAACGGTGGTAACGAAAGTGAATATGGAAGATTTATGCAAAGACTGCAGGCTTTAGCTTATGAAAAAACAAGTAGCAGAGATAAATATTTACTGACAGAACTGCAGTTATACGCCGAAAGCATAGCGCCCGCTATAGACTAAATTAAATAGTACTTATTAGTTCTAATGTTAATAGGTCTTTAGTAGACTGGATTATATTATTAGTAACTTTTTTAACTAAATAATAAATAACTGATGTGCTAAAAAAAACTACCCAAAAAAGCAACATCGGTACAATATTTATTTGAATTGTAGTTCCGGGTATTTTTCCCAAAACAATTAGTTCTAACATAGCAAAGCATCCCAAGATTAATAGCCTAAAGTATATAACAATATTGCTTAATACACAACTATGTTTTTAAGAACTTATGCTTTGTTTTTAAGTATTTTTTTGCTTACCCAATTAGATATTTTTTCTAGCCTTCGTCGGTTTGTAATTAACAGTCCAACAGATACAAATATTGTTACTATAGCCATATTTTGTGTTATATTTTTTGTATCTTTACTAATAATTATAATTGCCAATCCGACTATTGCTAGGCTAAGAATGTCGTAGACCCATAAAATTTTACTGTTGTCAGGAAAGACCACATCGTAAATATTAGACCCTTTGTCTTTAGTTTTTTGAAGTAATTTACGCGCCCAAGCATGATTAATAGACAATAATCCGATTCCTCCAAGCAGTAGCGGTATTCCGCCTGGGCCTGGTATCCATCCAAAAAGTATTGCTCCAATTATCATTAATATGCCCGCAATATCTGTAAAAATAACTTTAATGCGGTTGAATTTTATTATTGCCATACGCCTATTATATAGCTTTTATGCAAACTGTTGCGAATATGACATTTTACGTGCTTATGATATTGGTGTACAAATATAGTATAAATTGGAGTAAAAAATAAATGCCAAGACATCACCAGCCCAGGAATCAGTTACCTTCAAAAAGAGACATGACTCCTCAGCTAGGAGCAAGACGCCCCCTAGAAATATGTGATAATTTGGACATTTTTTATACAAACGCCGAAACCGCTATTCGTTTAGCGGTAGAAAATTCTACAAATAATTACAGTATAGACAGACCGCTTAAAGAACTTGGTGTAAGACTTTATGACGATATAGATGCAAAATCAAGTCAAAGGCCTGCTTTAAAAATATTTGAACGAAGATTTGCTTTAAAGCATGGTCAAAAATACCGAATTAGTTGGACTAGGCAAGATATCGGCAGAATTAGAGGTAACATTCAGGACGACATTGACCACCTAGAAAAACCAAACGATTATTTGCCTGACGGTTCTTTAAAAGTTATTTTTAGTGAAATCATTAGATTAGGGGACGGCGAAGCTTCAAAAGACGGAAAGCGTAAATTTGGTATGATTGCCGACCAAGCTACGACTGCATCCGAATATTTAGTAAAAGAACACGAGACTGTATTTAACGGTATCCAAACAGCAATGTCTAGGTTTTTGTATCCATATTCAGAATACGTTCCACAGGTAACACTGGGTACATTTAGTAACGATGTATCTAATGATCGAAAGAACGAAGTAATCGGTGCATTGCAAAAATTATTGCCGTTTTCTTGCGTTTTAGAGCCAATAAAGTTCTATTCTGAACAAGACATCTAGAATATATTCGTCATAAGAAGTAAAATGGTATGACAGTATGAGTGATAAGCTAATAATTAAAGGTGCCCGTGAGCATAATCTTAAGAATATAGATCTTGAGATTCCTCGTAATTCCTTAGTAGTAATTACGGGTGTTTCTGGTTCCGGAAAATCCTCATTAGCTTTTGACACAATCTATGCAGAAGGACAACGCAGATACGTAGAAAGTCTTAGTGCGTATGCACGACAATTTTTGGGACTAATGGAAAAACCAGACGTAGACCAGATTGACGGCCTTAGTCCTGCAATTAGTATCGATCAAAAATCCACAAGCCGTAACCCAAGAAGCACAGTCGCAACAGTAACCGAAATTTATGATTATTTAAGACTTTTGTATGCACGTATTGGTATAGCACACGGACCAGACGGCAAACCAATTCAGAGCATGACAATTCAAGAAATCGCAGACGGAGTTTGCCAGCTACCCGAAAAACATCGATTAATGATTTTAGCACCAGTAGTGGTAGACAAAAAAGGTGAGCACGCTCATATTCCAGAGATTTATATTCGCCAAGGTTACGCCAGGGCTCGTGTTGACGGCGTTGTATATGCGCTTGATGAATTTCCTGAATTAGACAAAAAATATAAGCATTCAATAGAAATTATAGTAGACAGGGTAGTAAACGACAGCGATCAAGCTAGCAGAATTTTTCAGGCAGTCGAAGCAGGGCTTACGGCATCTGACGGACAATTAAAAGTTGTAGATGCTGATGATTCAGATAAAGAATATTCGTTTTCGCAGCGTTATTACAACACAGAATTCCCAGACTTTATTGCACCAGAGATGGAACCAAGAACGTTCAGTTTTAACAGCCCACACGGGGCATGTCCAATTTGTACAGGATTAGGCACAAGATTAGAAGTAGATCCAGAATTAGTTTTACCTAACGGGAATTTAACTATTGCCGAAGGTGCAATTAGACCATACAACAGAATGGCTCCAGATGCATGGAACATGAAAAAAATTGTTGCTGTTGCCGCCGAAAATGATTTTTCGGTAAGTGTTCCTACTGGTCAACTTACAGACGAACAAATACATAAAGTACTTTATGGCACAGGTGACAAAACATACCATATATCTCTTGGAAGCGGTCGTTTTTTTGACACTACATACGAAGGCGTAATACCCAACCTAGAAAGACGACACAAAGAAACAGATAGTGATTTTATGCGTCGTGAAATAGGTAAATTCATGATAGAAAAACCTTGTCATGGATGTATGGGAAAACGCCTTAAGCCAGAAGTATTGGCTGTAACTATTGCTGGCGTGTCAATTATGGATATTTGTGAATTGCCAGTAGATGAAGCAGTAGTTTTGTTTGGAACATTAAAATTATCGGCAAAAGAGCAAGACATCGCAAGGCAGGTATTTAAAGAAATAACCGCCAGATTACAGTTTATGCTCCAGGTTGGACTTGGCTATTTAACACTTGCCCGTAGTGCTGTCAGCTTAAGTGGTGGCGAAGCACAGCGTATACGACTTGCTACACAAATTGGTAGCGGACTTCAGGGCGTTATGTATGTATTAGACGAACCATCTATTGGACTGCATCAACGCGACAACGAACGATTAATTAAAACTCTAAAACATCTTAAAGAACTAGGAAATACAGTTATTGTAGTCGAACACGACGAAGACACCATAAGAAGCGCAGATTATTTGGTAGATATTGGTCCTGGAGCTGGTATTCATGGTGGTAATGTAATTGCCGCAGGAACACCATTAGAAGTTTCTGCCATTAGCGCAAGCATAACTGGACAATATCTAAGTGGTAAAAAATCGATTGCAGTACCTAAAAAAAGACGAAGCGGAAACGGAAAAAGTATTGGTATTCGGGGAGCTCGTGAACATAACTTAAAAAATATTGATGTAGATATCCCATTAGGAAAAATGGTAGTAGTTAGTGGCGTTTCTGGATCGGGCAAAAGTACTTTAATTAACGATATATTGGCAAAAGAACTACAGGCTCGTTTACATCACGCGCACGAACCAGGTGGAAAACACGACACAATCGAAGGTATAGATCATCTAGACAAAGCTATAATTATTGACCAATCGCCAATTGGACGCACTCCAAGAAGTAATCCAGCAACATATGTCGGGCTGTTTACTCCTATTCGTGAACTTTTTGCTGCCACAAATGAAGCAAAAATTCGTGGTTATAAGGCTGGTAGATTTAGCTTTAACGTACGTGGCGGACGATGTGAAAATTGTCAGGGTGACGGAATGATTAAAATAGAAATGCACTTTTTGCCAGACGTTTATGTTGTTTGCGAAGTATGTAATGGCATGCGATACAACCGCGAAGCATTAGAAATTATGTTTAAAGGTAAAACAATAGCAGATATTCTTAAATTAACCATAGAACAAGCCTGGGAATTTTTTAGTAATCAGCCAGCAATTGCGCACAAACTAGAAACGTTGGTCCAGGTAGGCCTTGGATATATGACATTAGGTCAGTCAGCTACAACATTAAGTGGCGGCGAAGCACAGCGCGTAAAACTAGCAACGGAGCTTAGTAGGCGAGCAACAGGAAGAACGCTGTACATACTAGACGAACCAACAACTGGACTTCATATAGATGACGTTAAAAGACTGCTAGAAGTACTGCATGCGCTGGTAGACACAGGAAACAGCATGGTTATAATAGAACACAACTTGGACGTAATTAAATCAGCAGATTATGTCATAGACATGGGTCCAGAAGGCGGTGGCGGTGGCGGACAAGTAATTGCAGTTGGTACACCAGAACAAATTGCTAATAACAAAGCAAGCTTTACCGGTCAGCATCTAAAGACTATGCTTAGTAACTAAAATTTAATTGTTTTAACTATTTTTTAAATTTATTTTTAAAATAGTTAAAAAGGTTTGATCTAGACCTTGGGTCAATTAAAATGTGCAAAATAGGTGGTCCAAACGTGAATATTGTCGCTAAACCTACGGCAGGTAATAAATATTTGTCTATGTTTGGTATTTTGCTTCCTAACAAGTAACCTAACATAGTTACACCAATTCCCCACAAACAAGCTCCTAGTATGTTGTAGTACATAAATTTTTTACGATTCATTTCTGCGACACCTGCGATTACCGGCACAAACGTTCGTATAATAGGAACGAATCTTGCTAACGTTATGGTTTTACCGCCGTGTTTTTCATAAAATTCCTGGGCTTTAACTATATATTCAGCCCTAAACAAAACACCATCTTTTTTATTAAATATACGGTGACCAGTTTTTTTACCGATCATGTAACCTACGTTGTCGCCAATTGCTGCTGCTAATACCGTAGCGATTAACAATAACCAAATACTTAATTTACCTTGACTAGCAAAAAAACCAGCTGTAAAAAGTAAAGTGTCGCCTGGTAAAAAAAATCCAATAAGTAATCCTGACTCAGCAAAAACTATTGCTGCAACCAACAAAACACCGCCACTTTGTAATAATTGCTCTACATTTATCAACATATATTACTCTTATGGTAGCACCCAATGCCCCTCATTTGCTATACTGTTATTAAAAGAGGAGAATTATGAGCGGAAACGCAATTTTATTACAGGCAGAAGAACGTACCGTTAGCGGTAAAAAGGTTGGTTCATTAAGACGCTCAGGTAAAGTACCTGCAGTCGTTTACGAAAAAGGTATCGACTCTGACATGGTGTCAGTAGACTATATTTCTTTAGTTAAAGTTTGGAACAAAGCTGGTAAGCACCATACTGTTTCATTAAAATATGGAAACAAAGAACGACTTACAGTTATAAAAGATGTCACATTCGATCCAGTAAAAGGATTGTTGTCACATGTTGCTTTTCATGCTGTTAAACAAAACGAAAACATCGAAGCTGAAGTGCCTGTTTTGTTAGAAGGTTTAGCACCAGCATCTGTTGCTGGATTTATCGTTAGAACTAATCTAGACCACATCGTTGTTAAAGGATTCCCGGGCAATATCCCAGATTCAATAGCAATTGACGTAACTAACTTAGCTACTCAAGATGATGTAATTCGTGCAGCTCAGGTAGTATTACCTAAAAATACTACACTAGCGACTGATCCTGATACGATCATTGTTAGCGTTGTAGTACCAAGAGCAGAAGTAGAAAAAGTAGAAGAAGAAGTAGCTGCTGCAGAAGTGCCAAGTGCGCACGGATCAGAAAAAACAGCATAGTTAATTAGTAACTATTAAAAAAGCATCCATAACAGGATGCTTTTTTAATATATTTTAATTATTAATCTTGCAGGAATCCACCTGATTGATGTGCCCATAATTTAGAATATAAGCCCTTTTTGTTTTTTATAAGTTCTGCGTGTGAACCTTCTTCTGCTATTTTTCCATCATCTAGCACAATAATTCTGTCCATTTTTTGAATTGTACTTAATCTGTGGGCAATTACTATTGCAGTTTTATTTTGCATAAGTTTCCATAGCGCATCCTGTATAAGTGCCTCAGATTCGCTGTCTAGGGCGCTTGTAGCTTCGTCTAACAGCAGAATAGGCGCATTCTTAATAAGTGACCTAGCAATAGCTATTCGTTGTTTTTGACCGCCAGAAAGCTTTACGCCGCGTTCTCCTACTAAAGTGTCGTATCCGTCAGAAAGTTTCATAATAAAATCGTGTGCATGAGCTTTTTTTGCAGCTGCTTCTACTAGTTCTTTACTTGCAAAGTTATTACCGTACGCAATATTTTCGGATATAGAACGATGGAATAAAAGTGGTTCTTGTGGAACATAAGTTATAGATCTTCTAAGGTCTGCTTGAGTTATTTTTGTAATATCTTGGTCGTCTATAGCTATAGTCCCGTCCTGAATATCCATAAATCTAAGTAGTAATTTTGTTATTGTTGTTTTTCCACCACCACTAGGGCCAACTAAACCTACGTGTTCGCCTTTTTTAATGTTAAAAGATACGTTATCAAATAAGATATCTGATTTACTACGATCTGGATACCAAAATGTAACATCTTTAAAACTAATTGATCCGTCTTTAGCTCTAAATTTAACTGGATTTACTGGGTCTGCGATTTCAGGAGTTATTTGTAAGATTTCTGCCATATCGCCCGCGTCTCCAAAGACTCTAGTAAATTGACGAAAAGTATTGTTTAAATCCCATAATCTTCGCAATATTGCAGTTGTAAAAGTTAGGGCAAGATATATTGTACCTACTTGTAGTTTACCGTTTACAGCAAGTAGTACCGACACAATAATTACCGATATATTTATGCTTCGTTGTAGTGCGCCACTAACAAGTTCTTGGGACATATTAATTTTCATTGTGTCCATTGAACGTTCGTGTACTTCGTGACTTCGTTCTTCCATTCGCTTTTCTTCAAAGCGTTCATTAGCAAATGATTTAATTGCCATAATATTGCTAATGCCGTCGGCTAATTGACCAGTACGTCTAGTTTCGGCACTTGCCCATCTTTTGTTATAAGGAATTTGTTTTTTACGAAAATTCCAAACAACAGGAATATACACAGCTGTTATTACAAGCATAGCAATTACTACCGACGGCGCTTTAGGCGCTAATATTACAGACGTAGATATAAAAGCGATAATTAATTTAAATACGTTCCAAGTTAGGGGGTCTGTTAAACGTTCAAATGAACCTACAAATTTATTAGTTTGACTGACTAATGAACCCGCAAATCGTTCTGAATAAAATCGGTAACTCATGTCTGTTAGATGTTTATAAACAGTCAAAGACAAATCTCTCATTATTGCGTCTTGTGTTCTCCAGAATAATCTAACAACAACATTCCACAATAAATGACCAGTAAGCTCAAGGGCTGTTATAAGCAATAATAAAGGCCAGATCTTACTTAAAGCTAAATCTTGCGTATTATTTTGAGCTAATTTTGTTAATATACCGCTAACTATAATCGGTGCAGCTACATCTTCTGCCAATTGAGCAATTACCATTAGTGGGTAAAGGGTTAAAAGTTTAGATTTGTATTTTTTGGCGTGGTTCCAATAAATTTTTAATGTAAATTTCGTTGTCGTCATGGCCTCTCCAAATTCTATTTTGGCTGTCACTTAATAAAAGTTTTATGTTTTTGTTTTAACGCTCTTTTTTGCCGCCTCGGTTATTTTTTTAAATGCTATCTGTTATTGTATCTGTTATTATGTATATATGCAAAAAATAATTTTGTTTTATAAGTTTGTACCAATCGCAGATCCCGAATCTGTTATGTTTTGGCAAAGAGCGCTTTGTGAAAAGCTGCAGCTTAAAGGCAGGATTATAATTAGTCCACACGGCATAAACGCTACACTTGGTGGTGATTTGATGAATCTAAAATACTATACTCGCGACATGAAGGCTCATGGTTTATTTGGGGGAATTACTTACAAATGGAGTAACGGCGGAATAGCTGATTTTCCTAAATTAAGCGTTAAAGTAAAACCAGAAATAGTAGCTTTTGATGCTGCCGACGAAATTATTGTTGGAATAAATGGTATACAAAACGGCGGAAAACACTTAAAGCCAGATGCAGTACATAAGCTTGTCGCCAAGCATGGTGACGATGTTATTTTTTATGATGGCAGGAACATGTACGAGGCTCAAATTGGTAAGTTTAAAAATGCAATTATCCCAGAAGTAACAACAAGTCGCGATTTTAAAAAAGATTTAGATCAGGGCGAAATTGCCAAGCACAAAGATAAGCAGATTGTAACCTATTGTACGGGAGGTATTCGTTGCGAAATATTAAGTGCAATGATGATAAAACGCGGTTATAAAAATGTTTACCAAATGGACGGCGGAATTGTTAAATACGGCGAAAAATTTGCAGATGAAGGCTTGTGGGAAGGCAAATTATTTGTATTTGACGATCGTATGAAAATGGGCTTTAGCGACAAAGCAGAAGACATAGCAAACTGCGAAAAATGCGGAGTCAAAACTAGTCACCAAATTAACAGTACAAATATCCGACGAAAACTTCATGTTGTCTGTGAAGACTGCGCAAAAGTAAAAGTAAAAGTTGCAAGTGAATAATGTTCTTAAAGACAAGCTAAGCACTTTACCTAAAACTCCCGGAGTATATTTTCATAAAAATAGCGAAGGTAAAATAATTTATATAGGTAAGGCTGCAATACTACGCAACCGCGTGCGTCAGTATTTTCAGAGTAGTCGTTATAGGGATCCTAAAACAGATGCACTAGTTGCAGAAATAGCAGACGTCGAATGGATAGAAGTAGAGTCAGAAATTGACGCGCTATTTTTAGAAGCCGAGTTGGTGCGTAGATATATGCCTCAGTACAACATAATGTTACGCGACGATAAAAGTTTGCAGTATGTAAGAATAGATCATAAAAGTGATTATCCTACAGTTACGCTTACAAGACGTCCATTAGATGATAAAGCAGAATATTACGGACCTTATATTAATGGTTGGGCAGTAAAACGAGCACTAAAGTATTTAAGACGCATATTTCCGTATGCAATCAAAAAACAAGAAGGTACTTTGGGCAGTACTTTGTACCAGCAAATTGGGCTAGATCCAGGAGTAGAAAGCGGAAAAACTTCATTAAAAGAATACCGTTCTAATTTAGCTAAGCTTGGTCAATATTTAACTGGCCAACGCGTAGCACTGGTTAACCAAATAGAAAAAGACATGAAGCTAGCTGCAAAAAACCAAGAATTTGAACAAGCAACAAAGTTAAGAAATCAGATGTTTGCAATTAAAGAACTTGGTAAACAAATAATATTTTCTGACCATGAATTTTTAGACATAAGTAAAGACAGGGCACTAGCTGGACTTACAGAACTATTAGGACTAAATAGCGCACTTCACAGGATTGAAGGTTTCGATATTAGTCATATGAGCGGTAGCGATGTGGTTGCTAGTATGGTGGTTTTTACAAACGGCATACCCGATAAAACATCTTACAGAAAATTTAAACTTAAAGTACAGCAAAATAACGACTTCGCAAGTATGTCGGAAGTTATTTCCAGAAGATTAAGCGAAAAAAATCGAAAAGGTTGGGGCGTGCCAAATCTATTTTTAATAGACGGTGGCAAAGGACAATTGGGAGCAGCTTTATCGGTTCTACAAAACGCTGGGTTAAATTCTATACCTATGATTGGTTTAGCAAAGCAAGAAGAAGAAATAGTAATAAGTTTAGACTCAGAACTAGCCATAAATAAAAGTAAAATTATTGAACAGTCTAATAAACTTAAAGCAATTGTTAGAGAGTCAGACAACTACTTATTAATCGAACTACCAAAAGACAGTGACATCGTTAAATTGCTTCAACGAATACGCGACGAGTCTCATAGATTTGCAGTCAGTTATCATACGGTACTAAAACGCGGTCGTCAAACATCTAGCTGGCTAGAAGATGTACCTAGCATAGGACCGTTAACCAAGAAAAAATTAATTAAAACTTTTGGAAGTAGTAGGGGAGTATTACAGGCTACAGACGAAGAATTAATTAATTTAATAGGTGTTAAAAAAACCGAATTAATAAAACGGTATATAAGTATAGAAAAAAAATAAATTTAAGTAGTATAGTTAGACTATGTCTAAATCAGTTATTTATATAGGCGCTACAGTAGGTGGATTATTGGGCGGTGCAATCGGCGCCAAATTTGACGGCGGAAACATTTTTGGATTATGGGGAATTTTACTAAGCACTATATTTGGTCTTGGTGGAATTTATATTGCATATAAAATCCAACAATAAATTAGGCACTTTTACTAATTATGTTATCTGGTAATTAAATTTGAGGTACTATATACTTCTTGAATATGTTTTCTGCAAAATTTTATAAGCAAAACCGAAGCAATGTATCTAAAACTACAGATGTAGATATAATAGTTTTGACGGCTAATGGATTGGTCCAAAAAAGTGCAGACACTACTTTTAAGTTTAAACAAGACAGCAACTTTTGGTATTTAACTGGCTTAGACCTGTCAGAGGCAACAGTAGTAATTAACAAACAAACCAACACCGAATACTTAATAATGCCACCAAGGCTGGATCACAGAGACATGTGGGAAGGCAAAATCGACGAATCTGAAGTTATTACTAATAGTGGAATCAAAACAGTTTATGCCCATGACGCAGGATGGGATGTGCTTAAAAAAGATATTACAAGCAACGCTAAAGTAGGCACAATATTGCCGGCTCGTTCGTATGAACCTAATTACGGTATGTATATAAATCCAGCAAAACTAGTGTTTAGTAAAAAAATTAAACGACTAGCTGGTAAAAATATAGTAGACATTAGACGCAACTTAGCAGTATTAAGGCAAGTTAAAACAGCAGAAGAAATCAGCTACATTAAAAGCGCAGTTAATATTACAGCCGATGGACTTTTTGAACTAAGAAAAAATATTAAAAATATGAATTCTGAAAATGATATAAATATATTTTTAACACACGAATTTGCATTAAAAGGCGCCAATGGACACGCCTATAATCCGATTATTGCAAGCGGTAAAAACGCCGCAACAATACATTACGAAAAAAACGATTCACCCTTAAGCCACGGGTCATTACTTTTAATGGACGTAGGTGCGCAGTACGGTCATTACGCTGCCGATATTTCACGCACTTGGTCACTGGGTTTACCTTCTAAAAGGCAACAGCAAGTTTTTGACGCTGTTTATAATGTTCGTCAATATGCGCTAAATCTATTAAAACCAGGCGTTATACTGCGTGAATACGAAAAAGATGTTCGTACTTTTATGAACACACAATTAAACAATCTTGGACTTATAGGAAAAAATAAATCAGAAGACCAAATAAAGTATTACCCACATTTAACGTCTCATTTTTTGGGTATAGATGTACATGATGCAGGCGATTACGATACGCCTCTTGTAGCAAATACCGTATTAACGGTAGAACCAGGTATATATATCCCAGAAGAAAACATTGGTATAAGAATAGAAGACGATGTATTAATAACACCCAACGGCTTTAACAATTTATCGGACTCTATACCTACACATCTGGTATAATAGTAAGTAATATATGAAGAGAAAAAAATCGTCACGGTTTATAGTGAGATGGGTAGTATCAAGTTTAGGCTTATGGTTGGCAGCAGCATTAGTCGGAAGCGACAAAATATCGTTTCAAAATAGATTAAGCGTAGTTGTAATATCGGGACTAGTACTATCTGTTGTTAATACAATAATTAAGCCTTTAGTAGTATTTTTATCACTTCCTGCAGTTTTGTTGTCTTTAGGAGTATTTATGGTTGTTATTAATGGACTTATGGTGTCAATTGCGGCCAAATTGTATAGTCCACTAGAGGTTTCTAGTTTTGGTGTTGCTATAGTAGCAGGTATAGTAATAGGTTTTACAAATTTTTTGGTTACTGCAATCATAGATAATGAAAAGTAAATAATAAGGAATATTATGAATATTTGGAACTACATAACAATCGGCTCGTCAATATTAATGGCTATACTAGTTTTGGTTCAAACCAGAGGCGCTAGTTTAGGCGCAGGTCTAGGTGGCGGTGGCGAAGTTAATACAGTTCGTCGTGGCACCGACAAAACAATTATGAACCTTACAATTATTGTTGCAGCTGTATTTGCAGGCTCTTTACTTATAGGTTTATTAACAGCTTAACGATTATCTAAAAATGTCTGGGTGGGCTTTGTGATGATGATTAACAAGAAGATTAAGTTAAGATTTAGGCGAACTATTAGACGTCACAAACGTGATGCCATAGAAGCCGCCGATAATGCCGAACAACAATTAGACAAATTATTTTTTCGTAGACTAGCAAGATTAGAAAATGTAAGAAGATTTGTTACGGGCTGGATAACGTTAATAATTGTATTAACTATAAGTGTCGTATTGCAGGTTAGAGGATTAGACGGTTATTACCAAAAATTAGCCCCTATAGACGGTGGTATATTGCGAGAAGGTGCAGTTGGTACTTTTACTAATGCAAATCCATTGTATGCAGTTAATAACATCGACGGCTCTGTATCTAAGCTATTGTTTTCTTCGTTGTTCACGCATGACGCTAATAACGTATTAGTGCCTGACCTTGCAGACAAATGGGAATCAGACGACAAGGGACAAGTATTTACCGTAAGTTTACGCAAAAATGTAAAATGGCACGATAATACTTTATTTACATCTGCAGACGTAGTTTATACCTATAAAACAATTCAAAAGCCAGATGCAAAATCACCATTACTTGCCAGTTGGCAGGGTGTAGACATATCGGCAATCGATGAATTTACGGTTAAATTTAGCCTTCCAAGCCCATTGGCGGCTTTTCCGTATTCACTTATAAACGGTATAGTTCCAGAACACATACTTGGCAAGATTCCTGCAAGCCAACTACGAAGTGTGCCGTTTAATACCGTTAATCCTGTTGGAACAGGTCCATTTGTATGGAGTTCGGTAGAAGTATCAGGCACAACTAAAGAATCGCGTAACGAACAAATAGCTCTTAAAAGAAACACTAATTATCATCTTGGTGTACCAAAAATAGACAAATACGTACTTAGGACTTTTAAGGACGAATCCGAACTTATTAAAGCCTATGAAAATAAAGAATTAACATCTGTTGTTGGGCTAGATAAAGTACCAGATTCGATTAACAGCGATACAACTTCTAACAGCTATAACGTACCTATGGACGGTATAGTGATGGTATTTTTAAACAATAGTAGCGAATATCTTAAAGATGTTCATGTTAGGCAAGCCTTAAGTATAGGTACAGACAGAACTGAACTAATAAAACAGCTTGGGTTTACAGCTCTTACCGTCGATGGTCCTTTGTTAAAACATCAGCTTGGAAATGATAATTCTAAAAATCAACAAGTTTATAACCTAGAAGAAGCTAATAAAATATTAGATAACGCGGGTTGGTCCAGATCAGAAGGCGACATTCGTCAAAAAGACGGAAAACCATTATTACTGCGATTTGTTTCACAAAATTCTGCTGAATATGCGGCTATTTCTCAGAGTTTACAAAAACAATGGCGATCATTAGGAGTAGATGTTGATGTAAAACTTCGACCAGAAGAAGATATGCAGGGCGATATTCTTACAAGGCACGACTACGATGTTTTGCTATATGGTATATCGTTAGGAATTGACCCAGATGTTTTTGCGTACTGGCATAGTTCGCAGGCAGATATTAGGTCTACAAGTAGATTAAATCTATCCGAATACAAAAGCAAAATTGCCGACAAAGCACTAGAAGCCGGACGTACCAGAATAGAGCCAGTTTTAAGAGCCGTAAAATACAAGCCTTTTTTACAAGCCTGGAAAGAAGACACTCCAGCCATACCACTTTATCAACCTAGATTTTTGTATATAACCAGAAGTGAGCTTACCGGATTTAATTCGCGCAGGTTAAACAGCGCTGTCGACAGATTAAACAACATTCAATCATGGACAGTTTTGCAAGACAGAGTGCTTAAATAGGAATATTTAATTATTTAGTGATAATAATATGGTATTATTAACTCTATAGAACTTATGCTTTTAAAGGAAAAACTATAAAGTGAATAAAGTCGCTCATTATTTACAGGAACATCTAATTGGTGAAGTCTTCACCAGTCCAGATACGCGCAGTTATTTTTCTACAGATGGCAGTATTATGCGTATTGTACCGTCAATAGTTGTATACCCAAGAAACGAAAACGATATGCGCAAAACAGCTAGATTTGCATGGCAACTGGCAGAGCGTGGTCGTGTAATACCCATTACTGCAAGAGGTATGGGCACAGACGTAGGTGGTGCTTCTATTGGTAGTGGTATTTGTATAGTTTTTCCTGCTCACATGCATAAAATATTAGAACTCGACCCAAAATCAGGCATTGTAGCAGTTCAGCCTGGTGCAAATTTTGGAAAAATGCAACAAACAATACACACACATGGTAGGTTTGTGCCGGTATATCCTCAATCTATTGAATATACTAGTGTCGGTGGAGCAGTTAGTAATAATTGCAGTGGTGAACGGTCTGGCAAATATGGAAGCGCAAAAGAATACGTAAAAGGATTACGAGTTGTTTTAGCTAATGGTGAACTTATAGAAACAGGACGAATCAGTAAGCGTGAACTAAACAAAAAAATCGGTCTAGCTAGTTTAGAAGGCGAAATATACAGAACAATTGACGCCTTAATAGAAGACAACAAAGATGTCATAAAAAATCTTCCACCACTACCAAGAGTAAACTCGGCCGGTTACGCAGTAGCAGATGTTAAACGCAAAGATGGTTCGTTTGATCTTACGCCGTTAATCGTAGGTAGCCAAGGTACATTAGCTTTGATTAGCGAAATTGTCTTTAATAGCGAAGCTTATAATCCAGAGACAAATGTTATGACTGCAACTTTTGCTAGCAGATCGTCGGCACTAGATGCAGCCGAAGAATTATCTAAAATGAGCGATATTCCGGCAGTAATAGATTTTGTAGATAAACATCTTTTAGAAGACATTAACAGGATAAACCCACAACTTTTAAAAGAAGTAATAGAAACGCCACTTCCAGAGATGTTATTGTATGTAGAATTTGACGACGACAGTACAAGGCAACAAAAAAAGCTTGCCAAAAAAGCTCGTAAAATCATAGAAAAACACAACGGCTTTTTAGCAATAGCAAACGAAGAACACGATATAGACAGATTAAAATCAGTACGCGACAGTGCAGCTACTATGTGGACACACGTAGAAGGTAGCGCAAGAGCATTACCTATAATAGACGACGCAGCGGTTCCTTTAAAACAACTAGGTGCTCTTTTGGCCGGAATCGACGAAATGATGCAACGCAACAACCAAGTTATGTACGCGGTTTCGGGTAGCGCATTAAGTGGAACCGTAAGAGTTCTACCTCATTTAGACATGTCTCAAATAGGAGACAGGCAAAAAGTATTTAAATACATCGAAGAGTTTTATACATTAGTAATATCACTGGGAGGAACCATAAGTACAGATCACGGAGACGGAAGACTTAGAGGTTCGATGTTAGTAAATCAATACGGAGAAAACGTAGTTGAACTGTTTGGACTAATTAAAAAAGCATTTGACCCTTACGGAATAATGAACCCAGGTGTAAAAATAGGCTCTACCATAGAAGACATGAAGTTGACTATACGTGCAGATTATTCAGCAAGACAAAACTTGCAACACATGCCACGACTTTAGGAATTATTAGGGGACTCAACCTGCTTTTGGCTGGCCCACATTTTTTTATACTTCATACAAGCATGAAGTATAAAAATTCGCCTTGCGATGTCCGAATGCCATTTTTTATCCCGACCTTAGGTCTAAGACTTTAGGTCCTAACTGCTGACCAATCAAAAAACCGGCACTAGGCCGGTTGTTTGATTGGTGGGCGCTGAGGGGCTCGAACCCCCGACCCCCTCGGTGTAAACGAGGTGCTCTAGCCAACTGAGCTAAGCGCCCACAATGTAATACATAATACCTTATAATTCTTGCTTTGTACAGATGAAACAAAGTATTATTTAATGGTGCAAAATATCGGCGCGGGTGGTGAAATGGTAGACACGCAGCCTTGAGGTGGCTGTGGGAGCAATCCTGTGGAGGTTCAAGTCCTCTCTCGCGCACCAATAAAGTTATCAGATACAAGAGGTTCCATATTTTATGGGACTTTTTGTTTTGGCTGTATTCTAATCTGTTAGTCATGGTTCAAGTCCTTTCTCGCGGATTGTTATATACTTACAGTATGGTTTCATTTGTATATTTTGATGTTGGCGGTGTAGTCGTCGATGACTTCAGTGGAAACGACAAATGGGAAGATTTAAAGCGAGAGCTCGGAATAAATGACACTAACTCTGAAGCTTTTGAACAGATTTGGAAACGATACGAACCTGAGCTTTGTATTGGTCGCGATGTCGAGACATTGTTGCCAATTTTTAATGAGAAGCTTGGGTTGAAGTTGTCTAATAACTATTCTTTACTCGCTGGATTCGTTAATCGTTTCGAAGCTAACCTTGGTATATGGCCAATACTTGATAGTCTCAAATCGATAACCCAAGTTGGTTTACTAACTAATATGTATCCGAATATGTTCACAGCAATATTACAGAAACAGATTCTACCTGAAGTCGATTGGGATCAAATTGTAGATTCGAGTCTCGAGTCGCTCCAAAACCAGATAGAAGGCTTTTCGAAACTGGCAGAGAAGCGAGCTAATGTGCCGCATGATGAAATTCTTTTTGTGGACAATGGATCAAAGCATATACAAGAAGCTAAAGCCTTTGGCTGGCAGACCTACCTTTATGATTCTTCTAACCATTTAGTAACTGTAGCGAAGTTGAAGAGCTTTCTTGAGGGTCTGGAATTTCAAAATCTGAATAAGTAACTTTACCGTCACGGTATTCCAATCCTAGACCTTCTAATCTTTTAGCTAACAGATACGTACTAGGAATAAATTGGTTCCACCATTTATCTAGTGAGCGCACCAATTTAATATTACTACCGTAGCAGGTAGTTTTTTTAATTTAAAAGTTACGTACTTATCAATTCTTGCAATTAACAAAAATATAAAAAATATTTGACATGTATACCATTGGTAGTATACTGGAGGT
>Ga0194035_1000236_pt1 | contig 33573 bp, 35 predicted proteins | sample JunL2320m_MetaG_FD_148680 | JGI IMG/M metagenome (GOLD analysis project Ga0194035, IMG submission 148680) | Anoxic zone freshwater microbial communities from boreal shield lake in IISD Experimental Lakes Area, Ontario, Canada - Jun2016-L239-20m | ecosystem: Environmental > Aquatic > Freshwater >...
CTTAATAAACACAGATATTCAAGTTGTCTAAAAATTAACAAAAATACTAAAGGTCGTCTATTACGCTTAGTACTGTTGCGCCGTATTGTCTAAATAACATTTTAGGATTTAAGTGGCGTTCTGGAGCCGATAGTTCAAGGGTATTGCCAAATAAATAATCGTCACGTTGATGCCTGTCTGCTTCTTTTTGTAGCATTGATTTTAAGTTTTGGTTTGGATATTCCATAAGGATTATCATACATCATAATAACGCTTATGTCAATGTTCTATCGTACTTTTTGTATGATGATTAATAAAGAAATTAAATTCTATTTATATAGGTAAAGGCGCATGCCCTGCTTCTCTTGCACTGGTTTTTTGTTCGGTATGGTAAATGCAAATGATACTAATTTTACAGGGGTGATATTACTTTGCGACAATTTTTTATCAAGTTTTTGCATATAAGGTTGTAGCAAAAATACATATATGCCGTCTGCCTTTGGAAGGTCTATTTGCCAATAGTTTGCAACTTTTACTTTTGCTAGTTTGCGGTATTTCCAAAGTCTAATTTTTGAGTACCAAACCAATAATGGGTTTAGTTCATAGCCAATGCTTTTAATGCCCCTACGGGCTGCTTCTGCAAGTAGTCGACCATCTCCACTGCCTAGTTCTAACAATAATTCACCTTTTTTTAAATCTAGCATGTCTAATGCATCATTGGTTCGATTTTTTAAAGTTGGCAAAAACGGTGCTCCAAAAAATGCCGTAAATCCAAAAAGCAAAACGCATAAAATACCTACGCCCCAAAGTACTAGCATAGGCTTTTACAAATAACTGATATTTGATATTTAAAATTTAAAAAAAACATTTAACTTTTTGTTATTTTTTTGATTATGTTTTCGGCAGTTTTTAATCTGCTTTGAAGTTCGGCAATTATTTCTGTTCCGCGTTGATATTTTTTTATAGCTAAATCAAGATCTACATTGTCTGATTCGAACCATAGTATAAGTTCGTCTAGTTCTGTTTGTAGTTGAATTGTTGATAGTTCTTTATTCATAGTCTTATATTCTATTCTACACGAGCAGACAGTTCTCCGTCAGATAATTGAACTTTAATTAACTGCTTTGGTTTAGCCTGCTTAATACTTTTAAGCACCTCGCCTTCTAACCTAACTAGTGCATAGCCTCGTTTTAAAATAGCGATTGGATTTAGTATTTCTAGTAATCTTTTTTGTGAATTTAAGTTTTCTTTTTGAACTTTTAATGAATTTAGAATTTCGTCATTAATTTGATTGCTTCGGTCTGATATCCATAATTTTGCTTGTTCTAGTTTTGTTAATAAGCCTTTTTGTAGCCACTGGGATTTGTTTTTAAGTTGTAACGCCAGATCTTTTTTGTCTGGTACTAAAAGTTCCGCCGCATTGCTTGGCGTACTGGCCCTAGCATCTGCTGCTAGTTCGGCCAAACTTAAGTCTACTTCGTGCCCTATTGCAACCAATGTAGGTATACGACTTGCCGATACAGCCCTAACGACTTGTTCGTGGCTAAATGCCGCTAGATCGTCTGCACTGCCTCCACCACGTGTAATTACTATTGCATCAACTAGGTCGGCTTGTTCGCTAAAGTATTTTATTGCCGATATTATATCTGCAGGTGCTTGTTCGCCCTGAACCTGTACGTCATAAACGTTAATTACAATTCCGCCGTATCGGGCGCCGAGTACTTTTATAAAATCAGCGTATGCAGCAGACTGTAATGATGCAATTAAACCAATAGTCTCAGGGGGATAAGGCAATATTCGTTTTCGTTCAACGTCAAACAATCCTTCGGCTTGAAGTTTTTTAGCTAACAAATCGGCAGCTTTTTTTATAGTTCCCTCGCCTACTGGCTGAATGCTAGAAACTTGAATACTAAATCCATACAAATCATGCAAATGAGGCTTGCCTACCACCGATACGGTCATCCCATCTTCTAGGGGACCAGGAAGTGCATAAATTGTCCCAAAAAATTTTACACTAGCAAAATCATCTTTTAGATCAAAATAGACCCATTTACCTCTACTTATTCTAAAATTGGCCAATTCGCCAACTATAGTCACACTTGGGTACGCATAATCTAGAGTCTGGTTTAACAGCGCTACAAAATCGCTAGGTGAAAGTTCGATACCTTCCATTTATTATTCCTCTTCTTGGCGCGCGTGCAGTGTTTTGTGGTAAAAATATCCACCCAAAGGCAATTGTATAAAAGAATTTAAAATTCGATACATTACAGTTACAGGTAGACTAAGAGCCGCAGGAATACCGGCCGCAACTAAAGTACCTGTCATAATTGCTTCGTATATACCGATGCCTCCAGGTAGCACAGATATAAGACCAGCAAAATTACTTACTGCATAAGCAATAATTATTGCACCGACGTTAATAAACTGACCAAATGCCATATAAACAGCATAAATCGTTAATACTTCTGTAACATTTGCCAAAAGTGCGTACATTAGTGGCTTTTTAAGCTTTTTTAAATCTTTTCGTACCAAAGTGTAATTATCGTGGAGTTCGTTGAATGTTTCGTGCACTTTGTCTATTTTTATTGTTTCTGGATGGCTTCGTCTAAAATAAAATATTACTTTGTTTATTACTCTTGTTATAAAAGCAAAAAAGCTGTTTATACGTCCCCTACTTTCTAGTATATATGCTGCCATAAGTGATCCGACAAATAGTAAAGTAGACAAACTTGCTGCTATTAAAATTAAGAAGTTACTGGCTTTTCCGCCGATTGCCAAAACCAGCAGTCCAGAAGCAAGCATTATCTGAAAAGATAAAAATATTAATGCAAACTTTATTACTTGAACTAGTGTGGATTTTCCTGTTCCTGCACCTAACGAACGCATTCGTAAACTAAAGTATGAAATACCCGACACCCCACCACTAGGAAAAACATTATTTACAAAGTTAAGTTCTAAACAAACTCTGTATAGTTTTTTATATTCAAGATCGTCACCTAATACAGCGTAAATATGCTGATACATTTTAGAATATGAATGATAATTTACCACTTGTAGCAGTGGCATAAGTGCAATTGCCCACATGTTAACATTTTTTAAGTTATTAAATGTGTCTACTATTTGATGTCGTAACAAATATACAAAAATAAAAAGCGCGACAATAGTAACAGCGCTAAGGATAGATTTGTATGGACTATTTTTGGGTTTACGAGCCATTAAGGGTTATTATACAACTAATGAAAGAATCATTTCCAACAATACTTACGCTTGGTCGACAACCATCTATGGGAATCGCCGAATTAGAGAGCCTTTATGGTGCCGAAAACGTTAAACCCTACGGTTCACAAGCAGCGTTTTTAAATATAGAATCCAGCAAAGTAGATTTTGCTCGTCTTGGGGGTAGTACTAGGTTATGTAAGGTGCTTGCTGAGCTTCCTGCGTCATCATGGTCTGCAGCCAGAGATTTTTTGGCTAAAACTATCCCAGATCACGAAAAATATGTCCCCGAGGGCAAATTAACTATTGGCGTAAGCGTAATTGGCATTAAAGTAGATACTAAAGACATTGAACGTTGTTTGTTGGGAGCAAAAAAAGCCGTTAAAGCCTTGGGCAGATCGGTGCGAATAGTTCCAAATAAAACTGCCGAATTAAATGCGGCACAAGTTATACACAACAACCTTACAGGTTCGAACGGCTGGGAGTTGGTAATTATAAGTAACGGTGCTACGGCTTTTCTTGCACAAACTGTATCTATTCAGGACATCGAAGGATACGCAGCGCGCGATCAAGCACGGCCCTACCGCGATGCCCGAGTTGGTATGTTGCCGCCAAAATTAGCTCAAACCATTATTAATCTTGCTGTTAGCAAGATTAATGATCATAGTTCTAGGCAACAGCCGACAACGCTACCAACAGAAGCTACCCAGAACTTAGAACTCAGAACTCAGAACCTTGTTTTGCTGGATCCGTTTTGTGGTACTGGTGTTTTGTTGCAAGAAGCATCACTTATGGGATTTGACGCTTATGGAACAGATTTAGAACCAAGAATGGTTGAATATAGTATTGGAAACATGCACTGGATACGCGAAAAATTTGATGTAGCCGGAGAATCTGTCCGAATCGAATTAGGCGATGCAACAGAACATAAATGGCAACAGCCCATAGATTTATTAGCTACCGAAACATATTTAGGTCAGGCCTATGCTAGCCTTCCGCCCCAAGAACAATTACAAAAAAATATACGTTACGTCGACAGTTTGCATCGTAAATTTTTGTTTAATTTACAAAAACAAGTTAAAAAAGGTACACGCATTTGTTTGGCCGTACCTGCATGGTATACCAAAAGTAGCTTTTTACACTTGCCAGTCCTTGACCATTTACAGGAGTTGGGCTATAATAGAGTTAAGTTTGTTCATGTGTCTAAAGATGATCTGATTTATCACAGAGAAAACCAGATTGTTGGACGTGAACTTGTAGTATTAGTAAAGGATTAGGAATATATGTCACACGTTAAAGCTGGCGGTACCGCCAAAAATACCAGAGATAGTGCTGGTAAAAGACTTGGAATCAAACGCAGCGGCGGTCAAAAAGTTACTGTTGGACAGATAATTTTTAGACAAGTTGGAATGACTAAATTAGCAGGAAAAGGCACAAGCCTTAGCCGTAATTACACCATTCACGCAGCTAAAGACGGAATTGTTACTTTTGTTCAAAGAAGCAAAAAGACATACACTGGTAAAACAGTTCGTCGCACAGAAGTTCAAGTTATTTAAATCATCTTGATTATTAAAAAAACCGCTCTTATACGAGCGGTTTTTTTGTATGCAGTAATATTTTTACGCCTGTAAATTAATAATCACCCCTTTTGGAGTGATTATTTTTAGTTTTAAATAAAACTTAGGCTAGAGGTGTCATGCCGAGGTGCTGACGTACTTTTTCTACTACGTCGGCAATAACTACCTGTGATTTTACTAAGTAATCGTCTACGTGAAGATCTATTGCTCGTTGCTTGTCAGTGTCTTGGCTGAGTGCTGTTAGCATAATAACCTTCATGTTTGATGTTTCTGGTGTGTTTCGTAAAATATCTAACACGTCAAAACCACTAACTTTTGGCATCATAACGTCTAACAAAATAATATCTGGTCTGAATGATAAAGCTGATGATAATGCTTCTTCGCCATTTGGTACACGCTTAACTTCGAAGTCTTCTGCATCAAAACGTGTAATATATACACTTGCTAACGCGTCGTCGTCTTCTACTAATAAAACTTTTTTGTGCAAACTTGGCGTTGGCTGTATAACTTGTGGATCCATAATACTTCTTATCCTAAACTTATTTTGTTACTGCGTCAATAAAACCTATGAACATTGGGTGTGGAACATTTGGTCTTGATTTTAATTCTGGGTGCGCTTGGCTTGCTAAAACAAATGGATGGTCGATAGCTTCTATCATCTCTACTAACGTTCCGTCTGGCGACATACCGCTTGCTTTAAGACCCCAAGATTCGTACTGATCAACGTAATCGTTATTGCATTCGTAGCGATGTCTATGGCGTTCTGTGATGTCGGTAGTGTTATAAACTTTATGGGCTAGCGTTCCGGCCTTTAATACGCATGGGTAGTTACCAAGACGCATAGTTCCGCCTGTGTTTTCTTTGCCTTTTTGGTCGTTCATTGTGTGAATAACTGGGTTTGCTGTATTTGGATCGAGTTCTATAGAATTAGCATCTAAAATTCCACTGTTTCGTGCAGCGGCAATAACCACCATTTGAAGTCCAAGACATAATCCAAGATAAGGTATTTTGTTTTTTAGCGCATACTGCGCTACGCGTATTTTACCTTCTAGCGCTCGTTGACCAAAGCCACCAGGAACAACTATTCCGTATAGTCCATTTAGTGCATTTTTAACGTCAGTATCATTTGCTTTATCTAATTTTTCTGCGTCTACCCATGTAATTTCTATTTGCTTATCGCGCGCCCATGCAGCACTTTTTAGTGCTTCAAAAACAGACATGTAAGTATCTTGATTGTTAAGATATTTTGCTACAATACCTATTTTAAGAACTGGTGCGTTTTTGTTATTAGCTTTTTTTACAATTGTAGACCATTCTGACAAATCAACTTCTTTTGCATCTAACTGTAGTCTGTCAATTAGTACCTTGCCAATTCCTCGTTCTTCTAGGGTTAATGGAACCTGATAAATAGTACTAGCGTTTGGTAATAGTACTATTGCTTTTGTGTCTACGCCGCTAAATAATCCTAGTTTATCAATCACGCTTTGTGGCGCTTCGTTTTCGCTTCTGGCTACAAGTACGTCAGGAACAATTCCAAGGCCTCTAAGCTCGCGTACGGCGTTCTGAGCAGGCTTTGTTTTAAGCTCGCCACTTGCACCTAGGTAAGGTAAATATACTACGTGTACGTATGCGCAGTTTTGCGGCCCTACTTTCATTCCAAGTTCGCGAATTGCTTCTATAAAACTTAAACCTTCATAGTCGCCAACTGTTCCACCGACTTCGATAATATGAACATCAAACCCTTTTGCAGTATTTTGAATATTGTCGATAATTGCAGATGTAACGTGAGGTATTATTTGAACAGTTTTACCCAAGTACTTGCCTGCTCGTTCGTCTTCGATAACTTTAAGTAAAATTTTTCCACTCATTAAGCTACTTTTATTTGTAAGCTCTATGTCTAAAAATCTTTCGTAGTGCCCTAAATCAAGGTCAGTTTCGGCACCGTCGGCTGTCACAAAACATTCGCCGTGTTCTGCAGGATTAAGTGTTCCGGCATCAACATTAAGATAAGGATCACATTTTTGAATGTTTACAGTTAAGCCTCGGGCTTTAAGGATGTTACCAATCGAAGCGGCCGTGATACCCTTGCCGACCCCCGAAAGGACACCGCCAGTGACAAACACAAATTTAGGAGCTTTTTGCTCTTTTACCACTACAAATACCTCTTACCCACTATTAGGTTATATATTACCGTAAACTTATGCCCTGTCGCAAGTTATTTTAAGAAGTTTGTTGCGGCTTGTTTTTGAGGATCAAGTTTGTTCTTTATATCATCTTCACTAATTTTAACTTCTTTATCTGGCGATATTCCTTCTTTGTCGATGTTTTTATCGTTTGGCGTATACCATCTTGCTATTGTAACTTTAAGTGTTCCACCGCCGTCAAGTTGCAAAATTTGCTGTACGCTACCTTTTCCGTATGATTTTGTACCCATTAAAGTCGCTACACCATTGTCGTGTAACGCACCTGCAGTAATTTCGCTTGCACTTGCGCTTCCTTCGTTAATAAGTACTACTGTTTTAATGCCTTTTAGAGTTGGGACACCGGTTGCTTTATAGGTTTTTTCTATTTTGCCACCGCGTTTTTCTAGTAAAATAGTTTTTCCATTATCTAGCCACAGACTGCTTAATTTAACAGCACTGTCTAACAATCCTCCTGGATCGCTACGCATGTCCAAAACTACGCCCCTTACACCTGCATTTTTAAATTCATCTGCGGCCTGAAGCGCTAGCGTTGGAGTGTCGTCGCTGAATCTACTAACAGTTAAATAACCTATGCCGTCTTTTATTTCCCATTTAACACTAGGAATACTGATTTTTCCTCTTGTTATTGTAGTTTCTACTTTATTTCCGTCTCTGGCTAAAGTTAATTTAACGTCTGTTCCGGCTTTACCACGAATAAGTTTTACCGCTTCGCTGATAGTAATATCTGATGCAGATTTTTCGTCTATTTTAACTAAAATATCTTTGGGTTTTATACCTGCTTTTTCTGCTGGGCTACCAGCAATTGGCGAAATTATTACAATATTTGCGCCTTCTTTACCTAACTCTGCACCGATTCCTTCAAAGCTGCCACTAAGTTCTTCCTGAAAAGATTTTGAATCTTCGATATTAAAATATTCTGTGTATGGGTCTCCGGATGCTTTAGCTATTCCGCTTTTAATTCCGTCCAAAATCTTTTGGTCTTCGATTTTTCCATCGTAATTATTTTTTAACAAATCTTGGATTTCTTGAACGCTCGTATAATCGATATTTGAAGAGTTAGAAACATTGCCTTTTTTAATGTTAGATAGATTTATTTTTCCTCCACCAAAAGCCCAACCACTAGCAAACAACATCACAGAAGCAACGACCGCTATTCCGTAATAAGTATTAATTTTTGTTGGTTTTACAGGTTGCTGAACTGGATTTTTCTGTTTTTCTTCCACTAAAATATTCCCTCTGATTGATTATTGTACTTGTAATTATTATACGCTACGGCTTAGCACAAATTATTTCAATTAAGGAAAACGTATGTATTTATTAAAGAAATATACAGACACTGTTGCTTCGCTATATTCACCAGATACTTGTGCGTTATACTGACTTATTCTCATAGTTCCGTCGCCGTACACGGTCTCTACATAAGCAACGTGACCAAAACCACCACCTGTAGCTACACCAACATCCCCTGCTCTTGGACTATTAAACTGCCATGAAGCCGGTGCTGCATACACCCAGTTTTTTGCGTTTCCGTAATACATTGGTGCCTGATGACCCGAACGTTCGACTGCCCATGCCGCGTAACTAACACATTGTCTTGTACAATAGCCCCATCTGTCTGGACCTTCACCCGGACCACAGCCGTAAGGAATCATACTAAATGCGTAATCGTTATACGGGTAACCACCGTTATTGCCATTACCTCGTTCTAGCTGAATTTGAGCAAATAGTGCTTTGTTAACTTCGGCTTGCTGAGATTTTAAGGAACTAACCATTGATCTATATCGCGCTTCGTCACCTTGAGTTTGTTCTAATAATCCTACACGTTCACTACGGCTTGCAGCAACCGCATCTTTTTGTGCTTGTTGAATTTTTAACAGTTCTTCTTGTTCGTCTTGCTGTGATTGAATTTGTTGTTTTAACAAAATTACTTTTTCGGTTGATTTTTGGATTGCCGATTTTAGCCTTGTTAAGTATTCTTGACTGTCAATAAACTGAGAAAAACTATCGCTGCCAATTAACAGTTCTACTGACGATGCACCGCCCTTTTTGTACAGTGCCACCATGCTGTCTTTAAGCAGGTCTTTTTGTTTATCTAGTTCTGCTTGTGTTGCGTCCAAATTTGCCTGCAGTTCGGCAATTTTAAGAGTTGTTTGAGCAATTTGATTATTAGCTTGTTCGATTTGAATATCTAATGCAGCGACTGCTTTTTTTAAGTTATCTGCCTGAGCCGATAGTTCTTTAGCTTTTGCATTGCCGTCATTAATTTGTGCTTGCAGAGCCTTTACTTGAGCCGACAGTTCGGTAGAACTTATTGCGTTTGTGTTACTATTTAAAAACCCAAAAAAAAGTATAGGTATAATTAAAAACGAAGATAATTTTTGTCTTAGACGTAGAGTCTTATTCACCTATTTATTATAACATAAGCGCACGGTAACATTTTTTGATAACAATATACTATTGTTGAGTATTAGCAGCTATTAAAGCCTGGCTAATCGTATGTTCTAATTCGACTGGGTTAATATCTGCTTCAGAAAAAATTTCGGTAGTAGTATCGTACGATTCGTTTTCTATATTACTTATTAATGGCACCATTTCGTCGCTAAATTTTTTATTCATAATATTGTTAACTTCTTCAGTTACAACATCATCCTTATAATTACGGGCTTTTAACCCCTGCGTAAATAATCCTCTTAAAACATCAAACTCAGCATTTAAATCATCTACAGGTTTGTATGTTTCGCTACTAGTACTTTTTGAAGAAGTAGTTTGAACAATTTTAAAAAACTTACCAGTATATACATCCAAATTGTAAGAAGTTTGTTTTAGTACAGCATCAGAACTTGAACCTTCGTCAAAAGTAACTGAATACGAACGATAATTGTTTCCTTCAGGAAAATGAAGAGTATCTTGCCAAGGACTTTCGATAGTATAAACACTGCCGTCAGGGTGCATGTACGAATCCGACCTGTCGTCCGAAAGAGCGTATAATTTTGCAAGATTTTTTAAGTCGTGCTTAAGGCTTACAAGTGGATCTTTAAGATGTTCGTTCGAATCGTGAATCATACAAATATTATAGCATAAACGATATAAATATGCAATATTAGGGTTTAGTTACCTACCAGTGTTTAAGTTTTAGGTGTTTGTGCATTGCAAGAAGAGACGAAACAATTCCTACAATTATTCCTAAAAATACAGATGCAAACAACAAAAGAATCATCATGCCCGTGCTAGTAAAAAAGTTATAGCTTTGCGCAAATTCTGCTTGATTTTGTAGTTTAGGACCTAGGCTTAAAATTGCAGTATATACAGATACATTAGCTAAAATACCGGCAATTATGCCGTACATGCACGATTCAACTAAAAATGGACCTCTGATGTAGTTTGGCGTAGCACCTATTAGCTTCATTATTCTTATTTCTTCACCTCTAGTAAAAATCGCCATACGTATTGTGTTAAAAATAATTAATACCGATACCGCGGCAAATAATACTGCGGCAAAAATACTACCTCGCACTATATATTTTTGAGCACTAGTTGCACGTTCGATAGTTTCTTTTGCAACGTCATTTTTACCCACCGACACATCGTCTACAGCATCTTTATAGCCATCTTCTTTTGCCACCTTTACTACTGCTCCACTTTTAGATAAATCTGTTAAAGAAACTTCGAGTGATTCTGGTAAAGTTGTGTTGCCAGTTAGTGCAAGAGCTTGTTCTATAAATACTTTGTCGCCTTCTGACACATTTGTTTTGAATCTTCGTTCGGCCTCTCGACGATCCACATAAGCTACGTCGTCTACGCCTTGTTCGGCTTTTAGCCTACTCATTATAATAGTGCGTCTTGGTTCTGATACGTCGTCTTTAAGGTAAACGGTAACTTTGATTTTTTTGCTTAGTTCTTTTACTGCATTACGGGCAGTAACATTAAGTACTACGGCAGAAAGTATTATAGTTAACGCTACCATCATAACTGCTGTTGCAGCAATAGATAACCAGGCGTTTCTTATAAAGTTATTGCCTCCTGATCGTATTATTCTTAAAAGACTAATTAGTTTTCTTTTCATTTATAACTGCCGCCAGATTTGTCGGACACTATGTGGCCATCTGTTATAGTAATAACTCTACGTTTTAACTTATTTACGATTTCTTGGTTATGGGTAGTTAAAAGAACCGTTGTTCCGTAATGATTAATTTTTTCTAATACTCTAATTACATCCCATGCGTGCTTAGGGTCAAGGTTGCCAGTAGGTTCGTCTGCAATAAGAATTTTAGGCTGCCGTACGACTGCTCTTGCTATTGCTACACGTTGTCTTTCTCCACCAGATAATTCGCCTGGGTAATTATCTGCCTTGCCTTTTAGGCCAACTAAATCAAGCACTTTAGGCACAGTGTGTCTGATTTCTTTATTAGATAATCCTACAATTTCTAGTGCAAATGCTACGTTTTCGAATACGGTTTTACCTGGTAGTAATTTAAAGTCCTGAAACACAACTCCGATTTTTCTTCGTAAAAAAGGGATATCTTTGTCTTTTAGCCGTTCGTAGTCTATTCCTCCAACAATAATCTTGCCACTAGTCGGCTTTTCTTCTCTGGTTAGCAGTTTAAGTAGTGTACTTTTGCCCGCACCGCTGGTTCCTACAATAATAACAAATTCTTTAGGCTCAACATGAAGACTAATGCGTTCTAGCGCAATTCCCTTTTTGTTATAGCTTTTGCTAACTCGATCTAAAAGTATCACGTTATAAGTATAGCACTACTGCTTAGTTGACTCTAAATACGCGGTTATAAATTCGTCTAATTTACCGTCTAAAACTGCATCGGTGTCGCTAGTTTCGAAAGAACTGCGCAAATCTTTTACCATTTTATAAGGGTGTAGTACATAATTTCTGATCTGATTACCCCATGCAGCTTCTTCGTTTGGACCTCTAAGTTCAGATATTTTTTCTTTGTGCTGTTCGGTTGCAAGTGCCGCAAGCTTTGAGCGTAAAATAGTCATTGCTGTTTCTTTATTTTGTAACTGCGATCTTTCGTTCTGAATTGCTACAACAATATTAGTTGGCGTGTGGGTAATTCTTACGGCAGAATCAGTAGTATTTACACTTTGGCCACCCTTTCCACCACTTCTGTAAACATCTATTTTTAAGTCTTTTTCGTCAATTTCTAGATCGGTACTTTGGTCAATTTTAGGCATAATTTCGACACGCGCAAAACTTGTTTGTCTTAATGAATCTGCATTAAATGGACTTAACCTTACAAGCCTGTGTACTCCATGTTCACCCCTTAATTTTCCGTACAAATAAGATCCTCCCGATAAACTCATAGTGACGCTTTTTATTCCTGCTTCGTCGCCTGGTGATTCGTCTAATATGGCTGTTTTGATATCGTGCGATTCGCAGTAGCGAATATACATGCGCAGCAACATTCCAGCCCAATCCTGTGCGTCGGTACCTCCCGCGCCAGCTAAAATTCTTAAAATTACGTCGTTGTTATCGTAAACTCCGTTAAATTCTAGATCTCTTTTAGCTTCTAAAAAGTTTTTATTAACTTCGTCGAACTGTTTTTTTATGTCTGGTATTAAAGAACTGTCGTCTAGTTCTATAAGCTCAATAATTTCTATTATTTTATCGTCTAATAGTGTCCAAAAATCTAAAGTTTTTTTTAGTACTGATTGTTTTTTTGATATTTCTTGAGCTTTTGACACGTCTGACCAAAATATTGGATCATTCATTAAGTCTTCGTAGTCTTTTAGTTCGTTTTGAAATTTAGTTATTGGTACTTTTAGCTTAGTCTTAGATACCAAGTTTTTAAGTTGTTCGACTGATTTATTTAAGTCTTCCACGTTATGTGATTAGTGTAACACGCTGACTACTTTGTCATACAAAAGCGATGACGTAGTGTCTGATATGTCGCCCAATAAACCAAAAGCCCATTCGCCACTGCATGTAAGATTTAGCACGTCGCAAACATCTTTTGCGGTAATTGATTCTATTCTGCTTTGGAACGATGCTTCGTCTATACATTCGTCGGTTTGATAGTATTCGTGACTATATTTTCCTAATAATCCGGTTACAGTTTGTGCAGATCGAGCGTGCCTGCCCTTCATATACTGTTTTGCAGAATCAAGTTCTTCTGCGGTAATACCACCTTGTTTCATACCCTGAAATACGTCACGCGTAAGGTCAAATAATTTTACTGCATTTTTTTTGCTAACTTGAGCACCCAACCAAAAACTACTATAACCTTTAATTTGTTGCTGCCCAGAACCCATGGCGTAAACTAGTCCTTTTTCTCTGGCTGCACCTAATAATTTTGAATGTAGTGTTTCTGTTAATAGCGTTGACGCTACAGAAAGTGCATCTTTTTCTGTTTGGTTTAAAAGTCTTGGTGCGTATGAATCTATATAAAAATATATATTTGGAACATCTTTTCTTAAAATTATTACCGGGGTATTAAGAACTTTGGGTTTTTCGTCTGGTAGTGAAATTCTTTCTGTTGTACCAGGTAGTTTCATTGATTCAAGAAGTTTAATATGACTTGGTTTTACGTCACCTGCAATAACAAATCTGGCGTTACTTATACTGTGTGTTTGCGCATAATGTTCTTTGACGTCTTCTAGGCTAACGTTTTTCATTAGTTCGACACGTTCTTGATCTGGTACGCTATAAAATCCAAGTGCCGTTCTTAAAGCTAGGTTAAGAGTTCTAAAATGATTATTTGATCGCCCTACTAGTTCTTCTGATACGTTGCCAAATTCTGCCTTAAATTCACTAGGTTTAAAAATAGGCGATTCTATTGCTCCAATAAGTAATTTAATTACTCTATCTGCTTCGAATGCGGCACATTCGACTTCGTAATTTACATCGTAAGCGCTTGTACTGGCGTTGCTGTATGCACCATTTTTTTCTAGTTCGGCCTGAAATGCTCTGGCAGTCTTAAAACTACCATTTGCGCCCAACATTAAATGTTCCATTACGTGTGCTGTTTCCCACTTGTTTCTATCTAATAAAAACTCACCTGCTCTAAAACTAAATTCTATACTTATAACAGGCGCTTCGGGCACGTGCAAAACAAGTCCTTTTAGTCCGTTTTTTAGTGTGTGTTCTTTTACAGTATGTTTCATGGTTTTGTATTAAGTTCTATTTTATTACTGTTAGTAGCAACCACACCCGACACTACTAACAGTTTTAATTATTATTTAATTACGGTTATTTTCTTTTTCTGGCTACCTTTTTACGAGTACGTTCTGCTTTGTGCGCCTTCTTTTTTACGTTGTGCTTTTTTGCTGCAACATTTACTGCTGATTTAGATGTAATAAAATCATCTTCTTCAAATTCTGTTGCGTCTAAGATTTTATCGGCGTTATCTACTGATTGTCTTGCTGCCTTTGTAAGTTCTGTTTCTGTAGGTTCGTCTAGATCATTAAAGTTAGCTGGTTCTGCTCTAAACAAAGCCTTTAAAACCTCGTGTCGTAGTGCTTGTTGCATTGTTTCGAACATAATTTGACCCTGTCGTCGGTATTCTACTAATGGGTCTCTTTGGCCAACCGAAATCCAATGGATACCTTCACGCATGTGATCCATGTTTTCTAAGTGTTGCATCCAAAGGTTGTCTAAAATTTGCAAATAAATATCGCGCTCTACTTTTCGCATATTTTCTGATCCAAAAACTTCTTCTCTGTCTTTGTATGCTTCGAGTGCTTCTGATTCTAGTGTTTTTTGGAACTTGCTTGAATCCATATCGAACAGTTTATCTAACTGATTTTCGTCAAAAGGAAAAACGTCTGATATTAATTTATCGAATCCTGATTTAAGTGAATCTGGTGAATGTACAAGAGTTTTTACTTCGTTTTTAATAAATTCTTTAATCCGACCGCTAATTTCTGCTTGATGCAAGATTTCTCGGCGCATTGTGTAGGTTGCTTTACGGTGTCTGTTCATGACGTCGTCATATTCAACGACGTTTTTACGCATGTCAAAGTTAAAGCCTTCAACTTTTTTCTGTGCGCTTTCTAGGCTTTTACTAATAACCCTGTTTTCGATTGGAGTATTGTCGTCGATTTTGAGTCGGTTCATAATATCTGCGATTCGTTCGCCGCCAAATATACGCATTAAATCGTCTTCTGTACTAACAAAAAACTGACTTTCTCCTGGATCACCTTGTCTACCAGCACGTCCACGTAGCTGATTGTCGATTCGTCGTGATTCGTGTCGTTCGCTACCAAGAACAAATAGTCCTCCGACTTCGATCACGCCTTCGCCTAATACAATGTCGGTACCACGTCCTGCAATGTTAGTAGCCAATGTTACAGCGCCTTTTTTACCTGCGTCTGCAATAATCTTAGCTTCGCGTTCGTTGTTTTTTGCGTTTAATACTTGGTGAGTAACACCTTCTTTTTTAAGTAGTGAACCTAATAACTCGTTTTTTTCTACAGATACTGTACCTATCAAAACTGGTTGACCCTTAGTTTGGAGTCGTTTAACTTCTTTAGCAATAGCTTTGAATTTTCCTACTTCTGTACGATAAATTCTGTCTGATTTATCTAGTCTAGAAACTTTTCTGTTTGGTGGTATTTCGACTACTTCTAGCTTATAGATCATATGGAATTCTTCTGCTTCGGTATTTGCTGTACCTGTCATGCCAGAAAGCTTACTGTATAGTCTAAAATAATTCTGAAAACTAATTGTTGCTAGTGTCATTGATTCTTCTTGAACTTCGACACCTTCTTTTGCTTCGATTGCCTGGTGAAGACCTTCGTTGTATCTTCGGCCTTTTAATAAACGACCCGTAAATTCGTCTACAATCACTACTTCGCCGTCTTTTGTTACTACGTAATCTTTGTCGCGTTTAAATAGGCCGTGCGCTTTTAGGGCTTGGTCTAGATGGTAAATAGTTCTGATATTTGCTGTATCGTAAAGGTTTTTGATGCCCAAAGATTTTTCTATATATTCTATGCCTTCGTCTGTTAGCACACATGATCGGCGCTTTTCGTCGACTTCAAAATGTTTATCTTTAACAAGTTGACGTGATACTTTTGCGAACTGAAGATAAGCGCTGCCACTTGCTGCCGCAGATGAGCTGATGATTAAAGGAGTTCTTGCTTCGTCGATTAAAATTGAGTCGACTTCGTCTACGATTGCGTAGTTTAGTTCTCGTTGACGTAACTGTTCTGTTTCTCTTACCATGTTGTCACGCAAGTAATCAAAGCCATACTCGTTGTTTGTACCGTATGTAATATCTGCACGGTAGGCTTCTTGTCTTGATGCTGGCTTTAGGTGCTTAAATCGTTCGTCTTCGTGGTCTTTGTTATTGTAATTTGCGTCAAAAATAAATGACTGATCGGGAATAATAACACCTACAGTTAGTCCTAAGAATGTATAAATTTGACCCATCCAACCTGCATCACGTTGTACAAGATAGTCGTTTACCGTTACAAGGTGAGCACCTTTACCGGTTATTGCGTTTAGGTACATTGGAAGTGTTGCTACTAAAGTTTTACCTTCTCCGGTTTTCATTTCGGCAACTTTGCCTTCGTGCAATACCATTCCACCAATAAGCTGAACATCAAAATGTCGCATTCCTAAAACTCTTCTGGATGCCTCGCGAACAAGCGCAAAAGCATCTGGCAAAATTGTATCTAGAGTGTCTTTACCGTCTAGTCGTTTTTTAAGCACATCAGTCTGTTGTGCTAGTTCTTTGTCTGTAAATTTTTTATATTTATCTTCTAATGCATTTATTGTTGTAACACGCTTTTTAAGACGTTTAAGTGTTTTTACTTGCGGATCGCCTAGTACTCGTTTTACAAATTTTTTCACTATTAATTCCCCTTAGGTATTTCTTATATTCGACAATCAGACGTGAGACCGTCTGCAGTTTACCCACCTTAAACTGTCATTCTGATATTATTATACCCTAACAGGGTTGATTAGCGCGATAGTATTTTACCTAAAAATTTACGAACTTTACGATCTTTATGACCAGACCGTTCGCTGACTTTTTGTTCTTTGTATTTTTTGAGTCTATTTTTAAGAGTTGCTTCGGCAATATCTGTAGCCGCAAAGATATTTAAAGTACTTTCACTTACTACGATTTTTTCTTGGGGTAGAGTTATAATTATTTCGCATGTAAATTGTCTTTTATTTTTTGAATGCGATTCTTTTAAAATAACACTGGCGTGAACTGATTCACGGGCTGGTTTTGGCACATATTTATCTAATTTATTAATTTTTTTAGTTATATACTTTTTTAAATCTGGCTCTAGTTCCATGTGTACTGCGCTTATTTCTAATTTCATATCTGTTCCCTACCTCCCATATAAGTTTGAAGAATTTTTGGAATAGCCAACATACCATCTGAAGTTTGGTAATGTTCTAAAATAGCTACCAATGTTCTGGCCATTGATACGGCTGTACCATTTAGCGAATGCAAAAGCTCTACCTTACCGTCGCTGCGTCGCACTCTAATATTAAGGTTTCTCGTCTGAAAATCCGTACAATTAGAGCAACTTGTTATTTCTCTGTAGCTTCCGTCAACTTTAGACCAATATTCTATATCGTATTTTTTTGCTGCTGGTGCGCCTAAGTCACCGCTGGCAATATTAATTACATGATAAGGAATTCCAATTTCTTGCCAAATTTCTTCTTCGATAGCCAAGATATTTTGGTGCATTTCTTCACTTTTTTCTGGCAAAGTAAATGCGTACATTTCTAGCTTATTAAATTGGTGAACCCTAAATAATCCCCTGGTGTGCTTGCCGTATGTTCCTGCTTCTTTGCGGTAGCAAGGGCTAAGACCAGCGTACTTTAATGGCAGGTCTTTTTCTTCTATTATTTCGTCTGCATGATAGCCAGTAATTGGCATTTCGGCTGTTGCAATAAGCGACAAATCTTCGCCGTCAATAAAATATTCGTCACTTTGATCTGTTGATCTAGGTGCAAATCCTGTGCCTGTAGCCGTACGACTGTTAACCATATGAGGCACAGTCATGTAGGTAAACCCTTTTTTTGTCACCTTATTTATTGCGTACTGAACAACTGCGTTTTCTAAAAGAGCAAGATCGCCCTTTAAAAAATAAAACTTTGCACCAGCAACTTTTGCGCCACGGTCAAAGTCTACCCAACCACGTTCGGTAGCAAAATCTAGGTGGTCTTTTGCGCCAATATCTTTATTGCCGTATTGTTTAACTTCTACCGATGCAGATTCATCGCCAATCGGAACGTCATCAAAATGCATATTTGGAACTTGCTTAAGTAAGGTTTCAAATTCTTGGGTTAGCTTATTTAATTGTTCTTCTTTGTCTGTAAGTTCTGTTTTAAGAATTTTACCTTCGTCTATAACAGATTGATCAGGCTTTCCGCCCTTCATTTTTGAAGAATTTTCGTTTCGTTTTTGGCGAAGTGTTTCTACGGCTTGCAGTACTGCTAATCGTTCGCTATCTAGTGATATTATTTTATTAATGTCTACTTTTATACCTTTGTTGGCAGTTTTTTGCGCAACAAGCTCTGGATTGTCACGAATAATTTGGATGTCTATCATTAAATATTATTATAAACCTGTACACCTATAAAGTGCGAGTGTTTTTTATTGCATTAATAGTCAATTGGGTTCTTGAGCGTGCATATGCACAGTAATCACATTCTCCACCCATAGCTGCAGTGCCTACTTCTGGCATTTCGCCGTCCATGCATTTTTTCATTTTAATAAGAGTTGGTTCGACCCAACTGTCTGAACCTGTGTACGGAATTAGTTTTGTCTTAAAGTCTAACTTATCAAAAAATCCTTCTGCATCCATTTTGCCGTTTGTATACACAAAATAACCCGTGTCAGATACGGCCAAACCATTTGCCCTAAGTAACCATTGGTAAACTTCTAATTGCCTTTTGTAGCTTATTTGCCAGTCACTATCTATACTAACTTCTTTGTCTTTGCTAGTAGCCTTATAGTCGACAACAATAACCTGCCCATCTTCGTCTATCCAAGCGTCGTCTATACCGCCAAATACATGCAAGTTTGTTAGCTTATGAACGCTTATTATACCTGTAAATGTATGACGCCACGTTTCTAAATCTTTGTGCTGCATTGGCACGGCTTTTAGGCCGTTTGCAACCATTATTGGGTGCGGCTTTTGTTGAACACGGTAAGAATCAAATTCCTTTTTAAAAAGTTCGTCGATTGCTTTGTTTATGTTAAACGGTGGACCGCTAGGACGCGTAATTTTAAGTCGTACATCTAGCCAAAAACAACGAGGGCACTGCATAAACAGTTCTATTTTGCTTCGGGACACCTTAAAAGGTGCAACTTGCCCAGGTATATAAGGTTGCGACCGCTCACGCCAATAATTATTCGCCATAGGTTTATACTCCTAAAATCGAGGTTGTTGCAGCAACACAGGCGGTTTCTGCACGCAAGGTAAATTGAGCTATGTTTAGTTTTGTACAATTAGCCTCTAGGAGTTGTTTTTCGGCATCAGTCCATCCGCCCTCAGGGCCAATAAAAACGCCTACTGGTGTCTTTGAGTCAACAGTTACTAGTCCTTTGTCTACAGCTTCTTGGTGTTGTTCGGCAAAATACAGTGTCATTTTATCTTTAAATTCGTCTATTACAGCTTGAATCCCCAGAGGTTCACGTACGCGTGGAATATCACTTCGTCCACATTGTTCTGATGCTTCTTTGACGATTTTTAATGCTCGCTCTTCGTCAAATCCAGTTTTTTCGGTTCTGCTACTCAAAATTGGCACAAAATGAGACACACCAAGTTCTGTGCATTTTTGCATAACCCATTCGTTTTTGTCTTTTTTTAACATGCTCCAAAATAAATATAATTCACGTTTTGGATATACTGGTTCAAGTTCTGTTACCAAATCCAAGCCAATACTTAGTTCTTCTATTTTGTGAATTTTATAAAGTCGGTCTTCGCCTTGTCCGTTAAACAAAATAAGTTCATCGCCAACTTTATATCTTAAAACTCGTGACCATTGGTTAAATAACTCTGCGTCGTTTACCCAAATATGTTGCCGTAGTTCGATTGCACCGTATTTGTCATGCAATTTGCCTACGTAAAATCTATGTAACTTCATTATTTTAACTCTAGCACAGCCAATGATTCAATGTGAGGTGTTCTTGGAAAAAAATTATAACCTTCAAAAAATTTAATTTTATATCCGGCGTCTGTAAGTAATTTTATGTCTCTTGAATGAGTACTTGGATTGCAAGATAAGTAAGCTATAACAGGAGGTTTAACTTCTATTAGTCTATTTGTAACATAAGACCCCAAACCTGCTCTGGGCGGGTCAACAATAACAGCTTCTTTACCCGTTATGTAATCTAGTGACTTGTCGGCAGAGGCATGAATAACTTTAATCGGAAGATCGCCAATGTTTTTCTTTGCCATTTCGATATTTGCTGCATCAAGTTCTATTAATGCGGTTGTGCCAGCTAGTGGTATTCCAATAGAACCAACTCCACTATAAAGGTCAATTTTTGGTGAACCACCCAATGCGTCACCGATTCTTGCTAGTGCTGTTTCGAAAACAGGAATATTGACCTGAAAAAACGACAATACGTCATAAGTTAATTTTGTTCCCATTACAGTGTCCTGAAGCGTACGCTTGCCTTCTTGGTGCAAAAGTTCGGTAGGCACAGATGCCGGGCTTCTTGGATTGCTGTGATAAATTAAAAGTCCTTTTAATGAATCAGGGCAAGTAAGTTTAGGAAACGATTTTGGTTTTACGAATAATGCAGCAACGGCGTCGCCGGCAACGTTACAGCGAATAATTATAGATTTAATGTCGCCTGCACGTATAGCTTTTTTGCCGGTAGTTAGAGTGTTTAGTTGTTCTACTATATCTGCAACTGCTTCGTTAATTGCGGGCTGCGCGAGTGCGCTTCCTACAACTTTTGTTTTTCCATGACTTCCACGGACAAAATGAGCTAAACTTATACCTTCATTATCTCCCCAAAAACCGAACTCCATTTTGCTTCTGTAGCCTTCGCTTTTTTTACCAAATTCAAATTTAAAATCTGGTAAATCTACTTTTTCGCGGGCGAATGCTTCTGCCAAAATTTCTTTTTTAGATTTATTTTCGGCTTCAAAAGTCATTATTTGCCAAGGACTTGTAGCTAAATAACTAGCTGGTTCACGCGGGCTGATTCTGTCTGCGCTTGGCTTAATAATTTCTTCGGCTAGTGCTTCTGCAAAACCTTTTTTACTTTTTAAAAGTCTGATGTTTACGACTTCACCCGGTAAGGCGTTCCAAACAAATACTTTTCTGCCGTCTGATAAAGTAGCAAGACCTTGTCCGCCATGTACTAATTTTTCTATTGTAACTTCTTCCATATGTTTACTATTTTACAGTTAAATACAGATATAAGCTATAAAATTTATTTGTTGGCGCAAGTTTGATTAGACTAAAAATTAATTGTACGTAAATAATAAAAGACGCACGTAGCGTGCGTCTTTTATTATTTATTAATCTGTATAAGATTATGGACGAAGAATGCCTGCAAATACTTGCCATGCAAGTACTGACTTTGCAACCAACGAAAGAATCATGTAGACCTTTTCGCCGTATAAATATTCTGCCCACTTACCTTTTTTAGCGTACTGAAGGTACATATTTACTGCAAAACAGTTAAAGAACAAGAATATGCTTACAAGTATTGCATAAACAAAACTTGGTGGACCGCCACCTTCGCCGTATTTACCAGAACCAATAATATAAATTGCATATACAATCCAAGGAGCGATTCCAGAAATACATCCTACGATATAGCTTGACCAATCAACTTTGCTTTTGCCCTGGTTTACGATTTCCATGACAAGGCCCAAAAGATTCATGACTGAAGTTAGTGCAAACATCATTATTAATGATCCTAGGTCAAAAACTCCTGCTAATAGCGCTATTGCAACCATCATTGTGCTGGCGCTAAGACTGTATTCGATCCAACGAGCCTTATTGATGCCCTTAGAAAGTCCAGCTTCGTAACGCTTTCGGTACCAAGTTGCAATGCTAACGTGAGCGACTGCTGACATTGCAAAAAAGGCTACAATTAACCAAGCAAGGTTAATGTCGAATAGTGAATGACTTGCAGCAACAAGCACTGGACGTTCTGTTGTACTAGCTAGTGAATCTAATGAAAGATAATTAGTTGTTACTGTTTGCAAGCCCATTCCAGGTTTTGCTAACCAAAGTACAAGCGCTGCTTGAACTGCATGTAATACTGCCATAGAAATATTCCAACGGAACAATCTGTCCATTACAGATTTTGCTGCAGTTGGTTTTACTACTGTAGTTTTACTGGCAACTGCTTTTTTAGCAACTGCTGGTTTAACAACCTTTTTAGATACTGTTTTTTTAGTTACTTTAGTTGGTGATTTTTTTACTGTTTTGGTCTTTTTAGTTGTCGATGATTTTTTAGTAGTTGTAGCCATGCAAATAGTTTAACCTTTAGCGCTCATGCATACAAGGTGTGGAATCAACTACATTTGCTTAAACGGTTTATGACAAATTCCACGACCTGTGCGTTCGGCAAATTTTTGATGATAATCTTCGGCTATATAAAATGTTTTAGCTTCTACTAATTCAGTAATTATTGGTTTATTAAAACTTGATTTTGAGTTAGTAATAACTTGTTTTGCGACTTCATATTGTTGGTTATCAAAATAAAAAATTGCTGACCTATATTGGTCGCCCGTATCTGGTCCCTGACCACCTATTTGCGTTGGATCATGCATATACAAAAACTGTTCTACTAAAGTTTTGTAGCTAACTATTGTGTCGTCAAATTCTAGTTGAACTGCTTCTGCATGACCTGTGCTTTTGTAGCAAACGTCTTCGTAAGTTGGGTCGGTTGTATGACCGCCAATGTAGCCAACCGTAGAATTTGTAACTCCACTAATTTGATCAAAATAAAACTGAACTCCCCAAAAACATCCTGCGGCAAATATAGCTTTAGTCATCTGATTTACTACTTTTATTTGTTTTTAAATTTGTCTGATTTTCTTGCATTTTAGATTTTATAGTTACTAGTTTAATGTACGAATTACTGTCGTCATTATTATAGAATCCTAAACTTGATTGTTCGTTTTCTGACACTTCGTAATAAATATTTCCGGATACTTTTTGTCCTACAGACAAAGGACCTCCACCAAATAAAGGTGCTCCCTTTTGTATAGCTGGTAGGCTTAACGTGTTAGTGTCTGAGCTTACTAATTTAAACTGCATATAAGGCGACAGCTGAACGACGTGGTCGGAAGTGTTGGCTACGGTTACCGTAAAAGCTACTGTATTGCCGTTATCTATCTTTTTATAATTATCTACCGTTACTGAATAATCGTTAGATTTGCTTATTTGTTCACCTAGTACGTTATTTACAGGATTAATTACTGAAGAGGCTATACTGTCAGAAGAAGACTGCTTGACTCTGTAATCTACGTATCTAGAAAAACTTAATATACCAACAGTAACAGTTGCTACCAAGATACTTAACGAGATTTTTTTGTTTAACATATCTACTTTCTGTATACGTGTATTAAGTTTAGTATACACCTATCTTGCTTAGTTTAAATTATATAACATTATTGATGTATTAACAATATTATTAATTGGTCATGATTTTTTTATCCAGAAGCTGACAAAGTGCAGTATCTTTTTTACCTACTTCTGCTACATCGTAACACCACGTTAGTACTTCATCTTTAATGGGCACCATATAAGCAAGTTCACCCTTAGCTGGCACGTTCGGTAGGTATGAACCAGCCTGAAAAGGATCGTTAACAAGGACCATTTCTATACCGTATTTAGCTCCCTTTTTGTCCTTAATATAACTTTGTAATACAGGCGTTAACCACCACGCTTTGGTGTCGATATTAACTAAACTTACGTTAACACTTATAAATTCATAACCTTCTTTTGGCGGAACCATAGATTTTTTAACTGGCTCTACCTTCCACGTTAAGGATTCTAGTTTAAGTATGCCAACTTTTTTAGGAAACGATGTTTGTAACGCCATGGTATAGCGACGATATACAAAAAATGACAATATAATAATTATCGTAGCAAACAACGCGGCTATTAAAGTTACTGTCTTTTTATTAAGGTCTACGTGTTTAGACTTTTTATTGGTAGATTTTTTAGCTTTCATTAGATTACTGGTCCAACTATATATGTATTAAATATGCTCTTTACGCCACTTTGACCACCGTGTTGTGCAGTAAATGCGCTAGTTGCATTACCGCCACATAATGGTGTGATTCGGTTTGATCCGCCGTTATGATTTGCGACTTCGTTTCCGTTACTACCATTTACTCCGGAACCAGAAAGAATAAGGTAATTTGAATTATATATAACCCAACAATTTGCAGCAGAATTATGAGTTGCGATTTGAGCAGCAGTACATGCGCCACCTGATGTTCCACAAGCAGATGTAGGTACAGCTACGCTAATAGTTACTGTTTTGGTGCCGCTGCTGCCGGCTATGTTTGAACAAGCTAGCGTGTAGCTAGTGGTGCTAGTTAAACTAACAGACTGGCTTCCGCTTGCTGCCTTTGATCCAGCAAAACTACCACCACCCCCAGTGCACGTAACAGGAAGTGTTGCGTTAGCGCTTGTTATCCATGACAGTACGGTTGAACCACCTGACGAAACACTGGTTGGTGAGCCTGTAAAAGTAAGTGTTGGCGCAACTTTTGCAGCACCTGCAGGACTCGATGGTTGTGTTATTGGAATAGTTGCAGGTTTTGTGGCCGGAGTTGTCGTAGGCGCAGTTGATGTAGTTTGTTGCGCAGTCGTATTAACTGGCTGAGTGGATGTTGAAGTTGAAGTTTGATCTGCTGGTAGTGTTTTAGTTGAATTATTATTAACAGATTCTGCAGTCGATGAATCGTCTGAATTGGAAATTACAAAGCTACTTATTTTTAAAAGTACGTTTTTTGGCACTATTAATCCTGCGATTAAAATTAATGTCAAAAATCCTAATGCAATAAATAGCGAAATAGCGACAGATTTTTTAAGAGACATCCTACGGGAACCCTTAGATGCAAATGTACCTTTTATAATATTTATTGGTGATAAAGACATATGATTCCTTTTAATAATATTTTCATGTCATTGCAAATTCTTCTGAATGTATCTTGCTGTTTGGTACACCTAGTTCACGTAGCTGCGATCTTAACGACTTCATCATTGGTGGGGGTCCACATATAAAAATCTCTTTGCCGTCTAATCCACCACACATTTGAGATATTTTATCTGCAGTTAAAAATCCTTCTTGTTCTTTTGCTACATATGGCATGTATCTAAACGAAGGATACTTTTGTGGTAGATATTCTGCAATTGCTTTTTGATCTAATAATTCAGTCCGATTTACTACGCTATAAACCAAATCTACTGCCCCACTATTGCTATTATAACTTCTGGCCATACTTAGGAACGGCGTAACACCAATACCACCAGCAACCCAAATTTGTGGTGCTGTGCCAAAATTTGTATAAGTAAATTTGCCATACGCACCTTCTATTTCTGCAACTGCACCAATCTTGATATTTTTTAATCCAATAGTGTAATCACCTAGTGATTTTATATATAGTCTTATGTTATTTTCGTCGGGTGAACTAGCAATAGAAAACGGATGTGCTTCACGAATAACGCCCTGTTGGCCACTCCACAAAAATCTAATAAAAACAAACTGACCAGGTTTGTAATCTATGGATTTTTCCATTGGTTCCATAGTTAACGCTACGACGTTGGTTTCTAGCTCTGAAACGCCAATAACTTTATAAGGATATCGTCTGACAAAAACATTACTCATTACAGTACGATAAAAAAATGAACATAAACCAATTATTACCCATAAAAGCATGTAGTATTTTAAAAACGCATCACGTGAAGTATCTGAGCTAATTAAAATTACATGTAATCCTGCAAACATAAAAGCTACGCCTAAAAACTTATGGGTAAATAACCAAAAACGATACGGTAGTTTTACAAAAAAAGTTAATACCAACAAAACAACCATTCCAAAAAATGCAACTATTCCTGCATTAATTGCAGTACCCTGTTCGGCTTCAAAAAAAGTTTTGTTTAAGTCTAGGCTTCTTGGTAGCAAAAATTTTGCTGAATCTTTAATTGAATCTAGTGCCTTGATGTCTATATATTTAAGCGCTAAAAATAAAGGATGAAAAACCAAAAGAATAAGTGCTATTCCACCCGTTATATGGTGTGCAATATATACCCTATTAAGCCCACCAAAAAAATTCTCCATCCACCGAGTACGTGCAGCTAAAAGTAAATTAATTGCGTATAAAACCAGTCCAATAAGTCCTGTTACTTTACCGAACATGTTAAAAAACATTAGCGGACTGTGCAATGAAGATGCGAAGGAATTAATCTGAAACCATCTAACAAACGGTACCGCGCTAAAAATCCAGATGAGTATCCATCCACCATAATGCTGTAGCCATAATTTATAATCGTTTTCGTTCATTTAACCCTTAGAGTACTTATGCTTATTATACTCTACGTTATAACGAACCAACTAAATATTTGTTACAGTACAAAGACTATTCTGTACGTAGGGCTTCGACTGGGTCTAATTTGGAAGCTTTGCGTGCTGGTAACAGTCCCGCTAAAGCAGCTACTAGCATAAGCGCAACAAGTAGTACTAACATTTGAGGAATACTAAATTGAAGTAGCGTATTGCCTGTTCCTAAATCTAGTTTTTTAGTAATCCATGGATTTAGCGCAGTTCCCAATAAAGTACCGCCTAATATTCCTAATAACCCACCAATAAATCCTATCCACATTGCTTCTAAAATAAATAGAAAATTAATATTTTTACGGCTCATTCCAAGAGCCTTCATTAATCCAATTTCACGGGTACGTTCTAATACGCTAATATATTGTGTGTTAATGACTCCAAAAACACTTGCTATAAGAGTTATTATGCCCAATACGCCAACCATAATTTGTAAAATATTTACGAATTGCGTGATTGTTTTTTGAATATCTTTACTGCTTTGTACAAAGTACCCTTTGCTTTCTAGTTTGGTTCTTGCAGCTTGTAATTTTGTATCGTCTTTACCGCCGTCTACCCTGGCATATACATAAATAAATTTATCAAAATCCGAAGTACCTTTTGATGTAAATTCATACAAATATCTTGCGTCGGTATTACTTAGTAAAATAGGCGGAACACCAAAACTAAGACTAGTTGCCGATTTTTTAGAAACTGCAGAAACCGACAGTTTAATTGTTTGTTCCTTTGGCTTTAATGCTTCTGCAGTTGCCGCATTTATTGCGTCAGGATTTTTATCTTGTAGTAGATTTTGAATACTGCTTAAAGAAAATGGTTGCTGAACAGTTAGACTAACAAACTTACCGATAGCGTCATTAGAGTCTTTAAATCCTAGTAAATCTACGTAGTTTTCTGGCAAAATAATACTGCCTGTAGCTATGTCGCCCGTTTTTGGTAAATCACCATCTTTAATTTCTGGCTTTTGCGCTGCGTTGTATACTAGGCCGCTTCCTGTGTACTTTTTTTGCCCGTCGCGGGTAATAAAACGAACATCTATTTGGTAGACTTCGCGTACTTGTTCTATATTAGGAGTTGTTTTTAAATCTTCTATGTCCGAACGTGTAACGCGCTTTACCTGAATACTATTTTGTCCACCACCACCTTTAATTACACCGACTGTTTCGTCAAACTCCTGAGGGCTACTTCCTGGTGAACCGCTATTAATTATTTCTTTGTCACGACCTACAATAAGTTCTGCTGGGTCAAAGTTACTACTAATAAGTTTTGATGTATAGTCACGAACGCCGTTACCCGCCGCTAAAGTTAATGTAAGTGTAAAACCGCCCACTCCAATTGCCATAGCAGTTAAAAATGTTCGAACTTTAGCAGATTTGAGTGTTCTGCCGCTTCTTAAAATTAAGTCTGTGATCTTCATGATGCTACCTCACTATCGCCTGTAATCTTAGTTATCTTACCGTCATGTACGTGAATCTGTGCGTCGCACCTTGCTGCTAGTTCGTGGTCATGAGTAACAATTACTAAAGTTGCACCCAATGATTTATTAAGTCCAAATAAAAGTTGGATTATTTTTTCGCCCGTTGTACTGTCTAGGTTTCCTGTAGGTTCATCGGCAAATATTAACTTAGGTTTGTTTACGATTGCTCTAGCAATAGATAGTCTTTGCTTTTGACCGCCCGATAAGTTTCTGGCTTTGCTTTCTGCTTTGTCAGAAAGTTCAACTTCTTTTAAAGCTTCTTGGGCTAATAGCTTTCGCTTTTTTATTGGCACTCTGGCAATTTCTAATGGAAGCGATACGTTGTCTAAACATGATTGGTTTGCTTCTACAAAAAAAGATTGAAAAATAAAACCTATTTGCTTGTTACGAAAAGTATCGACTGCCTTTTGTTTCATAAGGTTAAGGTCTTGGCCGCCTACTAATACCACTCCGCTAGTAGAATGGTCCAGACCACTCATTACGTGCATTAATGTACTTTTACCGGATCCACTTTTGCCTATTATTGCTACGATTGAGCCTTTTTTAATAGATACGCTTACGTCATCAAGTGCTGTAAATATGCTGGATTTTTTACCGTATAATTTTGATACATTTTTAAGTTCTATCATAAGTATAATTATACATTAGCAAGGTGTAATTAAGCTAAATATAAATGCTTATGTTATTATTAATTTAACAGATTATGAAAAAATTAAAGAACACCAAAGAACCGCTGTACCAGTCTAAATTATCTAAATATAATTTTATGTTTATTGGTGCTTACGCGGTTTATACTATTATTTTTGACGCTGGCAACATACTGACCCGCGAAGACGTTTATCACAGATGGATATTTGCGGTAATACTAACTGTTGCTTTTTCTTTATTTTGGGTTGCGACAAAAAAAGCTAAAACTAATAACGTCTTGTTTGGTTCACTTATACTTTGCATAATAGCCGAACTGATACTTGCCGGATATATGACATATTGGGAACGAGGCATGGCAAGCATGTCTACTGTACTGTTTATATTCCCTATTGTAAGCATGGCACTTACTGGCAGTCGTACCTACACAGTCGGAACTGCACTTTTAGCTTCTGCAATTTACACTGGTGCATGCACAAAATATTTTTATGATTTTTTTAACGAAGGCTACCGCGTTCAGCTATATGGACAATTATTCTTTTTTGCGTCTTTGTATTTAACTATTGGATGGGCTGTTGCCGCACTTGCCCACGCTTATAGTAAAAAATAAAACTAGTTAATTAATTTTCGTTAAAGTTACGAATATAGCTTAAAAATAAATAACGAAAATAAACCAGCATACACAAATTCGAGCGGCCAGTTTTTTATAAACTCATATTTTTGAATTGTTGCATGCAAATAGTTAAAACCAGTTTTTGGTTTTGGGGGTAATTGTCCTAGTTTTTCTTGGAATACAAATTTGTATACCCAAACTAAGTCTGGGCTGGTTGAAGCAAAACCAGTTAATACACTAAAAAACCCTAAGTACTTCCAGGTTGCAAGAAGCGCGAAACTTAAAATTACTGCATCAAAAATCCACACATTCCTTAATGTAGACAATGGTAATTTACCTCCAAAATGAGGTAATGCGTCGGCAGCCAAATGACTAATAAACGCTAATGGCAACGCTAATAGGGGTTGTTTTACTACCAATGAAATACTTACCCCAATTAAAAAATGGTTTGTTGCTGTCATGCTATTTTTCTGTTCTTAAAGCTGGAAACGGCACACCTTCTCGTGCCGTTACACCTTCGAGCATCCAAAATAACCGTTCGCTGTGACCGTAACCACAAGCTGGCGGCATTCCGTATTCTAATGCTTCGACGTAGTCCATATCTAACATCATCGCTTCGTCGTCGCCTGCGTCTCGCATTGCTTGTTGTTCGTTAAAACGAGCCAATTGGTCAAGAGGATCATTAAGTTCGCTGTAAGCCTTACAAGCTTCTGTTCCGCCCAGTAAAAGGTTAAATTGTTCTGACAATCTTGGGTCTGCTAATTGATTCTTGGCTAATGGCTGAAGAAAAGAAGGAATATCTACCAAAAATGCTGGACCTGTAAGTTCTACACGTATTTTTTTCCATAGTTTGTCTATGCAACGATTAATGTTGTCGGCTTTTTCGACTTCGATTTTATTTTCTTTGACTTTTGCCTGTACGGCTTCTAAGGTGGTGTTAAAAACATCTATGCCAAAGCGTTCTTTTATAACACCTACAAAACTAACTTTAGGCCAATCAGTGTCATTTGCACCAAGGTCTACTTTCATACCGTTAGCTAACGTATAGTTGCGTGTTCCCCAAGTTTTGTCGGCAATAGAACGTACCATTTCTTGGGTTAGTTTCATTCCCATATCCCAGTTTGCATATGCCCAATACCATTCCATAGCAACATGCTCTGGAAGATGTTCGTCGCTGTAGTTTTCGTTACGAAACCTTGGACCTATATCAAAAACCTTTTCGTATCCCCCAACAAGAAGCCTTTTAAGTGGCAATTCATGGCTGATTCGTAAATAAAAGTCTTGGTCTAGTGCATCCATATGAGTAATAAAAGGATTTGCATCTGCACCACCTGCGACACTCTCTAGCACTGGAACATTAATCTCTATAAAACCATTGCTCATTAAATATTCTCTGGTGGCTTGCCAAAAATTACTTCGGCGTATGTACCTTTGAAAAACGTCTGGGTTGACGTTTGTGTCGACGTATCTTCGTCTTAGGCGTTCTTCTTTGTCTGTAAATCCGTCTTGTTCGGATGGTAACGGCCTTAGTGCTTTAGTGAGAAGTCTTAATTTAACAATTTCTACAGAAATCTCGCCTGTTTGAGTTTTAATTACTTTACCAGTACATTCTACAAAGTCACCACTATCTAGTAGTGCTATATTGGACATCGAAAGTTCGTTTAAGCTGTAATCGACCGGGTCACTGTTGGCTCGCCAAAATAGCTGTAAGTTTGCAGAATCGTCTTTTATGACAACAAATGCAATTTTACCAAATTTACGAATAGACTTTATACGACCAACTACTTTTACTGACTTGCCTTCTAACTTACTAAAATCATCAGTTATATCGATGTTCTTATTAGTCCGTTCGGCATTTGCTGGGTACGGGTTTATTCCAAGCTCTTTTAGCTCGGTTAATTTGCGAAGTCGTTCGTCACGAAAGTCTTTTAGTGTTGCCATACGTATACAGTCTACAGTAAATTGTATCTTGTCACTAGTCTGAATAGCCCAATTATTATGCGTAATTAAGCCCGACTATTGACTAAAGACCAATGACTACCTAGGCGATGCTAGTAATTTTGTAAGTCGTTGTTTCTGCTGGAGTCTTTAGTTCGATGTCATCGCCGTTCTTTTTGCCAAGCAATGCTTTGCCAATTGGAGATTCGTCGCTAATTTTTCCGTTCATAGGATCGGCTTCTACTGTTCCTACAACCTGAAACTGCTTAGTCTTGCCGTCTGTACTTTTAAGACTAACTTTACTGCCTAATTGTACTTTGCTGTCGCCTTTAGGAGCTTTAATGACTTCTACGTTTGCTAGGATGTTTTCTATTTCTGATATTCGGCTTTCGGCACGGTCTTGGTCTTGTCTTGCAGCGCTGTATTCTGCGTTTTCTGATAAATCACCAAATTCACGAGCTGTTTTGATTCTATCTGCTACTTCACTGCGGTCAGACACCAAAAGTTTGTGCTCTGCTTGGAGTTCGTTTATGCCTTCTTGTGTTAATTTAAATTGTTTTTTCATAGTATTTGACCTCTGTTTGATTGACATAAAAATAAAAGCTTTCTGATATTGCCCACACGCTTTGATTCATATATTAGCAGATTGTGACTACTATTACTAGTAGATTAATTTGGGTATTTACCCCTCAGATAGCGTATATGTTTATACTGCCCACCATTTAAGGGTGTTTTTTATATCAAAGGCTCGATATCTTTTGAAAGTTGTGACCAATATCACAAGCGTATATCTAATAACTTTGAGCAAAAAGCCAAACATCCTTTGATGGCTTGCCTGTCATAAAATCTATACCCTTGCCACCCTGTAGCGAAAGAGGCATACATCGACTAGTGGCTTTTGTTTCGTCTTTAATTTGCTTTTCTATAATTGGATCATCGTTCCAGTACACTTTGATAAAGCCCCTATGTTCTTTTAGAATAGTCTTAAATTCAGCATAATTTTTTGCTTCACGAGTTTCTGCCATAAGGTGTTGTTGGCTAGCTTTTAACATTGTGTCTTGAATGTCGCTAAGTTGCGCTAGGGTTGCAGTTAGAACTTCTGAGGCATCAATTGCAACGTCTATGCCGTCAAAGCGTCTTTTTGCAGTTACCTGGCCTGCTTCTGCTTCTTTGTTACCAATTTTAAATATCAACGGTACGCCCTTGACTTCCCATTTATTTAGTCTGTAACCAAAAGATTCATCGTCACGCATGTCTATTTTTACTCGTACTTGGCCGTTTAAGGCGTCGTAAAGTTTTTTGCAATACTCTACCAACCCAGAATCTTGCGGCTTGACTGGAACAATAATTACCTGAATAGGTGCAAGTTTTGGCGGCAGGCGCAATCCATTGTCGTCGCCATGTGCCAATACCAATCCACCGATACTGCGAGTACTAAAACCCCAGCTTGTTTGCCAAACGTTTTGCATAACACCTTCTTTGTCTTGAAATGATATGTCAAATGGCCTACTAAAGTTTTGGCCCAAATCGTGTGATGTACATGCCTGCAAGGCTTTGCCGCTTGGCATTAACGACTCATATGTAAGAGTGTTATCTGCGCCCGCGAATCGTTCACTTTTACTTTTGTAGCCCTCATAACCATCCATTGCAAAAAAGTCACGATATATTTTAGCGTATGTTTTTATTCCCCACATTTGCATTTCTTCAGCTTCTGAGTGCGTTGCATGCGCCGTATGTCCTTCTTGCCATAAAAATTCACTAGTTCTAAGAAACGGCATAGTTCGCTTTTCCCATCGCACTACGTTGTTCCATTGATTTATTAAAATTGGTAAATCACGCCAAGACTGTACCCATTTAGAATAACTTTGGTACATTATGGTTTCGCTAGTTGGACGAACTACTAATTTTTCTTCTAATTCTTCTCCGCCACCGTGAGTAACAACAGCAAGTTCTGGAGCAAAACCTTCGACGTGGTCTGCCTCTTTTTGCAGTAAGCTCATTGGTATAAACAATGGAAAATAGGCGTTATCAACACCTTTAAGTTTAATTTCGGCATCTAATTCAGACACCACACGTTCCCATATTGCGTAGCCATAGGGCCTAATAATCATAGTACCTTTAGCGGGTCCGTAATCAGCAAGGTCTGCTAGTGCTATGACCGAAGTGTACCAGTCAGAAAGATCGCCTGTTTTTGGTGGAAGTAATTTTTTTGAACTCATGTATATAGGTTACAGGCTTTGGGGCTTAGGGTCTAGTGGAACTGTTACTTAATGACAAATAATGTAACGAAGGCGATGCAATTTTTTATAGCGTGCAAAAATATTGATGCGTAAAGTGATTTAGTCTTATTTGCTAAATAAATAAGCACAAACGAAAGAATAAAAGTGTCTAAAGCAGC